>Ga0209061_1000271_pt1 | contig 154156 bp, 138 predicted proteins | sample Coa_R1_10_FD_187157 | JGI IMG/M metagenome (GOLD analysis project Ga0209061, IMG submission 187157) | Surface soil microbial communities from Centralia Pennsylvania, which are recovering from an underground coalmine fire - Coalmine... | ecosystem: Environmental > Terrestrial > Soil >...
GCCCGCCCAAACAGCCGACCCAAACGCTCCTGCAACTCCGCCAATTCCTCGCGCCAGCTCAGGACCTCGTCGTATTCCGAACCTACAACCAACTCGAAAGACCCGATGCTATGCCTTATCCTCTCTCTCCCATATGGAGATGAGATTATAAAACGCAACTGTAGTACTAGACCGCGTTTCGTTCCGCCGGTACCGGCGGGTCGGGTTCACCTGTTATGGGGGGATCCCTCTGCGGGGTCGGAGGAATTCGGATTGTCGTCCCGCTCGTAACGGCCGTCATAGCCCTGCGGCGTAGGTATTCGATAATAGTATTTGCCGTAGGCGTAGGGATTCATCAGCGAATAATCGGGGCAATCAGCGGGAGAGTTGGACGGCCCCCAGCAATACGGTTGCGCGCTCTCGCTGCCGGCCCGTGCTTGGCTGGACATACCAAGGCTCATCAGCGCGAAGGCGGCCGCGCCGGCCGCCAGAATATGCCGCGACCGGCGGGGGAGAACGAAAGACGTCGACATGGGCGGGGATCTCCTTGCGGAACGGCGATCTCCTGTCGGCACGACAGCCGCGCATCGCCTGCGGGTTCTCGCCATGCCGGCATGAGCGCGGAGTCGGCGCCGGGCGCCGGCGCTGGCACCTATGATATAAGGAATAGGGGCGCCGCGGGGAGCCGGTTGCGGGAGAAACCGGCGCTGACCCGACGATGCCCCGACCATAACGGTGCCGCGCGGCGCGGAGCGGCATGATGCGAGGCTTCTCGAGCGGCCCGGCGCTCAATCGCCCGGAAGCGCAGCGGGCCGAGAACACGCAAATCGTACATTCGCGGCTCGTCGAGCAGTTGCGGCCCGACAACCCGCTGGCGCATCCGCCCTATCTGGCCGCGCCGTTCAGCCTGACAAGCCCGTCGGGGATCGCGGCCTTGAACGCCGAGGTGACGCGGCAGGCGGCGATGGTCGCCTATATCGACGATTTTCTGTTGATGGCGATGATCATTGTCGCCTGCCTGCCGCTGCTGTTGCTGGTGCGGGTGCCGCCTGCCGGATCGCGGCGGCGCAGCGGGCTCGCCACCGCTGCGCCCGCAAGCGGGGTGGAGAGCGGCTGACCCCATCGATCCCGGTCGCGGCCGCGCTGCAAAATCGCGTTCCCGGCAGCCCCAGGCGGCCCGAGGCCGGTTTCCCCGGTGCGGGCCTCAAGCGGGCGCTTGCCGCTGCGGCGTGGTGACCGGGATGCGATACAGGTTCACGGCGTTCTCGAAGACCAGTTGGTGGAGAGCCTCTTTCCCGAGAGCCGCCGCCACCGGCGCATGTCCCATCGCCCGGGAGTGCGGCCAGGGGCTGTCGAGGCCGGGAAAGTCGCTGGCCCACAGGAAGTTGCGCAGACCGATTTCGGGCACGCGCCGAAACCCGCCTTCTTCCTCGACCTCGAATGTGAAGAAGAGCTGACGCCTGACGAACGCGCTCGGCTTGTCGGACAGCGGGATGTCGGGTCGGAACACGCGGTTGGACGGCTCGCCCCACTCATATTCACGGTCGAGACGCCAGAACAGAAAAGGCACCCAGCCGACCCCCGCCTCCTCAAGGACGAAACGCACCCCGGGATGACGATCGCAGATGCCCGACAAAACCACGGCGCTCATCAGCTCCGCCATCGCCCCGATCGGGAAATTGGCAACCCGCATCAGGGATTGGTTGCGCGGTTCCAAGCCCGCCACCCCCACCCCCAGCTGGCGCGAGCCGCCGCCGGGATTGGCGTGCAAGTTAACGGGCAGGCCCGTCTGCGCGGCCGCCGCCCAGAGCGGCTCCCACATCTGATGCAATACCGGCTCGGGAGCGTTGACCCAGTCGAAGATAACCCCCGTGGGCAGGCCGAACTCGGCCACCCGCAGCAATTCCGCGACGGCCTCCGCGGGCGTCTGGCAGGGCAGCGGCAACAGCATGATGAACCGGCCGTTCGACTCCTCGTACAATTCGCGCGCCCAGTCATTGACGGCCCGGACGCAGGCGACGCGCAGTTCCGGATCCTTGATGGCCGAGATTTGCTCGTAGGGGCCGTTGACGAGTTCGGCGTCGACCCCGTCGCGATCCATGTCCTCGCAGCGATACTTGGCATGGGCGGCGCGGAAGATGCCGGGTTCGGGCTCTTCCGCCACGCCCGCCCGGGCATAGCAGGAGACCGTCCCCCGGCCCGATCCGCTCCATCCCACCCCGCCCCACAGGCGTCCTTCCACGACCCATTGCCGGGTGCCGTCCGGCCCCCGCACGACCCGCGGCCCATCGTCGCGAAGTTTTGTTGGCAGGCGCTTCGTCCACAGATCAAAGGGGAGGTGCATCAGCCGGCAATGTCCGTCCGCCGAGATGACACCAAATCTCTTTTCCATTGCGCGTTTCCTCCTCCAGCGGGTTGGGCGGCATTTTTGCCCGGATGATGGGAGAGACAGCTCTCCGCTCCCCGGGCCCTCCTTTTTGTCGGTTGCGGCGGCGCGCCGCCCGCTTCGCCGCCGGCGCGGCGCCTCAATCGGGCGAAAGATCACCCCAGCTTGCCGTGCGCTCGAGGCGCAGGGCGATGACCGGGAGCTCGGCAATGTCCATTGCCGCGAGCTGCGGATAGCGCTCTTTCAACAGGGCCTGCGCGCGATCGTGCTCGGCCCCCGCGCCCAGGATCTCGGCGCGGCCGCGCAGCAGCACCCAGCCGAGCCGCCGCCAGTCTTCGTCGTAGCGATCGACGACGACGGCGGCGCGCGGGTTCTCGGCGATATTGCGCAGCCGCTTCAGGCGCCGAGCATCGCCCTTCGGCTTGCGGTCGATCGTGATGTAGAGCGTCTGGGCGGCGAGGGCAAAACACACCGGCACGACATAAGGCGCGCCGGCGGCGTCGGCGGTCGCCAGATGGGCAACCCGGCGGCTCGCCACAAATCGGCGCTGCGCTTCGCCCAGCATGATCGCTGCGGTCCTTGTGTTCGAACGGTGCTAGGATAGCACGATATGGGTCATGATCGGCGGCGGAGGAGATCATGGACGAGCGGCGCAGCATCGAGGTCCCGGGAGTGCGGCACAAGAACCCGATCCCAAGCGCTTGCCGGCGCGGGCCGATCGTCGCTTCCGGCGGCATCGGCGGCGCCGATCCGGATACCGGGGCGGTGCCCGGCGATTTCGACCTGCAATGCCGCTTCATGTTCGAGAATGTGCGGCGGATCATGGCCGCCGCCGGCGGCTCTCCCGCCGACATCGTCAAGATGACGGTGTGGATCGCCGATCTTTCGTTGCGCGAGATCCTGAACCGCCACTGGGTCGCGATGTTTCCCGATCCGCACTCGCGACCGGCGCGTCATACGATGACCTCGCGCGATCTGGCGCCGCCCTTGCAGGTGCAGTGCGACCTCCTTGCCGTTGTCGACGACGGTTGAGGCCAAACCGCACCGCGGTCAAACGCAATCTGCGTGCTGCCGCAGGTTGCAAGTAAGGGTGAGCCATAAGCCGGCGGTCGCGCCGATCGCGCCGAGGGGCCCCTCGCGATTGCCCGCGACCGCCGGCTGCGCTCAGGACAACATCAGCGCGTCCAGCCTGGCGCGGTTCGGCCTCGGCTCGCGCGGGCCGGGAGAACGCTCGGTTAAAAAGCCGCGAGCGGTCCTGGCGCTTGCGGCAAGTTGCCGCAGCCGGTCGAGGTCGCGGATCGTAACCACGTGGCGGTCGACGCTGACGATCTCCTTTTCGCGCAGCGAGCGCAGAACGCGATTGACATGGACCAGCGTGAGGCCGAGGTGATCGCCGATCTGCTGCTGGGTTAACGGCAACGGGTAGCTGGGGCCCGTGACCAGACCCCGCTCGCACAGGCGATCGTAAAGATCGACCAGCATCAGGGCCAGGCGTTCATGGGCGTCGCGGCGGGCAAGCGCGGCGGCCAGCCGGTCGACGCGCCGCTGCTGCCCGGCGCGCAGCCATAAGATGGCGGCCGCGGCGGGCGGTTGCGCCATCAACTCGGCGAGCATCTGGGCATCGATCGCTTGCACGGTGAGCGCGGTGACGGCGACGGTTTCGTCGACCGGGCGGCCGAGCACCGCCGCTTCAAGCCCGACCATGTCGCCGGGCAGATAGATTTCGACGATGGCGCGCCGCCCGTCGAGCCAATCGACGACGCGGCAGGCCCAGCCGCCGCTCAGGCGATAAACGAGATCGCCGCCGTCGGGGCCGAACAGCCTCGTCCCCGCCGGTATGCGCCGCGGCGACGATTTGCCGAAGGCCGCATCGATGATCCGCTGGCCGTGCCCGATGCACTGGTCGAATTTTGCAGGGGGGACGGAAGGCGTGGCGGCCACCCCCTCGAGTCCTAGCGCAGGCTTTTGTATCAAACCGATCACCTCCCAGATTACCGGCCTTGCGGCCGGATGGCATCAAGGTTGTGCTGCGGATTACGGTGGGACGCCGCGCCAACGCCGCTTTCGCGGCTTGGTTCCGCAACGCGATGCACGTAGCGTTGCGGGCGAGCCACCGGGTCGTGCGGAAGGTGTCTCTTGCCACGAAGAAACGCCAAGGGTCATCGCTCGGGCGGTCGCAGCCGATAGGGAGATCCCGCAACCCCTCTTTTGTCACGATCGCAATGCCGGTATGGCGGGGCGGCGGGCCCGTGGCTGCGGCGTTCCGCCGTGCCATATCAACATAGCGCTTCCCGTAGGCGGGGGTGGTGGTGTAAGCGAAGAATGTCTACGGCCGCCGGTCCCGCCGGCGGGATCGCGTGCTCGGCGCGGCGACCGTGTGATTTCCGCGGTCATTTGCCGGGATTTTGTCGCAGTCGAGGGTAGGGAAGCGAAGCAGGAGTGACCATGCCGAGGCTCAATTTCACCGCGCCGACGACCGTCGAAGAAGCCGTCAGGGCCCTAGCCGGTGCTCCGGGCTTGGCCAAAGTCCTGTCCGGAGGAACCGATCTTCTCGTGCAATTGCGCTCGGGCCGCCTGCGCCCCGAACTGATCGTCGACACCAAGCGCATCCCGGGGCTTATCGGCATTCGCGAGGAGGAGGACGCGTTCGTCATCGGCGCCGCCACCCCCGGGGCGATGATCAGCGCCTGCGAACCCCTTGCCCGCGCCTGGCCGGGCGTCGTCGAAGCGGTCGATCTGATCGGCTCGGTGCAGATCCAAGGCCGCGCCTCGCTCGCCGGCAATCTGTGCAACGCCTCGCCCGCCGCCGACAGCGTGCCGGCGATCATCGCCGCGCGCGCCGTCTGCGTCATTGCCGGGCCGCAGGGCCGGCGCGAAGCGCCGGCCGAGGCGATCCCGACCGGTCCGGGGCAGACCTCGCTCAAAAAGGGCGAGTTCATTGTCGAAATCCGCCTGCCGAAGCCGCGGCCGCGTGAGGCGGACGCCTATCTGCGCTTTATCCCGCGCACCGAGATGGATATCGCGGTCGTCGGCTGCGGCATCTCCGTCATGCTCGACGCCCATGGCCTGTGCCGCGATGCCCGCGTCGTGCTCGGCGCGGTGGCGCCGACCCCGATCCTCGTCCCCGAGGCGGCCGAGGCTCTGATCGGGCACCGCCTCGATGCCGAGACGTTGTCCCGGCTCGACGCCGCCGCGCGGCGCGCCTGCCGGCCGATCAACGACAAGCGCGGCACGATCGAATTCCGCACCAAGGTCGCCGGCGTCCTGGCAAGGCGCGTGGCGGCGATCGCCTTTGAACGCGCTGGAGAACGCTGATGAGCAAGCACCACGTATCGACCATCATCAATGGCGAGCCTGTCGAATTTCTATGCGAGCCGCAGCAAACCCTGCTTGATGTGCTGCGCGATGAACTCAACCTGACCGGCTCGAAGGAAGGCTGCGCCTCGGGCGATTGCGGCGCCTGCAGCGTCATCGTCGACGGCCGGCTCGTCTGCTCCTGCCTGATGCTGGGGGTCGAGGCCGAAGGGCGCCGCATCACGACGATCGAAGGCATTGCCGACGGCGACCGGTTGCATCCGGTGCAGCAGAAGTTTCTCGAACACGCCGCCCTGCAATGCGGGTTCTGCACCCCCGGCCTGATCGTCGCGGCCAAGGCGCTGCTGGATGAGAACCCGAACCCGACGGAAGAGGAGACGCGCTATTGGCTTGCCGGCAATCTCTGCCGCTGCACCGGCTACGATAAGGTGATCCGCGCGGTGCTCGACGCCGCCGCCGTGATCAGGGGAGAGGCCGCCCAATGACGTTCGTCGGCCCGAAGGAAAATCTGAAGGTCGTCGGCACCCGCCCGGTCCGACCCGATGGGGTCGACAAGGTCACCGGCCGCGCCAATTTCGGCGCCGATATGACGATGCCGGGCATGCTGTGGGGCAAGATCAAGCGCAGCCCCTATGCCCATGCCCGTATCGTATCGATCAATTATGACAAGGCGCTGGCGCTGCCCGGGGTCAAGGCGGTGGTGACGCGCGCCGACTTTCCCGATGTCCCGCCCGAGCTCGCCTATATCGGCGAGGCGCCGGCCAATCTGCGCGATCTGTCGCGCAACTGCATGGCCAAGGGCAAGGTTCTCTACGAAGGGCATGCGGTCGCCGCGGTGGCGGCGACCTCGCCCGCGATCGCCGAGGAGGCCCTCGATCTGATCGAGGTCGAGTACGAGGTCCTGCCGCATGTCCTCGATGTCGAGGCGGCGATGGCGCCCGATGCGCCGGTTCTGCACGAGGACGTGTTCACGCTCGGGGTCGACCCGAAACCGACCAAACCCTCCAACATCGCCAAGCGCATCCAGTTCGTGAAGGGCGACATCGAGAAGGGCTTCGCCGAGGCCGAGGTGATCATCGCCCGGCGCTATACGACCAAGCCCGTCCATCAGGCCTATATCGAGCCGCATGCCTGCGTCGTTTCGGTCGCCTCCGACGGCCAGTGCACGATCTGGAGCTCGAGCCAGGGCCAGTTCATGGTGCGCGGCTATACCGCGCGCATTGTCGGCGCCGATATCGCCAGCATCCGCGCGATCCCGGCCGAGATCGGCGGCGGGTTCGGCGGCAAGACGATCGTCTATCTGGAGCCGGTCGCCTATATGCTGTCGAAAAAGGCCGGACGGCCGGTCAAGATGGTGATGAGCCGCGAGGAGGTGTTCCGCGCCACCGGGCCGACCTCGGGCGCGGTCGTCGAGGTCAAGCTTGGCGCCAAAAGGGACGGCAGATTGACGGCGGCGCAGGCGGTGCTCAAATACCAGTCGGGCGCGTTTCCGGGCTCGCCGATCAACCAAGGCTGCACCTGCGCCTTTGCAATGTACGACATCCCGAATGCCGTCGTCACCGGTTACGATGTGCTCTGCAATCGCCCCAAGGTTGCCGCCTACCGCGCTCCCGGCGCGCCGATCGCCTCCTTCGGGGTCGAAAGCTGCATCGACGAACTGGCGCGCGAGCTCGGCATCGATCCGCTCGCATTGCGCGAAAAGAACGCCGCCAAGGACGGCACCAAGGCCGTGCATGGGCCGACCTGGGTCAATATCGGCTATGTCGCCACGCTCGAAGCAGCCAAGGCGAGCGAGCATTTGAAATCTCCGCTCGGGCCCAATCAGGGGCGCGGCATCGCCTCGGGCTATTGGCATAACGCCGGCGGCGAATCGAGCGCGGCGGTGCATGTCAATGAGGACGGCACCGTCACGGTGACCGGCGGCCACCCCGATATCGGCGGCTCGCGCGCCTCGATGGCGATGATGGCGGCCGAGGTGCTGGGCGTGCCTTACGAGCGTGTCCGGCCGATCGTCGGCGATACGGCCGCGATCGGGTTCAGCGCGGTGACCGGCGGCAGCCGCGTCACCTTTGCCGGCGGCATGGCGGTGACGCGGGCCGCCGAAAAAGTCGTCGAAGACCTGAAACGGCGCGCCGCGATCATGTGGGACATCAGCCCGGAGGCGGTCGAATGGCGGGACGGCAAGGCCTATCCGGCCGGCGCCAATGCCGGCAGCTTCGAGCCGCTGTCCCTGGCCCAGATCGCCGCCAAAGCGGCGCGCACCGGCGGCCCGATCAGCGCCGAGGTCCAGCTCAACGCGCAAGGCCAGGGGCCGGGCTTTGCCACGCACATTTGCGATGTCGAGGTCGATAAGGAGACCGGACGCGTCAAGATCCTGCGCTACACCGCGATCCAGGATGTCGGCCGCGCCATCCACCCCTCCTATGTCGAGGGCCAGATGCAGGGCGGCGTGACCCAGGGCATCGGCTGGGCGCTCAACGAGGAGTACATCTACGATCAGAACGGGCGTCTTGAGAACCCGGGCTTCCTCGATTATCGCGTGCCGGTCGCCTCCGACATGCCGATGATCGATACCGTCATCGTCGAGGTGCCCAACCCGCGCCACCCGTTCGGCGCCCGCGGCTGCGGCGAGGTGCCGATCGTGCCGCCGATGGCCGCGGTCGCCAATGCGATCTGCGATGCGCTCGGCGTGCGCCTGCGCGACCTGCCGATGTCGCCGCCGAAGGTCCTCGCCGCGATCGATGCCGCAACGCCGCTGGCCGCCGCCGCGGAATAGAGCCGCCACGCGGGGTGCGGGTTGCAACGCCATGGAGTGAGGCGTCATGACGTATATTGCAAAAGAACAGCAGAAGGTTGTCGGGACCCGTCCGATCCGTCCCGACGGTGTCGACAAAGTCACCGGCCGCGCCGCCTTCGGTGCCGACATGGTCATGCCGGGCATGCTGTGGGGCAAGGTCAAGCGCAGCCCGCACGCCCATGCCCGCATCCTGTCGATCAACACCGACAAGGCGTTGGCCCTGCCCGGCGTGCGCGCGGTCGTCACCGCCGCGGATTTTCCCGAGATCCCGTCGGAAGAAGCGTTCGTCGGCGAGGGGCCGATGAATTTTCGCGATCTGTCGCGCAACTGCATGGCGCGCGACAAGGTCCTCTACGACGGCCATGCGGTCGCCGCGGTGGCGGCGATCTCGCCCGCGATCGCCGAGGAGGCGCTCGATCTGATCGCGGTCGAGTACGAGGTCCTGCCGCACGTTATCGACGTTGAAGCGGCGATGCGGCCGGATGCGCCGCTGCTGCACGATGACCTCTATACCCAGGGGGTCGACCCCAGGCCCACGCGACCCTCGAATATCGCCAAGCGGGTCCATTTCGAAAAAGGCGACATCGAGAAGGGCTTCCGCGAGGCCGATGTGGTCATCGCCCGGCGCTATACGACCAAGCCCGTCCATCAGGCCTATATCGAGCCGCATGCCTGCGTCGTTTCGGTCGCCTCCGACGGCCAGTGCACGATCTGGAGCTCGAGCCAGGGCCAATTCATGGTCCGCGCCTATTGTGCCAAATTGCTCGGCATCGACATCTCGAACATCCGCGCGATCCCGGCCGAGATCGGCGGCGGGTTCGGCGGCAAGACGCTCATCTATCTCGAACCGGTGGCGTTGGCGCTGGCGAAGAAATCCGGCCGCCCGGTCAAGATGGTGATGAGCCGCGAGGAGGTGTTCCGCGCCACCGGGCCGGCTGCCGGCTCGGTCATCGAGGTCAAGCTCGGCGCCAAGAAGGATGGCCGACTGACCGCTGGCGAGGTCGTCCTCAAATATCAGGCGGGTGCCTTCCCGGGCTCGCCGGTGCAGCCGGGCTGCATGGCCGCTTTCGCCATGTACGACATTCCGAACGCCAGCGTCACCGGCTACGACGTCGTCTGCAACCGACCCAAGGTTGCCGCTTACCGCGCCCCCGGCGCGCCAAATGCGTCCTTCGGGGTGGAGAGCTGTCTGGACGAGCTGGCGCGCGAGCTCGGCATCGATCCGCTCGAATTGCGCGCCAGGAATGCCGCGCGGGAGGGGGTCAAGGCGGTGCATGGCCCGACTTGGCCGGTCATCGGCTATGCCGAGACCGTCGCGGCGGCAAAGGAGCACCCGCATCTGAAACAGCCGCTCGGGCCCAATCAGGGGCGCGGCATCGCCTCGGGCTTCTGGTTCAACATCGGCGGCGAGTCGAGCGCGGCGGTCCACATCAACGAGGACGGCACCGCGGTCGTCGCCGTCGGCACCCCGGATATCGGCGGCTCGCGCGCCTCGATGGCGATGATGGCGGCCGAGATCCTCGGCATCCCGGTCGAGCGGGTGCGGCCGATCGTCGCCGATACCAGCTCAATCGGTTTCTCCTTCCTGACCGGCGGCAGCCGCGTCACCTTTGCCACCGGCATGGCGGTGACACAGGCGGCCGAAAAGGTCGTGGAGGAGCTTAAACGCCGCGCCGCAATGATCTGGGACATCGCGCCCGATGCCGTCGAATGGCGGGACGGCAAGGCCTACCCGGCCGGCGCCAATGCCGGCAGCTTCGAGCCCTTGTCCCTGGCCGAGATCGCGCTCAGGTCCGGTCGCACCGGCGGCCCGATCACCGCCGAAGTCTCGCTCAACGCCCAGGGTGCCGGCGCGGGTTTCGCCACCCATATCTGCGACGTCGAGGTCGATCGCGAGACCGGGGCGGTCAAGATCCTGCGCTATACCGCGATTCAGGATTGCGGTCGGGCGATCCACCCCTCTTATGTCGAGGGGCAGATCCAGGGCGGCGTCACCCAGGGCATCGGCTGGGCGCTCAATGAAGAATATATCTATGACGACAAGGGTCGGCTCGAGAACCCGGGCTTTCTCGACTACCGCATCCCCGTCGCTTCGGATCTGCCGATGATCGATGCCGTGATCATCGAGGTGCCCAATCCGCGACACCCGTTCGGGGCGCGCGGCGTCGGCGAGGTGCCGATCGTGCCGCCGATGGCGGCGGTCGCCAATGCGATCTATGATGCGGTCGGCGTGCGCCTGCGCGACCTGCCGATGTCGCCGCCGCGGGTCCTGGCCGCCCTCGACGGCAAGGATGGATGAGCCGCCATGCCGCACGTCGTCATCTCCGGATCGGCGGCCCGCCGTTTTACCGGCGGACTCAGCGAATTCGATGTCGAGGCGAACACCTTTCGCCGCCTGATCCTCGAGCTGGACCGGCGCTTTCCGGGACTGGGCGAACAAATAGAAGAAGGCATGGCCGTGGCCGTCGACGGCGAGATCTATCAGGACGCCTATCAGGTTCCGCTGCGGCCCGACAGCGAGATCTATTTGATCCCGAAGATCGGCGGCGGCTGAGCGCAGGCACGGTGCGGCGGCTGCCGCCGCACCGATTCGCCCGGAAATCAGCAGGCGCGACATCCCGCCCGGCGGGACCGCCTGCCCGCAATGTCTCCGCAGCGGCGGAGAGGGGCGGAAGGCGCGCCTTTCGCAATCTATCAAAACAAGAAATAATACAACCAACTTACCTGATGCGCGAGCGTGCGAAAATCGCCACAATCCGGTCCGGCTGAGCGGGTCGAGATGGCGGCGGTGCCCCAAGGCTTGGGAGTGCGGCGTCCGGAAGGCGGGTGCGGTTGCCGCCGGACGAGCCGGTGCCGCCCGATCGAGAACTGGTTCCGGTTATGCTGCGGCGCGACGGCCCGGAGATGATCCGGGATTGCCCCTCTGCGGCCGAGCGATCCCCGCATCCGCGGCGCGGGAGGGCCGCCGCGAACGCGGGATATGCTCTTCCATCGCCGCGGTTATGCAGGATCTTTGCGACGCTTTCGGCGTTTGTTGGTAGTCCGCTAAAGATGCGAGGAAAAACCCATGGTCGAAGCGGTTTGGGGGCGACTCCTCCATGGCGGCCGCAGGGTAGGAGGGGAGCCGAGCCGGAGGCGCCGTATTTTACTGCGCGTGATTAAAACACTGCGCTGGCTCGCGGTGGCGGTGGTGCTGAGCCTGCTCGGCTGGGGTATGGTCAATGAAGCGCGCACCTCCTATTTGCAGTCGCGCCTCTTCACCTGGTTCGACAGTCATATCCGATATTGGGTGGCGGACGGTCCCAGCCCGTCGATCCGTTTTCCGCAGCCGGGCCCCTATGATGTGCGCCTTGGCTATGCCGAGCTTCCCGCCATTATCCAATCGCTCGAGGCGCATCACTTCCAAATCGTGCGCCAGGCCCGCTGGTCGCCCTGGCTGGACTGGTTCGTCGCCAATGGCGGCTATACGCTCTACGATCAAAAGGTGCGCGCCGGGCTGCATCTGTTCGACCGCCGCGGCGTGCCGCTGTTCGCGGCCGACTACCCGCAGCGGGTCTATAGCCATTTCAATGAGATCCCGCCGGTTGTCGCCAATACCTTGACGACCATCGAGGATCGCTATCTGCTCGATACGAACGAGCCGTTGCGTGATCCGGCGGTCCAGTGGAACCGCTTCCTGCTGGCCGCAGCCGGGCGCATCGCCGGCCTCATCGACCGGCGCTGGCGGCGCGGCGGAGCGAGCACGCTCGCGACCCAGATCGTCAAGTTCCGGGACTCGCCGCTCGGCATCACCGAGAGCGTCGGAGAGAAGCTGCGGCAGATGTTGACCGCCGCCGCCGACGCCTATCGGCACGGCCCGAACACGATCGAGGCGCGCCGTCGCATCCTTGAGACCTATCTCAACTCGACGCCGCTCGCCTCGCGTCCGGGTTACGGCGAGATCATCGGCGTGCCGGAGGCGTTGTGGGTATGGTACGGCACCGATCTCGCCGAGGCCAACCGGGTCCTGAGCGAGCCGGCCACGACCCCGCAGGCGCTCGCCCGCAAGGGCGTGATCTATCGCCAGGTCCTGAGCCTGATCCTGGCCGGCCAGCGCCCGGCCTATTACCTGATCAAGGATCGCGCCGCGCTCGAGAGGCTGACCGATCGCTATCTGCACGAACTGGCCGATGCCGGGGTCATTTCGCCGCGGCTGCGCGATGCGGCGCTCGACAGCCGGCTCCATTTCCGCCCCGATTTGCCGCCGCCGCCGCGCTTTTCCTATGTCGACAACAAGGCCACCGACTGGCTGCAGGCCGAATTACTATCGTTGCTGCGCGTGCAGAGCCTGTGGAGCCTCGATCGCTTCGATCTGAGCGTCTATTCGAGCATCGACGAAGCGGCGCAGCAGCGGGTCACCAATGTTCTCGCCCGCCTCTCCGATCCCGCCTATGACCGCTCGCTCGGAATGGTCGGCAAGCAACTGCTGGGCGGCGGCAATCCCGCCCTCGTCAATTGGAGCTTTGTTCTCTACGAGCGCGGCGCCGACGCCAACTATGTGCGCATCCATGCCGACAGCCTCGACGAGCCGTTCGACATCAATTCCGGCGCCAAATTGCAGCTCGGCTCGACCGCCAAATTGCGCACATTGATCACCTATCTCGACATCATGGTCCGCTTGCACCGCGAATTCGCGGCGCTGCCGCCCGCCGAGCTGCGGCGAATCGCGGCGCGGGCGCAGGATAATCTGACGCGCTGGGCGGCCGATTATCTCGCCGGTACCCGCGACCGCGGCTTGAAGCCGATGCTCGACGCCGCCATGATGCGCCGGTATTCGGCGGCTCCGGCGACCTTCTTTACCGGCGGCGGCGAAAACTCTTTTGCCAACTTCGAAAAATCGGAGAACAGCGAGGTCCCGACCGTCGAGACCGCGTTCGAGCATTCGATCAACGCCGCCTTCGTGCGGCTCATGAAAGATATCCGCGATTTCTATATCGCGCGGCTCGGCGTCAATGCAAAAGAGCTGCTCTCCAATCCCGACGATCCGGCGCGCAAGGCCTATCTGAAGCGCTTTGCGGAACGGGAAGGGCGCGTCTATCTCTACCGCTTCTGGAAGGATTATCGCGGCCTCTCACCGCAACAGGCGCTCGCCCAGCTGGCCAGCCATACGCGACCGGCGGCCAGCCATCTCGCGGACATTTTCCTCGCAGTCCATCCGCACGCCAGCAAGGAGGCGATGACGGCGTTCCTGCAGCGGCACATGCCGCGGGAAACATTCTCGCAATTGACCGACGACAGGCTGTGGGAACTGTATCGGGAATTCACCGCCGGCAAATTCTCGCTCAACGACGAGGGCTATATCGCCGGCGTCCACCCCCTTGAAATCTGGCTTGTCGCCTACTTGCAAAAGCATCCGACCGCGAGCTGGAAAGAAATCGTCAAGGCGAGCGGCAATGCGATCCAGCAGTCCTATGTGTGGCTGTTCAAGCCCAACAAGACGATCCAACAGAACGTTCGCATCAAGATACTGCTCGAAGAGCAGGCCTTTCAGCGGATTTGGAAGGACTGGCGGCGCCAGGGCTATCCGTTCGATCACCTCGTCCCCTCGCTCGGGACGGCGATCGGCGCCTCGGGAGACCGGCCGGACGCGCTCGCCAATTTGATGGGGATTATCATGAATGACGGCGTGCGTCTGCCCACCGTCGATCTCGAACGCCTCGATTTCGCCGACGGCACGCCGTATCAGACCGATTTTGCCGTCAAGCCCAAGCCGCAGAGGGTGTTTCCGGCGGTGGAGGCGCAGGTGGTGCGCCGCGCGCTGATGGGCGTCGTATTGAACGGCACCGGCATGCGGTTGCGCGGGGCCTATCACGAGGCGGACGGCACCCTGATGCCGGTCGGCGGCAAGACCGGCACCGGCGATAACCGCTATCACATCTATGGCCGGGGCGGATATCTGAAGGGCGAGCGGGTCGTCGATCGGACGGCCACCTTTGTATTCTTCCTCGGCGACCGCTTCTTTGGCACGGTGACGGCCTATGTCCCCGGCCCGCCCGCAGCGCGTTTCACGTTCACCAGCGCGATGGCCGTGCAGCTCTTGAAGGCGCTGAAACCCGAACTGGAGCCGCTGCTGCGCTCACCGATTGAAGGCCGTCCGCCAAAGCCGATCGCCATAGTAGCGCCGCCGCCGAGCGAGCATGGCGCGGCACCGGGGAACGAGTACCGGGCCGCTCCGAGACCCGCTGCCTATATTAGGGGGGAGCCGGCTTGGCCGCAGGCGGCATGGCCGCGGCGCTCCTGGTCCCGCCATCCTGAGTGGCCGCGCGCGCATTGGCCGCGGTCTCCGGGACCGGTGCCGGCATGGCAGGGGCAGGCGCCCCAATGGAACGGTCCGGAATGGCGCGGCGGGGATTGATCCGATAGGCCTGTCTCCTTGCGATCGGCCCGCATAAAAGCGGGCCGGCGGGGAAAGGCGGCGCCCACCCGGCCTTTTTCGCCGCTGGGCTGCGGGCGATCGGAGGTTTCCGGCCGAGGGCTCCAGGCTCCTCAAGCCGATGGCGACCTCAAGAGGGTTTGGTCAGCAGATCGACCTTGCGATTGAGCGCGGCTATCAACCCCTCGACGCCGCGTTCGTGCAGGATCGAGGAGAATTCGGAGCGCTGCACCGCCAGCTGGCTGATCGTCCCGTCGAGATAGATGTCGGCGATCTGCCATCTGCCGTCGTTTTGGTGCATCAGATAGTTGATGGTGACCGGCTTGCCGTCCGACTTGATGATCCGGGTCTGCACGAGCGTGCCGTAGCTGAAAGGCGCTTCGCCCAGCACCTGCAGCTGTTCGCCCGAGTACCGATCGAAGCGATAGGCGTAGGTCGCGGCGATATAATGGCCGAAGGCGTCGATGATCTGCCGTTGCTGGGCCGGGGTGAGGCTTGTCCAGGACGGCCCGACGGCAAGCTGGGCCATATAGGGGACGTCGAAGAGCTGCTGCACGATCGGCGCCAGTTGTGCATAGCGTCCACGCTCTCCAAGACGCGGGCCGTACTTCATTGTCGTCAGCAACGTAGCGTAGAAACTTCGGACGTTGTTTTCCGGATCCGGCGACAATGCCGCCTTCGCCCCGCCAAAACCTCCCGTTGCCAATAGAAGGCCGATGCACAGCCCCGCTGCCATGACCATTTGTGTCGGCGATCGCATAACTCTGCTCATAGTTAAAAACTCCTGCAGCCGGAAGCTGTAGACTGTCATATATATAGGGATTGCATCGGGGCGACCCGATGGCAGATTCCCCCATAATCATGAATGCTTTGTTCGACCGGACGAAACAATACGGAGGCGCGCCTCCCGCGGCCTCCGTACAGGTATAAAAGCGCTTCTGTTATTGCATCAATACGGATAGCCCCAACGGTATCCGTACGGATAGTAATAATGATAATAGTATGGCTCGCCAAAGCCGAAGCCGAACGGTCCCACCTGGACTCCGAACCACTCCTGCGCCCGGGCCGGGCTCGCCGGGAGCGTGAGAGCACCGAGCGCGGCCGCGGCGACGGCAAGGGCGGTCACGCCGCCAAACCACAGCCTTCTGATCTTGCGCAACATCCTGATTTCCTCCGCCGGGCGGATAATCAAAGCTTGGCCTAACAACGCCGGCGTCAATCGCGCGGTTCCGGGACCGGCCGGCGCGGGGTCAGCCGCGCTCGCCGGCTGGCCGGCCGCGCCCCCGGATCTCTCGCAGGCCGCTCATGCCGCCGGCCGCGGAAGGAGTGCACCGTACCGCCCTCTCGCCGCAGCGCGAGAGCGGCGGGCCGAGGCCGCCTCCCGCCTGCAGGCCGGCGCCGTTGCGCCGCAGGAAATCGATAAACACCGTCAGAGATGCCGGCATCTGCCGCCGGCTCGGGTAGAAGATATGATAGCCTTCGTGGCGCGGCGCCCAGTCTTCGAGCAACGGTATGAGCCGCCCCGCCGCCAGTTCGGCGGCGACATAACTCTCCACGATATAGCAGATTCCGGCACCGTCGAGCGCCGCCCGCACGGTCAGATCGATGTCGGTCGTGATCAGCCGGCCGTTGACGGCGATTTCGATCTTTTCGTCCCCTTTTTCGAACGGCCAGCGCGGCAATGTGTCGCCCCAGCGGAAGCGGATGCAGTCATGCTGTTGCAGATCATGCGGCACGATCGGCGGCGGATGGCGCGCCAGATAGCTCGGCGCGGCCACCGCAAGCAGCCGCGTTTCCGGGCTGATGCGCAGCGCGATCATATCGCGCTCGATCCATCGGCCGGCCCGGATGCCGGCGTCGAAACGGCCGCGGACGATGTCGATGACGCCGATGCCGTCGTCGACGGTCAGATCGACGGTGATCGCCGGGTACTCGGCAAGAAATTTGGCGATGACGGGGGCGATGACCATGCGCACGGCAAGGCTTGCCACGCTGAGGCGCAACGTGCCCGCCGGCTGGTCGCGATAGGCGTTGATCTCCTCGATGGCATTGCCGAGTTCGCTGAGGGCGGGGCGGATCCGCGCCAGCATGCGCTCGCCGGCTTCGGTCGGGGCGACGCTGCGGGTGGTGCGGTTCAAGAGTCTGACGCCGAGCCGCTCTTCAAGCGCGCGCATATTCTGGCTCAGCGTCGAGGTCGATATTCCCAGCGCCGCCGCCGCCTTGACAAAACTGCCGTGCTCGGCGATCGCGACAAAACCTGCAAGCTCTGCGAATTCGCTGCCGCGCATTGCGCACCGTATGTTGCATTCCGAACGGATCGATAACGTTCTGGTTCTTCTTCCCTCCCGCCCGAGTCCCTGCGGAGACCGTGCAGGGAACCATGCCAGATTTGCGTGCATTTGATGGACGAAAACCGGGCAAAATTACGGGTTTTTCGATGTGCAGGAGGGAAGAAGCCGGGCGGCTCGGTCCCCGCGCGTTGGGGCGGGCTGTGCCGGCTGCCGGAATGCTGCGCGAAGGGGACACCGGATTATTCGGAAAAGCCAAACGGCCCATCCACATTATGCGTAGTTGTCGCCACCGCGGGCGAGCGCCATCTGCCGGGCGTCACGCGTCACGCCGGCCCGGCTGACGCCTGTCATTGGCTGCGTTCCGATCAATGTCTGCTGACGGTGGCGAGGTCGATGTCAAACCGCGTTCGCGGGTCGAGGCGAGAGAGCTTGAAGAGCGCTCGGCCGAGCAGCGCGCCGCGGCGCTCCGGCGGCTGACCGAGGAGCGTCGGCGCGAGCGCCAGCGCCGACGCATACGCTGGCTTCTCTATCTGCTGCTGCCGATCGCGTTGATCCTCGCCGGTTATTTCTACGTCACCGGCGGGCGCTATATGACCAGCGATGACGCCTATGTCGAAGCCAATATGGTGGCGATCTCGAGCGGCGTGTCCGGCCTCGTGCAGAAGATCGATGTCCACGACAATCAGCGGGTTGTCGCCGGTCAACCGCTGTTCAGCCTCGACCCCGCACCGTTTCGCTATGCCCTCGCGCAGGCCGAGGCCCAGCTCGGCAATGTGCGTGACCAGATCGACGCCCTGAAGGCCAATTATTTCAATCTACAGGCGCAAATCGTGCAGGCCCAGGACCAGGTGGCCTATGCGCAGCGCAATTACGCGCGTCAGCAGACCCTCGCGCGCCAGCAATATGCGCCGCAGACGGCGCTCGATCAGGCGTGGATCAACTTGCAGACGGCCAAGCAGACGCTGGCTTCGCTGAAGGCGCAACAGGCGGCGGTCGTGGCCGATCTCGACGGCAATCCGGACATTCCGGTCGAACAGCACCCGCTTTACCGCCAGGCCTTGGCGCAGCTCGACCAGGCGAGATGGAACCTGGAGCACACCGTGGTCCGGGCCCCCTATGCCGGTATCGTCACCCGGGTCCCTTCACTGCAACCGGGAATGTATCTGTCGGCTTCGACCCCGGCCTTCAGCATCGTCGCCGATCAGTCGCCCTGGGTCGAGGCGCAAGCGAAAGAGACCGCGCTCACCTATGTGCGGCCGGGCCAGCCGGTCACGATCACCGTCGATACCTATCCGGGCGTCATCTGGCACGGCATCGTGGAAAGCATCGGTCCGGCCAGCGCCTCGCAATTCTCGCTGCTGCCGGCGGAGAACACCAGCGGCAACTGGGTCAAGGTCGTACAGCGCATCCCGCTGCGCGTGCGCCTTGATGCCCGCGCCAACCGCGGCAAGCCGCCGCTGCGCGCCGGGATGAGCGTCGAGATCTCGGTCGATACCGGCCACACGAACGGCCTTCCCCGTTTTCTCACCGCGCTCTTCGGCGGCGGCCATCACCGCACGGCCGGCTGATGACGGCGTCCGGTCACATGACGGCACCCAACCGCCTCGCGATCACGCTGTGCGTCGGGCTTGCCACGATCATGCAGGCGCTCGACACGACGATCGCGAATATCTCGATCCCCTACATCCAGGGCAGCATGGCGGCGAATCTGGATGAGGCCAATTGGGTGCTGACCTCGTACATTGTCGCCGCCGCGATCATGACGCCACCGACCGGCTACCTCGCCGGCCGCTTCGGGCGCAAGCGGATGTTTCTGATCGCGGTCGTCGGCTTCACGGTCGCCTCGATGCTGACCGGCAGGGCCGAGTCGATCGGCGAGATCGTGGCATTCCGGTTCCTGCAGGGCGCCTTCGGCGCCGGTCTGGTGCCGTTGTCGCAATCGGTATTGCTCGACATCTATCCGCGCGAACAGCACGGCCGGGCGATGGCGTATTGGGGCATGGCGGTCATGCTCGGACCGATCCTGGGCCCCATCGTCGGCGGCTGGCTGACCGAAAATGTCAGCTGGCGCTGGGACTTTTACATCAATGTTCCGATCGGCGCGCTGACCTGCATCGGCATGACGATCTTCCTGCCCGAGACGCGCAGGGTTGCGGCCCGGCTCGATTGGTTCGGGTTTATCACTTTGAGCGTGGCGACCGCGGCGCTGCAGCTCGTCCTCGACCGCGGCGAGGAGCTCGACTGGTTCGCCTCGCCCGAGATCGTTCTCGAGGCGATTACGGCGGCCGGCGCGTTCTGGCTGTTTCTCGTCCATACCTTGACGGTGCGCGATCCGTTCATCAAGCCGGCGATGTTTCGCGATCGCAATTTCACCGCCGGCATCCTCTTCGTCACGATCGTCGGTCTCATCCTTTACGCCCCGCTGTCGCTGCTGCCGCCTTACATGCAGGATCTGATGAACTACCCGGTGTTCACCGCGGGGATCGCGATGGCGCCGCGCGGGGTTGGCACGATGGCCGCGATGATGGTCGCGGGCCGCCTGACCGGCAAGCTCGATACCCGCATCCTGCTCGCGGCCGGGCTTGGATTGACGGCCTGGGCGCTCTATGACATGACCGGTTGGACACCCGCCGTCGGCATGGCGACGCTGATGCTCAACGGTGTCGTTCAGGGGGCCGGGCTCGGCCTCCTGTTCGTGCCGCTCTCGACGGTGATCTTCGCGACGCTGCCGGCGCAGTACCGGACCGACGGCACCGGCGTCTACACCTATGTCCGCAATCTCGGGTCGAGCATCGGCATCTCGATCGTCCAAGCCCTGCTGGTCAACGAGACGCAGATCAACCATGCCACGATCGGGCGCTATGTGACGCCGTTCAACCGTCTGTTCGAACACGGCCTCGCCGCGCAGTATCTGAGCCCCTATACCGCCGCCGGCCGGGCTCTGCTCGATTCCGTGGTGTCGCAGCAGGCGCTGATCATTGCCTATATCGATGATTTCAAGCTAGTCATGCTCGTTGCGCTGGCGGCGCTGCCGCTGCTGCTGCTCTTCCGCAGACCCTCGCAAGGCGGTGCCGAGCCGGGGATGCCGGGTATCGAGTAAAGGCCGGCGGATCGTTGTCGGGGAATCGTGGTTCTTCAGAGGGCATGAGCGCACATCAGCGGATCGAAGATTATGCGTTGATCGGCGACTGCGCCACCGCGGCGCTTGTCGGCCGGAACGGCTCGATCGACTGGCTGTGTCTGCCGCGGTTCGATTCGAGCGCCTGCTTTGCCGCGCTGCTCGGCGAACCCGAGCACGGTCGCTGGCTGATCGCCCCGGCCGATCCGAAGCCGCAGGTGCGCCGCCGTTATCGCGACGGCTCGCTCGTCCTCGTGACGACTTTCGAAACCCGGGACGGGACGGTCGAGCTGATCGACTTCATGCGGCCGCGGCGCGATCTCTCGGATGTCGTGCGCCTTGTGCGCGGCCTCTCCGGCCGCGTCGCGATGCGCTGCGAACTGATCCTGCGCTTCGAGTACGGCTCGGTCGTGCCCTGGGTCGAGCGGCTGCCGGGCGGCCTGTCCGCCATCGCCGGACCGGAGCGGGTCGTGTTGCGCACGCCGGTGCCACTGCGCGGCGAGAATTTCAAAACCGTCGCCGAATTCACGGTCGCCGCCGGCGAGACGGTGCCGTTCGTGCTGAGCCACGGCCCTTCCAACCATCCGTTGACCCGGACGGTTGATCCGGAACGCGCGCTCGGCGAGACCGAGGCGCATTGGCGCCGCTGGTCGGACCGCTGCGAGCCCGCGGGGGAGTGGACGGAGGCGGTCAAGCGCTCGCTGATCGTGCTGAAAGCGCTGACCTATGCCCCGACCGGCGGCATCGTGGCGGCCCCGACCACCTCGCTGCCCGAGCAGATCGGCGGCACCCGCAACTGGGACTATCGTTTCTGCTGGTTGCGCGACGCCACCTTCACGCTGCTGGCGCTGATGCATGCCGGCTATTACGGCGAGGCGCGGGCCTGGCGCGACTGGCTGTTCCGCGCCATCGCCGGCAGCCCCGATCAGATCCAGGTCCTGTACGGGGTCGGCGGCGAGCGCCGGCTGACCGAATGGGAAGTGCCGTGGCTGCCCGGTTATGAGGGCTCGCGGCCGGTCCGCATCGGCAATCAGGCCGCCACCCAGATCCAGCTCGACAATTACGGCGAATTGCTCGACGCGCTATACCACGCCACGTGCCACGGCCTGCCGAGAGCCGAACGGGAGGCCGAACTGGTGCGGGCGCTGCTCGACCATCTCGCCCGGGTGTGGCGACAGCCGGACAAGGGCATCTGGGAGGTCCGCGGCCCGCCGCAGCATTTTACCCATTCGAAAGTCATGGTCTGGGTGGCCTTCGATCGGGCGATCAAGGAATTCGAGGCGCGCGGGATTACGGACAGCCTCGACCAGTGGCGGCGGCTGCGCGCCGAAATCCACGCCGACATCTGCCGCAACGCCTTCGATCCGCAGCTTGGCAGCTTTGTTCAAGCCTACGGCTCGAAAGCCCATGATGCCGCCCTGCTGTTGCTGCCGCTGGTCGGTTTTCTGCCGCCCTCCGATCCGCGCATCATCGGCACCGTCAAGGCCATCGAACAGAACCTCTTCGTCGACGGTCTCGTGCGGCGCTACGATACCGAGCGGGAGATCGACGGCTTGCCGCCGGGCGAGGGGGCGTTTCTCGCCTGCAGCTTCTGGCTTGCCGACAATTGGATCCTGCAGGGCCGCCTGGCCGAAGCGCGCCGGTTGTTCGAGCACCTATTGTCGCTGACCAACGATGTCGGCCTGCTCGCCGAAGAATACGACCCGCACGAGCGGCGCCAGCTCGGCAATTTCCCGCAGGCCTTCTCACATGTCGCGCTGGTCAATACCGCCTTCAATCTGACGCGCGCCGAAGGGCCGGCGGAGCAGCGCGCCACCTGCCGGGGCTTTGCGGGGCGCTTTATCAGCCGTTCGCCGGGCAAAATCAGGGCGTAGCAAGCGCCCGGCCAAGGGCGGCGGCGCACTCTGCCAGGGCGCGCCGGGCGCTTGCGATCAGCCGGCCGTAGCGGATGAAGCCGTGGTTGAGGCCGTCGATGACGGCGAGCGTTGCGGGCACGCCCGCTGCATCGAGGCGCGCCTTCAAGTTCAGGCTGTCGTCGAGCAGCGGGTCGAGACGGCCGACGACCAGATGGGCCGGCGGCAATCCGGCGAGCGCGGCATTGAGCGGCGCCACGCGCCAGTCCGCGGCCTGCTCGGGGCTGGCAAGATAGGTCTCCCAGATCCAGCGCATCTGGGTCTGCGATAACCCTGCCCCCTTGCCGAAACGCTGCCAAGACGGGCTTTCGGTGTCGGTCGAATAGACGCCGTAGATCAGCAACAGGAAGCGCAGGACGCGCTCGCCGGCGTCGCGCAAAGCCAAGGCCGATGCGAGCGCCAGATTGGCGCCCGCCGAATCGCCGCCGACGGCAAGCCGCGCCGGATCGATGCCGAGCCCGGCGCCCTCGCGCGCCATCAGGCGGATCATCGCCACGATCTCCTCGAAGGCCACCGGAAAGCGGTATTCCGGCGCGAGCCGGTAATCGACCGAGAGGGCGGCCACACCGCTGCCGCGCACCAGTTCGCGCAGCATCGCGTCCCAGCTGTCGAGGCTGCCCTGCATGAAGCCGCCGCCATGCGCATAGACGATCGCAGGCGGCCGCTCGACGCCGTCCGGCAGATAGAGCCGGCACGGCACCTGCCCGTGCGGCCCGGGCAGCAAGAGATCGCGCTCGCGCTGCAGCGGTACCGAACCTTCGCCGAGAAAGGCGCCGATGCGGTCGACCGCGGCCCGCACTTCGGCGAGCGGCGCCTGCGTCCGATCGGGTGCGACAAGGCCTTTGCTCTGCAACAATTGTCCCGCCGCAACGAGCTCCGGATCGATCCATTCGGTCGTGTCGTTCATCGCGTCCCTCCTGTAGTGCTGTCCGCCGTCACGGCATCGGCTCGCCGCCTTCGCCGGCGGGGGCCCCAATCGGCGCCGCCCGGCTTCGGTCCCGCCGAACCGATCGCGCTCGGCGGGGCCGATAGGTTTGCGGCGGCGCCTTGCAGGCATCAACCGCAGCGTCTCGCCCTTGGCGCCGGCACCGCCCGGCGCGCCGAGGGGCGGCGCTCATTCGGCGGCGCGGGCGGGAAGAGCCGAAGGCGTCGCGGTCGCGGCGGGCAGGCGTGGCAACACCTCCCTGGCCAGCCGGCGGATGCCCTTTTCGGCTTCGCGATGATCGAGAAGCCCCGAACGTCCGATGAAGATCAGATGGCCAAAGCCGCCGACCGCGTCGTAAACGCGCATGATCTGCTGATACACGCTGTCGGGGTTGCCGGCAAACAGGATGCCGCGGGCGATCGCCTGTTCGGCGGTGATGCCGATCAGCGAATCGGCCGGGCGCCCGCCGCCCGCCGCCCCGGGGCGCGGCTTTGAACGCCAAATCTGCGGGGCGAGCTCGGGCGGGTTGCGACCCGGCAGGAAGCGCGAGAATTGCGGCGCCTGCTTCAGGCTCGTATTGAGAAACCACAACAGCTTGCTGCCGATCCGCAACCCCTCCTCGTCGCTGTCGCCGACATAGGTGAGGGCGGCATAGGCAAAACGGTCGGTGCCGGGCTCGGCGAGCCCGGCCTCGCGCCGCGCCGCGCGATAGGCGTCAAAGGCGCGCTTGCTGGCCTGCGGGCCGCGCAATACGAGCGCATTGATGATGCCGCGCCGGCCCAGCTCGGCCGAGGTCTCGGGATCGCCGGTCGCCGCCCAGAGCGGCGGATGCGGCCGCTGATAAGGGGGCGGCCAGATGTTGATATGACGGTGGGTGTAGTGCTTGCCCTCCCAGCTGAACGGCCCCTCATGCGCGGTCAGAGTCTTGACGATCAGGTCGATCGCCTCCCAGAAGCGGTCCACGAAGCCGACCGGGTTGGCGTTGCCCGAGGCCATTTCGCTGTCGCCCGATTTGACAAAGCCGATTTCGAGCCGGCCGCGCGAGATGACGTCGGCGGTCGCGTATTCCTCGGCGATGCGGACCGGGTCGGGCCGCACCGTAATCAGCGTGCCCAGGCTCAGGATCCGCACCTTCCGCGTCTGCCGGGCGAGGATGCCGAGGATCATCGGGCTGGCGCCGTAGAGGCTGTTGATCCCGGAATGGTGTTCGATCGAGACGACGTTGATGCCGAGATCGTCGCACAACAGATGCTCGTCGAGGCATTCGTGGAACAGATCGGCGGCGATCTTGGGATCGCAATGTTTGTTTGGCAGGCTGCCCCGCACCGAATCGGAGCGGTCAAGCACCTCCTGCGGCACGAAGGGGTAGACGTTCTCGCAATGGTACCAAGCCTGCATGGGCGGCTCCTGCGGGCGCGAGGGTCACTGGTGCAAAAAGGCGGCGATGCGCTCGACCAAAGCTTCCGGCTGCTCGATCTCGGGATGATGTCCGGCCCGCTCGATGATCTCGAACCGCGCGCCGGGGATCAATGCGCTGTAGGCGCGGCCGTAGTCGGGGGTGACGACGCGATCCGCGGCTCCCCACAGCAAAAGGGTCGGGACCGTGATCCGGGCAAGCCAGCGCTTCAATTGCGGATCATACATGTAAGGATGCCAAGCGTAGCGGCACAACGCCTCGCGATTGCGCGCATAGACGACCAGCGCCTCGTCCGACATTTCGTCGAAATCGGGGGCGAAACGGTCGGGATCGTGCCAGCTTTTCGCGCGCACCTCGTCCGGTGAGCGGTTGAAAATGTCGAGGATGTCGGGGACGTCGGGCGGGCTGATCTTGATGCCGACCGGGTCGACAAGGACCAGGCGGGCGATCCGGTGACAGCATTTGACGGCGGCCTCGGCGGCCAGCCAGCCCCCGAAGGACAGCCCGATCAGCGTCGCCTTGTCGCCCGGCAATTCGTCGAGCAGGGCGAGGACAAGATGCACGAGGTCCGCGACCGTATCGAAATCCTCGGGCCGCGGCGAATGGCCGAAACCCGGCAGCGAGGGCGCGATGACCGCGCCGTGCCGGCCGAGCAGTTCGAGCACGCGCGCCTGCGGATCCAAGGTCTGGAAGCCGTGCAACAGCACGATCGGCCGCCCTTCGCCGCGGCGCACCGCTTCGAGCGCGATACCCGCGGCGATAATCCGCCCGGCCTCCTTGCCCAACTCCGCCATCCTGCCCCTTTTCCGATCTTGCCCGAATGCGCGCGCCGATAATAGCCGCAAGCCCGACGCCTCGAAACCGCCCTGCGCTCATTGCCGATATGCTTGAGCTTATCGCGGCAGGCCGATCGCCCGGGCGATTGCCGGCCGGCGCGGCCGCGGGGCGTCGCGGATTTCGGCGCGCTCGATAGAGGGTTAGCCTTGATGCCGGCGGCGAGGTATCGTGGGCCGCGCGACGGGCCGGGGCGCCGGCGCGGGAACGCCGCGCCGCCGGTGCGGCCGAGCGAAATTTCCTGGATCCGAGCGGGGGAGACAGGCGGTGCGCAATCTTCAGGTCAATGGCGAGCGGTTGTGGGCGAGCCTGATGGAACTCGCCCGCATCGGGGCGACGGCCAAGGGCGGGGTGTGCCGGCTTGCCGCCAGCGATCTTGACGGCGAGGCGCGGCGGCTGTTCATCCGCTGGTGCGAAGCAGCCGGCTGCACGGTTCGGGTCGACCGGATCGGCAACATCTTTGCCCGCCGTCCGGGCCGCAATCCCGCCCTGCCGCCGGTCATGACCGGCAGCCATCTCGATACGCAGCCCACCGGCGGCAAGTTCGACGGCGCCTATGGCGTCATGGCCGGGCTCGAGGTCGTGCGCACCCTCAACGATCTCGGTTACGAGACCGAGGCGCCGATCGAGATCGTCGCCTGGACCAATGAGGAAGGCTCGCGCTTTTCGCCGGCCATGATCGGCTCCGGCGTCTTTGCCGGCGTGTTCGATCTCGCCTATGGCCTCGACCGGCCTGACAATGTCAGCGGCGTGACGCTCGGGGCAGAGCTCGCACGCATCGGCTTTGCCGGGCCGGAACCGGTCGGCGGGCGCCCGGTCGCCGCCTATTTCGAGGCGCATATCGAGCAGGGACCGGTCCTCGAAGCCGCCGGCAGGACGATCGGCGTCGTCACCGGCGCGCAGGGGCAGCGCTGGTACGAGGTCACCGTCACCGGGCAGGAGGGACATGCCGGGACGACGCCGATGCCGCGGCGACGGGACGCCCTTGTCGGGGCCGCCCGCATGATCGACGCTGTCAACCATATCGGCCATGCCCACGCCCCCGACGCCCGGGCCACGGTCGGCTTTGTCCGGGTCAGCCCCAATTCGCGCAACACGATCCCGGGCGGCGTCTTCTTTACCGTCGATTTCCGCCATCCCGAGGATGCGGTGCTGACGGCGATGGATCGCGCGCTGCGGGACGCCTGCGCCAGGCTCGCCGCCGACAGCGGCGGGCTTGCCGTTGCGGTCGAGGAATTCTGGTATTTTCCGCCGACCCCGTTTGATCCCGCAATGGTCGCCGCGGTGCGCCGTGCCGCCGCGGCGCAAGGGTTTTCGCATCAAGACATCGTCAGCGGCGCCGGTCACGACGCGGTCTACATGGCGCGGATCGCACCGACCGCAATGATCTTCGTCCCATGCAAGGATGGCATCAGCCACAACGAGATCGAGGACGCCCGGCCCGCGGACCTCGCCGCCGGCTGCACCGTCCTGCTGAACGCTATGCTCGAGCGGGCGAATGCCGTTATTGCAGCCGAGGGTTGATGCGGCCGCACTGACGGGTCGGCTTTATCGGCGGCCGTTTGATCCCCATTTTTGGGGGTGTCGAATCTCCCGAAAGGAATGTTCCTGTCGCGGCGATTTGTCGTAGCTCTCTCGACTATGGGTCGCACCACACCATAATCCCGCGTGCGGAGTACGCGCCGCGAACCGCGATTGCCGATGACCGATCTCGTCCTGAAGCACGGGCTTTCTTTTTCCGATCTCTATGAGCGCGACGGCCTTGTCCGGGTCGACCGCGCCTTTGTCGGCCATTTGGCCGAAACCGACGTCGCGCTCCATAACCGGCTGATGGCGGCGCGGTCCGACCCGGACGGGCTCGGCCGGTCTGAGGAGGCGAGCCTGCTCGTCGCGCTGGCGCCCTATCTCGAGGATTTCATTGCCGACCTGTTCGGCATCGCCGCCGAAGTGCGGGCCTTGCAGGCCCGCCACAGCGCGCTGGCGCCGCTTTACGCGGTGAAGCGCCTGTTCGTCCAGCGCCGCGCCGTCAAGGGTATCGATGCCGCCGCCGCGACCGCGCTCGACGGCCCCGGCTTGGCGCACCGGCTTGCCCCGCTGATCGAGGCGGCGGAGGGCACCGACATCGCGCTGTGGGAGCAGCGCTACGCCGAGCACGTCGCCGCATGGCTCGAAGACGAAGCCGCCCACGCCGCGGCGCTTGAAACCGCCCGCCTCTATGCCGCCTGGGCGACGCTGTCGCCGCAGGGGCGTGACAAGCACCGCCGCGGCGTGCTGTTCAAGGTGCCGCACCGGCTCGACATGCAGCGCCTCGTGCCGGTCGAGACGGTCGCGCGCGACGGCGTGCTGATGCTCTGCCTGCCCGCCGAGAAGCGGCGGCGACGGCAGGGCTTCGCGCTGACCGATCCCGGCACCGATCTGACGGGCGCCCTCGACCAGGCGAATTACTGCATCTGGTGCCACAACCAGGGCAAGGACAGCTGCTCGCGGGGGCTGCGCGAAAAGGACGGCAGCTTTAAGAAGAGCGTCTTTGGCGTCACCCTGACCGGTTGTCCGCTCGAAGAGAAGATCTCCGAGATGAATTTGGTGAAGGCGCGCGGCTACAGCCTCGGCGCTCTCGCCCTCGTCGCCGTCGACAACCCGCTCTGCGCGGCGACCGGCCACCGCATTTGCAACGACTGCATGAAGGCCTGCATCTACCAGCGCCAAGATCCGGTCGACATCCCGCAGATCGAGACGCGCACCTTGAAGGACGTGTTGGCGCTGCCCTGGGGTTTTGAGATCTATTCGCTGCTGACGCGCTGGAACCCGCTTGATCTGCGGCGGCCGTTGCCGAAGCCGCAATCCGGCTACAAGGTGCTGGTCGTCGGTCTCGGGCCGGCCGGGTTCACGCTCGCCCATCATCTGTTGAACGAGGGTCATTTCGTCGCCGCGATCGACGGGCTCAAACTCGAGCCGCTGCCGCCCGAACTGTCGGGCCGCACCCTGGACGGCGGCCGCCGGCCTTTCCGCCCGATCCGCGACGTCGCAAGTCTTTACGAACGTCTCGATGAGCGCGTCATGGCCGGGTTCGGCGGCGTCGCCGAATACGGCATCACGGTGCGTTGGGACAAGAATTTTCTGAAAATCGTGCGGCTCCTGCTCGAACGCCGCTCGAGTTTTGCCATGTATGGCGGGGTGCGTTTCGGCGGCACGATCACGCTCGATGGCGCCTTCGCACTGGGCTTTGACCATGTCGCGCTGTGCGCCGGCGCCGGCCGCCCGACCGTGATCCCGATGCCGAACGGCCTTGCCCCGGGCGTGCGCCAGGCCTCGGATTTCCTGATGGCCTTGCAATTGACCGGCGCCGCCAAGGCCGACAGCATCGCCAATCTGACCGTGCGCCTGCCGGTCGTCGTCATCGGCGGCGGGCTGACCGCGATCGATACCGCAACCGAAGCGCTCGCCTATTATCCGGTACAGGTCGAGAAATTCCTGTCGCGCTACGAGATCCTGGCGGCCGAGCGCGGCGCCGCGGCGGTGCGCGCGGAGTGGAGCGAGGCGGAGGCCGAAATCGCCGACGAATTCCTTGCCCATGCCCGCCTTCTGCGCGCCGAGCGCGAGGCGGCGCGCCGCGAGGGACGCGAGCCCCGCATTTTTGAGCTGCTCGACGGCTGGGGCGGCGTGACGATCGCCTACCGCCGACGTCTTGTCGATTCGCCGAGCTACACGCTCAACCACGAGGAAGTGGCGAAAGCGATGGAGGAGGGGATCCGCTTCGCCGAGGAGCTGACCCCGACCGCGGTCGAGGTCGACCGCTTTGGGCAGGCGGCGGCCCTGCGGTGCCGCCGCACGGCGGGCATGCCCGACGAAGAGGTGACCCTGCCGGCACGCACGGTTCTCGTCGCCGCGGGGACACAGCCCAATACCGTGCTCGGCCGCGAGGACGCGGCCAACGTCGTGATCGACGGGCGGCATTTTCGCGCCCTCGACGAGGACGGCAACCCGGTCGTACCGGAACGCGTCGCCAAGCCGGGCGCGGTGCGGGTATTGATGCAATTGCGCCCGGACGGCCGCGCCGTCAGCTTTTTCGGCGATCTGCATCCCAGCTTCTCCGGCAATGTCGTCAAGGCGATGGGCGGCGCCAAGCTCGGCTATCCGGTGGTCGGCCGCATGCTGGCCCGCCTGAGGCCCGGCCCGCCGTCCCCGGCGCAGCTGGCGGCGCGGCTCGACGACGAGCTGCTGGCGCGCGTTCACGACGTGGTCCGGCTGACCCCGAGGATCGTCGAGATCATTGTGCGCGCGCCGATGGCGGCACGCGCCTTCAAGCCCGGCCAGTTCTACCGTCTGCAAAATTACGAGACCCTCGCCCCGCGCGTCTGCGACACCACGCTGGCAATGGAAGGCCTGGCGCTGACCGGCGCCGCCATCAACCGCGAGCGCGGATTATTGTCGACGATCGTTCTTGAGATGGGCGGCTCCTCCGATCTGTGCGCCCTGCTCAAACCGGGCGAGCCGGTGATCCTGATGGGACCGACCGGGACGCCGACCGAGACCCCCGCCGGCGAGACCGTCCTGCTGGTGGGCGGCGGTCTTGGCAACGCCGTCCTGTTCTCGATCGGGGCCGCCCTCAGGGCGCGCGGCTCGCGGGTTCTCTATTTTGCCGGCTACAAGAAAATCGAGGATCGCTACAAGGTCGCCGATATCGAGCGCGCCGCCGACACCGTCGTGTGGTGCTGCGACGAGGCCCCCGGCTTCCAGCCCGGCCGGCCGCAGGATCGCGCCTTTGTCGGCAATATCGTCGCGGCGCTCGAGGCCTATGGCGCGGGCGCGCTCGGGGTTCAGCCGATCCCGCTCGCCGCGGTCGACCGCATCATCGCCATCGGCTCCGACGGCATGATGGCGGCGGTTGCCGAGGCGCGGCGCGGCAGGCTCAAGGCCTATTTGCAGCCGCAGCATCGCGCGATCGCCTCGATCAACTCGCCGATGCAGTGCATGATGAAGGAGATCTGCGCGCAGTGCCTGCAATTGCAGCGCGATCCGGTGACCGGCGCCGAGACGGTCGTCTTCTCATGCTTCAATCAAGATCAGGATATCGACCGCGTCGACTTTCCGACCCTACATCGCCGCCTGTCGCAAAACGGCGTCCAGGAGAAGCTGACGAAATTGTGGATCGACCGCTGCCTGACCCATCTCGGCTGGCGCCCGGCCATGGCGGCGGAGTAAGGAAGGCGCCTTGAGCAAAAACCGGGCGCGCTGCGCCTGCGGCCGCGGCGAGCGGTGGCCGCTTATTGCGGGAGGGAAGAGCCATGGATCTGCAAGGGGGATGCGCCTGCGGCAAGGTGCGCTACCGCCTGACCGCGCCGCCGCTGATCGTGCACGCCTGCCATTGCCGCGATTGTCAAAGGCTGACCGGCAGCGCCTTCGCTCTCAATATCTGGATCGAGAAGGACTGCGTCGAGGCGGATCATGCCCTGCTGAAATCTTTCCTGCTGACGGCCGGCAGCGGCAAGCCGCACGAGGTGTTCTTCTGCGGCGAGTGCACGACCCATCTGTGGAGCAAATATCACGCCGCCGCCGGCGATACCCTAATGGTGCGGGCCGGGACGTTGGACCATCCGGAGATGATCGCGCCGGATGTCCATATTTTCACGCGCAGCAAGCTTCCATGGCTTGATCTCAGGCCGGGCGTGCCCGCCTTCGCGGCCTTCTACAAGCTCGCGGAAGTCTGGCCGGAGGCCAGCCGCGAGCGGCTGCGCCGCAACATCGCCGCGCAGCGGTGAGCGCGCAGTCGAGCGCTCTCCGTTCCGGGCGACAAGCCGGGCGGAGATTTATCGCGTGCGCGCGGGCGCGCGATCGGCCACACTGAGACATCAGTTTCCTTTTCATGGGATCGCGCCGATGCCTTCGCAACAGGTGATTTCCGAACTGGCCCCGACCGGCGTTCTGCGCGCCGCGATCAACATGGGCAATTTCCTGCTCGTGACCGGCAAGACCCCCTCGGGCGAGCCGGCGGGGGTGGCGCCCGATATGGCCGCCGAGATCGCCCGGCGCCTCGGCGTGCCGATCGCCTATATCCCCTACGCGCGGCCGGGAGAGCTGGCCGATGCGGCTGGAACCGGCGTATGGGACATCGGGCTGATCGGCGCCGAGCCGCAGCGGGCCGAGAAAATCGCCTTCACCCCGGCCTATGTCGAGATCGAAGCGACCTATCTGGTGCCGGCCGGCTCGCCGCTGCGCACGATCGCCGAGGTCGACCGTCCGGGCATCAGGATCGCGGTGACGGCGCGCAGCGCCTATGATCTATGGCTTGAGCGCAACATCAGGCAGGCCCGCCTCGTGCGCGCGAACAGCGGGGAGGCCGCATTCCGGCAATTCGTCGACGACGGGCTCGAAGCCTATGCCGGCCTTCGTCCCGCCCTCTTGGCGCTCGTCGAGAAATTGCCGGGGGCGCGCATTCTCGAGGGCAAATTCACCGCCGTGCAGCAGGCGATCGGTACGGCGCGCCAGAATGAGGCCGGAGCGGCCTTCCTGCGCGATTTCGTCGAAGAGGCGAAAGCCTCGGGCCTGGTCGCCCGCCTGATCGCGCGGCATGGCGTCACCGGCCGCCTGTCGGTCGCGCCCGCCGCATAAGCTTGCAGCGGAGGGAACCATGAAGGCGGTGTTGCTGACGGGCCATGGCGGGCCCGAAATGCTGCGCTATGGCGAAGCGCCCGATCCGGTGGCCGGACCGGGCGAGGTCGTCGTCGACGTTTATGCCGCAAGCGTCAACGCGGCCGATTACAAGGTCCGGCTCGGCGGTCCCGGTTATCGGCTGCGCTTCCCCCATATCCTCGGCCGCGACTTCTCGGGCGTCGTGGCGACGCTCGGGCCGGGTGTCGAGGAGTTTGCAGTCGGCGAGCCGGTATTCGGGGTCACCGATCAGGGGGTCGAGGGCGCCTATGCCGAAAAGCTCGCGATCAAGGCCGCGATCATCGCCCGGAAACCGCCGCGCCTTGACCACGCCGCGGCGGCGGCAATGGCGCTGACCGGTCTGACCGCCTTATGGGCGCTTGAAGATACGGCGCAGCTCAAGGAAGGCGAGAGCGTGCTGATCCATGGCGGCGCCGGCGGCGTCGCCGGCTTTGCGATCCAGCTGGCAAAACATTTGGGCGCAAAGGTCGTCACCACCGCCAGCGCCGGCAATCACGATTATGTCCGCCGCCTCGGCGCCGATCAGGTCATCGACTATCAGGCGCAGGATTTCACGACCGCAATCCGCGATTGCGACGTCGTGTTCGACACCGTCGGCGGCGATGTGCAGGCGCGCTCTTATGCGGTGCTGAAGCCGGGAGGGCGGCTCGTATGGATCGCCCCGGCGCCGCCCGGCTTTACGCCGCCCCGCCAGGATGTCGCGGTCCTGCGCCCCAATGTCATTCGCGACCGCGCCCATCTGGAACGGATCGCGGCCCTGTTCGAGGCCGGCGCCGTATATCCGCCGACGATCACCCGCTACCCGCTCGCCGCGGCCGCCGAGGCCCACCGGGTCAGCGAATCCCGCCACCTGCAGGGCAAGCTCGTGCTGATCGTCCGCTGACGCTTCGAAAAGGAGGAGAGAAGAGAGATGGCAGGCAATGCGCAGAGCGTGATCGATCTCGACAGAAGGCGCATGGAGGCGATGGCGCGCAGGGATATCGGGACGCTCGACGAGCTGTTGTCCGATGACCTCGTCTACACCCATTCCTCGGCGCGGATCGATACCAAACAGAGCCTGATCGGGGCGATGCAGGCGGGCACCACGGTGTACAATGCAGTCGTGCCCTCGGAGGTGAAGGCGCAGGATTACGGCGATACGGTCGTCCTGACCGGGGCCGCCCGGATCAGCGTGACCTCGGGCGGCCGCGCGATGGAGTTCGGGGTCCGCTTCACTGACGTCTATATCCGGAAAGGCGGCCGCTGGCAGATGGTGGCTTGGCAATCGACCCGTCTGCCCGAGTAGACCGCAGCAAGAAGCCCGGGGCGGCCGGCGCCGCCCCGGGCGCGACTGCGGAACGCGCGCAATGCAGGCGTCCAGGTCCGATTATTTCTGATCAAATACCGTTATTTTTCTCGCCACACGGGAATCCTCTTCCCGGCCACGCTTCGAATCGTTGCGGCCAGCCGGGCCGTTGGTATGATGTTGCGATTCCGGTAACCGCAAGGCGAAAATTAAAACGCCTCGCGGTCCGCATAGGGGAGAAAACGCAATGTACGGAGCGACGTCGACCGCCGAGCCCCGGACGAACCGCTGGACTCTGCTGATCATCGGCATCGTCTGCATGATCATGATCGCCAACCTGCAATACGGTTGGACATTGTTCGTTCACCCGATCAACGCCGCCCATCATTGGGCGATCGCCGACATCCAGGTCGCTTTCAGCATCTTTGTCGCGCTCGAAACCTGGTTGACGCCGCTTGAAGGGTGGATCGTCGATCGTCTCGGCCCGAGGAGCGGGCCGAAACTGATGATCGCCGGCGGCGGCATCCTGGTGGCGATCGCCTGGATCATCGATTCGATGGCCAGCACGCTCGGCCTCTTATATCTCGGGGCGGTGCTTTCCGGGACCGGCGCCGGGGCGGTTTATGCGACCTGCGTCGGCAATGCGGTCAAGTGGTTTCCCGATCGCCGCGGTCTCGCCGTCGGCCTGACCGCGGCGGGGTTCGGCGCCGGCGCGGCGCTGACCGTGATCCCGATCCGCGCCGTCATCGCCGCCCACGGCTATGCGGCGGCGTTTTTCTGGTTCGGTCTGGTCCAGGGCGCGATCATTTTCGTGCTGGCCTGGTTGATGCGCGCACCCTTGCCGGAAGAGGTGCCAAGTGCGGCGCCGGTCAAGGTTATGCAGACCAGCGAAAGCTATACGCCGCAGCAGATGCTGATGACGCCGGTATTCTGGGTGCTCTACGTCATGTTCATTCTGGTCGCGGCGAGCGGGCTGATGGCGACCGCACAGATCGCGCTGATCGCCCGGGATTTCCACGTCGCCAACACGGTCATCCTGTTCGGCGGCACGGCGCTGACGATCGCCCTGCTGGTCGACAATGTCGCAAACGGTCTGGCCAGACCGCTATTCGGATGGATCTCCGACCATCTCGGGCGCGAGATGACGATGGCCCTCGCCTTCGGTCTCGGCGGCATCAGCTACTGGCTGCTCGGCGCGTTCGGCACGACGCCATGGGCCTTCGTCGTTTTTGCCGGGCTGATCTTCCTGACCTGGGGCGAGATCTTCAGCCTGTTTCCGTCGACCTGCACCGACAGTTTCGGTCCCAAATATGCGACGGCCAATCTGAGCTTTCTCTATACGGCGAAGGGTGTTGCCGCCTTTCTGGTGCCGCTCGCCAACGTGCTGAAGGCGGCGAGCGGAAGCTGGCATGCGGTCTTTGTGATCACCGCAATCATGAACTTTGTCACCGTGGCGCTCGCGCTGTTTGCGCTGCGGCCGTTGCGCCTGCGCCAGGCGGCGCCGCCCGCCGGGCGGCTCGCCGGCGCCGAATAGCGGCGAGGAGGTGCGGGGTGAGGCTCAGCAGCGATCGCATTCTCGTGACCCATGTCGGCAGCCTGCCGCGCCCGCCCGATCTGCTGGCCCTGCTCGAGGCGCAGGAGGAGGGGCGCGCGTTTGACCGGCAGGCCTATCACAGCCGTCTTGCCGCCGCCGTCCGCGACGTCGTCGCCCGGCAGGTCGCGGTCGGCATCGACAGCGTTTGCGACGGCGAGATGAGCAAGATCTCGTATACCTTCTACGTTCGCCACCGCCTCTCCGGGATCGGCGTCGTGCGGGGCGGCGATCCCGACAAACCGCCGCAGACGGGGGCCCATCGCGACCTCCTCGATCACCCGGATTGTTACGAGCGGTTGACCCGGGCGCGCGGCGGCGTGGCCTGGTTCAGCCGCGCCGCGGTGCCCTGCTGCGAGGGGCCGGTCGCCTATCGCGATCGCGGCCCGCTCGAAACCGACCTCAAAAATCTTGCCGCCGCCTGCGCCGCGGCGAAGCCCGGGGAGGCATTCATGACTGCGGCCTCCCCGGGCGTGCTGACCAAATTCGTGCCGGATCGCTATTACAAGGACGAGGACGCCTATGTCGCGGCGCTGGCCGAGGCGCTGAAACCGGAATACGAGGCGATCGCCGCGGCCGGGTTTATTCTGCAGATCGACGCGCCTGATCTCGGCTCGGCCCGGCACAACCAGTATCAGCACCTCTCCGACGAGGAATTCCTGCGCATCGCCGACCGCAATATCGCGGCGCTCAATCATGCGACCGCGAATATCCCGCCCGAGCGGATGCGGATGCATGTCTGCTGGGGCAATTACGAGGGGCCGCACACCCATGACATCCCGCTCGCCAAGATCTTTGCCTGCTGCATGCGGGCGCGGCCGCAGGGCCTGCTGTTCGAGGCGGCCAATCCGCGCCATGCGCATGAGTGGGAGGATCTGCGCGATCAGAAGATCCCCGACGACAAGGTATTGATGCCCGGGGTCATCGATTCGACGACCAATTTTGTCGAGCACCCGCGGCTCGTCGCGCAGCGAATCCGCAATTACGCAAATCTTGTCGGGCGCGAGCGCGTGATCGCCGGGACCGATTGCGGCTTTGCCACCTTCGCCTTTGTCGACAACCCGGTGGCGCCCTCGGTGGTGTGGGCCAAGCTTGCCGCCCTCGCCGAGGGCGCGCGGATAGCCAGCGACAGATTATGGGGATGAGCCGCACGGGATCGGTGAACCCGATTTTGCCGCTGATCGTTCATCCCGCCGGCAGAGGACAAAGAGGAGGAGGGCATAACCGGCAGCCGGCGATTGCCCTCGGCCCTTTGCCGCCGATCGGCAGAAGGGTTTAAAAGGCAGGCGGCGCACGCCGCCGGGGCACGGCGGTCGGTGCGGCCTGGCGGTGGCGCGGGATGAGCGGATTGCTGACGCTGATCGATCTCGCCGGCGCGGTGGCTCTGCTGCTTTGGGGCGTGCACATGGTCCAAAGCGGCGTCGAGCGCGCCTTCGGCACCGGCCTGCACCGCTTTCTTGCAAGCGCGCTCAACGGGCGCGGCAAGGCGTTCCTCGCCGGCCTTGCCGTCACCGCCGTGCTGCAGAGCAGCACGGCGACCGGGTTGATGGCCGCCGGTTTCACCGCGGCCGGGCTCGTCGATCTCGCTCCCGCGCTGGCGATCATGCTCGGCGCCAATGTCGGCACGACCCTGATCGTGCAGGCGCTGTCCTTCGATGTGGCCAGCCTGTCGCCGCTGCTCGTGCTGATCGGGGTCATAGCGTTCCGGCGCGGCGGCGCCTCGCGCTTGCATGATCTCGGCCGCGTCGCGATCGGGCTCGGGCTCATGCTGCTGGCGCTGAAACAGCTTCTCCTCGCCGGCGTTCCTTACGGGAACGCGCCGGGCCTGCGGCTGCTGCTCGGCTCCCTCTCCGGGCAGCCGGTCATCGATTTGATCCTGGCCGCCGCGGCGACATGGGCGGCGCATTCGAGCGTTGCGATCGTCCTTCTCGTCATGTCCTTCGCCGCCAAGGGGACGGTGACGCTGAAGGCGGCGCTGGCGCTGGTGCTTGGCGCCAATGTCGGCACGGCGCTGAACCCGCTGTTCGAGGGCGCCGCGAGCGGCAATCCGGCGGCGCGGCGCCTGCCGCTCGGCAATCTGCTGACCCGCCTCGTCGGCGGCGCGCTCGCCCTCGCGCTGCTCGACCCGATCGCCTCGCATCTTCCCGCGATCGCGCCGGATCCGGCGCGCGCGGTCGCCGATTTTCATACCGCCTTCAACCTCCTCACCGCGGCGCTGTTTCTGCCGCTGCTCGGGCCCTTCGCGCGCCTGTTGCGGCGGCTGCTGCCGGCGGCGGTCGCTTCCGACCCGGGACGGCCGCTCTATCTCGACGAAGGGGCGCGCGAAATGCCGGCGATCGCGCTCGCGGGCGCGGCCCGCGAGGCGCTGCGCATGGCCGATGTCCTCGAAGCGATGCTGCACGGGGCAGGCGCGGCGCTCGAGCATGGCGAGCGCAAGCACATCGCCGAGACGAAGCGGCTCGACGACGTGCTCGACCGATTGAACGCGGCGATCAAGACCTATCTGACCGCGCTCGATCCCGACCGGCTCAGCGAAGAGGATAACCGCCGCCTGTCGGAAATCCTCGGCTTTATCACCAATCTTGAGCATGCCGGCGATATCGTCACCGGCGGCGTGCTTGCCGTGATGGCGAAGCTTGCCAAGCGCGGGCTTGCATTTTCGCCCGAAGGGAAGGCCGACATCCGCGCGATGCTCGAGCGGCTCGAGACCAATCTGCGCGCCGCGGCGGCGGTGTTCATAACCGAGGATGCGCGGGCGGCGCGCCGGCTGCGGGCGGAAAAGGAGGCGTTCCGGGAACTCGATGCGCGGGCGACCGAGGCGCATTTCGCGCGGATCCGCGCCGGCCGCATCGAGAGCCTTGCGACGAGCGGCCTGCATCTCGACATGTTGCGCGATCTGAAACGGATCAACGCCCATCTGACGCGCGCCGCCGATCCGATCCTCGACCGCCACGGCGAGCTGTTGACGAGCCGGCTCAGAGAAAGCGGCCAATAACTGGTGACCCGATATCCACTCCCGGGATCGGCGGGCAGGTTGCGTCGGCCGAACAAACGCGGCAACGTGACGAGGGGTAACGCCGGGGCAGGCGAAAACCTCGCCGCCCCGGGCCGACGAGGCTCGACCCTGCCATGAGCTATGTAAACCGAGTGTTACAGCCGGGCGAAACGGTCGTCTACGCCACGACGCTGCACTGGCTCGTTTATCTGCGCGCGATCGCGCTTTTGATCGCCGCCGCGGGCCTGGCGATCGCCGCGCAGTGGGTGGGCGGCGACGGTCATCGCGCGCTTCTGATCGCCGCCGCTCTGTTCGGGCTGCTGGCGCTTTCCTCGGGGCTGCGCGCTTGGCTCCGACGGGTCACGACCGAACTGGCCGTCACCGATCTGCGGATCATCTATAAGGCCGGGCTTTTGAGCCGTCACACGCTCGAGATGAACCGCTCAAAGGTCGAGAGCGTCGATGTCGATCAGAGCCTGTTGGGACGCCTGTTTGGCTATGGCACGATCATCGTGCGCGGCACCGGCGGCAGTCTTGAGCCGATGCGCAACATCAAAAATCCGATCGAGTTTCGCAGCCACATCACTGCCCGGTAGCGCCTTCCCGCCCTGCCTCTTGATGCCGGGCGGGAGTAGCGCGGAGCGGATCGGGTCGGAACCGCCGGGTCAGGCCGCGCGCCGGGCGATGCCCTTTTCCTCGAGCAGCTGCTGCAATTCGCCCGACTCGAACATCTCGCGGACAATGTCGCAGCCGCCGATGAACTCGCCCTTCACGTAGAGCTGCGGGATTGTCGGCCAGTTCGAGAATTCCTTGATCCCCTGCCGGAGCTCGGGATCGGCGAGGACGTCGATGCCTTTGAACTTGACGCCGAGATGGCTCAAGATCTGCACGACCGCCGCGGAAAATCCGCATTGCGGGAAAACCGGGGTGCCCTTCATGTAGAGCACGACCGGGTTTTCCTCGATATCCCGGCGGATGCGCTCGTGAACCGTGCTGTCCATTGGATCATCCTCATCAGGGGTGATGATGCAACCCGGCCCGCGCGGGCTGATCAGTCTTCCGGCGCCGCGGTCTGCAGGGCGAGCGCGTGGAGCTCGTTGCCCATATGGCCGCGCAGGGCCTGGTAAACCATCTGGTGCTGCTGAACCCGGGATTTGCCGCGGAACGCGCTCGACACGACATGGGCCGCATAGTGATCGCCGTCGCCGCGCAGATCCTCGATCGATACCTGCGCGTCCGGCAAGCTCTGCTTGATCAATCGCGCGATCGTCGCCGCATCCATCGCCATTGCCCGACCCCTTGCCTCACGCCCGCGCCATATAGTCCGGCAGCCATCCTTCATTCGCGGCCTGGAGTATCGCCACCGATATGGCACCGGCGCCGGGGAGTGTCAATTCGGCCCCTTGGACCGTGCCGACCAGACGGGCCGGCACGCCGCCCGCGCGCGCCTCGGCGAGGATCGCCCCGGGATCGGCGGTTTCGATCAGATAGCGCGCCTGATCCTCGCCGAACAGGAACGCATGGCGCGGCAGTTCCGGCGGCGGCGGCGCAAGGGCGACGCCGCGTCCGCCGGCCATCGCCATCTCGGCCACGGCGACAAGAAAGCCGCCGTCGGAGAGATCATGGCAGGCCTTGACCCGCCCGCTGCGGATCAGGGCGCGAACGAAGTCGCCGTTCCTTTTTTCGGCGGCGAGATCGACCGGCGGCGGCGCCCCTTCCGCACGCCCCTCCACCTCGCGCAGATAGAGCGAGGAGCCGAGATGGCCGCGCGTGTCGCCGACGAGGATCAGCGCATCGCCGTCGCATTTGAGGGCGAGATCGACCGTCCGCCGCAGGTCTTCGATGAGGCCGACGCCGCCGACAACCGGCGTTGGCAGGATCGCCCGCCCGCTTGTCTCGTTGTAGAACGATACATTGCCCGAGACGACCGGATAGGCGAGGGCAAGGCAGGCCGCGCGCATGCCCTCGATCGCGCCGACGAATTCGCCCATGATCTCCGGCCGCTCGGGATTGCCGAAGTTCAGATTGTCGGTCAGCGCCAACGGCAGCGCCCCGACCGCCGTCAGGTTGCGCCAATTCTCGGCGACGGCCTGCTTGCCGCCCTCCACCGGATCGGCGCGGCAGTAGCGCGGCGTGCAATCGGTGGCGAGCGCCAGCGCCTTCAGGCCCTTGACCCGCACGATTGCGGCATCCCCGCCCGGACGCTGCAGCGTATTGCCGATGACGAGGTGATCGTACTGCTCCCAGATCCAGCGTTTCGAAGCGAGCGTCGGCGTTGCCAGCAGGCGCTGCAGGGAAAGCAGCGGGTCGCGATCGCGCAGCGCGGCCGGGTCGATCGCGGGCTCGGGGTCGCGGCGCCGCCATTCCCGCTCATAGAGCGGCGCCCCGCCGACCAGCGGGCCGATCGGAATGTCGCCGACCCTCTCCCCGCCGCTGCGCACGACCAGGCGTCCCTCCGCGGTGATGCGGCCGATCACCGCGAAATCCAGCTCCCATTTTTCAAAGATGCGGCGGGCCGCGGCCTCGGCATCGGGGCGGATGATCATCAGCATCCGCTCCTGGCTCTCGCTCAGCATGATCTCATAGGCGCTCATGCCGGCCTCGCGCACCGGCACGCGATCGAGGTCGAGCTCGATGCCAAGGCCGCCCTTGCCGGCCATTTCGACCGCGGAAGAGGTCAGCCCGGCCGCGCCCATATCCTGGATCGCGACGATCGCATCGCCGGCCATCAATTCAAGGCAGGCCTCGATCAGCAGTTTCTCGGTAAAGGGATCGCCGACCTGCACGCTCGGCCGTTTCTCGCCGGCATCGGCCTCGAACGCGGCCGAAGCCATGGTCGCGCCGTGAATGCCGTCGCGCCCGGTCTTGGCGCCGACATAAATCACGAGATTGCCCGGCCCTGCCGCCGCCGAAGTGAAGATCCGATCGGCGCGGGCAAGCCCGACGCACATCGCATTGACCAGGATGTTGCCGTTATAGGCCGGGTCGAAATCGCATTCGCCGCCGACCGTCGGCACGCCGACGCAGTTGCCGTAGCCGCCGATGCCGGCGACGACCCCCGAGAGCAGATGCCGGGTTCTGGGATGGTCGGGGCTGCCGAAGCGCAGCGAATCGAGCAGCGCGATCGGCCGGGCTCCCATCGTGAAGACGTCGCGCAGGATGCCGCCGACCCCGGTCGCCGCTCCCTGATAAGGCTCGATAAAGGAGGGATGGTTGTGACTCTCGATCTTGAAGACGACCGCCTCGCCGTCGCCGATGTCGACGACGCCGGCATTCTCGCCGGGACCGCAGAGCACGCGCGCCCCCGCGCTCGGCAGCCGCTTCAGCCACAGCCTGGAGGATTTGTACGAGCAGTGCTCGCTCCACATGACCGCAAAGATGCCGAGCTCGACGCGGTTCGGCGTGCGGCCGAGAATTGCCACGACGCGCGCGAATTCCTCGGCCGACAGCCCGTGCTCGGCCGCCAATTCCGCAGTGACCGCGCCGGTGTCGTTGATAGCGTTCACGCGAGCGCGCCCGCGAGCCCGGCAAAGAACGCGCTGCCGTCGGTGCCGCCGAGCAGCGGGTCGGCCGCGTTCTCGGGGTGCGGCATCAGCCCCAGCACGGTGCGGCCATCGTTGAAGATGCCGGCGATCGCGCGCGCCGAGCCGTTGATGTTGTGCGCCTCCTCGCACCGCCCGTCCGGGCCGCAATAGCGAAAGGCGACAAGCCCTCCGTCCTCGAGCCGATCGAGCGTGTCGGGATCGGCGGTATAGGCGCCGTCATGATGGGCGACCGGCAGGCGGATCGTCTGCCCCCTCTCATAGCCACAGGTAAAGATCGTCTGATTGTTCTCGACCCTCAAATGCACGTCGCGGCAGGCAAAACGCAATGAGCGATTCGGCAGCAACGCCCCGGGCAGCATCCCGGCCTCGGTTAGGATCTGAAACCCATTGCAGATGCCAAGAACAGGCGTGCCGCGCAAAGCCTGCCGGCGCACTTCGCGCATGATCGGCGAATGCGCCGCGATCGCACCCGGGCGCAGATAGTCGCCATAGGCAAAGCCGCCGGGCAGCACGATCAGATCAACCGCCGGAATGCTGCCGTCGCGGTGCCACAGGCGCAGCGGCTCCCGCCCGGTGGCGCGCCGCAGCGCCGCGATCACATCACGCTCGCGGTTCGAGCCGGGGAAAATGACGACGGCGGATCTCATCTCGGCTTCGCTCTCCTCAGCAAGCGGGCCCGCCCTAGCGGCAGTTCCGGGCCTCAGGCGCGAACGATTTCGATCGCATAGGTCTCGATGACCGGATTGGCAAGAAGCTCCCGGCACATGGCCTCGACCTGGGCGCGCGCGGCGGCGGGATCGGTCTCGGCAAGCTCGATCTCGATCAGCTTGCCCTGGCGAACCTCGCCGACGCCGGCAAAGCCCAGTTGGGCGAGCGCATTGCCGATCGCCCTGCCCTGCGGGTCGAGCACGCCCGGTTTCAGCCTCACTTCAACACGCGCCTTCATGCCCCCTCCGCGAGGGTACCAAATCTGCGCCTTTTCCCGCCGTTCCGGCAACCGGCGAAGCCGGCGACCGGCCCCTCACAGGCATGACTTTTGCTCGCTCGCATCCCCGCTAGGGCGATCGCAGCGGCGGACAACAATCTCCGATGCCGGGAGGGCGAGGTCGATATCGCGCCAGGGCTGCGGGTGCGGCAGCCATTCGGCATAGCGGAATACCGGCTGCAGTGCCGGCTCCGCATGGTTCGGCAGCGCCAACAGCGCGCTCGACACGGTGGCAAAGCCCTCCCTGCCGCGCAGCCGCGGCGCCGCCTCCGGCGCCTCGCCGGGCGGCGCTTCGTCGCAGGCAAGGATCGCCTCCCAGCCCGTCCACTCGCCGCGATCCGGGTCCGGGACGGCGGCGGCGCGGAAGCGCGACAGCGCCAATTCGAGCCGGCGGGCCGCCGGATCGTCAAGCTCGCCGGCGGCGATCGCCGACAAGCCTTCCTTGAGCCTATGCACCGCGATTTGGGGGCCGCCGCCGTGGCGCAGCCAGAAGCCGTCGCTGCTGTCGGCGATGATCAGGTTGAAGCTGCGATAGGCGGCGGGGTCGAGCGCCGAGAGCGCGGCCGCGGCTGTGGCCGCATCGCTGTGGTCGAGCGCCTCGAGCACGAGTTCGCCGCGCGAGCGGAAGCCCGGCGCCGGTCCGAGGGAGCCTCTGCGATTGAGGATTGCGGCCGCGACGCCCCAGTCGTTGAGGCCGATCCAGGAGCCGCCGGCAAGAAGATCAAGCCCGGCCGTGACCTCCGGCCGGTCCGGCCAGTGGCGTCCGGGCGGGCGGGCGGGGCGATCCACCCTCTCGTCGCGATTGGCGCCGATCAGCACCGGCCACCGGTGCCCGGGCCGGCGCAAAATCACCGCTATGCACATGCTTGCACCGCACCGCAGCCGTGTTGCCTATATATAGGCAGATATAAGAGGCGCGCGGGCGCCGGGTTTGGGATGGCGACATCATGGCTACTTTCGACGAACGGGAGAAGGAATTCGAAGCCCGTTTCAAACATGACGAGGAATTCCGTTTCAAGGTTGCCGCCCGGCGCAACCGCCTCTTCGGCCTGTGGGCGGCGGAGCGCATGGGCCTGAGCGGGGAGGCTGCCGAGGCTTACGCCAAGGAGGTCGTCAATGCCGAGTTCGCCCCCGGCGGCGATCGCAATATCATCGCCAAGGTCGCAGCCGACCTCGGCGCCCGGGATCCGGCGATGACGTCGGAGCGCCTGCGCTTCGAGCTTGAGCATTTCGCGGAGCAGGCGAAACGGCAGTTGATGCAGGAATAAAGCGCCCTCCCGCGCCGGGCCCGGATGCGGCAATGCCGGCGGCTACACCGGCCTGTCGCCTTTGATCGTCACGCGGTGGCCGGAGCGCGTGTGCGGCCAATAATCCCACAGCGCATGGTGCTGCACGCAGCGGTTGTCCCAGAACGCGATCGCGTTCTCGCTCCAGCGGAAGCGGCACTGGAACAGCGGATTGGCCATGTGCTCAAACAGGTAGCGCAGGATCGCCTCGCTCTCGTCCCTGGGCACGCCGAGGATGCGCCGGGTGAATCCTTTGTTGACGTAGAGCGCCTTCCTGCCGGTCACCGGATGGGTGCGCACGACCGGGTGCTCGGCGCGCGGGTAGCTCGGCTTGTCGGCGACGCCGAAATTGGCGTAGAGCCCGCGGTAATGTTCGCCGTCATGGAGCGCGACAAGCCCGTCGAGATAGCGTTTCATGCGCTCGGACAGCGCCTCATAGGCGGCATACATGTTGGCGAACAGCGTGTCGCCGCCATGCGGGGGACATTTGCGGATGTACAGGATGCTGCCCATCGGGGGTTCGGGATCGCAGGAGACGTCGCTGTGCCAGCCCTCGCCGTTGGCGCGCGGCGAATCCCTGTCGGCATGGATGATCATCAGCTCCGGATAGCCCTCCTCGTGCGGCGCCGCCGGATGGATGTGGAGTTCCCCGAACAGGCGGCCAAAGGCGAGATGCTGTTCCGGGGTCAAATGCTGGTCGCGAAAGAAGATCACGAGATTCTCGGCCAGCGCCCGGTGCAGTTCGTCGAGCGTGCGGTTGCCGAGCGGCCGCGCGAGGTCGACGCCGCCGATTTCGGCGCCGATGATCGGCGTCAATTTGTCGACCGTGATCGTCTCGTAAGGCGCTCCCTCGATGGCGAGGTGCTTGTAGCGCGGACCGCCGGTGCCGGTGAGCGAATGCATTGCCTTCATTCCCGAAGCTTGCGTGGCGAATGCGGGCAACCCTAATCGCCTGCCTTGCTTTGGTAAAGCCGCGCGCCCGCAGCCGGCGACGAAATCCCTTGCCCCATCTCGCGTCCGAGATAACGCTTATCTCGCTATCGCTTTCCGTTTGCCTCCCATGCCGGCTTCGCTGCGCATCCGCCTGTTGGAAAAGCTTCGCGACCGTCTCGGCGACGAGGGGCTGCCGCTGCGGATCGCTTTCTGGGACGGCCAAGTCTTCGACCTGGCGGCCCAGCCGAAGGTCACGATCGCGCTCACCGCCCCGCGCCTCGTGCGGCTCTTTCTGCTCGGCGACATCGGCGGCCTCGAGCGGGCCTATGTCAACGGCGAGATCGGCGTCGAAGGCCGGGCGGAGGACGTGCTTGCGATCGGCATCCGGATCGCCGAGCGGCTTGGGACTTCGTCGGTGTTGCGGCGGATCGCGGCGCTGTTGCCGCGCCGGCGGTTTCGCCACAGCCGCCGGCGCGACGCCGCCGCGATCGGCTACCACTATGACGTCTCGAACGATTTCTATCGTCTGTGGCTTGACCGCCACATGGTCTATTCCTGCGCCTATTTCGTGACCGGCGAGGAAGATCTCGACACGGCGCAAGAGCAGAAACTCGATCATATCTGCAGAAAACTGCGCCTCAAGCCGGGGGAGCGGCTCCTCGACATCGGTTGCGGCTGGGGCGGTCTGCTGTGCTGGGCGGCAAGCAAATACGGCGTGCGGGGCGTCGGGATCACATTGAGCGAGCAGCAGAGGGTCTATGCCACGGAATGGATCAGGGCCGCCGGGCTGGCGCATGATGTCGAGATCCGGCTTCAGGACTACCGCGAAATCGCCGGAGAGGCGCTGTTCGACAAGATCGTCTCGGTCGGCATGTATGAGCATGTCGGCATCGCCAATCTGCCGCGCTATTTTGCCGTGATCGGCCGGTTGTTGCGGCCGGCCGGGCTTGTCCTCAACCACGGCATCACCGCCGGCGACCGCGACGGACGGGCCCAGGGTCCGCCGGGCGGCGAATTCATCGATCGCTTCGTTTTCCCCGGCGGGGAGGTGCCGCACATCTCGCGCGTACTCTATGAGATCGCCGGCGCCGGTCTCGAAATCCTCGACGTCGAGGATCTGCGCCCGCACTATCCTCAAACCCTCGTGCGTTGGCTGGCCCGGCTCGAGGCCGCCCGCGCGCAGGCGATCGCCGCCGCCGGGGCGGAACGCTATCGCATCTGGCGGATGTACCTGGCCGGCATGGCCCATGCCTTCGATCGCGGCTGGCTGTCGGTATGCCAGACCCTGGCGCTGAAGCCGGCCGAAGGCGGGATGGCGCCGCGGCCATGGACCCGGCGGTATCAATACGAACCGAGTGCCGCGGTACCGATCAGCCGCGGTCTTGACTGGGGCAAGACGTGAGGCCGGCCGCCGCAGGCGGCGGCAAGGCGGCAATGCCGATGGCGCGGTGACCAACTTTTAACCGCGCCGGATCAAAGTGCGGGTTCGATCGTTGTCGGCGCGGCAGGGTTTTCTCTGCGGCCCGGCAGGACGCCTGGCGGCACCTTGATGAGCGGGAAGCTTGCGGGTATGGTGAGAACCGGAGGACTGGTGCGATCAGGCGTTATGGGGCGGTCTGAAGATCGCCGCTCTCCTTGTTTCTAAATCGCGATGACCGCGATGAATCAGGGTACCCAAACGGCTGCCGGGATCCCCGCCTTCGGCGGCGGTTTCCAGGCGCTGGCCCAGGTCGCCCGAAGCCTAGGGGTTCACACGACCGCAGCGCAGATCGCGCATGAGATGGCGCAGGGCCGGACGCCGCCGAGCGCCGAAGATCTGGTCCGTGCGGCCAAGCTGATCGGGCTTAAGGCGCGCCTGATCCGCGATCCCGACGCCAAGCGACTGCGCGCGATCCCGGTTCCCGCAATCATGCGGTTGCATGATGGAACCTGGGCGATCTTTGGCGGCGAGACGGAGGCCGGGCTGTTCCGGGTGTTCGACCCGCTCACCCGGGACACCGAAAAACTGCCGATCGAGGAAGTGCTGCGCCGCCTTAACCATGAGGTGCTGCTGGTCGGCAAGAGCCTTGGCCTCTCGGCCGAAGCGTTGGCCTTCAGCATCCGCTGGTTCATCCCCGCGATCAAGCGCTACCGCAACCCGCTGATCGAAGTCCTGATCCTGTCGTTTTTTATCAATTTGCTGGCCCTGGCGACGCCGCTGTGCTTTCAGCTGGTGATCGACAAGGTTCTCGCCCATAAGAGCTTCTCGACCCTTGTCGTCGTCGTGTCGGCGCTCGTGCTGCTCGCGGTATTCAGCGGACTTCTGAAGCATCTACGACAGTATCTTCTCATTCATACCTCGAATCGCATCGACGTCGAGCTCGGCGCCAAACTGTTCAATCATCTGGTCCATCTGCCCATTGCCTTTTTCGAGAAACGCGCCGCCGGCATCATTGTGACCCGAGCCCGCGAATTGCAGAATATTCGCAATTTTCTGACCGGAGAAGCGCTGCTCTCGGCGATCGACATCGGGTTCATCTTCCTGTTTTTTGCTGTTTTGTTCATATATTCAACGCTTCTGGCATCGATCGTGCTGTTGCTGATGCCGTTCTATGTGGTCATCGGCGCCGTATTGCGGCCGAAGCTGAAGCGGCTCTTGAAGGCAAAGTTCCGCCGCTGGGCGGCCGGGCAGCAGCTATTGGTCGAAAGCATCATCGGCATCCAGACGCTGAAGGCGGCGGCGGTCGAGCCGGTCTTTCAGCGACGCTGGGACGAGCGGTTGTCGGCCTATGTCAAAGCGAGCTTCGACGCCAAGATGGTCGGCGTCACGATCGCGACCGGGGTCGAGTTCCTGTCCAAGCTGACGATCGCCCTTGTCTTGTTCTTTGGCACGCTCGAGGTGCTCAAAGGGACGATGACGGTCGGCGGCCTCGTCGCGTTCAGCATGATCGCCCGGCGCATGACCCAGCCGATCCTGCGCATCTCCCAGCTCTGGCAGGATTTCCAGCAGACGCAGGTGGCGATCGATCATGTCGGCGACATCCTCAATTCGCCGGTCGAGAGCCGGCCGAAGGCCGCCCTGATCGCACCGCAACTGCAGGGCACCATCGAATTCCGCAATGTCAGCTTCCGCTACCGCGATGACCTGCCCTATGCGCTCAAGAACATTTCGCTGGTCATCGAGCAGGGCGAGATGATCGGCATCGTCGGCCCTTCCGGCTCCGGCAAATCGACCCTGACGAAGCTGTTGCAGCGTTTTCATTTGCCGAGCGCGGGCGAGATCCTGATCGACGGCATCGATCTCGCGCAGGTCGATCCGGCTTGGCTGCGCCGTCAACTCGGCGTCGTATTGCAGGAGAATTTCCTGTTCAATCAGACCGTCCATGAAAACATCGCCATTGCCCGGCCGGAAATGCCGCGGGCTCAGGTGATACGGGCGGCGCGGCTGGCGGGAGCGGATGAATTCATCTCGCAGCTGCCGCAGGGCTATGACACGATGATCGAGGAGCGCGGCGCCAATCTGTCGGGTGGGCAACGCCAGCGCTTGGCGATCGCTCGCGCGCTGGCCACCGATCCGCGCATCCTGATCTTTGACGAGGCGACCAGCTCGCTCGACTATGACAGCGAGCGGATCATCCAGGCCAATATGGAGCGGATCGCGCAGAACCGCACCGTTATCATCATCGCCCATCGGCTCGCCGCCGTGCGCAACTGCGATCGGTTGATCGGTATCGTCAACGGCGAGATCGTCGAAGAGGGCACGCACGAGCAGCTGCTGCGCCGCCGCGGCGGCCTCTACGCGCATCTGTGGGCGCTGCAGAATGAGCAGTTGAGCGCATGAGCCCGGCCGGCGGTTCCGCGCTTGGCCGGCGCGGCGGCGCTCCGGGGCCGCGCCGAGGGCGTCCGGCCATCGTCGATATCGCCGGGCCGGCGCTGCCGCGCGCCGACCGCGACCCCGGCGATCGGGAATTCCTGCCGCCGGCGGTCGAGATCATCGAAGCGCCGCCGTCGCGCCTGCGCGCCACGCTCGGTTATCTGATCTGCGGGCTGATCGCGGCGGGGCTTGCCGGGGCCTGGATCGGTCAGCTGCCGATCTATGCAATAGCGCCGGGGCAGGTCGAGGCGGTCGGACAGGCCAAGGTCATCGAGCCGCGCCGGGCCGGGCAGGTGATCGCGATCCAGGCCCAGGACGGCATGCACGTCAAAAAGGGCGATGTCCTGGTCAGGCTCGATCCCACCAGCGCCATTGCCAGCCGCACCATCATCGCGAATCAGCTCCTCAATGCGCGCGCCGAAGTCGCCCGGCTGACCGCCGAGATCGCTGCGGCCCGCAACGACCCGGTTGCGGCCGATGCACAAATCCGCTGGGACCCCGACATCCCCGCAGCGGTGCGGCAGCGCGAACAGAGCCTGCTGCGAGCCGATCTGGCGCGGTTGGCCGCGACGCTCTCGGACCTGTTCGCGCAGCGGCGCCAGAAGCTCAGTGAAAGAGACAAGTTTGCGGCCGACGTCGCCGCCGAAAAGGCGGTGATCGCGGTGATGTCACAGCACGTCGATATGCACCGGCAACTCGAACGCGAGGGCGTCGAAAGCCGGATCCAACTGCTTGCCGCCCTCGACAAGCTTGAAAAAGCGCAAACCAAGCTCGCCGCCCTCGCAGGCGGCCTGGCTCAGGCGAGCGCCGATATTCCCGTGATCGACGCCAAGATCGACAGGGCGAAGGCGGACTTTGTCGGCGAGGACGTGCAGCAGTTGGCCGCCGCGGAGCGCCAAGTCGACGATCTGACCGAGCGGCTGAAAAAAGCCTCGCAAACCGTCGCCGAAATGACGCTCAAGGCGCCGATAACGGGCACGGTAGAGGCTACCGCCGTGACCACGATAGGGCAGGTCGTCAAGCCCGGCCAGCAATTGATGCAGGTGGTTCCCGATCACGCCCCTCTCGCGATAGAGGCCTATGTTCTCAATAGCGATATCGGTTTCGTTAGGGCAGGCGAGCCCGCCACGATCAAGGTCGATACCTTCCCCTATCCTCTCTACGGTGCGATCGCCGGGAAGGTGATCAAGGTTAGTAAAGATGCAATTCCTGGGAAAGCCGCCTTGCTCCAACAAAAAAACGGATCGCAGCCGGTTTCCAATGGCGGACTGTCGCAAACCGCTGCGGCAGAACCGACTTCCGATCTCGTTTTTCCAGTCACAGTACTTCCAGAAAAGACTTTCATTAATGTCAAGGGAAAACCGGTTCCACTTTCTTCAGGCATGTCGGTGGTCGTTGAAATAGAAACTGGAAGGCAGCGCGCGATTGATTATATAATATATCCTCTTATCCGGGGATTTTCTCGTTACTATGGACAATGATTTGAGAGTTGTGGTTACAAATACAATGATATACAAAAAACATATATAATGTTATTTTCTAAATAGTGAAAACTTTACCAGATAGTACTGCTTGCGAGCGATGTTTCTCGCAGTTGTGTTAAAAATGGCGCACGTAAAGAAATTATTGACGAATGGAACATTAGATTCCTCTGTACACGCATGAGGTCTCAGGGTATAAGGCCTCTGCAATAGAGCCGCCTCACGAGAGGGGAAGGTAATTTCCATGCCGGCGACGACGACCACGACTCCGACCACCTTGACGACGCCGACGACGGCTACGACTCCGACCACCTTGACGACGCCGACGACGGTCACGACACCGACCACCGTGACGACGCCGACGACGTTCACGACGCCGACGACGACGGTCACCTTCACGACCCCGACGACGACGGTCACCTTCACGACCCCGACGACGACGGTCACCTTCACGACCCCGACGACGACAGTCACGACGTTTACGACCTTCACGACGCCGACGACAGTCACGACGTTTACGACCTTCACGACGCCGACGACGACAGTCACGACGTTTACGACCTTCACGACCCCGACGACGACGGTCACGGTGACGACGCCGACGACGTTCACGACGCCGACGACGACGGTCACCTTCACGACCCCGACGACGACGGTCACCTTCACGACCCCGACGACGACAGTTACGGTGACGACGCCGACGACGGTCACGGTGACGACACCGACCTTCACGACCCCGACGACGGTCACGGTGACGACGCCGACGACGGTCGGGTTCACGACGCCGACGACGGTCGGGTTCACGACGCCGACGACGACCGGCGGTTTCGCGACGCCGACGACAACCGGCACGCCGACGACCGTCCATTAGAGGCTTTGGCGCTGCGCTCTTCTTTGATGTCCGACACCGGAGCCGTGCCCGCGCAGCGGCGCGCCGGCGGCGCGCTGAGGCAGAGCAGAAATCATGCGAAGTCGGTTTGGCATGGCCCTGTTGTCGATCCGTGAGGCTCTCGTCGCGGTAGAGCGGGGGCGGGCCGCGCGGTTGATCCGGGAGAGGGTTGTTTGATCGGTCTGGCGGGCTTAACGCCCGTAGGGGTGCGCTGTCTCCCGGAAGGAGCTCGGCTGCAGTGGCGGACCGGGCAACGCGTCATCGAGACCGACTTCGAGCGCTTTCGACCGGTTCAGATTGTCGAGGATCCCGATTCAGGACGCCTGCGCGTCCTATGGCGGGATTTCGGCGAGTTGCCGATGACCGATCTGTTCTTCAAGGCGAGCGTGCAGGCGGCTGCCGCGCTGGCCGAGCGGGCAGAACCGTTTCAAACCGATTGGGAGGTGCTCGATCATCTTGCCCGGCTGCCGGACAATCTGCCGTTTTCCGGCGCGATTTTTCATATGGCGAGAACCGGCTCGACATTGGTCAGCCGCCTGCTCGGCAAGACCAGATTGGCGCAGAGCCTGTCCGAGGTCCCGGTCATCGATCAGGCTCTGTTTCATGCCGATTTGCGGCCCGGGAAAGAGGGCGATGCGCTGCTGCGCGGCATCATCGCCGCCTTCTCCCGCCCGCGCCGTCCCAGTGAACGGCATCTTGTCGTCAAGATGACCGATGCGATGCCGAATACGCGGCTGCCGCGATTCCGCGCGGCTTTTCCCGCAGTGCCATGGATTTTCATTTACCGCGATCCGGTCGAGGTGATGGTCTCGATGGTCCGCGGGCCGACCGGCAACATCCGCAATTGGTTTCGCAATCGCGCCCAGGTCGCCGAACGCCTCGGCATGCCGGCCCTGAGCGATCCCGCGATGTGGCCGGAGGAGTTTATTGCGCGCACATTGCGGCGCTTCTGTGCAAAGGCGGTCGAGGCCGCCAAGGCCACCCCGCCGGGGTTGTTTCTCGCCGTCCCCTATACGCGGCTGCCCGAGGCGATATGGGAATCGATCGCCCCGCATTTCGGCATCAGGCTGGGCGAAAAAGAGCGCGCGGTAATGCGGGAGGAAGCCCGGTACTCCGCCAAGCGGGCCGATGCCGTCGCCTTCCAGCCCGACAGCGAGGCCAAATACGGCGAGGCAACGCCGCGGATGCGGGCTCTCGCTAACCGGTTCGTCGGGCCGATGATCGAAGAGCTGCGCGCATTGCCGCAAGCCTAGCGAGAGGCTTGCAGGATGCTCCGTGGTTGTCCCGATGACCGCGCCCGTTGCAGCCGGCCACGAGCCGTCCTGGCGATTTCCGACCTGTTTTCAGGACCCTCCGGCATGAGGTTCGGAGCGCGAAAAACCATCGTCCAGACAACGCCGAACCGACGCCTTCGCGCCGTCCGGCCGCCGCTCCGGGAGGTCTCGACGATCGCGATCCCCGCGCCCATTCCGTTCAGACGGTCTTTAAAGAAAGCTCTGCCGTTTGAACTGCCGGTTGCGACGCTCGGTCCTCGGACCCGCCATCCCGATATTGACTTGGAAGGGCACCGATATCAGCTTGGCACAGCTGCCAGGGATGGTTGGACGGGAATTTGCGGCGACGGCAGAACGTCGGTACAGAATCGCCGAGTGAGGAAAATGTGAATTTTAGATCTTGCCTTGCTGCCATGCTGCTCCTTATCGGGCTTTCAGGGCATCGAGCGCTTGCCGAGAGACGTGTCGTCTATACTGTCCCTGCCAACGAGGCCGATCCCAACATTCAGCGGTTTCTTGGCCCCAATTGGATCCTCTACGATCCCCCGCCCGACGCCGCCGCCAACCTGTTGGTCTATCTTCCGGGGACAGGGCGGGGCCCGGATGCCCGCAGCCCTTTCCCTGCCCTCAGATGGTTTCTCGATGCCGCCGCCGACCGGGGTTATCGGGTGATTGCGCTGGCCTATGACAACTTCCCGGCCGAGCTGCAAGTTTGCATGCGCAATCCCGATCCGAACTGCGCGGCCGATTTTCGCATGAAGCGGATCTTCGGCACCGACACGACTTCGCTGATCGACGACACGCCGGCCGAATCGATCGTCAATCGCTTGACCAAACTGCTCGAATATCTCGACAGGACGCATCCGAACGAGGATTGGGGCGCCTATCTCGACAACGGCGCGCCGCGCTGGAGCCGCATTGCGGTCGCCGGCCATTCCCAGGGCGCCGGCATGGCCGCCTTTCTCGCCAAGCGGGTCGAGCTTGCGCGCGTCGTCCTGCTCTCCGGCCCGGCCGACTTCACCCTGCCGGGACGCGTTCTGGCACCATGGATCGCGAGCCCGGGCGCGACCCCGGCGAGCCGATGGTACGCGATGTACCATCAGCAGGAGAGGCTTGCCCCTCTGCTTCAGCAGGCCACTGCGGCGCTCGGCATTCCGCCCGACCACATCCGCGTCGCGACCCTGCCGCCGCGCGTTCCGCCCTGGTTCACCGGTCGGGGCGATTTGTATCATCTGAGCGACATCGGCGACGGCACAACGCCGCGCAACGACGCGGGCAAGCCGCTCTATCTTCCGGATTGGGACTTTCTGTTCGGTCGTTCGCCGCAATAAGAGCGGGGGCGGCATCGCTCGGCAATCCGTGAGGTGCTCCGAATGCACTGGTTGCAGTTGACCCAGGCCAATACCGGTGCACGGGTCCATGTCAATATGGACCGTGTCATTGTCGTCGCGCCGAGCCGGACCGGCGGCTCCAACCTGATGCTGGCGGTCAATGAAACGACTCTCCGGGGCGGCAAGATCGCTGCCAGAATCCTGCCGATTCGCGAGACTCCGGACGAGATCATGACAATGATCGCACAACTCTTCGGGTAACTGGAACGAATATGAACGACGAGATATGCTATTGGACCGGAGCTTCTGGTACAAATTACCTGTACCATGTCTATGAGCGTCAGCCGGATATACCGAGCCGGCTCGGAAATTATATCTACGCTTTGAAAAATCATGAAGGCCACTGGGCTCCCGTATATATCGGGCAAGGCGATCTCTCGATCTGCGCCGCCGCCGATCCCGGGCGGATGGCATGCATCGATGCCAAAGGCGCAACCCATGTTCATTTGCGCCTCAACGCCTCGGAAGAAGAGCGCCTCTCCGAGGTCGAGGATCTGTTGCGGCGTTACCTGAACGCGCATCACCCCCACGGCTGCAACCGCAGCTCCGCCGGTTAGCAGAAAGCCCGCCGCCTGGGCGGGAAGCGAGGGCCGGTAGTGTCTCGGTTAGAACTCTGCGGTATGATGCGCCGTCATCCTCGCTCCGGAGGGCGGAAGCGGCGGGATGGCGCGGCGGCTCGCGCTCGCGCGCTGCCGCCGGCTCGGTCGCGGGCCCGGCCGCCTCTGAAACGGGGTCGCAGACGATTGGAAAAAGATGCTCCGATGATTTCGGCACAGGGTGGACCGCCGCAATGAAGATTACGGAGCTGCCGGCGCGGCGATCGGCGCACCAGATTTCCGCCGAAGTTCTTATGCCGGCGGCGCGGAAGATGCGCCACGCTGACAACGACAACGCGTTCCGCCCGTCCGCTCTCGACATTATCGAGACGCCGCCTTCGCCGGCACGGCGGGAGTTTTTGTTCTTGCTCTGCGCCCTGTTTGCGACGGCGCTGGCGTGGTCCTGGTTCGGACGGCTGGCTTCCTATGCCGAGGCGCAAGGACGCATCCAAGCGGCAGGGCGGACAAAGGTCATCGAGCCGCGGGTAACGGGCGTGGTCACGGCGATCCGCGCCAGGGACGGCGACCGCGTCAAAAAAGGGCAGGTCCTTGTTCAGCTCGATCCGACCGATGCCGAAGCCGCGCGTGCGGTGATCAGCAATCAGCTCGTCGCCGTACGCGCCGACATCGCCCGCTGGCGGGCGGAGGTCGCCGCCGCGGGCAAGGATCCGATCGCGCTGCGCCCGACGATTGCGTGGGATGGCGACATTCCCCGGAAGGTGCGACAGCGCGAAGAGAAGGTTCTGCATGCCGATCTTGCCCGCCTCGCCGCGGCGCTTGCCGAGCTGAAGGCGCAACGGGATGAAACCGTCAGCGAAGAGAGCAAATTCTCGGGTTCGGTCGCGGCTCAGAAGAACCTCGTCACGACGATTTCGCAAGAGGTCGCAATGCACCGGCAGCTTGCAGCCGAAGGCTGGGACAGCAAGGCCAAGCTGCTTGAAGCGCTGGCCAACCTCAAGGAGGCGCAGACCGAGCTGACCGCGCTCGAGGGCAACCTCGCCGCCGCGAAAGCGGCGGTTGCGGTCATCGATAATGCCCTCGTCGCGACGCGACAGAAGTTTATCGCCGCGGACACGCAGCAGCTGACCGCGGCCAGCCGGCAGGTCGACGATCTGACGCAGCAACTGCGCAAGGCCGACCAAGCGCTCGCCGATACGACATTGCGGGCTCCGATCGCCGGCACCGTACAAGCCTCGGCCGTCACGACGATCGGACAGGTGGTCACGCCCGGCCAGCAATTGATGCAGATCGTCCCGCAGGGCTTGCCGCTGCAGATCCAGGCTTATATCCCCAATACCGATATCGGCTTCATCAAGCCCGGCGCGAAAGCCGAAATCAAGGTGGCGACGTTTCCATATGCCACCTACGGCATGCTCGAAGGCACGGTGACGACGGTCGCCGACAACGCGCTGCCGACGGGCGGCAAGGACAGATTGCAGACCGCCTCTCTCGACGGCGCCATCTCCCAAACCACGGCCGCGCAGGATACCGCCAACATCATGTTTCCGGTCATCGTCACGCCGTCGCGCACGACGATGAACATCGAGGGCAAGCAGATCCCGTTGACGCCGGGCATGGCGGTCGAGGTCGACATCAAGACCGACGAGCTTCGCCCTCTCGATTATGTCATCGAACCATTGGTCGAGCTGTTTTCAACCGCGGCGCATGAGCGATAGCGTCGTTCCTATTCGATGCGCGGCACGAACGGCGCCTGACCGCCGCGCCCGCCGCGCTGGCCGGGGCCACCGCGCCCGCGCGCCATCGGCCGCGCCGCCCCGGGGACGCGCTGGCGCGCCGGCCGGTTGCCGCCGACCGAATTCCAGATGCTCGTCTCGAGCTTCCATTCGCCGTCGGCCTTGCGCCATACAAAGACATATTTGGCGGCGATCTCCCGGGCCTGCGGTCTTTGCGCATTCAGCGTGATGCGCAGATTGCCGATTTCGCAGGCGGCGCCGTCGCCGAGCCCCTTCACATTCAGCGTGTCGCAGGTCAATTGCTGGAACCGCTCGGCCTGTTCCCAGTAGGAGCGGATGTTTTTGCGGCCGGTGATCGTGCGCGGACCCGGCGGCAGGAGAATGGCGTCGTCGGCATGCATCGCCGCCAATGCCTCCCAGTCGCCCCTGTTGAAGCAGTCGGCAAATTCATCGCTCAGCGCGGCGATGGCCGCACCCTCTACAGAACCAAACGCCATGGAAACCTCCTGCTGCGTCGCGATGCACTCTAGCGGCATCGACCCGCAGGTGGCAATTGGCGGAAGCGAAATGATGTCCTCAAGACCGGCTCATGCCGGCGGCGCCGCTGCCGTGCAGGCGGGGTTCCGTTCAGCCGGCATGCGGCTTTTCGACGGTTTCCGCCTCGACCCGGTAGAAGCTCTCAAGACCGATCAGATCCTCGATTTCCTTGCGCAACAGCGTGAACCGGGCGGCATCGATGCCGGTATAGCGGCCGCTGCCGAGCATCTCGGCAAGCGCCTCTTTGACCGCAAAGACGGCGGCGCCAAGCAGCAATTGGGCGTCGATACAGGCGCGGTAGCCCATCCTTTCGAGCTCGGAGAGCGCGTAGACCGGCCGGCCGTCGCGGTTGCCGCGGCTTTGCACCCAGACCAGCGGCAACCCTGCCCGCCGCGGCGCGGCCGCCGCTTCCTCGTCGTTGCGCGGAAACAACAGTCCGAGATCGGCGCCGACCTCGGCCGCCGCATTGATCCGGGCGATGGCTTCATCAAGACCGAATTCCCGACAGGTGTCGGTGCGGGCAATGATGACGAAATCGCGGTCGATCTCGTCGCGCTGATGGCATGCCCAGCGAATCTTGTCGACGAATTCGGCGCGCGGCAGCGCGTGAGCGATGTATTTGTGGTAATGCGCGCGCTTCGGGAACAACTGGTCTTCGATATGGATGCCGGCGATGCCGGCGGCGGCGAATTCGCGGACCGTGCGCATTGTATGCAGCGGCTCGCCGAAGCCGGCGCCGGCGTCGGCGATCAGCGGAACGGCGACGGCGCGGGCGACCGCACCCGCGACGGCGAGCTGCTCGCTTAATGTCAGCAGCGGCTCGCTGATCGCGCATGTCGCGCCGGTGGCGTAGCCGCCGGTATAGACGACCTTGACGCCGGCCGTTTCACAAAGGCGGCCTTCAAGCGGCGTCGTCGCCGCCGGCATGTAAAGGAACTCGCCGGTCTCGAGCAATTCGCGCAATCGGCGCGTCTTCGTCATTGCACGATCCTTCCAGCCCTCGCCTCAGCCGAGCGAGGCGACGATCTCGCGATAGGCCGCCTCAGGAAAGGCTTTCAATGTCTGCGTGCGCACCGTCCCCAGCATGCCGAGCAGAAGTGTGAAGCGCGCCGCCACCGCATCGTCCGGTGCCTCATAGACGCCGATCAGATCATATTGTCCCATCGTCATATAGATGGCCCTGAACTCACCGCCCATTTCGGCCAGCGCCTTCTTGGCGCTTTCAAGCCGCCGCGGCGATTCCTTGACCTGTTGGGCGCCCCGATCGGTCCAGTTCGCGAGCACAATATAGGTCGGCACGGCTTTCCCTCCCGCGCGTTGGCGGCGCGCTCTTCGTGCGGCCGGCTCAGGCGGCGCTGGCGGCGGCGATGCGGTCGAGCTTTGCCGCCATGATGAAATCATTCTCGTGCAGACCCTTGATTTTCTTGGTGCGCAGGGACACCGTCGCGTAGCCCCAGCCGAAGCTGATGTCGGGATGGTGACCTTCGGCCTCGGCGAGCGCGGCCGCCTGTTCGACAAAGGCGAACGCTTCGCGAAAGTTCTTGAAACGATAGGTACGCTCGATGCGCGAGGCGCCGTCGACCAGCGACCATTGCGGGGTCTGTTCGCGATAGGCCGCGGCCTCTTCGGCGGTCAGGGGCGGAATCCCGCCGCGGCAGGGGGTACAAGTCTTCTCGGCAAGTGCGGAGGGCATCGTCTTTCTCCTCGATCGCCGACAAACATAGCCCGGGATCGCCGCTCGCTGAAGCTAGGCTATGATATTTCGAACGAGAAGAGGAGAGGCTTGATGGCAGCAAGGCTCCTGGGCCGGAGCGGGCTGGTTATTTTGATGGCGCTATGCGCGTTTGCGGTGCCGGCCGCGCCCCCCTCTGCGCAGGGGACGGGGCGGGCGGCGGGCTGGCAGGTCGTGCTTGCCGCCGGCGATGGCAGCTTGCCGGTGTTCGACGATGCAACCATGGCCTTCGCCCGCCGTCTCCGCGCCGCCGGAGTGCCGCAAACCAACATCCATCTGCTCAGCTCGCGTGCGGACGCGCTGCGCGCCGGCGTCGCGGCCGCGACGCGCCGCCGGCTGCTGCGGCGTATCGCCGGTTTGCCGGTGCGCCGCGGCGGTCGCTGCCTCGTCTTCCTGACCTCGCATGGCGTGCGCGGCGCCGGGCTGTGGCTGGCCCTGTCGGGCGCGGCGTTAACCCCGCACGAGCTGGCCCGCGCGCTGGCGGGCGGCTGCGCCATGGTGCCAACCGTCGTCATCGTCTCGGGTTGTTATACGGGCGCCTTTGCCGCCGGCAGCATGGGCCGGCCGAACCGCATCATTCTGACGGCGGCGCGGGCCGATCTTCCCTCCTTCGGATGCCAGGCCGGCCGGACCTATACCTTTTTCGACCAGTGCCTACTGCAGGCCTTGCCGGCTTCGCTGTCCTGGCGCGGCGCCTTCGCGCGCACGACCCGTTGCGTGCGCATGACGGAAGATCGCTTGCGGACCGCGCGATCCGAGCCGCAGGCTTATTTCGGCGCCGCCGTCAAGAGGCTCTCGCTCGGGTTTTGACGGCGTCAATGGGAAACGACGACCCGCACGTCCCCCTGCCGGCGGGTGACGTTGACCGCGACCTCGCTGCCGTAGCGGCGCAGCAATATGTCGGCGACGCCGTTCTTGAGCCGCAACCCGCGCAAATGCAACTCGTCAAGAAACTCGGGCAGCACCGGTCGCTCGAAGCGGATCTCCGCGGCGCCCTGTTGGAAGTCGAGGCCAAGACTGGCCTGCACCAGGGCAAAAATCGCCGCGCTCGCCCAGGCCTGCGGCGCGCAGGCCACCGGGTAGAGGGTCGGGGCGATCAGGCGCCGCCACGCAAAACCGCAGAACAGCTCCGGCAATCGCCGCAGATCCATATACCCCGCCGCCTCGAACAGACCCTTGAAGATCTTGAGCACGCCCGCCTTATGGCCGTAGCGGGCAAGGCCGAGCGCGATCAGGGCATTGTCGTGCGGCCATACCGAGCCGTTGTGATACGACATCGGATTGTAGCGCGGCGCCGATACTGCGACCGTGCGCACCCCCCACCCCGAGAAGGCGGCCATGCCGAGCAGGGTCGCGGCAACGCGCGCGGCCCGCACCGGATGGGCGATGCCGGTCAGCAGGGCGTGGCCGGCGTTCGACGAAATGACCCGGCACGGCCGCTTATTGCCGTCGAGCGCCATCGCGTAGATCGAGAGGTCGTCGCACCAGAACGCCTTCTCGAACCGCTCGCGCAGCGCCTCGGCCTCCGTCGACAGGGCTGCCGCCCTCTCCCCCTCGCCGAGAGCCGCGGCAAGGCGGGCTGCGTGCTGCTTGGCGGCGTAGACGTAGCTTTGTACCTCGCACAACGCGATCGGGCCTTCGGCGAGACGGCCGTCCGCGTGAAAGATCGCATCATGCGAATCTTTCCAGCCCTGGTTGACGAGGCCGGCGGAGCTTTTGCGGATGTATTCGACAAAACCGTCGCCGTCGGGATCGCCATAGGTGTCGATCCACCGAAGCGCCGCCTGCGCATGCGGCCACAGCCTGCGAACCGTCTCGAGATCGCCGGTACGCTTCCAGTACTCGCCGAGCAACAGCACAAACAGCGGCGTCGCATCGACGCTGCCGTAATAGCGCGCAAACGGAACCTCGCCCAACCGCGCCATTTCGCCGTCGCGCATCTCGTGCAGAATCTTGCCCGGTTCGGCGTCGCGCTCGCAATCGTATTCGGTGGCCTGGGTCGCGGCGAGAAAGTGCAGTACGCCTCGGGCGATTGCCGGATCGAGCCACAATGTCATCAGCGCCGTGATGATCCCGTCGCGGCCGAAGGGCGTGCTGAACCACGGGATCCCGGCGAAAGGGTAGGGCCCGTGCTCGGTGTCGGTAAGCAGCATGTAGAGGTCGGCGACGGCCCGACGCGCCATCTCGTTGAACAGCGAGTTCGAGCTGGCGATGCTGGCCGCCCGTCCGCTCGATCGTCGCAGCGAACGCCGGGCGGTACGCAGCGAGCTGTAGTACTGGCGCCCGACCGCCCCCGCCGGCCCGCTGTCGTCGCAGGCGATGCGCACCGCCAGGCGCACGCCTTCCCCCGGCGCCAGCGAGAGATCGAACGCCGCCATGGTCGTATCGAGGCGGCTCGGCGCCGGCTCAAAGGCGATCGTGGTGACACGCTCGATCCCGTCCAGCCCCAAATAGCGCAGCGCCACCGCTTCCCCCGAACGGCGTTCCGCGCGGAACTGACCGCGCCGCGCGCGCCGCGCGCCGCGCACCTCGAAGAGGTCGGCGAAATCCGCCGCGAAATACAGCGACAGCGTGACGACGTGCGGCCGCAAATCGAAATTGCGCACCAACAGGCGCTCATAGCACGCGCCGTCCCAGATGAATTTGAGCCGGCTGATGTGGATCCGCTCGCCGTGCAAAACCACCCGGTCGTGCGACATCAGGTCGGGGTTGGCGAGATCGACGCTCAGCGCCGCATTGTCTTCCTGAAGGTTCGAACTCAACAGCAGCGGTGCGACCCCGTTGAGGCGCAGCTCGAGCCGCGACAGATAGCGCGTGTCGCGGTGATAAAGTCCGTCCGAGCTGCTATAGGCGGCGATGATGTCGCCATGCCGGTCGAAGACGGCGAAGGTATGGCCATGCTTCAGCGTGCGCGGCCGTCGTTCCTGGAACGAGGCGCTCGATTCGACGCGAAACCGCTCGGCATCGATCTCTTCTGGCCGCGTCGCTGAGAGCACGATCCGATGTCCCCGGTCAGGCGGCGGTCCGTACGATCTCGTCTGCCGCCCGAGCGCCGATGTCGGTCAGAGCGGTGCCGTAGCCGAGCTGGCGGCGATAAAGCGCGACATAGTCGCGCGCCATCCGTTCCACCGCAAAGCGTTCCTCAAAGCGCCGCCGCACCGCCCCGCGGTCAAGCTTTCTGGCGAGCGAGACCGCGGCGACGGCTTCTTCGATCGTGTCGACGATGAAACCGGTGACGCCATGATCGACGACCTCGGGTACCGAGCCGCGTCGGAAAGCGATCACCGGGGTGCCGTTCGCCATCGCCTCGATCATCGCCAGCCCGAAAGGCTCCGGCCAATCGATCGGGAACAGCAAAGCCATCGCATCTCCGAGAAAGGCTCCTTTTTCATTCTCGCCGATCTCGCCCAGAAACTCGATCTGCGGATCCTTCAACAGGGGCTTGATGCGCGAGTTGTAATAGGCCTGATCCATCTTGTCGACCTTTGCCGCGATCGCCAGCGGCACGCCGGCGCGGCGGGCGATCTCGATCGCCCAATCCGGCCGTTTTTCCGGGGCGATGCGGCCGATAAAGGCGAGATAACCGCCATCGCCGGAACCCGGCGCGTAAAGGTCGAGCGGCAGGCCGTGATAGACCGTTCCGCGCCAGTTCGCCCAGCTCACCGGCTGCCGCTGCGAATCGGAAATCGATACCAGCGGCATCGTCGGGAATTCGCGGAACAGCGCGGAAACATGCGGCAGATCGAGGCGGCCATGGGCGGTCGTCAGCGTGGCGCCGGCGCGCCCCAGAAACAGCGGGAAATGCAGATAATCAATATGAAAATGAAGAATGTCGAACTCCTCCGCCCGCCGCGCCACCTGGTTCAGCATGATCAAGTGATATGCCAGCGGATCCTGGCACTCGGGATCAAGCCGCAGCGCCCGAGGACAGGGGGCGCATAATTCGGCGGCAGTGCGCGAATCGCCGCTCGCAAACAGCGTTACCTCGTGCCCCTGACGAACTAACTCTTCGGTCAGATATGACACAACGCGCTCCGTACCTCCGTATAGTTGTGGTGGACAACTTTCATACAACGGCGCAATTTGTGCAATCTTCATTTGTTCAATTCCCTCTATGACTGGCCGGTGTTTTGGGAGTCACAGGGATATGGGCAACGAATGCCTAGCCTGATCTATTTCCCATAACAAAGCCGGCACTGATAAACCGAGGAGGTCTTGACCGAGTTCCCGGCGGTCGGCGGCGGGACGCCGCCGACCGGGCCGTTTCAGCCGCTCGCAATCGGTATGCGTTTCGAGCGCGCGATCGCCTGCGGCGCTTTCGGCAGGGTGACCGTCAGCACGCCGTTCTTGAACGTGGCGTTGACCTTGTCGCGGTCGACTTCGACCTCGAGCGGAATACGCCGCTCGAAACGGCCGTATCGCCGTTCGCTGAAATGGCGGTCCTTGTCGTCAACCTCGCTCTTCTTTTCACCGCGCAAGGTCAGCACGCCGTCGCTCAACAGCACCTCGACGTCATTTTGATCAAGGCCCGGCAGCTCGGCCGTGACGGTGAGCGCATCGCCGCTTTCGGCGACTTCGACATGCGGCCACACGCTCTGGCGGCCAAAGCCGAAATCGCCGGCGATATCGTCAAAACCCCGCCAGAAATCGTCGAACAGCCGGTTTATTTCGCGGTGCAGTGCCGCAAAGGGATCCGGCTGCCGCGATACCGGCGAGCGCCCGCGGCCCCACGAGATCAGATCACGCACAGCCATGGTCGTCCTCCGTTGTTCTCTATTTGTTCGATTCGCAGCCAACCGCCATACGCCGCGCCCGTCGCGATTGACGGCGCCGGCGTAGCTCCGGGCGGAAGCCGCCGTCAGGCGGCCCGCTTCTCGAGCGCTGCGGTTGTGCCGGTGTCGATCGGGATCTTGCGCGGCCGCATCGCCTCGGGCACTTCGCGCACGAGGTCGATCTTCAGGATGCCGTCGTTGAGGCTTGCTCCGACGACCCTGATGAACTCGGCCAGATGGAAGCGTCGCTCGAAGGCGCCGACCGGGATCCCCCGGTACAGATACTGGCCGCTCCCGTCGCCCGGCTTGTTGCCGGAAACAATCAGCAGATTCTGCTCGACCGAGACCGAGAGCGACTCCGGGGTGAAACCGGCGACCGCGAGCTCCAGGGAATAGGAGTCCTCCCCCGTCATTTTAATATTGTAAGGGGGATACCCGCTGTCGCTTTCCGGTGCGCGCAATACCTCTTCCAGCAGTTCCAGCATCCGATCGAAACCGATCGTGGAGCGCGCAACAGGAGCGAGATCAAGGTTCCTCATAGCCACATCCTCCTGCGAGCAATATGGATACAAGGCGACGCCGGGCACCTGCCGGCGCCCGTTCCGCCGGACCCCAATCGGGCGTCCGGCAATCTGAGATTTAGGCCGACCGCAGCTTTGTTCAAGCCCTGCTTGTGCCCGCACAAGCCCTTATCAGTCATCCGGAAATGCAATCCGACGACGCCTTCGGGATGGGTTTTGGCACTCGCTTTTATAGCGCATAGATAATGATATCGCGTATTGGTTGTAAATCCCGAAGCGCTTGAAGACCGCTTGGACTCCTCCCAGATCGAGGCCGGTGCCGATTGGCAACAGACCGGGACCCCGGACCGGTCCGCCGGGCGCTTCGCCGGGGGGAAAGCGCCATTCGGCGCCGCACGGGTCGATGATCAGAGGAGGTCCTTCCATGCCGCTTCTTGGATTTGCTCCGTATGGGTTCGACCCTTTTGCCGAGCTGCGGCGCATGCAGAGCGAGATGAACCGGATCTTTTCCGGGCTTGGCGCCGCCGTGACGCGGGAATTTCCTCCGGTCAATCTGTGGCTTGGCGACAACAGCGTTCTCGTCACCGCCGAACTGCCGGGCGTCGGACGCGACGACATATCGATCAGCCTGCTCGAGGATGTCCTCACTCTGGAGGGCGAGCGCCGCCCGCGGCAGGAAGGGGAGGTGCGATGGCATCGCCGCGAGCGCAGCTATGGCAGCTTCTCGCGCACGATCCAGCTCCCCTTCCGGGTTGATCCCGACAACGTCCAGGCCCGTTTCGACAACGGCATTCTCGAAATCGAACTGCAACGCCCGCCCGAAGATCGGCCGAAAAAAATAGAAATTCGTGCAGTATAAGGGAGGGTCACGATGGCTCAGGAAGTCAGAACCGCCGCCCAATATCCGCCGGAGAGGCCCGATTCCGGCGAGCGCACGACGGCGCGCCCGACCTATCTACCGCCGACCGACATCTATGAAACCCCCGAGGACATCGTCGTGCTTGCCGAGATGCCGGGGGTGGCACCCGAGGATGTCGATATCACGCTGGAGCGCCGGGTATTGACGATCCGCGGACGCGCGGCCGAGCGCCGGCATCCGGGCTATCAGCAGATCCATGCCGAATACTCCAGCGGCGATTACGAGCGGGTCTTCACCCTGTCCGAGGATATCGACCGGGAGCGGATCTCGGCCACGCACAAGGACGGGGTGCTCCATCTCATTCTTCCCAAGGCCGAGAGCGCGAAGGCGCGAAAGATCGCGCTGAAGGCCGGCTGAGGCGCGGGTAATGCCGCCGGGATCGCCCCGCGGGGCGGGCGGCAGGGAAGAAAAAGCGGTTCGCGCCCGCCGCTGGCGGACCATGAGGGCGGGCCTAGTGCCCGCCCTGTTGCTGCTGGCGGCACCGATGGCGCCTGCCGGGAACGCGCCATCCTGGCGCGGGATTTATTGGGGCGAAAAGACGGCCGCATTGCTGCGGCATTTCGGCAATCGCGCCGTGAAGCTGCCTCGGCCGATCGATTTCGGCGACAGCTATGCCGAGGTGGCGCTGCCCGATGCGGTGATCGGGGGATATCCCGTCGTCACCTTTTTCCAGATGGATAAGCGCTCGCACGGGCTAAAGCGCATCCAGAGCGAGTGGCCGCGTCATACCGTAAGCCCGCCCGCCTTTCGCGCCCTGCTCAGGGCGCTGACCGCCGCCTACGGGCCGCCGGACGCAATTTGCGCCATCCGGCCGGCGCCGACAAACGGCTTCCAGGCGGGGGCGGAGGCATTGTGGCGGCGGCGGGGCGATTCGATCCGGGCAATCTTTCGCGACACGACGATCGAGGCCTTCGCAGGCTGTCTTGACGGCATGACGGCGCCGTGCGGATTGGTCGGGCAGCTGCTGCTGCGCATCAGCCCGGCCGGCGCCGGCGCCGCGCGCTGCCCGCAGGCGCTCCCTCCGGCCCGTTAGGCAGCAGCCGGATTCGTCGGCGGGATCCCGCTGTCCTTCGCCGGCGATGCGATGCCGCATGTGGTGGGGGTCATTGGCCTTGCTCTTCCCTTTGGCCTATGCTGAACAAAACAGGATTGGCCAGGAGGATGGGGGCAAGGATGGCGACGGGTCGGGCGGCGCCGACCGCTCCGGCGCTCGATCTGCGACTGCCGATCTGCCGCTCCTATGCCGGCGCGGCCTGCGCCGCGGTTTGCGCGATCACCGTCCTGCGACTGGTCTGGCTCGCCGTCCAGCCGGCCGGGCTTTATCCCGACGAGGCCCAATACTGGTTTTGGGCACAGCATCCGGCGCTCGGCTATTACTCAAAGCCGCCGCTTGTCGCCTGGCTGATCGCGCTGACGACCGGCGTTTTTGGCAATAGCGAATTCGCCGTGCGGTTGTCGGCGCCGCTGCTCCATGCCGGTGCCGCCTTGCTCGTCTACGCCGTTGCCGCGCGGCTCTATGACGGGCAGACCGGGTTCTGGTCGGCGCTCGCCTATGTGAGCCTGCCCGGCGTCTCGGCTTCGGCTTTTATCATCTCGACCGATGCGCCGCTGCTGCTGCTGTGGAGTGCCGCGCTCTATGCCTTCGTTCGCGCCCGCGAGAACGGCGGGCGCCGGTGGTGGCTGCTGGTCGCGCTCGCCGTCGGGCCCGGCCTGCTGGCCAAATATGCGATGGCCTACTGGGTGCTGTCGGCGCTCGCCTTCGTCCTTTCGGACCGCGCCGAGCGGCGACATTTGGGGCCGCTGCTGGTCGCGCTCGGGCTTGCCTTTGCGATCTATTCGCCGAACCTGGTATGGAACTGGCAGCACGGCTTTGTCAGCTATCGGCACACCGAGGACAATGCCGATCTCGCACAGCCGCTGTTTCATCTCCATCAGCTCGTCGATTTCGCCGCCTCGCAATTCGCCGTGTTCGGCCCGCTGTTCTTTGCCGTATTGCTGATGCTGCCGGCCGTCCCGCGGTTTCTCGCCGAGCCGCGCGCGCGTCTGCTCGCCGGCTTTGCCGCGCCGACCTTGGTGATGATGCTGGTGCTGAGCTTCCTGTCGCGCGCCCATGCCAATTGGGCGGCGCCGGCCTATATTTCGGCGACGGTTCTGGTGGTGCGCTGGCTGTTCGCAAGCGGCCGGCGGCGGCTCGTGCCGCTGTCGGTGGCATTGCACCTGCTGGCGGCGCTGTGCGCCTTTGTCGCGCCCGCAGCCTTTGCCGCCCTCGGCTGGCCGCTGCCGGCAAAATACGACGCGCTGCACCGGCTGCGCGGCTGGCGCACGCTTGGCCGCCAAGTCGGCGCGGTCCTCGCGCGCTATCCGGGCTTCCATCTGCTCGCCGACGACCGCGAGCTGATCGCCGCGCTCGTCTATTACGTGCGGCCGCACCCATTCACCGCGGCAAAATGGGATATTTCGCCTTTCGTCACGGACCAGTGGGATTTGAGCAATCCCCTTTCGAAGTATCGAGGCGACGACTTCCTTCTGGTCTCAGAACATCATCTCGTCGCCGAGATGCGGCCAAGCTTTGCCACGATCACGCGCCTCGGCGCGCTCGTCATCCCGGTCGCGCCCGGGGACGAGCGTCGCTATACGCTCTATCTTGCCCGCGATTTCAAGGGCTATCGGCGATAAGCGGGCGGCCGCACAACGCCCGGCTGTCGCCGTAGCGCAGCGAGGTCACGACGGTGCCGCCGTCCAGCCGCGGCAACGTATACAGGCGGTCCTTCTGCTCCCGCCCGGCCAGATGCATGATGCCGATCACCTCGTGCGGAGCATAGGGCTCGACGAACAGCCCCCGCGCCGCATCGAAGGCCGGCACCGCATCGCCCGGCATCCAGTTGCAATAGGCCGGCAGGAAATTGACCGGCAGGCGCTCGGCGAAGATCACATAGTTGAGCGCCACCTGCTCGACAAAAAAGAAACGGGTGCGGCGCAGCACGCGCGTCATCACGCGCGCCCAGGCCTCCCAGTGCGGCGCGTCGCGGTGCAGGGCGAAGACGCCGCAATTGGCCATCGGATTGCGCCCGAGCCGGTCAGCCACGCGCCAGCCGAAGGCCTTGCGATAATTCTTCCAGGCAAGGGTGCGGCCGAACAATTTCGGCCGCTTGTAATGACGCTTGTAGGCGCGATCGATCTCGGGCGTAATCGCCAGCTTGTCGTGCCCGGCTGCATCCACATAGAGTTCGACCACCCGCCAATCCTGCAGCCAGGCATCGGCGTCGATCCACAGATAGGTCTCGTAACCCGGGAAATGCCGGCGCAGGAACGGCCGCGCCACTTGCGCCTTTCGCGCCTCGGGCAGAGTATCCTGGCCGGGAAAATCGACATCCCAGCCGGGTTGCACGAGATGATCGACGTGCAGGCCGAGCCACTCCCGCTGCGCCGGATCGAGCCCGAGATCGAGGATCCCGATCGCTACCCGGCGGCGCTGCGCTCGGATCGACAAAACCGTGTCGCACAGCAGCGCAAAATAGCCGCGATCGGCCGCGCTCGCGATCAGCAGGCGGCCCGGGCTCACGGCACCAGGCGATAGCCGCCGGGCGCGGTCACCAGGATCTCGGCTCGCCCCGGATCACGCTCAATCTTCCGGCGCAGCCGGTAGATATGGGTTTCGAGCGTGTGGGTGGTAACACCGGCCCGATAACCCCAGACCTCGCCGAGCAGGATCTCGCGTCCGGTCACCCGGCCGCCGGCGCGATAGAGATAGGCGAGGATCGCCGCCTCTTTTTCGGTCAGGCGCACCTCTCTGCCGGTGCTGGGATCGATCAGGAGCTTGGCGCCGGGCCGGAAGGTGTAGGGCCCGATCGTCGCCGTGGCGCGGCGGTCCGGCTCCAGGCGGGCGCGCAACCGCGCCACCAGCTCGCCGATGCGCAGCGGCTTGGCAAGCTGTTCGTCGGCTTCGCCGGCGGCGACGGTGCGCGCGGCGGCAGGTCCGGTCAGCAGCAGAATCGGCGCGGCGCCGGCGGCGGCGCGGATCCGCCGCACGAGTTCCCCACCCTCTCCGCCGGCAGTGTCGAGATCGACGACAAAGGCGTCAAAGCGATGGGCGCCGACCAGTTCCAGCACGCGCGGCCCGGCCTCGCATTCGCAACAGGCGAACTCGCCATCCCGTTCAAGCTGTTCGACCAGCGAGCGGCGCAATACGGCATCCGCGCCGACGATCAATATTCTGCGGCCAACGGTCATGGTTCTTGTCACCGGGGCGGGCATGCATGCCCGCGGCGCCACATCCGGTGATTGTGCGCAAAATCCGCTCGTCTCATCCCCGTCGACGCGCCGACGATAGTTTTGCTCGCTCGGCTCTTGCCATACCATATGATTGGCAGTGGCAAGGAGACAGACGTGGCGAAACCCAACACCGTTCCGACGGCATCGCGCGGCGAGGCGGCGAATGTGCGGGCGGATTCCGGCCGCGCCCTCGGCGCTGCGATCATGGCGCTGCGCCGGGGCGAACCGGTCCTGATCCGGGAGCAAGAAACGGGGGTTCTCGCCCTCGCCGCCGAGCTTGCGAGCGAAGACAGCCTGTGTCGGCTGCGTGAGATCGCAGCCGGGCCGGCGCGCGTCGTGCTGACCCGCCGCCGCGCCGTCGCGTTGGGCTTGGCCTCGCGCTCGGAATTGTCGGGCGCCCTGATGATCCCGGTTGCCCCGGATCTGCCGGCTGCGGTCATCCGCAACCTTGCCGATCCCGCCGCCTCGCTCGGCGCCGAACCACCGGGGCTCGGGCCGCGGCCGGCGGTCGCCGAAGGCGCGGCTTTTGCCGCGGTGGTTCTGGCCAAGCTTGCCGCCCTTCTGCCCGCCGCCCTGATCGTGCGCCTGGGAATGGCGGAGGCCGCGCTCGCCGGGCGCCGCGGCGACCTCGCCGCGATCGACGCCGCCGCGATTTTTCGCCGCAACGCGGCCAGCGCCGAGCTCGAACGGGTCGCCGAGGCGCGCGTGCCGCTCGCCGATGCCGAGAACGCCCGACTGATCGCGTTCCGACCGCGCGATGGCGGCAGCGAGCATCTCGCGATCCTGATCGGCATGCCCGATCCGGCGGCGCCGGTATTGGTGCGGCTGCACTCGGAATGTTTTACCGGCGATCTGCTCGCCAGCTTGCGCTGCGACTGCGGCGACCAATTGCGCGGCGCGATCGCGGCGATCGCGCGGGCCGGCGGCGGCGTGCTGCTCTACCTCGCCCAGGAGGGCCGCGGCATCGGGCTTGTCAACAAACTGCGCGCCTATCGGCTGCAGGATGCCGGTTTCGACACTTTCGATGCCAACGAGCAGCTCGGTTTCGACGCCGATGAGCGCGTCTATCTGCCGGCGGCGGAAATGCTGCGCCAGTTGGGTTTCGGCACGGTGCGCCTGCTCACCAACAATCCGGAAAAAGTGGCGGCGCTCGAGCGCTACGGCATCCGCGTCGTCGAGCGGGTGCCGCACGTCTTTCCCGCCAACGGCCACAACGAGCGCTACCTGCGCACCAAGGCGACCAAGAGCGGGCATTTTCTCTAGGGGCGGGCGTGGATCTCGTCGTCGACGGCCGCGGCAGGGCCGTTTGGACCGGCCGGCGGATGCGTTGCGCGCTTGGCCGCGCCGGCATCGTCCCGGCCCGTGACAAGCGCGAGGGCGACGGCGCGACGCCGGCGGGACGCTGGCTGATGCGCGCGGTTCTGTTCCGTGCCGATCGGCTCGGCGAAATCGTCACGCCGCTTGCTGCCCGCGCGCTTTCTCCCGACGACGGCTGGTGCGACGATCCCGCCGATCCCGAATACAACCGCCCGGTCCGTCTGCCCTATCGGGCGCATTGCGAGCGCCTGTGGCGCGCGGATCATGTCTATGACGTGATCGTCCCGTTGGGCTACAACGACGACCCGGCGATCCCCGGGCGCGGCAGCGCGATCTTTCTGCATGTCGCCCGCCCCCGCTTCGCGCCGACCGCCGGCTGCATCGCCCTCGCGCCGGCCGATCTGCTCGCCCTGTTGCGCGAAGCCCTGCCCGGTTCGGCCGTGCGCGTGCTGGCGGGTTAGCGGGCGCTCCCGCCTCCGGGCGGCGATACCGAAAGGGGTGTCAGCGCGGCGACGCCGGGCTTTCGCGGGCGCCAAAAATCGCCGTGCCGATGCGCACATGCGTTGCGCCGAAGCGGATCGCGGTCTCGTAATCGGCGCTCATCCCCATGCTGAGCAGTTTGAGGTCGTTGCGCCGCGCGATTTCGCGCAACAACGCGAAATGCAGCGCCGGTTCCTCGGCGAGCGGCGGCACGCACATCAAGCCGACGATCGGCAGTCCGAGCCGGTCTCGGCAATCGCTGATGAAGCGATCGGCTTCGGCCGGCAGGACGCCGGATTTTTGCGGCTCCTCGCCGGTATTGACCTCGATGAAGCAGGGCGGGCGGCGGCCGGTCTTCTCGATCTCGCGGGCAAGCGCCTCGGCCAGGCGCGGGCGGTCGACGGTTTCGATGACATCGCACAGCGCAACCGCGTCGCGCACCTTGTTGGTTTGCAGCGGCCCGATCATATGCAGGACGAGATCGGGAAATTCCTCCCGCAATGCCGGGTACTTCGCCTGCGCTTCCTGCACCCGGTTCTCGCCGAAGACGCGCTGGCCGGCGCGCAGAGCCTCGCGCACCGCCGCGGCGGGGTGGGTCTTGCTGACGGCGACCAGCTCGACGCTGTCCGGCGGCCGGCCGGCCTCCTTGGCGGCGGCGGCGATCCGCGCTCGGACGGCGGCCAGATTGGCTTTGATGACCCCTTCCATAGCGGTCCCATTCCTGGCACAAGCTCTCCCCGGGGCGGCGGCTTCCGGAGGCCGCCGCCGCGGGGCCGTTCCATGTCTATCGCCTATTACCGCCTGCCGTCGACCTTGCTCGCAAGCCTTTCGTTGCTGCTTGCCGCCTGTGCTCACGAGCCGAGCCAGGAGGCGGCGCTGCCCAGCCCACAAAAACCGGTCGCCCACAAAGCGACGGGGATCGATACCGATGCGACGATCTGGACCCTGCTCGGTCTCGCGAAGAAGCGGCCGCCGCCGGCCTCCGGGCCTCGCCTTGGCAGCACCGTCAGCCCGGTGCTGTGGCAGGCGGCGCATGATACGCTCGACTTCGTCCCGATTGCCTCCGAGGATCCGCTGACCGGCGTGCTGGCGACCGAGTGGTATTCGCCGAAGGACAAGCCGGACGAGCGCTTCAAGATCGCCGTTTATGTGCTGTCGCGGGCGTTGCAGTCGTCCTCGCTCGCTGTCCGGGTACAGCGCCAGACGAAATCGCCGGAAGGCCGCTGGGTCGATGCGCCGGTCGGCCGAAAAATCGACGTCGAACTTGAAAACGCAATCCTCGACCGGGCGCGCCAGATTTGGCATGCCCATATTGTCCGGGAATTGTGAGCGGGCCGTCCGAAAAGCTTGTGAATGGAATAACAATGGCGCAATACAATTTCAGAGAAGTTGAAGAGAAATGGCAGCGCATATGGCGCGAACGCCGGATCTTTGAAGCCTCCGAGTCGGCGACGCGACCAAAATACTATGTACTTGAAATGTTTCCGTACCCCTCCGGCAAGCTGCATGTCGGTCATGTTCGCAACTACACGATGGGCGACCTGGTCGCCCGTTATCGCCGGGCGCGCGGCTACAACGTGCTGCATCCGATGGGCTGGGATGCTTTCGGCCTGCCGGCCGAGAACGCGGCGATGGCTGAAAACACCCATCCGGCGCAGTGGACCTACAACAATATCAAAACGATGCGGGCGCAGCTCCGGCGCATGGGCTTCGCCTATGACTGGTCGCGCGAGATCGCGACCTGCCATCCCGATTATTACCGGCACGAGCAGAAGATGTTTCTCGACTTCCTGGCGGCGGGCCTCGCCTATCGCAAGGAAGCGTGGGTCAATTGGGATCCGGTCGAGCAGACCGTTCTCGCCAACGAGCAGGTCATCGACGGGCGCGGCTGGCGCTCCGGCGCGCCCGTCGAGAAGCGGCTGCTGTCGCAATGGTTCCTGCGCATCACCGCCTTCGCCGAGGAGTTGCTGCAGGCGCTGCGCGGGCTCGAACGGTGGCCCGAGCGCGTCAGGGTCATGCAGGAGAACTGGATCGGCCGTTCGGAAGGGGCGCGCGTTCTGTTCGACATCGCCGGCACCGACGAACAGGTCGAGGTTTTCACGACCCGGCAGGACACGCTTTTCGGCGCCTCGTTCCTGGCGCTGTCGCCGAACCACCCGCTCGCGCTGCGGCTCGCCGAACGCGATCCGGGGCTGGCCGCCTTCATCGCCGAATGCAACCGGCTCGGCACCAGCGAAGCGGTCATCGAGGCCGCCGAGAAGCGCGGCTATCGCACCGGCCTTGAGGCCGTTCATCCGTTCGACCCGCAGCGGCGCGTGCCGGTCTATGTCGCCAATTTCGTGCTGATGGAATACGGCACCGGGGCGATTTTCGGTTGCCCGGCGCATGATCAGCGCGACCTCGAATTCGCCCGCAAATACGGCCTGCCGGTGATCCCGGTGGTGTTGCCGCCGGGCGCCGATCCGAAGCGCTTTACGATCGGCGAACTCGCCTATGTCGAGGATGGCACGCTCTACAATTCCGCTTTTCTCGACGGGCTTTCGGTGGCCGAGGCAAAGCGCGCGGCGGTCGAGCGGATCGAGGCGCTGGGCCGCGGCGCGCGCACGGTCGCCTACCGCCTGCGCGACTGGGGCATCTCGCGCCAGCGCTATTGGGGCTGTCCTATCCCGGTCATCCATTGCCGGGAATGCGGCATCGTGCCGGTGCCGGAACGGGAGCTGCCGGTCAAATTACCCGAGGATGTCAGCTTCGCGCAGCCGGGCAACCCGCTCGACCATCACCCGAGCTGGAAACATGTCCGCTGTCCGCGCTGCGCCGCCGCCGCCGAGCGCGAGACCGATACGCTCGACACCTTTTTTGAATCCTCATGGTATTTCCTGCGCTTCTGCTCGCCGCGCGCGCCCGTCGCCTTTACCCGCGAGGCGGTCCGGTACTGGATGCCGGTCGACCAGTATATCGGCGGGGTCGAGCATGCCGTCCTGCACCTGCTCTATTCCCGCTTCTTTACCCGCGCCCTTAAGCGCTGCGGCTATCTTGATCTCGACGAGCCGTTCGCGGGCCTGTTCACGCAGGGCATGGTTTGCCATCAGACCTACAGGAGCGAAAGCGGCGAATGGCTCTATCCCGATGAGGTCGTCAGCGATGCGGCGGGCCGGCTCGTCGATCGGCAGGGGCGGGCGGTGGTCGCCGGCCGGCTCGAAAAGATGAGCAAGTCGAAAAAGAACGTCGTCAGCCTCGATGCCATCGTGGAAACCTACGGCGCCGATACGGCGCGGCTGTACCTGCTCTCGGACAGCCCGCCCGAGCGCGACCTCGAATGGACCGCCGCCGGGATCGAAGGGATCTGGCGCTACGTCAATCGCGTCTGGCGGATGGTGGACGAGCCGGCCCGTCCGCTGCCGCCGCCGGGCACGCCGCTGCCGGCCAAGCTGTCTCCCGAGGCCGCCGCGGTGCGCCGCACGATCCATAAGACGATCGCGATGGTGACCGACGATCTCGACAAGTTTCGCTTCAATCGTGCCGTCGCGCGCATCCGCGAGCTGACCAACGCGCTTGAGGAGTTGCAGCTGCGCATGTCGGAGCGGGACGAGGGGGCCGGGCCGGTCTTGCGCGAGGGGCTCGAAAGGCTGGCGCAATTGCTCGGGCCGATGATGCCGCACCTGGCCGAAGAGATGTGGGAACGGCTCGGCGGCGAAGGTCTGCTTGCCGAGCAGCCATGGCCCGAGGCCGATCCCGAGCTCGCCCGCGATGAACAGGTGACGATTGCGGTCCAGGTCAACGGCAAATTGCGCGCAACCCTCGAGGTGCCGCGCGACGCCGGGCGCGAGATGGTCGCAAGCGCCGCATTGGCGTTGCCGCAAGTGGTGCGCTGGCTCGGCGGCAGGCCGCCGAAGAAGGTCATTGTCGTGCCGAACCGGATCGTCAATCTGGTCGCGTGATCGCGCCGCCGAAGCTACGGGCAGCTCTTGCCCCCGTGCGCGGCGGCAGGGCAGGATGCCGCGCCGCGGGCGCTTTGCTGTGCCGGCGGTGACGGGGAGCGGAAGATGATGGTATGGCGCCGCGCCGCCCTGGTGATCATCGCCCTCCTGCCGCTTGCCCTGGCCGGCTGCGGGTGGCATCCGCTCTATGCCGATCCGCAAACCGGGCCGGCCGATGCCGCGCTGAGGGCGATCCGCGTCGAGCCGATCGCCGAACGGATCGGGCAGCGGCTCGAACTCAAGCTGCGCGACATGCTGAACCCGACCGGCATCCCGACGCCGCAGCGCTATGTGTTGCGCACGAGCCTGGCGATCTTTCGCTCGGATCTCGGCGTCCAGTCGCAGGGTCTGGCGACGCGCGGCAAGCTCGATGTCTATGCGACCTTCTCGCTGGCCGATCTTGCCAGCGGCCGCGTGCTGCTGGTCAATACGGTGCATTCCGCCGACGGTTTCGACATCTTGGCGAACCAGTACGCGAACATCGTTGCCGAAGACGACGCCCGTACCCGCATCGTCGGCGATCTCGCGCGTGAGATCGTGACCCGGCTGAACCTGTTCCTGCAACGCCGGGCCGCCGCCATGCCGCAGCGCGGTTGAGGCCGATGCGCATCGCGCCGGCCCGCATCGCCGATTTTCTGCGCCGACCCGACCCGCAGCTGCGGGCGGTGCTGCTGTACGGCCCCGACCGGGGCCTTGTGCGCGAGCGGGCCGAGCTTCTCGCGCAGCGCGTCTGCTCCGACCTCGCCGATCCGTTCCGCATCGCCGCCGTCGACGGGGCGGCGCTTATTGCCGATCCGGCCCGGCTTGCCGACGAGGCGGCGCAGCTCTCCTTGACCGGCGGCCGGCGGGTCGTGCGCGTGCGCGAGGCCACGGACCGGCTTGCCGAGCTGTTCGCGGGTTTTCTGAGCGCGCCTCCGGGCGAGGCCCTGATCCTTGTCGAGGCCGGCGAATTGGGAGCGCGCTCGCCCTTGCGCCGCGCCTTTGAAGAGGCCCCCTGCGCCGCCGCGATCGGCTGCTATCCCGATACTGCGCGCGATCTCGCCGCACTCATCCGCGAGAGCCTGGCATCGCACCGCATCACGCTTGATCACGACGCGCTTTGCTACCTTGTCGAGCATCTGGGCGAGGATCGCCTGTCAACCCGCTCCGAACTGGAAAAGCTGGCGCTTTATGTCGGCGAGGGGGGACATGTCGAACTGGCCGATGCGCGCGCCGCGATCGGCGACAGCGCGGCGATCGATCTCGACGACGCCATGATGGCCGCGACCGAAGGCGACATGCCCCGCCTCGAGCGGGCCCTCAATCGCCTGTTCCAGCAGGGAGCCTCGCCGGTCAGCGTGATCCGCGCGCTGCTGCGCCATCTGCACCGCCTGCACGTGTTGGCGGCCGAGATCGCCGGCGGCGCCTCCCCGGAAGCGGTCTTGCGCGCCGCCCGGCCGCCGATCTTCTTCAAACAGCAGGACAGTTTTCGCCGCCAGCTGGATCTGTGGAGCGCGGCCCGGCTGCGTCCCGAGCTCGACCGGCTGGCCGCCGCCGAATTCGATATGAAGACCGGCATCTTTCCGCCCGAAACGATTTGCCGCGCGGCGATGCTGGCGCTGGCGCAGCGGGCGTCCCGGCGGGAGTGACACGCAGAGCAGGAGATGGCGAAAGAGAGGGGATGATGGCCAGCGAAAGCGAGATCGCCTATGCCTCGGCGGCGGCACTGCTCGACCTCTACCGGCGCGGCGCGCTGTCGCCGGTCGAGGCGACCCGAACCCTGCTCGCCCGCCTCGACCGGCTGCAGCCGAGCCTCAACGCCTTTTGTCTTGTCGACCGCGACGGCGCGCTCGCGGCGGCGCACGAATCGGAGCGGCGCTGGCAGGCCGGCGCGGCGGTTCGTGCGCTTGAAGGCGTGCCGGTGACGATCAAGGATCTCTTTTTGATGCGCGGTTTTCCGACGCTGCGCGGCTCGCGCCTGATCGATCCTGCGCAGGAGTGGTCGGAAGATGCGCCCGCGGTGGCGCGGCTGCGGGCGGCCGGCGCCGTCATCCTCGGCAAGACGACGACGCCGGAGTTCGGATGGAAGGCCTTGGGCGACAGCCCGCTGACCGGCATTACGCGCAATCCCTGGGATCTGGCGCGCACGCCGGGCGGCAGCAGCGCCGGCGCCGCCGCCGCCTGCGCGGCCGGAATTGCGCCCCTGCATCTGGGCAGCGACGGCGCCGGTTCGATCCGAATTCCCAGCGCTTTTACCGGCATCTTCGGGTTCAAGCCGAGCTTTGGCCGAGTGCCGCAATACCCGCCCTCGCCGATGGGGTTGCTCTCGCATGCCGGGCCGATGACGCGCCGCGTCGGCGATGCCGCGCTGATGCTGAATGTCCTCGCCGGTCCCGATCCCCGCGATCCCTACGGCCTGCCGGCGGAGGAGCGGGACTACGCCGCGGGGCTGGACGCAGGCGTCTGCGGCTGGCGCATCGCCTTCAGCCCCGATCTCGGCTATGTCGCGGTCGACCCCGAGATTGCCGCCGCCGTCGCGGCAGCGGCGCTTCAGTTTGAGGCTCTGGGCGCGCATGTCGAGGAGGTCGGAGCCATCTTCGCCTCGCCGCGCGAGGCGCTGTTGACCCTATGGGCGGCCGGCGCGGCGCGGGCCGTCGCCGCCTATCCGCCCGACAAGCGGGCCTGGCTCGATCCGGGGCTGCAGGCGGTCGTCGCCGAAGGCGAGCGCATCCGTGCCGTCGACTATATCGACGCCGATTTCGCCCGCACCGCGCTCGCCCGGCAGATGGCCGAGTTTCACCAGCGCTATGATCTGTTGCTGACGCCGATGATGCCGGTCCCGGCCTTGCCGGTCGGGCAGGATCTGAACGACCCGACGCGCGAACGCAGCTGGATCGATTGGTCGCCGTTCAGCTATCCGTTCAATATGACGCGCCAGCCCGCCGCCAGCATCCCGTGCGGGCTGACCGGCGCCGGCCTGCCGATCGGGCTGCAGATCGTCGGGCCCCTCTATGCCGACGATCGCGTGCTGCGCGCCGCCCGCGCCTTCGAGGCGACGCAACCCGAGCGCCGCCCGCCGCTCGCGTGAGCGAATATCGGCAGGCGCAGGGCGCGATCCCGGCTCGCATTCGCCCGCGACCGGCCCCGGCGGCTCACACGCTCAGATTGACGGTGACGTTCTTTCGCTGCGTGAAGCTGTCGAGCATTCCCTCCAGGGAGAACTCGCGGCCGATGCCGCTCTGTTTGTAGCCGCCATAGGAGTGGCCGGGCGATTGCCCGAGACCCTGATTGACCTGCACCCAGCCGGCCTCGATGGCGTGCGCAGTCCTGAGCGCCCGGCCGATGTCATGCGTCCACACATAGGCGGCAAGGCCGTAATGGGTGTCGTTCGCCATGCGGATCGCTTCCGCCTCGTCCCGCCATGGAATGGCGACCAGCACCGGCCCGAAGATTTCCTCGCGGGCGATCCGCCAGTCATTGGCGACATTGGCAAAAATCGTCGGCAGCGCGAAATAACCCTGCGCCAGGGGGCCGCTCTGCGGCGGCAGCCCGCCCATCACCAGCCGCGCCCCCGGCTGATTGAGCCCGTCCTCGACATAGGCGCAGACCTTTTTGAACTGTTTCTCGTTGATGATCGCGCCGATGTCGGTGGTCTCATCGAGCGGATCGCCGATCTTCAGCTTCTCGGTCTTCCTCTTGAGGCGATCGAGAAACGAATCGAAGATGTCGGCGTGCAGAAACAAGCGCGAGCCTGCCGTGCAGGACTGGCTCTGGCGGGTAAAACGCATCGCCGCGATGATGCCGTCGACCGCCCACTCCTCATCGGCATCGGGAAAGACGATCGACGGGCTCTTGCCGCCCAGCTCGAGCGAGACCGGTACGATGCGCTCGGCGGCGGCGCGCATGACGAGCTTGCCGACCTCGGTCGAGCCGGTAAAGGAGAGCTTGCGCACGAGCGGGTGCTGGGAGAGCGGAGCGCCGCATTCCTCGCCGAAGCCGGTCAAGACGTTGAGAACCCCTTTCGGCAGGAATTGCTGGCAGATCTCGGCCAGCATCAGCACCCCGAGCGGCGCATCTTCGGCGGCTTTGAGGACGAGCGTGTTGCCGGCGCACAGGGCCGGCGCGATCTTGAGCGCCGCCAGCAGCACCGGCGCATTCCACGGAATGATCGCGCCGACGACCCCCAGCGGCTCGCGCCGCGTATAGCTCAACACCTGCTCGCCGAGCGGGATCGTCTCGCCCTTCAGCTCGCTGCCGAGCCCGCCGAAATAGCGAAAGATGTCGGCGGTCAGCCGGGCTTCGGGCCGCGCCTGGGTCCTGAGCGCATTGCCGGTCTCGAGGGCGATCGTGCGCGCCAGCTCCTCGACCCGCGCCTCGGCGGCCTCGGCAATGCCGAGCAACAGGCGGCCGCGCTCGCGCGGCGCCACCCGCGCCCAGGCCGGGAAGGCGGCGGCCGCGGCGGCGACGGCGCGGTCGACATCGGCCGCCCGGCCGCGCGGGACCATCGCAATCGCCTCGCGTCGCGCCGGATTTTCGACCGTGAGCGTCTCGCCCGCCGCGCTTGCAACCCAATCGCCGTCGATCAGCATCCGCGCCTGCCGCAGGGATGTCTGCGCCTGCTCTGTCGCCTCGGCCACCGCCATCGCATGCCTCCTCTCGCCTCTGGGCATTCGCCTGCGATATGGTTTGTCTGCGCAAGCCATCAACATCGAGCGGCGGGACAGGGCGGGCTTGCCGCGGTTCTTGCCACTTTCCTGACAACGCGGTAGGAAGGATGCAACCGAAATGGGAGGAAATCTGCGATGTCGAGCACACAGCCCGAAGCCCCGAGCGCGGCAATCGCCCCCGCCGGCATCAATCACCTCGTTCTGAATGTTCGTGATATCGAGGAATCGCACCGGTTCTGGACCGAGATCGTCGGGCTGAAGCAGGTCGCCGAATTGCGTCCGCGGCCGGACCGGCCAAACCCGCCGAAAATGCGCTTCTACAGCGCCGATCATAACGGCAAGCTGACGCATCACGATCTCGCGCTCGTCGAGAGCCCGAACATACCGCCGGCCGCCGAATGGAAGCTGGCCGGCAGCGGCGTGGCGATCAACCATGTCGCATTGACGATGCCGAGCCGCGAAGCCTGGCTCAAACAACTGGCCTTTCTGCAGAGCCGCGGCATCAAGTTCAACTGGCGGGTCAACCACGGCGTGACGCACAGCGTCTATATCACCGATCCGAACGGTTACGGCGTCGAGTTCCTCTACGAACTGCCGCGCGAGATGTGGGAGAACGATATCCAGGGCGCGATCGACTACCTCCACAATTTGCCGACCGAGGGCCCGGAAGCGCTCGCCGATCCCGAAAGCCCGAGCTTTGGCAAGAAAGAGCAGGTCCCAGCGGAATAAGGTTCGCCCTCTCACCGCTGCGAGGCCGGCATTGCGCCGTCAGCGGGCGCCCTCCGGCGCGAGGACGCCGCGGCGGATCTGATCGCGCTCGATCGCTTCGAAGAGGGCGCGGAAATTGCCCTCGCCGAACCCTTGATTGCCCTTGCGCTCGATGATCTCAAAAAAGATCGGGCCGATTACCGTCGTGGTGAAGATCTGGAGCAGCAGGCCCTGATCGGGCCCGCCGTCGATCAGGATATGGTCGCGCCGCAGGCGCGCGAGATCCTCGCCGTGGCCGGGCAGTCGGCCGTCGATCCCCTCATAATAGCTGTCGGGAACCGGCATGAACGCGATGCCGCGGGCGGCGAGCGCTTCGACCGTCGCATAGATGTCGTTCGTCGCCAGCGCGATGTGCTGGATGCCTTCGCCGCGATAGGCTTCGAGGTATTCGGCGATCTGCGATTTGTCGTCGGCGCTTTCGTTGATCGGGATGCGGATCTTGCCGCACGGGCTCACCATGGCCTTCGAGCGCAGCCCGGTCAGCTGTCCCTCGATGTCGAAATAGCGGATCTCGCGGAAATTGAAGAGCCGCTCATAGAACTCGGCCCATTCACCCATTCGCCCGCGATGCACGTTGTGGGTCAGATGATCGACGACCGTAAGACCGACCCCGCCCGCCGGGGCGGCGGTGAGCGGGGTGAAATCGACATCATAGATCGTGCGGTCGCCGTAGCGATCGACGAGATAGATGAGGCTGCCGCCGATCCCTTCGATGGCCGGAATGTTCAGCTCCATCGGCCCGACCTTGCCGTGCACCGGCCGCGCCCCAAGCGCGATCGCGCGCCGATAGGCCGCGGCGGCATCGGCGACGCGGAAGGCGATCGCGCATACCGAAGGGCCGTGCAAGCGGGCAAAGGCCTGCGCAAAGCTTTCGGGCTCGGCGTTGAGGATGAAATTGATGTCGCCCTGCTGGTAGAGCGTCACGTTTTTCGAACGGTGCCGCGCCGCCGCGACGAAACCCATCCGCTCGAACAGCGCGGCCAGTGCCGAGGGATCGGGCCCGGTATATTCGATGAACTCGAACCCGTCCGTTCCCATCGGGTTGTCCCACAGATCGCGCCTCTGTCGGCTCGCCTGCGCCGTCGCCATTTGCGCCTCCGCCGCACGCCCTCTCAGAGGCGATGTAGGCGCTGCCGGCGTGCGCGCCAAGACGATCCGGATGCTTGCCTGCCGCCCCCATTTCCAAGGAAGGAGGGAGAGGGAGCGGAGGTGCGGCATGCGGCGGCGCGGTATCGCGCCTAGTGTCCGCTGCCGCGGGCGGTAATCGGCCACAGCGCCTCGACGCGATTGCCGCGGATGCAGACATACCAGTCGTAAAGATTGACGGTCGGGTCGCAATGCCCCGGCAGCAACCGGACCTTGTCGCCGATCCTGAGCCGGTTGGTGGCGGCGGTGATCGCGATCCGGCCATGTTCGTCCGAGGCGCGCTCATAGAGGGCAGCGGGCTCGTCCCAGACCAAAGGCGGCCCCGAATCGAAAGCAAGCGCCTTCAATCCGGCATCGACAATGGCGCGCTGCTCGTTGGGGCGGCTCATCACCGTCGCCCACACGAACAGACTCGGCCGAAAAGTGCCGACGGGCGCGCCGTCGCGATCGAGATTGCGCCGATAATCGGCGTCCATGAAGATGTAGGAGCCGCATTGCAATTCGGTATAGACGCCGCTTTCCGCCTCGAACGCAAAGCTGCCGGTACCGGCCCCGGTCACGACCGGACAGGGAATGCCGTTCTGCTCGAGAAGGTCGCGCGTCTGTGCCGCCTTGCGGGCCGCCGTATCGATCGCCCGCCGCCGTTCGTCCCACCCCCGCAGGTGCTGGGCCGAGCCGTGATAGGCCTGCAGTCCGGCGAAGGCGAGATGCGGCATTGCGCCGATCTCGCGGGCCAGGGCGAGGGCCGGCGCGCCCGGTTCGACGCCGCAGCGGTTGCTGCCGATGTCGATCTCGACATAGACGGGCAGCGTGACATCGGCCTCGCTCGCCGCCTGTTCGAGGGCCTGCACCTGGCCGCGGTCGTCGACGCACACGGCAACCCGGGCAAGGCGCGCCAGGGCCGCGAGACGCCGCAGCTTCCGGCGGCCGACAATCTCGTTGGTCACCAGCACGTCCCTGACGCCGCCGTGAACCATCGCCTCGGCCTCGCCGACTTTCTGGACGCAGACGCCGACGGCGCCGAGCGCGATCTGCTTTAGGGCAATAATCGGGCATTTGTGCGTCTTGGCATGCGGGCGCAGCCGCACCGGGCGGCCCGCCACCTCCTGCGGCAGCCGCAACAGATTGGCCTCGAAGGCATCGAGATCGATCAGCAGAGCCGGGGTATCGACCTCATCGAGGCTCATGCCGATCTCGGCGGGCGGTGGCGTGGTCATGGTGTCGTCCTCTCGCGGTGCAGAGCTCTCGCAAGCTTCGCGACGGAACCGCGGAATTGCAATCCTGACCGGCTGCGATTATGCAGCATATGCCGATACCGATCCCTACCATCATGCCGCCATCACGGCGCGGGCCGACCGGCGCCAGCCTCTGATGGCCGCGAAGAGCCCGATCACGCCGATTGACCGGCCTCGCCGTGGCGCCGCGGCCAAGCCTCCTTCCAAGAGGCGCAGCCCTGCGCAAGCGGGACGCTTTGAGGATGGAGATTTGTGTTGTTGGCGGGTTCGCCTCGCCGGGTTCACTATGCAAAAAGCGCACCCGACGGACGCGGCCAATGATCGCAGAGTCCGGGTGCGGCTGGGAAGCTCTTTGACAAGCTTGTTACAACCTGTTTATCTGTTGTTACCGGGAAGGCACTTTGTCAGTCCGGCGTTCTCGGTGAAACGCCAGACCGCTTAAAGCATTCGCTCTCCGGAGACGGGTTTGCGCCATGGCCGATATTCCTGCGATCACGGATCGAAACCTTGAGGCGACGACAAATATTTCTCTCAAACGGGAGCCGGCGTGCTTTGCTTTTCTCTCCGCGCGCTCGATCGCGCCGGCAATGCCGATCGACTCGATCAATCTCGATCTGGCCTCCGCCGATTATTTTCAGGGCCGCGCTTCGCTTTGGGCCACGCTCGAAATCCGCTCTTCGGTCAGCGACGATCGGGCGGTGGCGATCCTCGGCTTTGACGAGACCTTCTTGCGTCCGTTCGCACGCGCCCTGATCGAGGCGGCGACGAGCCGCGCAGCCTATCGGATGACGATCGTGCAGGAACCGGGAAGGACAAAGCGCTGCCGCGTCGTCGAATATGTGACCGGCGGCGGCAAGTCCCTCGATGAATTGATCCTCCAGCCTTTCGACAATGTCGTTCTGATCAGTGCGGCCGGCGCGGAAGAAGGCGACGAAGCCCTGTTTCAATTGCCAAGGACCGACAGCTTTCTGCGCGCCTTTGCCAAAATGGCCTATCTCGCCGATCACACGCTGCGCGATCTGCTCGACGAGATCGAACGGTTCGCCAGAAAGCGCGGGCCCACGACCAGCGATTGAGCGATCCCGATCACAGGTCAGGGCGGAGCCGCCTCGGCCAGAAATCCCATTCCCCATCCCGGCAGGACCGGGCTGCCGGCCGCGCCGAGCAATGCAAAGCCGTGTCCGTCGAGCAGACGGCCGCACCGCATCAGGCGCTGCGGGAGCGGCGCCGGATCCTTGCCGATATTGAGCACGACAATCAGGCTTTCTGCCGCGCTTGCGCGCCGGAAGGCGAGCAGCGGCGCGGCCACATCGATCGGCTCGATCCGCCCGTGGAGGAGCGCCGGGTGTTGTTTGCGCCAGGCGATGAATCGGCGCCAGCCGGCAAGATGCGAAGACGGGTCGGCCTGTTGGCGATCGACGGCGAGCGGGTAATGGGCGGCATCGACCGGCAGCCAGGGGCGGGCGGCGGTGGTGAAGCCGGCGTGGGGCGCATCGGCACGCCACGGCAGCGGCGTGCGGCTGCCGTCGCGGCCGCAGAATTCCGGGTAATAGGCAAGCCCGTACGGATCCCGAAGGTCCTCGAAGGCGAGCACCGAATTCGGCAGGCCGAGCTCCTCTCCCTGATAGACGCACGCACTGCCGCCCAGCGACAGCAGCAATCCCATCAGCAGCCGTGCGAAAGCGGGATCGCTGATCCCGCGGCCCCAGCGGGTTACGACCCGCTCGACATCGTGATTGCTGAAGGACCAGGCGATCCAGCCTGCGGGGTCGAACCGCGCCAGCTGCGCGATCAGCCGCGACAGGTTCTCGCGATCGAATGCGCCGCGCAGCGGCTGCAGGGTATAGGCCATATGCAGAGCCTCGCGACCGGCCGTGTAATAGGCGATGCGCGCGAGCGCCCCCTCCTGGCTCGACACTTCGGCCAGCGTCACGGTTTCCGGGTAGCGGTCCATAAGCCGGCGGATTTCGCGGATGACCGGCCTTACCTCGGGCTGCATCATGTCGTGGAGATGACGCTGCACGCCGAACAGCTTGGCCGGGAAAAGGGGGCCCTCGAGAGGGCGCGGCGGATTGTCGCGCAACAGCGGGTCGTGCAGAAAAAAGTCGACGGCGTCCAGCCGAAACCCGTCCACCCCCCGTTCGAGCCAAAAGGCTCCGGCTGACAGCAGTGCGTGGAGCACCGCCGGATTGCGCAGGTTGAGCTTTGGCTGGCTGGCCAGAAAGTGGTGCAGATAATATTGCCGCCGTCGCGGCTCCCATTGCCACGCCGATCCGCCGAAGACCGACAGCCAGTTATTGGGCGGCATGCCGTCCGGTTTCGGATCGGCCCACACATACCAGTCGGAACGCGGACCGTGACGCGCGGAGCGGCTGTCGAGAAACCACGGATGGCGATCGGACGTATGGGCCCAGACTTGGTCGATCAGAACCTTGATGCCGCGGCCGTGCGCCGCCTCGATAATGCGGTCGAAATCGGCAAGCGTGCCGAATACCGGGTCAACGGCGACGTAATCGGAAACGTCATACCCGAAGTCTCGCATCGGCGAGGCGAAAAACGGCGAAATCCAGATCGCATCGACCCCGAGCGCCGCGATGTAATCGATCTTCTGCAAAATGCCGGCGAGATCGCCGACCCCGTCGCCGTTGCTGTCATAGAAGCTGCGCGGGTAGATCTGATAGATCACCGCGCCGCGCCACCACTCGGTATCGGTCATAAGGTGCGAGACACTCCGTAGGCGCGGCTCTTTTTGCCGTCGGCGGACCCGCCGCTATGGCCATTCGGGCGACAGGACGCCAACGCGTCTGCAACGCTGAACCAGAAGGGCAAGGGACGCTCTCCCCCTTGCCCTCCCAACCGTGCGTGCGGGGTTATTCCCGCGGCGGCATTCCAGGCTGCGGCGGAGCGCCGGCCGGCGGCGAAGCGCCCTGAAGGCGCTCGAGCTCCTGCCGGTTCAACTGATTGGCTATATTGTCGCTGGCGCTGCCCCGGCGCCGCGCCATGTAACGATGGCGCAGGGCCATTCTGTGGTGCATCGCCATCCGGTGATGCATCGGATGGTGCATATAGTGACGCCTTGGGGCCCGTCGGGCGTAATGGCGGGGGCGGGCATGATGGATGGCCTTCGCCGATTTCGCGTGATGCGCCTTTGCCGGAGCGGTCGCGGGCGCGGCGGCGGGGGGTGTCGCGGGAGTCGCCATTTCCGAGGGCGCCGGCGCCGAGGGGGCGCTGGGGGCGCTCGGCGCCGCTGGCGGGTTCGAGGGGGCCGGACTGGTCTGCGCCCAGCTTGGCGCGGCGATCGCCAGCACGGCGGCGATTGCGAGCCCATTCAAAAGATGGTTCATGAGATCCTCTGTCGTAGTTCGGGTTTGGCCAAGACTTCGGTGGACGCTCTTCTACGCTAGGCAGGCCTTGCAGCCGGGAGACAACCACGACCACGCGGACCGTATTGTTTCCACGACGATGCAGCGATTATACGCATGCTATGACCCAGCCGAAAATGGATGATAGGGCCGATAATCTTTTTCTTCAAGCATCGGTGTCGCAGTCGAGCAGGGCAAAAAAACGACGGCGCGAAGTTCTTGGAGAGCGAAAAAAGCGACCTCTTTTCTCGTTTCCAACAATCCGGCCACGCGCTCCGACGCCTCCGATCTTATCCTCGCCAAGTCTACGCGGCGCCTCGGCAAAGAAACGCCGCCGCGGTCCACCGCGGCGGCAAAGGGCCGGGGAACGCATCGCGATCCCCGGCAGGCATGCATGACCGGCTTACGGGAAGACGATCTCGACGCGGCGGTTCTGCGGCTCGCGCACGCCCTTGGCGGTCGGCACGCGCGGGTTCGCCTCGCCCAAACCGCGAATGATCATGTCGCTGCGCGGCACGCCCAGCCGTTCGAGAGCGGTGGCCACGGCATTGGCCCGCCGCAGCGACAGCCGGATGTTATACCCGGGCGATCCCGACAGGTCGGTATATCCGGTGACTTCGATCCGCACCGGCGCGCCGGAATGCCAGTGAGCGGCCGCCTGCCGGATGACCGCGTAGCCTTCCGGCGTAATGTTGTAGCGATCCCAATCGAAGAACACCAAGTAGACCTGCCGGACCGGCGGCGGCGGCGGCGCCGGCGGGGCCGGCGGAACGGGGGCGGGCGGCGGCGGGGGCGGCGGGCCGAAGCGCAGGATCAGGCTCGCCACGAAGTTGTGCGTGCTGTAGCCCGTCTTGTAGGTGACCGGCAGCAGTCCGGTGCTGTGGATCCGCGCATCCGAAGCCGTCGCCAGATACCGATAGTCGAGATCGAGGGCGAGCCGCGGGTTGATGTTGTATTCGACACCGGCGATCGCCTGATAGCCGAACTCCCAGGAGTTGCCGTGCAGCAGCGAGCCGCTGATCGGGTGCCCCCCGATCACCACCGTCGGCTTCAGATTGAGGCTGTCGACGACGTCGACCGCGCCGATGCCGGCGCCGATATGCGGGGTGACCGGCCAGCCGAACGTGAAATCATAAATCAGATTCGTCATGATCGCATGCGAACGGCGGCTGCCGCCGAACACGCTCGTGCCGAACGGGCCCCAGCTGCGGACGCCGTTGTTGCGATAGCTGTACTCTTCCTCAAGCCGCCACGGCCCCCATTGGAAGCCGGCGCGGGCGCCGACATTGTAGCCGTCGTTAAAAGTCTCTTTGACGTTGAACGGACCGAACCGGTCGCTCTGATTGGTGAGCGCGGTCCACCCGCCCTCGCCGCCGAAATAGAAGACCTTGGGTCCCGGCGGCAGCACGAGCAGCTGCGCCGATGCCTGGACGCAACCGAGCGCCATGGCGAGCGCAACGCCTGCGCCTAGCAGACAGCGATTTTTCATCCCTTACCTCCGGCCGCAAATACACGTGTGACGATGGTCGTCCCGCCACCGTTCAACGATATTTGTCATCCGGGCGATCGATATCAATTGGTTTTTGCCGGATAGGCGATGATCGCATGGAAAACCAACGGAATGAGACATTTATGCAACAGTTTGGTTATAACCTGCAGGATTCATGCAGCTAGTATTGCGACTTTTTGGCAACATAGGTTAACAGAACGACGTCGGCCGGCAAGATAGGCCGCCATCCCCGGGAACCGGACATGCTACTTTTGCGTTATCGCCGGTTCCGCTCTATGGGTTTCGTCCGGGCCGCCCGCTCAAGCGCTGATCGGCGGCGCCCGGCGGCCTTTGATTGCCTGCCGCCGGCCTAGGCTTCGTCCTGCAGCGACAAGAGGGCGGCGTTGCCGCCGCTTGCCGTGGTATCGACGGCGAGGGTTCGCTCGACGGCGAATCGGTGGAGATAGCGCGGCCCCCCGGCCTTCGGTCCGGTGCCCGACAAGCCTTCGCCGCCGAACGGCTGCACCCCGACTACGGCGCCGATCATGTTGCGATTGACGTAGCTGTTGCCGATTTTGAGGCGGGCGAGGATATGGCGCACGGTGTCGTCGATCCGGCTGTGAATGCCGAGGGTGAGGCCGTATCCGGTCGCCGCGATCTCGTCCAGGACCGCATCGAGCCTGTCCGCCCGCCATCGCACCACATGCAGGATCGGGCCGAACACCTCGCGTTGCAGCCGGCGGGCGCTGTCGATTTCGAAGGCGCGCGGTGCGAAAAAAGTGCCGTTCTCGGTATCGGGAGGCAGCCGGCACTGCTGCAGGAGCCGGCCTTCGCCGGCCATCCGCGCGGCGTGGCGCGCAAGCGCCTCGCATGCCGCCGCCGTGATGATGGGGCCGATATCGGTCGCGATCAGCCCGGGATCGCCGATCGCCAGTTCGCTCATCGCTCCGCTCAGCATTGTCAGCAGGCGCGGCGCGATGTCCTCCTGGACATAGAGCAGGCGCAGCGAGGAGCAGCGTTGTCCGGCGCTGTTGAAGGCCGAGGTCAGCACGTCGGCGACGACCTGCTCCGGCAGCGCCGAGGAATCGACGATCATCGCGTTCTGGCCGCCGGTCTCGGCGATGAACGGCACGATCGGGCCGGGGCGGCGGGCCAGGGCAAGGTTGATCAGGCGCGCCGTTTCGGTCGAGCCGGTGAAGGCTACGCCCTGGACCCGCGTATCGGCGACGAGCGGCGCGCCGACGGCCTCGCCGGTTCCGGGCAGCAGGTGCAGAATGGCGGTCGGGATGCCGGCCTGATGCAGCAGGCGGACCGCCCGGGCGGCGATCAGCGGCGTTTCTTCGGCGGGCTTGGTGATGACGGCGTTGCCGGCGGCCAGCGCCGCCGCAATCTGGCCGGTGAAGATCGCCAGCGGAAAGTTCCACGGCGAGATGCACGCAAACACGCCGCGCCCGTGCAGCGCCACCTCGTTGCGCTCGCCGGTGGGGCCGGGCATCGGTTCGGGGCGCGCGAAATCGGCGCGCGCGCGCAGCGCGTAATAGCGCAGATAGTCGACCGCCTCCCTGACTTCGGCGAGCGCGTCGGGGATCGTGCGTCCGGCCTCGCGGATCACCAGCGCCATCAGTTCCGCCCGGTGGCTCTCATAGAGATCGGCGGCGCGTTCGAGCGCGGCGGCGCGCGCCTCGGCCGGTGTGCGGTCCCAGGAGGAGGCGGCGCGCTGCGCCAGCGCCAGCGCCCGCTCGAGCGCTTCCGGGCCGGCCGCGACGACGGTGCCGATTTGGCGGCGACGGTCGCTCGGATCGAGGACCGGTAGCGTCGCGCCCGGCATCTCGACGCCGTCGACCAGCGGAGCCGCCGTCCACGGCCGCTCGCGCGCCGCCGCAAGCGCCGTGCGCAGCTCCAGCAGCACATTCGGCGCGCTGAGATCAAGGCCGCGCGAGTTGCGCCGCGCCGGCCCGTAGAGGTCGCTCGGCACCGGAATGCGCGGGTGCGGCTTGGTCGGCAAAAGGGCGAGCCGCGTTATCGGATCGGCGACGATCGCCTCGACCGGCTCGCGTTCATCGACGATGCGGTTGACGAAAGAGGTGTTGGCGCCGTTTTCGAGCAGCCGCCGCACCAGATAGGGAAGCAGATCCTCGTGACTGCCGACGGGGGCGTAGATGCGGCAGGGTCGATCCAGGTTCTCGGCTCCGATCACCTGCCGGTACAGCGCCTCGCCCATCCCGTGCAGGCGCTGGAACTCATAATCCCGGCGCGGACCGGCCATCTCGAAGACGGCCGCCAGGGTGTGGGCGTTGTGGGTGGCAAATTGCGGATAAAAGGCCGACCCATCGGCGAGGAGGCGGCGGGCGCAGGCAAGATAGGAGACGTCGGTCGCAACCTTGCGGGTATAGACCGGATAGGAGGCAAGCCCGCGCTCCTGGGCGCGCTTGATCTCGGTATCCCAGTAGGCGCCTTTGACGAGCCGCACCATCAGCCGCCGGCGGGTGCGCCGGGCGAGATCGGCGAGCCAGTCGAGCAACGGCAGCGCCCGCTTCTGATAAGCCTGGACGGCAAGGCCGAGCCCGTCCCAGCCGGCAAGATCGGGCGCCGCCGCCAGCGCCTCGAACACGTCGAGCGAGAGTTCGAGGCGGTCCGCCTCCTCGGCATCGATCGTAAAGCCGATGCCGACGCGGCGGGCGTGCCGCGCGAGCGCACCGAGAACCGGCATCATCTCGGCGAGAACCCGCTCCCGCTGGGCCATTTCATAGCGCGGGTGTAGCGCCGACAATTTGACCGAAATGCCGGGCGCCTCGGCCGGCTCGCGGCCCGCCGCGGCGGCACCGACCGCGGCGATCGCGCGGTCATAGGCCTCGGCATAGCGGGCGGCGTCGGCGGCGGTGCGCGCCGCCTCGCCGAGCATGTCGTAGGAATGGCGCCAGCCGCGCCGTTCGGCGGGTTTGGCGCGTTCGAGCGCCTCCTCGATCGTGCGCCCGATGACGAACTGCCGGGACAGGATCCGCATCGCCGCGGTCACCGCCTGGCGGACGACCGGTTCGCCGGAACGCATGACCAGGCGGCGCAATGCGCCGCGCAGCTCGGCCTCCTGCGGTTCCTTGCGCAGCAGCCGCCCGGTCAGCATCAGCGCCCAGGTCGAGGCATTGACGAAGATCGAGTGCGAATGCCCGAGATGACGCTCCCAGTTCGCCTCGCCGATCTTGTCGCGAATGAGCCGATCGACGGTGTCGGCGTCGGGAATGCGCAACAGCGCCTCGGCCAGGCACATCAGCGCCACTCCCTCCTCCGAGGACAGGGCGTATTCGTGAAGAAAGGCATCGATGCCGCCGGCCCGCACGCGCTCGCGACGGATGACGGCGACGAAACGGCGCGCCCGCTCGACGATGCGCTGCCGCATTTCCGCCGACAGCGCGGCGGCGTCGAGGATGCGCGCCACCGCCGCGCTTTCCTCGCTCAGATGGCTGTCGCGGATTGCCGCGCGCAGCGGCGTCGGCGGCGGTGGCGGAACGGCGAAAACGAAGTCCATGACGCGCTCTCTCGGCAGCGCTGTCGGCGGCGACGGGGGCCGGCGACCGCGCGCTCACAACGCTCGGGTAATGGCATATGGGCGCGGTGGAGGCTAATATCGCGCCCCGAGCTGCGCATAGGAGCCGCCTGGTGAACCCGCACGGCCGGGAAGCCCCCGTCTATTTCCTTCTGCATATTCCGAAAACGGCGGGGCAGACGATCCAGCTGCATCTGGCCGAGCATTGTGCGCCCGGCGCCTTCTGGCAGCCGCGGCGCCGGCTGTGGCGTTTCGGCCGTGTCGGCGAGGCCCCGGGCGATCTCGGCCGGGTGCGCGCCGTCGGCGGGCACGATGTCGCGCATTCGCTGGAGGCCCGTTTCTCCGGCCGGGAGATCCGGCGGGTGGTGCTGCTGCGCGATCCGGTCGGGCTGCAGCTCTCGCTCTACAATTACCGGATGATGAATTATCTGGCCAAGGGGCTCGGCACCTACAGCTTCGGACTGCATCTGGCCGCGCTGCCGCGCGATTACATGACCCATCTGCTGCTGATCCGCTGGCTGGAACTGCCGCGAGCGGTCGTGATGGCGATGAGCGCGGCCCGCAAATACGAAATCCTGAACCGCATGCTGGCCGGCTTCTGGTTTGTCGGCGCCTATACCGATTGCGACCGGCTGATCGCGGCGATCGCCGCCGATCTCGGCGTGCCGCCCCGGGCCGCCCCGCGCAACACCGCGGCCGAATGGGGCAAGCGCGTCGAATGGCGGCCCCTGACCGAGGCGGAGCTGACCGCCGCCGATCGCGCCGCGATCCTGGCCCACAACCCGATCGATACGGCGCTGTGGGAAAGCTGGCATGCGGCCGGCTTTGCCGCCGCGCAGGTGCGGCCGCGCCCGCTCGATCCGCAGTGCAAAAGCGACTTCCTCGCGCATGAGATCCTCCGTCCCGGCTTCGTGTTTGCCCGCCTCTGCCGGCGCTACGGCATGCTGCTGCGCCGCGGCGCCGGCGGCATCGTCCGCGGCGACCGGGCTCGCGATGCCGGCCGCTGGGATCTGGCGGCGCGCCACTACCGCCGGGCCCTCGAGCGGATGCCGAAGGCGCCCGCGATCTGGGTACAATACGGCCATGCGCTGAAGGCGTTGGGGGAACTGCCGGCGGCGGAGGCCGCCTATCGTCGCTCCCTGGCGCTCGATCCGGGGACGGCCGATACCTGGCTGCAGCTCGGCCATGCGCTGAAATTGCAGGGACGGTTGGCGGAGGCGGCCGAAGCCTACGCCGAATGCCTGGCGCGCGATCCGGCCTCGCCCCACGCGCAGCACGAACTCGCCGCCCTCGGATGGACCAGCGCGCAGATCACGGCGGCGCTCGGCATCGGTGCGCCGGCCGTATCGTAAACGCGATACGCGCCGCCGCGCGGCGTCGAGGCGGTGGCCGCCGCCCCGCGGCGCGCATTGCCGGCCGGGCCGGCCCCGGCTATGCTCGGACAAAACCGTTACAGCCCTTGAGGTTCGCCCGATGAAGAACGGCATGGTGATCATCGACGCCGACGGGCATGCCGTCGATTCCGAGCCGATCTACCGCGAGCGTCTGCCGGAGCAGTATCGATACCGGGCGACGATCTTTCCGAGCGACAATTTCGACCGCACGCAGAACGGCAGGCTCGCCGGCAAACGGCCGTCGACGCCGCAGCAGAATCTCGCCGACAACGATCGCGAAGGCATCGACCTGCAGGTCATCTACCCGACCGGCGGACTGTTCCTGTCGCGCGTGCGCGAGCGCGACTACGCCATCGCCCTGTGCCGGACCTACAACGACTGGCTCTACGAGTGGTGCGGCGCCGACCGCAAGCGCCTCAAGGGCGTCGCTCTCGTGCCGCTGCATGTCGACGTGCGCGCGGCGATCGCGGAGATGGAGCGCGCCGTCTCGCGCCTCGGCGCAGTCGGCGTGATGGTCAACACCTACGATCGCAGCCGCCATGTCGCGCATCGCGATTTCTGGCCGTTTTACGAGGAATGCGCGCGTCAGGGTGTGGCGGTCGCTTTTCACGCCTCGGGCAGCGACACGATGGATCCGCTGTGCCATTTCGAGAATTTTCTGCAGATCCATACGCTCTCCCACGCCCCGGAGCAGCTGATCGCCTGCACCGCCGTCATCTATAGCGGGCTGTTGGAGCGGTATCAGGATCTGCGCATCGCTTTCCTTGAGGCGGGGATCGGCTGGGTTCCGTTCTGGATGGAACATATGGACGAGGAGTACGAGCTGCGCCCGTTTGATGCGCCGCTGCTGAAAGCCAAGCCCTCCGAATACATGACCTGCGGACGGGTCTTTGTGTCCTGCGAGCCGGAGGAGAAGACCCTGCGCTACGTGCCCGATTTCTTCCCGGCCGAGAATATTCTATTCGCCTCCGATTACCCGCATTGGGACGGCCAGTTCCCCAATGCGGTCGCCACCCTCGCCGATCGCAACGACATTGCGGGCGAGCTGAAGCGCAAGATCTTCGCCGACAATCCGCGGCGGTTCTACGGCGAGGCCGTCGATCCGGCCGCCTTCGCCGGCCGTTGAGGGGCGAGAAAGATGCCGACACTCCCGGCCGAGCGTCTCGCCGCGATCGGCGAGGAATTGTTTGTCGCGGCGGGCGCACCGCGCGCGGAAGCGCAGATCGTCATGCGCCACGTCGTGGCCGCCAATCTGGCCGGCCATGATTCGCACGGGATCATCCAGATCCCGACCTACATCGATCGCATCAAGCGCGGCCACATCGTTCCCGGCGCGCCGTGGACGATCGTGCGCGAAAGCGCGACGACGACCGTCGTCGACGGGAATTGGGGTTTCGGCTACGTCGTCAGCGAGCGGGCGATGCAGCTGACGATCGACAAGGCCGCAACGGCGAATGTGGCGGCGGCGACGGTGTTTCGCCAGGGCCATATCGGCCGGCTTGCGAGCTACTCGCTGATGGCGGCGCGGGCCGGAATGATCGGCCTTGTCACCGCCGATTCGGGCCGCAGCCCGAAGGCGGTGGCGCCGTTCGGCGGGCGCGAGGCGCGGCTTGGCACCAACCCGATCTCGATCGCGATCCCCTGCGATCTCGCGGGGCCGCTCTATCTCGACATGGCGACCTCGGCGGCGGCGGCCGGCAAGATCGCCCTGTCGGTGGCGCGTGGCACGCCGGTGCCGGCGGGCTGGATCATCGATAAGGACGGCAGGCCGACGACCGATCCGCGCCAGTTGCGCCAGGGCGGCGCGCTGCTCCCGCTCGGCGGCAGCGAGGGTTACAAGGGCTACGGCCTCTCGGTCATCGTCGAGATCCTGTGCGGGCTGTTGACCGGTCTCGGTTTCGGGGTCGAGCCGACCGGCCGGCACAATGATGGCTGCTTCATGGCTGCTTTCAAGGTCGATGCTTTTCGCCCGCTTGCCGAGTTCAAGAAAGAGGTCGGCGCGTTCGTGGAATATCTGAAGGCGACCGCGCCGGCGGAAGGGTCGAGCGGCGTCTTCTATCCCGGCGAGATCGAGTATCGGCGTGAGCAGGAACGCCGCAACAACGGCATCGAAGTCGAGGAGGCGACGTGGCAAAAGCTCCACGCTCTCGCCGCCGAATACGGTCTTGCCGGGCGCCTCGGTTTCGATCGGGCATGACCCGTAAACGCTGTTGCGGGGCGTCATCTCGCCGCGGCCGGGCGGCGTGACCGTCGCGACGGGCGGGGATAGTGTAGGGTTGATCAGCGAGAAGATGCGGAGCCGGGAATGTCACGGATCCTGATCGCTCTGCTGCTGAGTTTGACGGTGGGCGCGGTCGCCGACGCGGCCAAGACCGCAAAAGGCCCCTCCGATCCTCAGGACTGGCGGCTGCCAACCGGCCTGCCGCCGTCGCGGGCCGAGTTTGCGGCGCTCGTCGCCGCCTGCCAGGACAAGGTGCAGAGCACCAGCGACAGCGGTAAGATCGACGCGTGCCTGGTCAGCGAGTTCGGCATGCGGCGCGCGCCATGAGCGGACAGGCGGACGGGCCGGCGCCCGCAATCGCGCTCCTCAATCCCGCCGGGCTTGGCAAGCCGCTCGGGCCTTATTCCCATCTCGCCTGCGCCCGCGCCGCGCGCTTTGTCTTCATCGCCGGGCAGGTCGCCACCGATGTCAACGGCAATATCGTCGGCGCCGGCGATTTTGACGCCCAATGCGCCCAGGTCTTCGCCAATATCGAAACGGCCCTGAAGGCGGTCGGCGGCGGCTGGCGAAACGTCGTCCAGTTCACGACCTACCTCGTCCACTCCCAGGACATCGCCAAATTCGCGGCGTTCCGGCAGCGCGAATTCCCCCGCCTGTTTGCGGATCAAGCCTATCCGCCGAACACGCTCGTGATCGTCGACCGCCTGGTGCAGGAGCCGCTGCTGATCGAGGTCCAGACCATCGCGGCGCTCTGAGCCTCCGCTGCGGGCGATATCCCGCCCGGCATCAGTGGTGCCGGTATGCGTATCCGAACATCGGAGCGAGAAAGCGCTGCACCGGCGAGGGCCCGGCCCGGCCGAAGCGGTGCGGCATGCCGCCTCCCGCAGAACCCTGCGGGGGGCCGCGATGCCTGACGGTACCGCGACGCAAGGCGGGGTGGAACGCCGGGCGCGGGTGCGGCGCCCGCGCCTCGGCGCTGCCGCCGAGCGCCAGCACAAGCCCGAGAACGGCGGCGATGATCAGGGCTCGCTTCATACCGATCCTCCTTGCCGGCACGCCCGGCGGTCCGATCGGTCAACGCCTCGCCCGAGTTTTTATTCCGGCCGCGCCGGACGGCTATGGGGCCGCCGCCCCGACGAGAGCTGCGGCGGCCGAGCGGTGGCCCTTCTGATGAAAATAATTGGCGCGGTAGAAGGCGAGGACGAGATCGCGATAGACCGCTTTCGGATAGCGCGGCGGGTTGTCGGGACCCGTACAGGACGGCAGACATTCGATCACGCTGTCCGGATTGGGGCTGTAGAAATAGGCGATCGAGTAGCGATCGCTGCCCGATTCGTTGATCACGCCGTGCGGCGTCGACAGGAAGCGGTCGTTCGACCAGCGCCGCATGATGTTGCCGAGATTGATCAAAAACGTGCCGGGCAGCAGCGGCGGCACAAACCATTCGCCCGACGGCAGCCGCACCGCCAGCCCCGGAACCTCGCTGCGGGCGAGCACGGTCATGAAGCTGTTGTCGGTGTGCGGCGCTTGGCCGAAGGTCTCGTCGTCGGCGCCGAGCTGCGGCGGGTAGTGCAGGAAGCGCAGATTGGCATGCGCCTCATTGGCGAAGAACGGCGCGAAATAATCGGCCGGCATGCCGAGCGCCACCGCGAAGGCCGGCAGCATGCGCTCACACATGCGATAAAGGGCCTCGAAATACGCCATCATGTCTTCGCGCAAGCCGGGAACGCCTTGCGGCCACTGGTTGCGGCCGCGCAGCGGCTTGCCCGCGACCACGTCGGGATGGTCGGGTCCGCGATCGTGACTGACAAAGAAGCTTTCGTTGAAATTGGGCCGGGTCGCCTTGTGGACGCTCGAAGCGCCCTGGACCGAGGCGTTCAGGGGCAGATAGCCGATATTGTTCTCGTTGAGGCGCACTTTCAGCTTCTCTTCAAGCGGCAGGGCATGAAAGCGCCGCGCGGCGGCGAAGGCGCGCGCAATGATCGTCTCCGGCACGCCGTGATTCTTCATATAAAAGAACCCGACCTGCGTGCATGCGCGCGCAATCTCGGCCGCGAGCCGTTCGAGCGCGCCCTTCTCCTCGGCGAAATAGGGTCCGTAATCGATGACCGGGATTATGCGGGCGGCCGCTTCGGGATCCTTGACCGCGTGTTCCTTGAACAGGTTCATTGCTTCCTCCGGCGGTGGCGCGGCCGCCGAGTATAGCCCCGCACGCCCGTCATTCGGAGTCGCAGCGCGCCCGATCGCGATCGCCTCTGTCGCAGCGGGAAAATCGGCGACGGGGCCGGGCGCACCGATCCGGCCGGCGAGCCCATGCGCCTTTTAATACGGAAACCCCGTCACATGCCAGGCCGGCCCGCCGTTTTCCGGCATTGCTCCGCCGCTGCGACGGAGAACCGTTCCTGCGCCGGGCGGTATTCTAGCCGTTCTCGCGATCGGAACGAAGCTCGCCCGGATCGGCGGCCTGAGACCCCGGCGAGGGCGGCGCGGCGGGCGGGAATGGGGAAGATTTCAGCCGTTCCAGCCGCGCCGCTTCTTTCGCCTTGACATAGTTGCGATAGGCGGCGCGATCATCTTCGGCGATATTGGCCCGGGTCGGAACCACGCATACGGTCGGGCAACGCGTGACGCCCTTCTTCGCCAGATATGCGGCAACGGCAGCTTGATACTCGGCCTTTGTCATAAGGCGCCCCGTTTCGCTTAAATGCTGAATGCGCTATGCTTTATAATCGCGAATCGGTTAACGAGAAGTTTAGTGGAAATCGGCAGAAGCCGTGGACGGAGCGGGCGGCCGCGAGCCCGATCTGGTATTTTCGCCAAATTTCAACATATGAGTGGTGGGGCGAGGGAACGGTCGGACGGGACGGAGATCGCGAGGCGTGGCCGATCCGGAATTCATGATACGGTTCTGGGGCGTGCGCGGCAGCATCGCCTGTGCCGGACCCGATACCGTGCGCTATGGCGGCAACACCGCGTGCGTCGAGATCCGCTGCGGCCCGCATCTGATGATCTTTGACGGCGGCACCGGGCTGCGCCTATTGGGCAACGCGCTGATGCGGGGCGGACGGCCGCTCGAATTCGACCTATTCTTCAGTCATACGCATTTCGATCATATTTGCGGGTTGCCGTTTTTTGCGCCTTGCTATGATCCGGGCGCCAAGATCCATATCTGGGCCGGTCATCTGCGACCCGACAAGGGCATCGAACAGGTGCTCACCGAGATGATGAGCGCGCCGCTGTTCCCGATCCCGCTGTCCACTTTTACCGCCATGGTTTCCTTCACCGATTTTATCGCCGGCGAGGTCATCGTTCCGCGCCCCGGCGTGCGCATCACAACGGCGCCGTTGAACCATCCGAACGGCGCGACCGGCTATCGGGTCGAGTATGACGGCAAGGCCGTGGCTTATGTCACCGATACCGAGCATCGACCGGATCAGCTCGACCGCAATGTCCTCACCCTGATCGACGGCGCCGATGTGATGATCTACGACGCTTCCTATACTGATGCCGAATATCCGGCTCATAAGAGCTGGGGCCATTCGACCTGGGAGGAGGGGATCCGCCTCGCCAATGCGGCGGGGGTGAAAACTTTCGTCATTTTTCATCACGATCCCGGCCATGACGACGCCTTCATGGATCAGGTCGCGGCCGCGGCGGCACGGGCTCGTCCGGGCACGATCGTCGCGCAGGAAGGGCTGGTTCTGCGCCCGTGAGGCCTATCAGGCCTAATGATACGGGTCGGCGGCGTCGCGCAGCCCGTCGCCGAGAAAATTGAAGGCAAGGATCGTTATGATCACCGGAACCACCGGCAGCATCAGCCACGGGTAGAGCGCCACGACATTGATGTTCTGAGCCTCGTTCAACAACACGCCCCAGCTCGTCATTGGCGGTCGCAGGCCAAGCCCGAGAAAAGACAATGCCGTCTCGCCGAGAATCATGCCGGGGATCATCAAGGTCACCGAGGCGATCAGATGGCTCGCAAAGCTCGGCAACAGATGGCGGCCGATAATGCGCGCCGGCCGCGCCCCCATCAGCACCGCGGCGGTGCAGAAATCCTCTTCGCGCAGCGCCAAGAGCTTTGAGCGCACGGCCCGGGCGAGATGCGTCCACTCGATCAGCCCCAGGATCAGGGTGATACCGAAATAGACGAGAAGCGGGCTCCAGCTGACCGGCAGGATCGCCGACAGGGCCATCCACAGCGGCAAATGCGGGAAGGATTGGACGATTTCGATCAGCCGCTGGATCAGGATGTCGGTCCAGCCGCCGTAATACCCCGCGATGCCGCCGATCAGCACCGCCAGCGTGAAGCTGATGGCGACCCCCAACAATCCGACGGTCAGCGAGATCCGCGCCCCGTAGATGATCCGCGACAGCATGTCCCGGCCGAGCCGGTCGGTGCCGAGCAGAAACAATTGTCCGCCGCGCGCCGGGCAGAAAAGGTGCACGTCGCCGCGCAGCAGGCCCCAGAAGCGATAGCGGTCGCCATGGCAGAAAAACCGGATCGTTTCCCGCTTTTTCGGGTCCGGCGTGTAGATCCGCTCGAGCCGATTCATGTCGAGCCGGTAATCGTAGCCCTCGACATAGGGCCATACGAGCCGACCGTCGTAGAAGATATGAACGGCCTGCGGCGGCGCGTAAATGAAATCGACATTGCGCGTATCGACCCCGTAAGGGGCGAGGAACTCGCAGAACAGGATCGAGACGTACATGATCAACAGAACCGCGCCCGACAGCACGGCAAGGCGGTGGCGGCGCAGCTTCCACCACACCATGCGCCATTGCGAGGCGGAATAGAAACGCTGCTGCGCTGGGGTCAGCCGCTCGGCCGCGTAGGGATCGAACGGCCGGGGCGAGACATAATGGGGCAGCGGCTCCGCGGCGTCCGTCGGCACCGCATTTTCCACCGCCGCGCCGCCGGCGGTCCCGATCCCGCTCATCGCCGCCGCCCCGCCTGCAACCGGATCCGCGGATCGAGCGCGGCCAGCGCCAGATCGGAGATCAGCACGCCGATCACCGTCATGAACGCCAGAAACATCAGGAACGAGCCGGCGAGATACATGTCCTGGCTGCGCAGCGCATCGAGCAGCATCGGCCCGGTCGTCGGCAGAGACATCACCACCGAGACGATCACCGTGCCCGAGATGACCTGCGGCAGCAACGAGCCGATATCGGAAATGAACGGGTTCAGGGCCATGCGCAGCGGGTACTTGAACAGCACTCTGACCGGCGAGAGGCCTTTGGCACGGGCGGTGATGACATATTGCTTTTGCAGTTCATCGAGCAGGTTGGCGCGCAGCCTCCGGATCATCGCCGCGGTGCCGCCAAGCCCGATGACGATGACCGGAACCCAAAGATGGGCCAGCACCGATGCGGCCTTGGCCCAGCTCCACGGCCGGTCGAGATAGTGCGGATCCATTAACCCGCCGATCGAAATGCCGAAATAGACATTGGCCAGATAGAGCAATACCAACGCCAGCAGGAAATTGGGTATCGCCAGCCCGAGAAAGCCGAGCAGGGTCAGCGCGTGATCCGCCCAGCTATACTGGTGGGTGGCCGAGTAGAGGCCGATCGGGAAGGCGACCAGATAGGTGAAGACGATGGTGGTGAACGAGACGACGAAGGTCAGCAACAAACGGTCGCCGACCACCTGGCTGACCGGCTCGTTGTAGAGAAAGGAGTAGCCCATGTCGCCGTGCAATAGACCGCCAACCCAGCGCAGATATTGCTGCCACAGCGGCAGGTCAAAGCCATATTGCTGCTCGAGAAAATGGATCCTGACGAGGTCCGCCTTTTGCCCGGAGGCCTGCAGCTCAGCGATATAGGTCGTGAAATAATTGCCGGGCGGAAGGTTGATAATGGTAAAGACGACGATGCTGATGGCGATCAGCGTCGGGATCATGACCAGAAGGCGGTGCACGACATAGCGGGTCATGGCATGCTCACCGAGGGGCCGTTGTCGGAGCCGCGCCTGCGGCTGACTGGGCCGCCTGCGCGCCGCTTGCAAACCAGAAACGGTCGGGCTTGTAGATGCCGAAATAGGCGCCGGGATCCCAGTTGTAGATGCCCTCCTTCGGGACGTTGCGCAGCCGGTCGCTGACGACGACCGGCTGCAGGATGCCGGCGACAGTGCCGATCGAATAGACCTCGTCGGCCCAGATTTTCAGCATTTCGTGCCAGATCCTGGTCTGCTCGTCGCGTCCGGCCGCCGCCAGCCATTGCTGATAGAGGTCCCGCAGGCGGATCGCCGCGGGCAGAGAGGGCGGCTTGCCGGCCCTGCCCTTGGTCTCGAAGTACTGGCCCCATTTCGGCCATTCGAGCTGCTGCTGGGTGGTCGGCGCCAGCTCCCAGGGCGGCATTTCGGCGGTGGCGAGGCCGTTTTCGATGCCCTTGTCGAGCGACATCATCGCCGCGCCCGAGAACACACGGCGGCGGAACAGGGTCAGCTGGGACGGTTTGGCGAACAGCCGGATCCCCAGATGCCGCCAGGAATCGCGAATGAGTTCAAGTACATCCGACTGCTCGCTCGATTCGCCGTTGTCCTCGACGATGATCTCGGCCGGCCGGCCGTCGGGGAGCTGCCTGATGCCGTCCCCGCCCCGCTTCAAGCCGATCAGATCGAGCAGATGGTTGGCCTCCTTCAGATCATACTGGGCCCAGGCCTGACGATATTCGGGCCGGTAGAGCGGGCTTTGCGGCAGCAGCGTATTCTGCCCTTCAATGCCGAGCCCGAAATAGATCACCTCGTTGATCTCGTGCCGGTCGACCGCCAGCGACAATGCCCGGCGGAAACGGATATCGCGCACCAGGGCGCGCCACACGGGGTCGTTGGTGTTCAGATTGGGATAGAGCGCCCACTGGCTGCCGGGTCCGGTGCGCCACAGGCGGACCTTGTAGCCGTTGCGGCGCTCGCCCTGCTTCAAAAAGGTGTAATTGTCAAAATTCAAATACCGGGCCTGCAGATCGCTTTCGCCGGCGCCGGTTTTGGCCGGAATGATGCGGGTGTCGGCAAGCGTCAGCACGACGCGGTCTATATACGGCAATTGCTGACCAACCGCGTCAATTCGATAATAATAGGGATTTCTTTCAAAAATTATGCGCGGGGCAGGTAGCGGCGTTTTCAATATCCATGGCTCGAGAGACGGCAGATCCGGATTATCGTTGCGGTACATTCCGCTCATCTTATTATGAAGGGCGGCCCAATTCCTCTCATGATATTGCTTAATAAGAGCGGACAGGCGGGCCCTATTGGCATATTTCGGATTGAATTGTTTCAGATAATGGGCCGGGGCGTAGATGAATAGGGGGTCCGGTCCGGCAAGGCTCGGCAGAAACAGCGGGTTCGGCCGCGTCCAGCTGTAACGCACCGTCACCTCGTTCAGCACCTCGAAGCGCGGCGCCTCGCCCTGCGGCAGCAGTTCGACCGGCAGGCCGGAGGGGGACAGCTGGGGGCTTTGCGCCATGTCCTCGAACCAATAGCGGAAATCCTCGGCGGTAAAGGGATGGCCGTCGGACCACTTCATCCCTTTGCGCAGGGTGAGCGTGAACACCCGCCCGCCCTCGACGGCGAACGCGCGGAGGATGTCGGGCACGAGTTCGAGCGCGGGAGTGTAGGCGACAAGGCGGGCATAGCCGTAGACGACCATCATGCGCGTGTCGTGGATGCTGGCCATCAGCATGTTGAGCGTGCCGCCGGGCCTGCCGATCGTTCCGGAACGCACGATGGCGGGCTGCCGCGGCACCCGCCGGACGACTGCCGGCAGTCGCCCCTCCGCGACATCAGCCGCGAAATAGGGCGTTTCCTTGAGCGTGATCTCTCCCGCTTCGGATAACGCCGGTCCCAGCAGCAGGGCCAGCCCCGGGCTCACCATTGCGGCGCGCCGGCTCAGAGGCGGGCCGCAGGCGCCCCCCGTCGGGAAGGCGCCCCGGGGCGTCCCGGTGCGCCGGGCGCAGAGCGCGCTTTTGACAAGCCGCAGCAACGCGGCGAGGGGCCGCGGCCTGTCGCCCGGCCGTGGCGGATGGCTAAAGCCGCCGGCGGCGGGATCCGATGCGGGGTCCGGGATCGGCCTCGACATGGCGATACGCGCTCAGGCCGGGGCCAGACCCGGGGCCGAGGCGGCGTCGGGGGGCGCCGTCACCGCGACGCGGTGACCCGGCGCGATCTCGATCAGCCGCGGCGGGCCTGCGGCGTCGCGGCAAAACGGGGCGGGCCAACTCGCCGGCCTGGCGGCCGGACCGGTCAGCCGTCCGAAATCGAGCCGCCGCGACGGATCGGGCGCCGGGACGGCGGCGACAAGGGTCTGCGTGTAGGGGTGTATGGGGTTGCGGAACAGAGCATTGCGCGGCGCAATCTCGACGATACGGCCGGCCCACATCACCGCGATGCGGTCGGCAATGTAATCGACGACGGCGAGATTGTGCGAGATGAACAGATATGTGAGCGACAGTTTCTGCTTGAGATCCTTCAACAGGTTCAGGATCTGCGCCTGGATCGAGACGTCGAGCGCCGAGACCGGTTCGTCGCAGATGATCAGCTCGGGGCGCAGCGCGAGCGCGCGGGCGATGCCGATGCGCTGCCGCTGGCCGCCGGAAAAACTGTGCGGGTAGCGGCGCAAATGGCGCGCCTCAAGGCCGACCAGCGCGACCAGTTCGTGCACCATCTCACGCCGCGATCGCGGCGTCCCGACGCCATGGATGACGAGCGGCTCCTCGATAATGTCGTAAACCGTCATGCGCGGGTTGAGCGAGCCGATCGGGTCCTGAAAGATGTATTGCACCTGTCGGCGAAACCGCTGCAGATCCTCGCCCTTGAGCGCCAGCACATCGATCCGCCGGCCGTGATCGTTGAAGCTCAGCGAGCCCGAATCCGGCGGGATCGCCCGCAGCAGGATCTTGCTGAGGGTCGTCTTGCCGCAGCCGCTTTCGCCGACCAGCCCGAGGCACTCGCCGCGCGCGATGTCGAGGCTGACGCCGTCGAGGGCGAGGCGGCCGCCAGCGCCGGCGCCGAACCAGCCGCGCCTGCGGTTTGTAAAGGATTTGCGCAGATCGCGGCATTCGAGCAGCGGTCCGTCAACCGCGGCCGGCCACTTGGCCTTCTCGGCCATCAGATGCGGCGCTTCGCCCGAGCGGATCTCGCGGATCGGCGAGAGGCGCTCTTCGGGAGCCATGCCAAAACGCGGCACCGCCCGCAGCAGCGCCTTCAGATAGGGATGCTCGGGCCGCTGGAAAATATCGTCGAGAGTGCCGCTCTCCATCACCATGCCGCGGTAGAGGACGACGACTTCCTCGGCGAGGTTGGCGACCACCCCGAGATCGTGGGTGATCAGCAATACCGCCATGCCGAGCTGCCGCTGCAGGTCAAGAAGCAGCTTCAGGATCTGCGCCTGGATCGTCACGTCGAGCGCCGTCGTCGGCTCGTCGGCGATCAGCAGCGCCGGACGGCAGACCAAGGCCATCGCAATCATGGCGCGCTGGCGCAGGCCGCCCGACAATTCGAAGGGATAGCTGCGATAGGCGCGCTGCGGCTCCGGGAAGCCGACCAGGCGAAGCATGTCCTGGGCCAGCTCGGCGGCCTCGCCGGCGCCGACCCGGCGGTGCAGCCGCAATGCCTCGCTGACCTGGTTGCCGATGGTGTGCAGCGGCGACAGCGAAGTCATCGGCTCCTGAAAGATGATCGAGATGCGCCCGCCGCGGATCGCCCGCATCTCGGCGCCGTCGCGCGGCAGCCGGGCGAGATCGACGATCCTATCGGGGCAGCGCGGGTCGGCGAACAGCATCTCGCCGGCGGTGATCCTGGCGCTTTTGGGCAGGATGCGGAGGATCGCCTGGCTGATGACCGATTTTCCCGACCCCGACTCGCCGACCAGCGCGACGATCGAGCGCGGCCGGATGCGGAACGAAACGCCGCTGACCGCCTCGATAAAGCCGCCCGGCATGTCGAAGCGGACATGCAGATCGCGTATGGTCAACAGGTTGGTCATGCCGACCTTCCGACCGCCCGACCGGCGGCGGCTGCCGGCGCGACCGGGGCAAGGCCGAGCGCCTCAAGATTGGCCAGGGTGGCGCGATCGAGCGGCAGACGGCGCGCCGCCGCAGCGCCCGCCGCGCGCGCGACGAGCAGCGCAAATCCTTCGATCCTGCTGTCCGGGCTCACCTTCGACCGCCCGGCCCGCAGCACGAGCTGCATCCAACCCCCGCCGCCGTCGCGGCGGATCGCGTAATAGGCAAGCCTCATCCCGTCGAGCGCCGCCCAGGGAATTGTCTTGACGCCGAGCAACCCCGAGGCGGAAAGCGCCGTCTCGGTCACCTCGATCCGGCTGCAATGGCGCAACAGGGTGCGGATCCCGAACGCCCCGAACAGCGCCGCCGCCCCGCTCACCATGGCCATGGCGAGCGGGGCGAGCGGCACCGCCGCAAGCAGCGCCAGGCAACCGATCACGCCGGCGACGGCCCGCAGGTAGTCGCCGCTCATTGCCAGGCTTGGATAGGTATGAACGGTCATTGGCCGGCGAACACCTCGGGTCCGGCAAGCCAGCGCGCCGCCCGATGCGCCCCGACGCGCGCCCCGAGCGCGCGCAGAAACGCCGCGCTGTCGTCGTCCGTCACGGCGTGATGGGTCAGGATCCCGGTCGGCTCGGCGGCATCGCACAGGCCGAGCCGGCGCGCCCGCAAATGGGCGACAATATCGCCCAGCGCCGCCGCTTCGCCGACAAAACCGCGACTCCCGCGCCAGGCAATCAGATCGGCGTGAATGTTTACTTCAACGATGCCGGGGCAAGGATGGGCGGCGCGGCGCGGGCGGCAGCGCGAGAGCGCGGCGATGCCGCAATCGGCGAGCAGCGGCAGGAACCGGGCGTCCAACCGGTTCCACGGCGGCACCAGAACGGGCAGGGCGCGCTCCCCGAACAGCGATCTGAGACGGGCCCGACCGGCGCCGAGCTCGGCCCGCACCGCTGCCGGCGCGCGCGCCGCCGGAAATTCGCTCTTGCGGCGGCCGTCGGCGTGATTGGCGTGACGCCAGCCATGCTGGACGACGGCGATGTGCGCGGCGCGGCGCGCGAGCCAGGGGACGAGTTCCGGCGCGGCCATAGCCGGGGTCACGGCGAGCGTCACCGGAACCTCGCCGGCGATCGCCAGCAGGCGATCGAGGCGATCATTTGGCGCCGTCACATCGTCGTCACGCCACCACAGCGTCGCCATCCTCCCGCTTTCGCCCCAGCGGTCGAGTTCCTCAAACAGGTCCGACCACTCCGCCCGGTTCGTCGGGGCATTATGCGGCTGCGTCATGGGGAAAGGATATAGTCTTCCTCTCCCCAAATCGCCCTTTTTGGCGGAAAGGGGCCAAGATTCGGCCTGTCGCGAGGCCGCGTCAACCCTCCGATTGCGGGATCTGGGGTGCTTTGGGTTGCCGGTCGGTTGCCCTCGGGGCGGGGCTCGATCTCGGATCCCGTCTCGTACCTGCCCTTCGGCGAAGGCGGAGAAACGGCATGCGCCGCCGCAACCGCGGCGCTCATGCGCGCATGCCGGGCCCGGGGCCGGCAACCGCCTCGAGAATGGCGGCGAGCCGGCGGGCGGCCACGGGAAGGTCGTGCTCTTTTTGCACATGCCGCCGTGCCGCCCGGCCGAGCCGGGCCCGCTCGGCCGGGGCCAGGATCAGCCGCCGCACCGCGGCGGCGAAGGCGTCGACATCGCCCGGCGGGACAAGCAGGCCGGTCACGCCGGCGACCACGACGGCGCCGACCCCGCGGGCCGCCCCGGCGACGACCGGCAGGCCGCTCGCCTGGGCCTCGAGCAGGGCCATGCCGAAGGATTCGTCAATGGCCGGCCACACGAAAAGATCGGCCGCGGCCAGCCGCCCGGCGACACGCGCTGCAGCAAGCTCTCCCGTCCAATGCAGCCGCTCGCCGAGCCCCGCCAGCGCCGCGGCGACGGCGTCGCGGGCGGGGCCGTCGCCGACGACTTCGAGCGACCAGGGAAGCTCGCGCAACCGCCGCAACGCCTCGCCGAGCAATTGATAGGAGGCGAGCTTGTAGCCCGGCCGCATCATCGCCACCGTGATCAGGCGCGGCGGACCATGCGTGATCCGGCGGCTTTCGCGAAAGGACGCGGCATCGAGAAACGGGCCGAACGGCAGCCAGCGCGCCGGCTCGGCCAACAGCGGCAGCACCCCGTCGCGATCGGCCGGATTGATCCCGATGATCGCCGCGGCGCGGCGGATCGCATCCGCGGCCGCGCGGTGCCCCAGGGCCCACGGGCCGAGCGCCTGTTTTGGAGAATGGGAGGCCTCCGCCACGATATAGGGGATGCCGAGGGCGTCGGCCACCAAGGGGCCGATCCAGTCCGGCGCCTTATGGTAGAGATGATAGGTGAACCACAGATCGGGCGGCGCGCCGCGCCAGCGCCGGCAAAGGCGCCGCGCCAGGCGGCCGCCGAGAGCGGCGAGCCGCGCCTGCCGCCGCGGATCGCCGGCCCCGTCGTAACTGCGCAGGCGCGCGGCGAGAAACGGTTCGTGCCCGGCGAGCGCAAGAGCCTGCATCAGCAACTGCGCCAACTTCCGATCGCCGGAGGGGACCGGATGATCGGGCGGCTTCAGCGGCGCATAAAAGGCGATGCGCATCGCCGGGCAGTCTCGACCGGGAGCTGCCCGCGTCCTCCGGGGGCGGGGCCGGGAGCGCGGTCGCCGGTCTCCGGGGCGCCGGTCGCGGCGGGAAGTCCGAACCGCAGCGCCAGCGCCGCGATGCCGGCCCGCATGTCGAAAGCCTTCCTGACGCGTTCCTGACCGGCAAGGCCGAGCCGGAGGCGCTGCGCCGGGTCGCGGATCAGGGTTTCGAGCAAGGCCGCGAGAGCGGCGGGATCGCCCGCAGGGGCCAGCAAGCCCTCCCGCTGATGGCGAATGAGCTCGGGGATGCCCGAGACTGCGGTGGCAACGCAGGCCAGAGCCTGGCTCTGGGCTTCGAGCAATACGTTCGGCAGACCGTCGCGGTCGCCGCTTTTGACGATCTTCGAGGCGAGGACGAAAATGTCCGCCTCGCGGTAGGCGGCCAGAACCTCCGGTTGCGGCAGCGCGCCGCGCCATGTGATCCGATCGGCCAGGCCCAGGCGTTCGGCCTTGCGCACGAGCCGGGCGTGCTCGCCGCCGGCGCCGATATGAACAAACCGCCAAGCGAGGCCGGCGGGAAGCAGCGCCAGCGCTTCGAGCAGATCGTCGTAGCCCTTCTTGGCCACCATGCGCCCGACCGAGAGCAGCACGACGGGATGGCGCGGATCGCCGCCGTCGCCGCCGCCGCGCCGCGGCGGCGGGGGCGGGAAACGGTCGAAATCAAGCCCGTGGTAGCAGAGCGCGACGCGCTCGCGATGCGGGGCGAGGGCGGCCAAGTGGCGGCGTCCGATTTCGGTGCAGGTCACCACCCATCGCGCATCGGCGAGCTTGCGCCGCTTCTCCCATTCCGGGATCGTCCAGATGTCCTTGGCATGGGCCGAGACCGTCCAGTCGAGCGCGAGGATCAGGGCGGCGTAGCGCGCGACCGAGGCCGGAGTGTGCAGAAAATGCGCGTGCAGATGGCTGATCCCGGCCGGCAATTCCCGCGCCAGCACAAGCGCCTGGCCGAAACGGCGCAGGCGGTTCGGGGTCGGATCGCGGATCAGATCGGCAATGAAGGCGCGGCATGCCCGCCCATATCCGGGCTTGCGGCGGGCGGCGAGCCAGCCGCGGAATACCCGCCGCGGTTCGCGGTACAGATATTCCGGAAGATAGAGCCGGGCGGCGCGGATCGCGCGGTGGACCGGATGCCGTAAAGGTTCGCTCGGCTGGCGCAGCGATACGATCAGGATGTCGAGGCCGCGCTGCTCGAGAGCCAGGATCTCCTGGGCGATGAAGGTCTCCGACAAGCGCGGATAGCCTTTGACGACAAAGGCGACCGGTCGCGGCATCGGGCTCAGGCCTCGCGCCAGACCGGGTCGGGGAAAGGCGTGCCGCGCCCGCGGGCGAGCCATTTCCGGGCCAGCCGATTGACGTTGGCGATGCCGTCGAGCAGTCCGGGAATGACCACGCTCGACGGCGGCGCCTGCCGGGTCAGACCGCGCAGCGCCGCCGCCATGACCCGCGGATCGCGGCCCTCCTCCCGGCCCAGCATCGCGACAAGACCCAATTCGGCGGCCCGTTTCGCGCGGATGAACTGCTCGCGGCGCGGTTCGGTGCGCGGCACGATCAAGGCGCGCTTGTCGAAGGACAGGATTTCGCAGAAGGTGTTGTAACCGCCCATCGCGACGATGCCGGCGGCCCGGGCCATCAGAGTCTCGATCCGCGCGTCGAAGGTGACCGTGCGCAACCGGCCGAGCCGGGCGGCGCGGTCGGCGAAGGCGGCCTGCTGCTCGGGCGGCATAAACGGCCCGAAGACGAGCAACGCCGGCAGGGGCAGCAGCGGATCGTGCTCGTAGGCGCGCAGCACGAGGTCGATGAGCTCGCCGCCGTCGCCGCCGCCGCCCGGCGTCACCAGCAGGAATTCGTTGTCGCGGAACTGGCAGGGATCCGGTCCCGGGACCGGATCGTCGACGCGTCGGCGCAGATAGCCGGTATAGGCGATGCGCCGGTGCACGCCCTCCGGCAGGGCGAGCCCGGCGAGCGGATTGCAGATTTGCGGCAGGCCGTAGACCCAGATCTCGTCGTAATACTCGGCCAGCGCCGGAATTGCGTGCTTGCGCTGCCATTCGCTGCGCAGCGCGCCGGGGTCGTCCATCACGTCGCGCAATCCGAGGATCACGGCGGCGCCGCGCCGGCGCACCAGCGCCAACGTCTCGCGCACCTCGCCGCGCAGCCCCAGCGGCTCCTTGTCGACGATGAACAGATCAGGATCGAAGCTGTCGGCGGTATGGCGGATGATCGCGGCGCGGATCGACAGCGTCTCTTCGATGTCGATCGGCAGGTTGAGCGAGACATACTCGCCGTTGTGCAGTTTGATCACCCCCGGCACGCGCACAAAATCGACGCGCGGACCAAAATCGAAGCTGCCGATGATCGGCGATCCGGATAGGATCAGGACCGAAATCGCGGGGTCGGCTTCGACGAGCGCGTGGGCGATCGCCCGGCACCGGCGCAGATGGCCCAGTCCGAAGCTGTCGTGGCTGTAGATGAGAACCCGCTTATGATCGCCGCGGACCGGCATTCGAGCCTCAGGCCTGCCACCCGCGACAGACTATTGCACAGGATCGTGCGGCTCGAAATGGTCTTTGCCGGGAGGTCATGATGAAAGCGACGGCGACGCTGGCCGGCGCCGCCGAGGCTGTGCTGCGCCGGGCGCGGCCGATCCCGACGGCAGGGCGGCAAACCGCCGCGTCGCCGATGATAGGCCCGCCGCAAAAGGAGGAGGACGACGCCAACGCGCTCGAACCGACAATCTATCGCTTCGTGCTGCGCTACAGCCTGCCCCAGCAGCTGTTGCTGCTGGGGCTGACCCTGATATCCTTCCCATTTCTCTACATCTCGCTCGATCTGCCAAAAACGATTATCAATCACGCCATTCGCGGTGGTCATTTCCCGCAAAAATTGTTCGGATTTGAATTCGACCAAATCAGCTATCTGTTTGTGCTGTGCGGAGTATTTTTGGCGCTCGTTTTCATCAATGGCGGTTTCAAATATGCCATCAACACCTATAAAGGCCAGCTCGGCGAGCGCATGCTGCGGCGATTGCGCTATCAGCTCTATCATCGGATATTGCGCTTTCCTCTGACCCAATTCGCCAAGACCTCCTCGGCCCAGATGATCCCGATGATCACGGCCGAGGGCGAGGGGCTCGGCGGCTTCATCGGCGACGCCTTCGCCTTGCCGGCCTTTCAAGGCGGCACGCTGATGACGATCGTGCTGTTCATGTTCGTGCAGGACCCGGTGCTCGGCGCCGCCGCCGTCGCGCTCTATCCGCTCCAGCTCTATGCGGTCCCCAGACTGCAGCGCAAAGTCAACCAGCTCGGCAAGTTGCGGGTGCGCGAGATCCGCCGCGTTGCCGACCGCATCCAGGAAACCGCGGCCGGCATCGTCGACGTCCGCGCCAATGACATGGTCAAATTTCGCCTGGCGGGTTTTGCCAATCTCCTTAGTCATATTTATGAGATTCGGTTCAATATTTATAAGAGGAAATATTTTATAAAATTCATTAATAATTTTATTGCGCAATTGACGCCATTTTTCTTTTATTCGATTGGCGGTTATTTGGTGATAAAGGGGCAGTTGTCATTCGGCGGGTTGGTCGCCGTGCTCGCCGCCTACAAGGACTTGGCGCCGCCGTGGCGCGAGCTGCTGAGCTTCTATCAGGCAAAGGAGAACGCGCGGATCCAGTACGAGCAGATCATCGAGCAGTTCGACGTCGCGGGGATGATCGACACGCGCCTGCAGCTTGCCGAACCCCGGACCCCGACCAGGTTGAAGGGTGAAGTCTGCGCGATCAACCTGTCTTATGGCGAGGACGACCGAAACCGCGCCGTCGACGGCGTCAGCTTCACCGTCGCGCTCGATGAGCATGTCGCCGTCATCGGCCAAGCCGGCAGCGGCAAGACCGAACTGGCCATGCTGCTCGCCCGATTGATTGCGCCGACGGGCGGCCGCATCACGATCGGCGGCGCCGATCTGACGGCGCTGCCCGACGCGGTGGTCGGCCGGCGCATCGGCTATGTCGGGACTTCCCCCTATCTGTTCAGCGGGACGTTGTACGACAACCTGGTATGCGGGCTTGCCCACCGCCCGATGCGGCCCGCCGCACCCGACCCGGCCTGCGGTCGGCGCGCGAGGCGGCGCGAGGAGGCCCGCAAGTCCGGCAATAGCGAACTCGATATCGGCGCCGACTGGGTCGATTACGCAGCGGCCGGAGCGGCCGACCGCGACGGGCTGCTGCGGCGGATCGGCGAAATCCTCGAGCGGCTCGACCTGGCCGAGGATGTCTATCGGCTCGGGTTGCGCGGTCGGCTCGATCCCGCCGTCAACCCGGCCGCCGCAGAGCAGCTTCTCGCGGCGCGCCGCGCACTGGCCCGTCGGCTGCGCGAGGACAATATCGGCGATCTCGTCGAGACCTATGATCCCGAGCGTTTCAACGCGAACGCCTCGGTGGCCGAGAACCTGCTGTTCGGGACCCCGCTCGGACCCTCTTTCGACGCCTCGGCGCTTGCCGAAAACGCCCACGTGCTGCGGGTGCTCGACCGGCTCGGCCTGACCGAGGACCTCCTCGAAGCCGGCCGGCAGGCGGCCGCGACCGTGCTCGAGCTGTTCTCCGGCCTGCCGCCCGAGCATGCGTTCTTTGAGCAATCCGGCTTTGTCGGGGCCGGCGATCTGAGCGGCCTTGCCGAGATCCTCGCCCGTATCGGCCGGGCCGGGACGAGAGGTCTGGCCCGGGCCGACCGGGCCAAGCTGCTCTCTTTGATATTCAAACTGATCCCGGCGCGGCACCGCCTTGACGTTCTCGACGCGGCGATGCAGCAGCGCCTGCTGCAGGCGCGGCAGGCGATCCGCACGGAATTGCCGGCCGCGGCCGGCCGGGAAATCGAATTTTTCGATCCCGAACGTTATAACCGGGCGGCCACGGTGCAGGACAATATCCTGTTCGGCAAGATCGCCTACGGCGTCGCCGATGCGACCGCCCGGATCCCCGGGATCCTCGCCGAGGTCATCGACGCCCTGAAATTGCGGCCGACGATCCTCGAGATCGGCCTCGGCCACGAGCTCGGCCCGGGCGGCGCGCCGCTGTCGCCGGCGCAGCGGCAGAAGGCGGCGATCGCGCGCGCCATTCTGAAGCGGCCCGATCTGTTGATCCTGAACGAGGCGACCGCCGCGCTTGACGGGGCCGCCCAGGTGAGGATGGTGCAGGGCTTGCGCGAAGAGTTTGCCGGTCGCGGCATTATCTGGGTGCTGCACCGGCCGGGCTTGGCCCGGAAGCTTGACCGCGTGCTGGTCATGAGCAATGGCAGGCTGCAGGAGCAGGGGCGTTTTGCCGAGCTCGACACCAAGGGCTCGCTGATGTCCCTGTTGATCGCGGCCGAGTGAACGAAAATGGCTGGACGGGAGGAACGATGAGCCTGAAGCAGGAGTTCGAGCTGCTGCGGCGCGTCCCCTTTTTTGCCGAGATCGAGCCGGCAAAGCTGAAGCTGCTCGCCTTCATGAGCGAGCGGGTCGCCTTTGACCCCGGCAGGCAGCTGTTCCGGCAGGGAGATCCCGGGGATGCGGCGTATCTGATCATCGACGGCCATGCCGAGGTCGTCGCCGAGACGCCGGCCGGTCCGGTGGTCCTCGCCACGCTCGGGGCCAACGAGATCGTTGGCGAGATGGCAATCCTGTGCGATGTGCCGCGCACCGCGACGGTCAAGGCCAAGGATCGCCTGATCGCCCTGCGCATCTCGAAGGATCCGTTCATGCGCATGGTGCGGGAGTTCCCGAGCATGGCGGTATCGATCATGCGGGAGCTGGCGCACCGGCTTGAAGCCACCAACAATCAGCTGCGCGCGGCCCATGCCGAGCTGAAGCGGCTGCGCGAAGAGGCCGGCATCGCCGCCTGAAGGTCATGAGCCGGCTCGACAGCTTCATCCGCCGGCTCGAGGCCCAGCGCGCCTGCCTCAATCTCGCGGCCTGCCTTGTCCGCGAGATCGCGGGGGAAGTGCTCGAGATGGGGCTCGGCAACGGCCGCACCTATGACCACCTGCGCGAGCTTTTGCCCGACCGCGCGATCTATGTGTGCGAGCGGCATGTCGCCGCGCATCCCACTTGCGTGCCGCCGGCGGAATATCTGGTCCTCGGCGATATGCGCGAGACCCTGCCGGCGCTGGCGACCCGCCTCGCCGGTCGGGTGGCGCTCGCCCATTTCGATGCGGCAAGCGGCGATGCCGCGGCGGACGCCGCGCAGGCGGCGCTGTTGGGCCCGCTCTTTGCGCCGCTGCTGCGGCCGGGCGGCGTGCTCGTCAGCGAGCCGGCCTTCACCCTCGACGGTTTTGTCCCGGTGGCGCTGCCCGCCGGCATCGCGCCCGGGCGCTATCACATCTATCGGCGGCTCACAGAGCCAGCGTCACCATGACCGGCACGTGGTCTGAAGCCTGCGGCCAGCCGCGGCTGTCGCGGTGGACATGCGCGGCGACCAGCCTGTCGGCAAGCTCCGGCGTCACCCAGATGTGATCGAGGCGGCGGCCGCGGTCCGAGGCCGACCAGTCGCGCGCGCGGTAGCTCCACCACGTATAAAGCCGCCGTTCGGGCGGCACGAAGTGACGGACCGCATCGATAAATCCGCCGGCCCGCTGCAGCGCCCCCAGCTTTTCGACCTCGACCGGGGTGTGGCTGACCACGTTCAGAAGCTGCCGGTGCGACCACACATCGCTCTCAAGCGGCGCGATGTTGAGATCGCCGAGCGCGATCATCGGCGGCCCATCGCGGCGTTCGGCCGCAAACCACGCCGTGATCTCGTCGAGAAAGCGCAGCTTATGGGCAAATTTCGGGTTCGCATGCGGATCGGGGATATCGCCGCCGGCCGGCACGTATAGGTTGTGCAATGCGATGCCGCCGGGGAGCTGCACGGCGATATGCCGGCAATCGGCGCGCCCGCACCACGCTCGCCTCTGCGGCGACAGCAGCGGCACCCGCGAGAGGATCGCGACGCCATTATAGCCCTTCATGCCGTGCACGAGCATGTGCCGGTAGCCCTGTGCGGCAAGCGGCTCGCGCGGAAACAGATCGTCCCGGGTCTTGGTTTCCTGCAGGCACAGGATGTCGGGCTGCCACTCCGCGATCAGGCGCAGCAGATTGCCGATCCGCAGCCGGACCGAATTGATGTTCCAAGTGACGAGACGCAGCGGCACGGCCGGCCACTAGACCATGACGACCGGGGCGGCGCAACCGCCGCCCCGGAATGCAATGGCGCCCGGTCGGGGGGGAGGACCGGGCGCCTGCATGTCAGAAGCGTTTGGGGGAAATCGGGCCCGCAGGGGAAACGGACCCTTTAAGGAGAGCTGTGGGCTCTCCCCGCTTCCGAGCCTAATATCTGGGCTATCCGAGGGAAAAAAGGAAGAGGGAATCGTGCATAACGTCGCAGCAAAAACGCATAAAGATGTGGGGAACCAAATCAATTTCTCTTATGCCGCGCGTACCTCCTCGATCTTTCCCGAACTAGTTGCAAAGCATGCCCGTGCAAAGGCGACGAACAGCGTTCGCGAGAATGGATTGTCTAATACCTTATACTCCGGATGCCACTGGACGCCAATCACAAATCGCGCCCCGGGCAGGCTGACCGCCTCGATCTGCCCGTCCGGCGCGACCGCTTCGACAAACAGCGGCGGCGCCGGCCGATCGATGCCCTGTGAATGCAGGGAGTTGACCATGATCTCGCCGACCCCGAACAGCGCCAACAGGCGCCCGCCCGGGGTCAAGCTTACGCTGTGCGCCGGGCCGTAGGGGCCCTCGGGCGAATCCTTGCGCGAGCGATGGTTGAGCCGCCCCGGCAATTCGTGAACCTTTTGGTGAAGGGTTCCGCCGAGCGCCACGTTCAGCTCCTGAATGCCGCGACAAATCGCCAGGATCGGCAGGTCGCGCCGCACGGCCTCGCGAATCAGCGGCAATGTCGTCGCGTCGCGGTCGGGATCGTGCAATGTTCCGGGCTGGCTCGGTTCGCCGCCATAGCGGGAGGGCTCGACATTCGACGGGCTGCCGGTCAGCAGCAATCCGTCGAGACGATCGAGCACGGCGGAGATCTCGCACTTTGCACCGATCGCCGGGATCACCACCGGCAGACACCCCGTCGCCTCGATCAGGGCATTGATATAGCGATCGTTGACCGTGTGGAACGTGCGCTCATTGAGGCAGCGCATACAGGCGGGCAGGCCGATCAGCGGCATGTGGGGGAGGGGCATCGGTGTTGTCAGGGCTCCGTCGAGCGACCGGTATAGGGGTTGCGATATTGGAACAGATGCGGATCGAGGGCCATACCGAACTGTTCCTGCGACAGCGACACCGTCGTCGCCTTGCCCGCGCGGTCGATGATCGTCCATTGCCGCAGCCTCATCGGGTCGCGGCTAAAGGTCATCGTCAGCGAGCCGAGATCGGGATGATCCCGCTCGATCACCGTAACCCGCAGGAAGTTCGGGCCGGGTTCGAAGCCGGTAACCGCCAGCTTGTCATCAAAACGGACCGGATCGCGCAGCAGAAACCAGGCCGGCGTCGACTGCAATCCGATCTGGCTGACCTGGGCCAGCGCCTTGTCGATGTAATAGATGTAGAAGCGATTGGCGATCAGCAGGATCGGCGAGGGCGGATCGTATTCGAAGCGCATCCGGCCGGGACGTTCCAGCCACAGCCAGCCGCCAGCGGTCCGCCCGTCGGAGGAAACCTGCGTGAAGCGGGCGGTCATCGTGTGGATGCTGTTGAGATAGGCGGCGATCTGCTGCAGCGCCGCGGCCTCTTGCGCGGAGGGCGCCGGGGCGGCGGGCATGGCGACAGCGGCTGCCGGCGACAACGGGAGGGTCAACAGCAAACCGGCGGCCAGCGCCGCGGCGCGGCCGACGCCTCCGGCCTTGCCGGGTTGCGCCCCGCCGCTCTTTCCGCCCGCCATCATGCCCCCGTCGCTTGCATCGGCCACCGGCAAAAGATGAGGTGCCGCGGCGTCAGCTTCAATCGCGGCCCCGCACCAGGACCTCGCGCCGGCCGACATGGTTGGCGGGGCTGACGATCCCTTCGGCTTCCATTCTCTCGATGATCCGCGCGGCGCGGTTATACCCTATCTGCAGATGGCGCTGGATGAAGCTGGTCGAGGCCTTGCGCTCGCGGCAGACAACGGCCACGGCCTGTTCGTAAAGCGCATCGCCCGCCTCGCCCTCGCTCTCTCCTCCCGCCGCATCGAGGGTGGCGCCGTCGTCCTCGGTGATCTCGTCGATGTAGTCGGGCTGGCCGCGCGCTTTCAGATACGATACGACGCGCTCGACCTCCTCGTCCGAGACGAAAGGGCCGTGCACGCGCGTGATCCGCCCGCCGCCCGCCATATAGAGCATGTCGCCGCGGCCCAGCAGCTGTTCGGCGCCGCCTTCGCCGAGGATCGTGCGGCTGTCGATTTTCGAGGTCACCTGGAAGCTGATCCGGGTCGGGAAATTGGCCTTGATCGTGCCCGTGATCACGTCGACCGAAGGCCGCTGCGTCGCCATGATCAGGTGGATGCCGGCGGCGCGCGCCATCTGCGCGAGGCGCTGGATCGCCGCTTCGATCTCCTTGCCGGCGACGAGCATCAGATCCGCCATTTCATCGACGACGACGACGATCAGCGGCAGCTCGCCGCCGTCGAGCGGCTGCTCCTCGAAGACCGGCTGTCCGGTTTGCGGATCAAACCCCGTCTGCACCCGGCGCACGAGCCTTTCCCCCTTTGCCGCCGCCTCGGCGATGCGGGCGTTGAATCCGTCAATGTTGCGGACCCCGAGCCGCGACATCTTGCGATAGCGGGTTTCCATTTCGCGCACGACCCATTTGAGCGCGAGGATCGCCTTTTTCGGCTCGGTGACGACCGGGGCGAGGAGATGCGGAATGCCGTCATAGACCGACAATTCCAGCATCTTGGGATCGATCATGATGAATTTGCAGCGCTCGGGCGGCATCCGATACAGGATCGACAAGATCATCGTGTTGATGCCGACCGATTTGCCCGATCCGGTCGTGCCGGCGATCAGCAGATGCGGCATCTTCGCAAGATCGGCGAGGACCGGCTCGCCGCCGATATCCTTGCCGAGGATCAGCGCGAGCCGGCCGGGATGCTTTTCGTAAAGCGGCGAATCGAGCAGCTCGCGCAGATAGACCATTTCTGCCCTGCGGTTCGGCAGTTCAATGCCGATGACGTTGCGCCCGGGGACGACCGCGACCCGCACCGAGATCGCGCTCATCGAGCGGGCGATGTCGTCGGCAAGGCCGATGATTCGCGACGCCTTGATGCCGGGTGCCGGTTCGAGCTCGTACAAGGTCACGACGGGACCCGGCCGGATTTGCACGATCTGTCCGCGGACGCCGAAATCCTCGAGCACGGTTTCGAGCGTGCGGGCGTTCCGGTCGAGCATCGCCTCGTCGACCGTCTCGGCCTTGACCGAAGGCGGCCTGGTCAGCAGGTCGAGCGGGGGTAACACCGGTTGTCGGTCAGGGACAAGCTCGAGCGCTGCCGGGGGTTCGCGCCCGGCGCCCGCTGCGGGCTCGGGCGCGCGCGCGAGCGCGATGCGGCTTTGGCGGCCGTCGCGCTCGTCTGCGGCGGGGGCCGGCGGCGGCGCATCGCGCGGTGGCATGCGGCCCGGGCGCGGCGGCGCTGATGCGCCTTCGGCCGCACGGCCGGCCGGCCGGCGGGCGTCGAGGCGGCGCAGCAGCGCGCGCATACCGCGGCCGGAAAGGGCTGCCGCGCGGGTGGTGCCGCGGCTCGCCCCGACGGCCAGATCGCGCCAGTCCCGCCATGACAGCCCCATCAGCATCAGCAGCAGCAGGCCGACCAGCGCCGCCGCCGCCATCGCCAGCGGCAGGGCCAGGGAGATGGGAAGGACCCGCAGCGACAGTCGGTGGAGAAGCCAACCGAGCGCGCCGCCGGACAGCGGCGGCGGCGCGAAATCGGCGGCCGACAGGGCAAAGGCGCCGAGCGCAAGGGCGAATGGCACCAGCGCCACCCGCCGGCCAAATGCCTTGAGCGGGCGGTCCAGCAGCAGCCGGAACGCCCAGCCGCAAAGAATCGCCGGCAGCAGAAAGGCGGCAAGCCCGAAGCCCTGCCGCAGCAGATCGGCGATGATGGCCCCCTCGCGCCCGAGGAGATTGTGCGGCTCGAGAGCGCCCGCCGTATCCCAGGACGGATCCCGCGGGTCATAGGTGATAAGGGCGAGCAGCAACAGCAGCGCCATCGTCAATAGGGCGAACCCGGCCGCCGCGAAGATGTGGCGGCGGAGCATGTCCGCCCAGCTCCCGCCGCGCCCGCGCGGCGGGAGCGCGGCCATTCCGGCCGCATGCGGGCGCGGCGCCCGTGCTGCGCTGGCAGATCTCATCCCTTCCCCCCGGCGTGCCGCCTTCCCCGCGGCCGCACGCCTATTCCGCTATAACACATGCCGGACCGCGTAAAGGCGGTTTCGAGCCTCGGCCCGCCAGGCACGAGCGCGAGAGGGAGATGACCTTGTCCCGGATCGACACCGCCGCTCCCGGCGCGGGCGATATGCCTGCCCGGCAGGACGCGAACGGCCGCCGAGCGCCGCCGCGGCGAGGCGAATTCGCGGCGGCTCGTCTAGGGATATCGGGATCGGACTTCTGTCGAAACGCGGCGCCATCCCAGCGAGCAGCGCCCGCAATCGCGCAAACGGACAGTCGCGGAGAAGCATTAAGGCGCGGATTGAGCGGCACGTCCGAATCCTGCTGGGACGGGCGATTGCCCGGGGTGGTCGCCGGCCGTTGCGGAAGCGCCCGGCGGCGATCCTGCCCGCACTCCCGCGTGCCAGGGTACTATTGCACGGCCTCGCCGTGCAACGCCAGATCGAGTCCCTCGCGTTCGATCTCGCGGTCAACGCGCAGCCCGAGCGTCGCATCGATAATCTTCAGGATGATGAAGCTTGCCACCGCGCAGTAGAGCGCGGTGACCGCGATGCCGTAGAGCTGGATCAGCACCTGACCCGGGTGACCGTCGAGCGCTCCGGCCTTGGCCGGATCGCCGGTGATCGCGGCGCGCGCGAACACCCCGGTCAGCAGCGCGCCGATCATGCCGCCGACCGCGTGCACGCCGAAGGCGTCGAGGCTGTCGTCATAGCCGAGGGCGTTTTTGAGGCTGGTCGCGGCCCAGAAGCAGCCGACTCCGGCGGCGGCGCCGATGACCAGCGCGCCGCCCGGCGCGACAAAGCCGGAGGCCGGCGTGATCGCGACCAGGCCCGCCACCGCGCCGCTGATGATGCCGAGGACGCTCGGCTTGTCATGCGCGATCCATTCCGCGAACATCCAGGACAGCGCCGCCGCCGCCGTCGCGATCTGGGTCACCGCCATCGCCATCGCGGCCGAGGCATTGGCCGCGGTCGCCGAGCCGGCGTTGAAGCCGAACCAGCCGACCCATAACAGCGATGCCCCGAGCACCGACAGCACGAGGTTGTGCGGCGCGAACCGCTCGACCCCGTAGCCGCGCCGCTTGCCTATGACCAGGGCCGCAACGAGACCGGCGACGCCGGCATTGATGTGGACCACGGTGCCGCCGGCAAAGTCGAGCACCCCGGCGTCGCCGAGAAAACCGCCGGGACCCCACACCCAATGCGCGATCGGGGCATAGACGAGCAGGCTCCAGGCGCCGATGAACCACAACAGCGCAGAGAATTTCATGCGGTCGGCGATGGCGCCGCAAATCAGCGCCGGGGTGATGATGGCGAAGGTCATCTGGAAGGTCATGTAGACCGATTCCGGGATCGTCTTCGCCAGCGGGTTGACGCTGTCGATCCGCAGCGCGTTCAGCAGCACCTGCGACAATCCGCCGATGAAGCGGGTGCCGCCGGTAAAGGCGAGGCTGTAGCCGAGCACCGTCCACAGGATCGTGACCAGACAGGTGATGGCAAAGCTCTGCATGACCGTGGCGAGCACATTCATCTTGCGGACCATGCCGCCGTAAAAGAGGGCGAGACCGGGTATGGTCATCATCAGAACCAGCGCGGTCGCGGTCAGCATCCAGGCGGTGTCGCCGGCATTGAAGGCGGGCGCCGGGGGCGAGGCCTGCGCGAAAGCCGGGCCGGACGCGGCAAAGGCCGCGAAGCCCGCGACCAGGGCGCGCAAACGCATTGAACATCCTCCAGACAGGGAACCGGGCCGGGCCGGGAATCCGGCCCGCCGGACCGGGCAAGACAAGAAACGTGCCATCCCGAGGATGGCCGACGCCGGGGATGTCGAAAGCCGCCGCGGTTTCTTCCTCACCCCCGCAAGAAGGGGGAATAGCGGCCGTGAATGCCTATTTCATAGGCGCTTTTTCTGATCTGCCTGTTGATTGGGCAGCGGCCGGCTGGACATCCCCCTCGCGCCCGCCCATGCTTGCGGCATGGCCGACAGGGTCGAACTGGTCGTCGCGGGAGGCGGCCTCGTCGGGCTGCTGCTGGCGATCGCCTGCGCCGGCTCGGGGCTCGAGGTGGCGCTGGTCGACCGCCAGGATCTGCAGGCGATGCAGGATGCAAGCTTTGACGGGCGCAGCTCGGCGATCGCCTACGGTTCGCGGCTTGTCCTGCAAGGTCTCGGGTTATGGCCCGAGCTTGCGCCGCAGGCCGAACCGATCCTCGAGATCCGGGTCGCCGACGACGATTCGCCGCTGTTCCTGCATTACGACCATCGCGACCTCGAGACCGGCGAGCCGCTCGGCTATATCGTCGAAAACCATGTGTTGCGGCGGGCGCTGCTGGCGCGCGCGCGCGCGCTGCCGAGCCTGTCGCTGCTGGCGCCGGTCGCGGTCGAACGGATCGAGGCCTCCGCCGATGCGGTTGCGGCGCGATTGTCGGACGGGCGGCGGCTCGTCGCCCGCCTCGTCGCCGCCTGCGATGGCAAGGACTCGCCATTGCGCCGCGCCGCCGGCATTCGCACGCTCGAATGGCGCTACCCGCAGACCGGCATCGTCACCACGGTGCGCCACGAACGGCCTCATCGCGGCGTCGCCGTCGAGCATTTCCTGCCGGCGGGGCCGTTTGCAATCCTGCCGATGACCGGCAACCGCTCGTCGATCGTATGGACCGAGCGGGCCGCGCTGGCGCCGCGCCTGCTGGCGCTCGACGAGCCGGCCTTTGCCGCCGAACTCGCCTGCCGGTTCGGCGATTTTCTCGGATCCCTCGCCCCGATCGGGCCGCGCTGGGCCTATCCGTTGGCGCTGATGCAGGCCCAAGACTATGTCGCCCCGCGACTGGCGCTGGTCGGCGAGGCGGCGCATCTGATCCATCCGATCGCTGGACAGGGGCTCAACCTCAGCATCCGCGACGTCGCCGCGCTGGCCGAGCTGGTGGTCGATTGGCGCCGGCTCGGCCTCGATATCGGCGATGAGCGGGTATTGCGGCGCTACGAGCGCTGGCGCCGCTTCGACGCGCTCTTGCTTGCGGCTGTGACCGACGGGCTCAATCGGCTGTTCTCGAACCCGCTGCCGCCATTGCGGCTGTTGCGCGATCTGGGCCTTGCCGCGGTCGACCGGCTGCCGCCGCTGAAGCGCTTCCTGATGCGCGACGCGATGGGGCTGACCGGCGATCGCCCGCGCCTTGCCCGCGGCGAAGCGCTGTAACGAAGGCGCTGCGAGCGGGTGTCGCGCCCGCGGCGGCGTGGATCATCCGATCATGGCGGCCGCGCTTGCCGCGGCGGCGCCGAGGATGACGACCAGCCATGGCGGCGCCCGCCATATCGCGAGCAGCAGAAAAGCGAGGAGGGCGAGTGCGAAATCGGTCGGCGCAAAGACGGCGCTCGTCCATACCGGCGTATAGAGGGCGGCGAGCAGCAGGCCGACGACGGCGGCGTTGACGCCGGCGAGCGCCGCGCGGATCCGCGCCCGGCGCCGCAGCGCATCCCAGAACGGCAATACGCCGATCAGCAGCAGGAAGGACGGCAGGTAGATCGCCGCCAGGCACAGAAGGCCGCCGATCCAGCCGTTCGGCGCCGGCCGCATGACCGTGCCGAGATAGGCGGCGAAGGTGAATAGCGGCCCGGGAACGGCCTGCGCCGCGCCATACCCGGCAAGGAACGCATCATTGCCGAGCCAGCCCGGCGGTACTACCGACTGCTGCAACAGCGGCAGAACGACATGCCCGCCGCCGAAGACCAGCGCACCGGAGCGGTAGAAGCTGCCGATCAGCGCGAGCACATGCGCGCCGCTGGCTGCGGCGAGAAGCGGCAGGCCGAGCAGCAGCACAAAGAACAGAACGAGCGCCCCCGCCGCCAGCGGGCGGGGTATCGCAACCGAGAGCGGAACCGGCTCGAGGCCGCCGGCGGCCGGCAGCAGATACCAGCCGAGCAGCCCGCCGGCGAGGATGGCGCCGATCTGCCCTGCCGCCGAGGGCGCCCACAGCGCGAGCAGGGCCGCCGCCACGGCCAGACTCGCGCGCTCCCGGTCGGGGCAGAGAGTGCGCGCCATGCCCCAGACCGCCTGGGCGACGACCGCGACGGCCACGATCTTCAGCCCGTGCAGCCAGGGAACATGCGCGAGATTGCCAAGCGCGCCGACGCCGTAGCCGAACAGGATCATCGCCAGGGCCGAGGGGCCGGAGAAGCCGAGCCATGCCGCCACCGCTCCGGGCAATCCGGCCCGCAGGATGCCGAGGGTGATGCCGGTCTGGCTGCTGGCCGGTCCGGGCAGAAACTGGCACAGCGCCACGATGTCGATGTAAGCCTCCTCGTCGAGCCAGCGACGGCGCTCGACGAATTCGGCGCGGAAATAGCCAAGATGCGCGACCGGGCCGCCAAAGCTGGTCAGGCCGAGCCGCAAGAACGCGGTCAGGACTTCCACGACCGGAGGCATGCGGGGCGGTTGCGACCGGGCGGCCGGCTGCGGCGACGCGCTCATCGCGCCGGCGCGGCAATCCGGGCCAGCGCAGGCGGCCGCCCGCGCCCGGCAACGCCATCCTCACCCATCGCCGTCTTTCCGGGGCTTATCCGCGAACAGCGCGCCGGACAAATCGCGGGGCTTGAACTTGGCCGCGGCATGCGCCCGCTTGCCGCGGCGGGCCGCGCGATGGACGCCGCGCACCGCGCCGCCCAGGCGCCCCCGGACGAGGTCAGATGGCCGCGCTCTTCAAGACCGTGCCGAAGCCCACAGAGCGTCCCGGCGCTCAGCTTGCAGCCGCTCCGCGCCGGCTGCTTGGCCGCATCAGGAAGCGCGGGCGGCCGAATGAGGTCGGCGCCAAGAAACCGATCCTGCATGTGCAATCGGAACAGCCGCCGGCTCCGGTGCGGGGTCGTTATCGTGTTGCGATAGTGGCCGGCGCTGCCCGGCTGCGTCAAGCCTGCCGAAACCCTGTCGCTCAGGCCGCCATCGCCGCAGGCGGGGCTCGGGTGTCAGCGCTGCGGCCTGCGGGAGAGACCCCGCTCGGCGAGAGCCTCAAGATAGCGCCGCCAGCGCTTCTCGTATTCGACGCCGAGCTGATAGAGATAGCTCCACGAATAGATGCCGGTGTCGTGCCGGTCGTCGAAAGTGATGCGCACGGCGTAATTGCCGACCGGTTCGATCGCGACAATGCCGACGTCGGCGCAGCCGGCAACGATGGTTTTCTGGCCGGGGCCATGCCCCTGCACCTCGGCCGACGGGCTCTCGACGCGCAAATACTCGGCCGGCAGGCGGAAATGGCTGCCGTCCTCGAAGCTGATCTCGAGCACCTTTTCGGCCCGTTTCAGGCGCAATTCGAGCGGACGGCGGGTCTCCTCGGAGGGCACGGGCGCCTCGTCACGATTGCGGCAATCGTTTGGCCTTTTCCTCCTCGCGCAGCGGGCGCGCCTCGTCGACCAGCATGATCGGGATGCCGTCGCGGATCGGATAGGCAAGCCCCGCTTCGTCGCTGATCAACTCCTGCTTTTCGCGGTCGTAACGCAGCGGCGCTTTGGTCAGCGGACAGACGAGAATTTCGAGCAGTCGCGGATCGATCTCACAGGGCCCTTCCATGGCCGGCTCTCCTCAGTGGCGCGCACCGTCGGCGCCGTCGCGCGGCAGGGCCGCCGCCGCCATCTCGACGATGGCGGTAAGCAGGCGGCCCCGTTCCTCAAGGCTCGGCGCCTCGAGCAAGGCCTGTTTTTCGCCCGGCGAGAACGGGCAGATCATGGCGATCGAGGTAACGAGCCGCTCGCCCGGGGTGCGCATGACCGCCTCCCAGTCGGCGGCGATCCCATGCTTTTGGAAGAACGCGCGCAGGCCCCTGACCAGGCGCTCGCGGTCGAAACCCTCGCCGACCTCGCTTTCGAGGTCGCGCCGGAATTCGCTCCAATCCGGCACGATGCGGCGGTAGCCTTCGTAGAGCGGCAGTTCCTCGCGGATGCGAAAACGCGAGATTCCGGTCAAGGTGATCAGGTAACGGCCGTCCTCGGTCTCGGAGAAGGAGGTGATGCGGCCGGCGCAGCCGACCGGATAGACCGGCGGGTTCGCCTCGCGCAGCACCGGATCGAGCGGCTGGATCATCCCGATCAGCCTGTCGCCGGCGATGGCGTCGCGGGTCATCGCGAGATAGCGCGGCTCGAAAATGTTGAGCGGCAGCCGTCCGCGCGGCAGCAGCAATACGCCCGGCAGCGGGAAGATCGGCAGGATGTCGGGGAGGGCGGCCCCGAAAGATCGATCGGCCATCGCGATCAGGAGAACATCAGCGACGACAGCCGGCGCCGGGCGGACAGCATCAGCGGATCGCTCGGGCCCATCGCCTCGAAGAATTTGAGGAGCTGCTTGCGCGCAGCCTCGTCGTTCCAGTGCCGGTCGCGTTTGTAAAGGGTCAACAGCTCGTCGATCGCCGCCTCCCGCTGGCCGCTGCTGAACAGCGCTGTGGCCAGCTCAAAGCGCGCCTCGTGATCATCCGGATTCTGTTGCAGCCGGGCGCGCAGCTTGGCGCTTTGCGCCATCGCCTTCTTGCCCGCTTCGGCCAGTTCGAGCGCCGCGCGCGCCGCCGCAACCTCGGCATGCCCGGCGCTCTCTTTCGGAACGCGGCCGAGAACCTGGCGCGCGCGGTCGAGCTCGCCGCGCGCGATCAGCGCCCGGGCAAGGCCGGAGAGCGCCGTCAAATTGGCCGGATCGTGCTGCAGGATCTGCTGATAGAGGGCGGCGGCGGCGGCCGCATCGCCGGCCTGCAGCGCCTCTTTCGCCTTGTCGAGGGCCTCGGCAAGCGCCGTCGTGCCGCCGCGGGCCGACAGGCGCTGGACGAACTGCCGGACTTGGCTTTCCGGCAATGCGCCGACAAAACCGTCGACCGGACGCCCGTCCTTGAAGGCGTAGACCGCCGGGATCGACTGGATGCGCATCTGCTGCGCGATTTCGGGGTTCTCGTCGATATTGACCTTGGCCAGGCGGACGGCGCCGCCCGCGGCGCGCACGACCTTTTCAAGAATCGGACCCAATTGCCGGCACGGTCCGCACCAGGGCGCCCAGAAATCGACAATGACCGGGGTGTCGAACGAACCGTCGACGACCTCCGCCATAAAGGTGGCGGTGGTTACGTCCTTGACGGGTGCGCCGCCTCCGGCGGCGCCGATCAGAGGCTCACTCGCCATCGTTCCCTCTCCGCATCTCTGCCACAACATGGCGGTCCGCCGCCGCCAAAGCAAGCATCGTTGCGATAAAGGAAATGCCCGCGACGCCCCGCCGGGGCCCGCTCAGAGCGCGTCAAGCTCGAGAATCTGCGCGCGCTCCCGCACGCGGCGATCGCTTTCCGGCAGCGCCCGCGCGCGGGGGATGCGACAAGCGGCCGGATTGTCCATGACCAGGGGGCGCCCGGCTGGGAGCGGCCAGGCCGGTGACCGCGCCCATTGCAGAAACCTCCGAGACACCGGCCAGTCGGCGCCTTGCATGGGGGCCTCCCTGGGGATGACGTGCGCGACCTCACCCTGTTTCGGCGGTTTCGACCGGCAGGCCGGCGGCCTTCCATTCCGGAAACCCGTCCTCCAGCCGCCGCACCCGGTAGCCCTGGCGCCGCAGCGCGGCGACGGCCTCGAACGAGAGGACGCACCAGGGGCCGCGGCAATAGGCGACCACCTCGCGCTCGGGCGGCAGCTCGGCGAGGCGCCGCGCCAGCTGAGAGAGCGGCACATTGAGGGCGCCGGGCAGATGACCGTGCGCGAACTCGTCCTCCGGGCGCACGTCGATGAGGGTCACCGCACCGCAGCGCAAGCGATCGAGCAATTCCGTGCGCGACACCGGCTCCAGCGCGTCGCGGGCGCGGAAATAGCTTGCAATGACCCGCGCGATCTCGGCGCTGCTGCGTTCGCCGAACGCGCTCAGCGCCTGCAAGAGGCGGACCGCCGCGTCCTCCTCGGCCAGGCGGTAGTAGACGCGTTTCCCCTCGCGCCGGCCCACAACCAGCCCGGCGCGGCGCAGCCGCTGGAGATGGCGCGAAGCGTTGGCGAACGTCAGTCCGGTCCGTTCGGCAAGGTGCTCGACGCTGCGCTCGCCCTGCCCGAGATGCTCCAGCAGTTCGAGACGATGGGCATGGCCGAGCGCCTGGGCGATCCCGGCGAGGTTCTCAAAGACGCGGTGCTTGGGACCGAGGCTTGACATGGCATATTATCAGTATATCGTTCTACAGATTGATTGAATGATAGGCGCTCGTCAAGAGGCGCCGATGCCCGGAAGAGGCCGTCATGATCCTGCGCCCATTCCTGCATTCCGATCCGGTCGCGATCTCCTACCTGTTCGGCTGCGGCGGCAAGGCCGCCGGCGCCGTCGTCGATCCGGTCGGCGATATCGCGCCCTATCTGCGCACCGCCCATGACACCGGGATGCGCATCCATTTCGTCATCGACACGCACATCCATGCCGATCACCGCTCTGCGGGCCGGGCGCTCGCTGCGGCCGCAGGGGCCGAATATGTACTGCATCAGGCGGCGGAGGTCGCCTTCCCGTTCCGCGCCGTCACGGATGGCGAACGCCTGCCGCTCGGCAATGTCGTCCTCGATGTGCTGCATACGCCCGGCCACACGCCGGAGCATGTCTGTCTGCTGGTCACCGATCGCACCCGCGCCGAGGAGCCGTGGTTCGCGCTGACCGGTCACACGCTGATGGTCGGCGATGTCGGCCGCACCGGGTTGGCAAGCGACGCCGCGGCCGGCGCGCGCACCCTCTTCGCCAGCCTTCAGCGCCTGAAGGCGCTGCCTGACCATGTCGAGATCCTGCCCGGCGCCTATGCCGGCTCGGTGTGCGGCAGGCGGCTGAGCGGCAAGCCGTTCTCGACGATCGGCTTTGAGAGGCGGCACAACGCCGCCTTCCGCATCGCCGAGGAAGCCGAATTCGTCGCCTTCATGCTGGGCGACATTCCGCCTGCGCCGCCCGAGGCGGCGGCGTTGCGCGCCCGGAACGCCGGTTTCTTGCCAGACATTGCGGCGTGAGCGGTCCCACCGCTGCCCGGGGTTATCTGCGCGGGATCGCGGAGAACCTCGTCCAGTTCAGCCTGCAGGCTTTACAGGTTTTCTTCGTCGGCCTGATCATCGGCATGGAGCGTGCGGTCCTGCCGGCCGTGGCGCGGGATTTTGGCGTTGCACCCGGCGCTTTCCTGTTTCTTGCGAGCTTCGTCCTCTCGTTCGGTCTCGTGAAGGGCGTGCTCAACCTCGTTGCCGGCGGGCTTGCCGACCGGTTCGGTCGCAAGCCGGTTCTTCTCGCCGGTTGGCTGGCCGGCGTCCCGATCCCGCTGATGATCTATTTCGCGCCGAATTGGTGGTGGATTGTCGCGGCCAACGTGTTCCTGGGGATCAACCAGGGGTTTACCTGGACGATGACTGTGACCAGCCAGATCGACCTGGTTTCGAGCAGTCAGCGAGGTCTCGCCGTTGGCATCAACGAGGCTGTCGGGTATGCCGCTGTCGGTTTGGCCGGGCTTGGCGCCGCCTTCCTCGCACAACGCATCGGCGCGCGAGCGGCTCTCTTCGGCTTCGGGCTTGTGACAATTGCGCTCGCCTTGCTGGCCCTTTTCCCCGTTCGCGACACGCTTGCCTGGGTGAAGGCCGAGCATGCCGAGACGAGCGGGACGGCGCCCCCGGGCGACGCGCCGGGCCTTGGAGCGATCTTCCTGCACTTCTCTTTCCGCGACCGGGCCGGGCGCGCAATCTGCCAGGGCGGCATCGTCAACAAGATCGCCGACACCTTGGTCTGGGTGATGTTCCCGATCTTTTTCAAGACGCATGGGGTCGGTCTGACCGAGATCGGTTGGCTGACCGGTGTCTATGCGATGGTGTGGGGATTCTCGCAATTATGGACCGGCCATCTCGCCGACCGGATCGGCCGCACGACGCCGATCGTCGCCGGCTTTTTCCTGCTCGCTTTGGGCATCGCAGCGACGGCACTCGCTCGGACCCCAGCGATCTGGCTCGCGGCCGCAGCGATCATGGGGATCGGCATGGCGCTGCTCTATCCGAACCTGATCGCCGCGATGTCCGACCGGGCGCCGCCGCTGATTCGTGGCAAGGCTCTCGGCACCTATCGCTACTGGCGCGACACCGGCTATGCGATCGGCGCGCTATTGCTTGGCGCAATCGCCCAGCTGACGGGTGCGGCCCTGCCGGCAATCTGGGTCACCGCGGCCCTCGTCGCCGGGTCGGGGCTGTGGATTCTCCTCGCGGTTCCGGCAAGCACAAACGCTGTATAGGCTCGGACCTGAAGAGATGCGCATGAGCCCTGCGGGCCGCGCGCGCTCAATTTCATGGCCGCGCGCCGGCGTCATTCTCGCGCTGCTCGGATGAACGAGACCGTCCGGTTGTGGGTGATCGTTGGAGGTTTGGCGATGGCGGTTCTCGGGCTTGGCGGGCGGCCCTCTCAGCATCGGCGCGCCGGGCCGTTGCTCCTTGGAGCAATCGAACTCCCGGCAATCGCCCGGCCGATGACGATTCTGACATGGATCGGCCTTGTCGGACCGACTGCCAGCTCACTCGCCGAGCACGCGGCGGCGCTCCTCGAACTCGTTCTTGTCGATCTCGCCGCGGGCAAAGCGCTCCTTGAGGATGTCGAGCGCGGTACGGCCCGCAGCCGGAGGGTGCGGCGGCGTTGCTCCCGGCCCCGGCCCGCCGAGCCAGCGAACGAGCAGCACCGCAACCGCGATCACCACGGCGAGCCACAGGATCATGAAGAGCGGCCCGAAGATCATGCCGGACCAGCCCCAGCCCCACATCATTGGCGGACCCCATCCATAAGGTTCGGCCGGCGTCTGCGCCGCTGCGGCGACGACAGGCGCCGGAGCCATGCCTGCGGCCAGCGCACCGAATGCTAGGAAAAGTCTTTTCATCGCCCACTCACAATGGCCGATCGGATGTCTCCCCGGCATTGATCCATCGCAATCCGGTCGGCACGTCGGGCGCGGCGGGCAAAGGCTCAGCGCGCGAGCGGCCGGTAGAGAATGCACCAGCCCATCGGGCTGATCTGCCCCTCGACGAGTTCGCAGGTGCCCGGCGCCATCATGCCCGGCCCCATATGTCCACCCATCATGCCGGACCCGGGGCGACCGCCGGGCGGAGTGTAGAACCTGCACATGCCGCACATCTGCCCATCATTCGGGCGGTCCTGGTAGCGCGCGGCGGCTTTGCTGATCTTGCCGGCCGTTTCTGCTGCACCGCGCCGTGACGAGCCCGCCATCGCCGACAGCATCAAAAGCCATGCGATCCATTCGCGGCGCGAGTACATTGACGTGTTTCCCATCGGATGCTCCCTGCTCCGCGGCGGCGAATGGCAGCCGGCTCGTCCCCAATCCCCGGCTCGGACCTTTTCCTCAGCTGTGCCGCCGCGCGATGAGCCTCACCTTGCCATCGGCGTCCCCGCCGGGTCCGCTCAGAGCGCGTCAAGCTCGAGGATCCGCGCTTGGTGCCCGCACGCGGCGATGAAACGCAGCAGATCGCCAGGCGAGATCGCGGTCGTGCGGTCGTTGACAAGGGGGTGATAGTTGAGCGGGTCGTGTGCGAGCATCGCCTTGTCGAGGACCGGAGTGACGCGGTGCGCCTCATCGTTGGCGAGCGCAAAGGGGGTGACGCTGCCCGGACGCACGCCGAGCAGGGCATAGAGATCCTCGGCGCCGCCGAACGAAAAGCGCGCGGCGCCAAGCCGCTGCGCCAGCTTCTTGAGATCGACGCGGCGCTGCTCGAGCATGACGGCGAGCCAGAAGCCGCCCTTTTTGTCTTTCAGGAACAGGCTCTTGCAATGCCCCCCGGGGAGGCGGCCGCGCAATGCCGCGGCCTCGGCCACGGTGAAGACCGGGGGATGCGAATAGGTGCGATGGGCGATCCCGAGCGCGTCAAGGCGCCGGAACAGATCCTCAGGCGTGAGCGGGCGGGTCGGCATGGCGGCGCCACGATGCCGCCTGGTCCCGCGCAACGCAACCCTTGCCAACCGCCTCGGCGCTTCCTTAGTATCGAAGCGGTGCGGGTGTAGCTCAGGGGTAGAGCACAACCTTGCCAAGGTTGGGGTCGGGGGTTCGAATCCCCTCGCCCGCTCCAAATTTTATCAGGAAAACCAATAACTTAGAGCGATCCTTCGGGGCGGTTTTATGCTTCCCCGGCCTTTGGGCCGAGGCGGGGAAGCAGCGGGAAACCGGCTGTGGCGCGCGTCCGGACAGCACGGGCAGGAGTAACCACCCACGACCATCACACCTCCGAGCCCGGCAGAGCACCTCCAACACCCCAAACATCCAATTTTCAGCCGCGCGGGAAGCGGTCTCAAGCGGGGTGAGGAACACGATCCTGAACCGCGCCGGGTTTGCTGGAGGCTCCGATCCTTGAGGGGATGGAGCGATGGAGGAGCAGAGATCATCGGTTCGGTATGCGCCCGAGGTTCGCGAGCGCGCGGGGCGGATGGTGCTGGAGCAGGCAGGCGATCCTACCTCGCAATGGGAGGCGATCGGCTCGATCGCGGTCAAGATCGGCTGTTCGGGCGAGACGCTGCGCAAATGGGCCAAGCTGCGGACGGGAGACGTATCGTCCAGGACGGGGTCGTGCATTTCTGGTTGTCGGACGACCGTTCCGGGGCAGAACGCGAGGTGTTGCGCGTTGCCGCTAAGAACATTTCCGGGGCTCGGCGCATCGAAGAGCATCTCGTGCCGACCCCGGCGTTCACCGAGCTTTAGCGGCTCGGCCGGAAAGGGACCGCAGACGGGGCAGCGGCCTCGGCCTATTCCGCCCACAATGGCGGGCCCCAACACCCGCGTTGGCTCCCGTCACGAGAGCCCTTGGGCTATCGGAATCTTGCATGCCGGTGGTAGAGACCGGCTGCTTGGCCGGTGCCACCGCCGCTATGCAGAGCGATCGTCCCGATGTCGTTCTGCATTCCTCTCCAACGCCGTGCAGATCGAACCAACGACGCTGGCGGAGGATGCTTGGCGCTGCGATTTGGCCACTGATTGGTGCGGTTCGCGGCCGGTAATCAGGCGCGCGCCGCGAGCGTATGTGAGCCATGCCCAAAACCAGTTCACCAGCACGACCAGCCGATTGCGGAAACCGATCAGAAAATACAGATGCACGAGTCCCCATAACAACCATGCCAATTTTCCCGTGAACTTGAAGCCACGCAAGTCCGCGACCGCGGCTGAGCGCCCGATCATTGCCATCGTCCCGTAGTCTCGATAGCGAAAGACCGATGTGGTATTGCTTCCCGCTATGCGGTTCCGCAACAGGGCGCCGACATATCGGCCCTCTTGCTTGGCCACCGCGGCCAAGCCCGGCAGTGGCTTCCCATCCGATCCAAGCGCGTATGCGGCATCTCCGATGACGAATACGTTCGCATGCCCGGGAAGCGAGAAATCGGGGTTGACGCCGATGGTGCCGTGCCGGTCGGGCTGAATTCCAAGCCATGAGGCGACAGGGGTCGCCCTGACGCCGGCACCCCAGATAACAGATCGCGCCGCTATCCGCCGGCCTTCCGCTACGATGCCCTCGTCGTCAACATGCTCGACCCTCGTGTCGAGCAGCACCTGCACCCCCAGCTTTGCCAGGGCTTTTCGCGCATAGGCGCCAAGCTTCTCGGGGAATCCAGCGAGAAGCCTGGGGCCGGCCTCGATCAGCAGGATCTGGGCCGAGGCGGGGTCGACGTGGCGAAAATCGCGGACGAGGGTGGCCCTGGCCAATTCCGCAACCGCCCCCGCCATTTCGACGCCGGTCGGGCCGCCGCCGACAATGACAAATGTCAGCAAGGCGCGGCGCTCCTCGTCATCGGCACACATTTCAGCCTCTTCGAAGGCGAGGAGCAGGCGGCGGCGGATCGCTATGGCATCTTCGAGGGTCTTGGGTCCCGGCGCGAATGCAGCCCATTCATCGTGACCGAAATAGTTGTATCGTGAGCCGCTCGCCAGGACGAGAAAATCGAAGGCGATCTCGCGACCGGCAATGGTCGTGATGCGCGTGCGATCGAGGTCAACACCAACCACCTCGTCGAGCAGGACCTCCGTATTCGAGCCGCGGAGCAGGCTGCGGATGGCAACCGCCACATCGGTGGGTGCCAGCGCGGCGGTCGCGACCTGATACAGCAAGGGCTGGAATAGGTTGTAATTATGGCGATCGATCACCGTCACTCGGGCCGGGCTCTTTTGTAAGGCTCGCGCCACCTCGATCCCGGCAAAACCGCCACCGACGATCACCACACTCGGCCCGTTGGAGAATATCCCCGTCGTCGCCATCGATAAGGCCCCCGGCCGCCCCGGCTCCGCCGATGTCACACGATAATCTGCTGGTGCCGGCGTCCGAATCTGGTTTTCGCCGGAAAGGGCAAGGCCTCTCGAGCCGCCACGAACACCGCATCAACCAAAAACCCGCCCCTGCCAAGGCCAAAGCGCAGCCACGGACATGTCGCCAATCTTCTGGCCGAACTCAATGGGCACGAGGGGGTCGAGCTGGGGCGGAAGACATCATTATCCAGGACGGCGTCGTGCATTTCTGGTTGCCGGATAGCCGTTCCAAAGCAGAGCGCGAAGCGCTGCGCGTGGCCGCCGAGAACGTGCCCGGGGTCCGGAGCATCGAAGAGCACTCCATTCCTGTCCCGGTGATGCCCGGATTCTAAGGCTCTTGCCGGAAACGGGTCGAGGTGCGGCGGCGCTTCCGACCTGCTCCGCGGCGCGCGCTCTTAGCGCAAGTGCGCCGCCTGCTCCTCCTCGATCATCGTTAGCGAGATCGCGGTATGGGTGTAGGCGCCGCCCGCGCGCATCTCAGCGGCGACCCAGATCGCTTCCATCAATTCCTGCGGGGTCGCCCCGTGGCGCAACGCCGCCCGAGTGTGGCCGCGGATGCAATAGGGGCATTGCGTGACGTGAGCCACGGCGACGGCGATCAGCTGCTTGGTCTTGGCCGGCAGGGCGCCGTCGGCAAAGACCTTGCGGCTGAATTCGTCAAAGGCGGCCTGGATGTCGGGCGCCAGCTCGCGGCGCTTGTACGCGATCTCAGGCGAAGAGAGGGGATAGAGAGATTCGGGCATGACATTCTCCTTCCAATCAACGAAACCCAGGCTCTTGCGTACTGGAAACACAATCGCGTGATGCGTATGCGACCGAAATCTGCGACCGGATTTCGGCCGCTCACCGGCCATCGTCTCCGCAAATTGCCCGGCGGATGCGCCCATGCGCCGCTGCGGCGATGGACTTTTGCGCCGGCGGCTGCCATTTGTTGCCCATCTCGGACAAGTCTTGGGAGGAACCTATGGAGCAGAGGCTCGACTATTGGAAAGCCGCACCACAGGGCCTGCACGCTTGGCGCGGCTTGCAAGCCTATCTCGACCAGTGCGGTCTCGAATTCAAATTGATGGAGCTGGTCAAGACCCGCGCCTCGCAGATCAACGGCTGCGCCCATTGCCTTGACATGCATACCAAGGAGGCACGCGCCGCCGGCGAGAGCGAACAGCGGCTCTATCTGCTCCCGGCTTGGCGCGAGGCGCCGTTCTACAGCGAGCGCGAGCGTGCGGCGCTCGCCTGGACCGAGGCCGTCACGCGCATCGCTGACGGGCCGATCGAAGATGCGCTCTACGAGGAGGTGCGCCGACATTTCAGCGACAAGGAGATCGTCGATCTGACCCTGGCGATCATCGCGATCAACGGCTGGAACCGGCTGGCGATCCCGTTCCGCGCGCCGGTCGGTGATTATCAGCCGCGCACCCTGCGGGAGCGTGCGAAAGCGGCATCATAAAGATCAGGCGGCAAGGCGCGCCCGGAGCGCGATCTCGGTGCCGGCAAGCGCCCGCGAGACCGAGCAATCGCGCTCGGCCACCTCCGCCTGTTCGCAGAATTTCGCCTCGTCGAGGCCCGGCACTTCGGCCTCGGTGTCGCGCGCGATCCGGGTGATCCGGAAGCCTTCGCCGACCCGCTCGATCTGCGCTGCAGCCTTGGTGTGGATGCGGCGCGGCATGAACCCGGCCTGCCCGAGGCCGAGCGCGAGCGCCATCGAAAAGCAGCCGGCATGCGCCGCCGCAATCAATTCCTCGGGATTGGTGCCCTGCTCGTCTCGCAAGCGCGAACCAAAGGAGTAACTCCCCTCGAACGCGCCGCTGCCCAGCTTGATCGTACCGTTGCCATGCTGAGGAACCCTGCCGTTCGGCTTCGGCGGTCCCCGTTGGCATCGCCTATCCTCCTTCACGGATCGGTTCCGGCACCCTCGACTCTTCTCCCGCAGAGCGCGGCATCGCCTTGCGCAAAATCAGCAACCCGGATCAATATCGTCCGATCGACTCTCGATGAACATCACTCGTCCGTTGCTAAGGCAACGCAGCCGAGCGCGGCCTGTTCCGCGCCGGTTGCGGATATCGGGTCGTCAGCGGCAGCGGCGGCATGAATCGGTCGCCTGAATTCGACGGCAAGAAACGGGAAGCCCGGGCGTGCCACCGCCGGTAAAGTCCCATTGCAGACCAAACCCTTTGGCTCATACTGAGGTGATCGAACGTGACGCCGTACCAGCGGAGGCGGAGTATCGACGCCATTCTCGGCCGCCCGCGGTGATCCCGTCGCTGCAATCGGCGCCAGCCTCCGCAGCACCCGACCAACGGCTCTCCTGGCGTTCAGCTTGACTGCGAATCTCGCGCCATTCGCGACCTTCGCGGCGGCCCTGCCCGAGATCACGCGGGCATGGGTCTGAGCGCCAGCGACGGGGGTAATGGCGCCGGCGGGGGATTGCGGGCCGCCGCGACGGCTGGTGACAGCCGCCGGCGGGTCGGCGGTCCATTGATCTGGATCAAGGTCCGGCCATGTTCGGGTGCGAATGCTGATACGGGCCTTGCGGCGGCCAGAGGCGGAGGACGGTGCCGGCGTTATAAAACCGTTCGGGAGATCTCCATGAAAATAGCCATGCTGTTTACCGGAAGCGGCCCGCTCGTCATCGTGACCTCGCATGAGTCTCTGACGGATCCTGTCCTCCTTGACAAGCTTCGAGCCAAAGGGATCGAGAAGTTCATCGCCTACGAACTGCAGCCGGATCTGGTCAAAGAAAGATATGCCGGTCATTTTGATGTGGTCATGAAAGATCTGCACGAATCGGACGATCTTCGAGTGCTGGATTTTAACGGCGAGCGGGCGTTTCGCCTGTTCCACCTGAAGGAACTCGGTCCTCCGACCATGTTCGAAGGCGGCGCGCGTCTGTGAGGCAAGGCGCGCACGGCGGGTCGGTCATCATCGGCCATGCGCGATCCCGACAGGCATGGCCGGGAAGACCCGAGATTGCAGAACCCGTCCGTCTTTACCGCCGGCTCGGCGTCATGGTACGAGCGCGCTTGCCGCTGCGAGGCCGATGACGGCGCCGCCTGCGCGCGTGGCGGGACGGCGGACCTTGCTGGCGATCGCGTTCAGCCGCTCGGCGGATAACGTCTCTTCGGCCAGCAGTTCCTTGGCGCTCTCGGTGAGCAGATCGCGGTTGGCTTCAAGGATCGCCACGGCTTTCTTGAAAGCCGCATCGATGAGATTGCGCAGCGCATCATCGATCGCCGCCGCCGTCGCCTCGCCGTAATGGCGCGGGCGCCACTCGACGCCGGCTGGGCTGCCGAGCAATGGCGCCGGCTCCGGCTCATAGGCGACCTGTCCCAGGGCCGGATCCATGCCAAAGCGCACGATCATGTTGCGCGCAATTTCGCTCGCCTTGGCGAGATCGTCCGCCGCCCCGGTCGATACCTCGGCAAAGACGAGGCTTTCGGCGGCGCGCCCGCCCAGCAGCACGGTCATGCGATTCATCAATTCGCCGCGGTCCATCAGAAAGCGGTCCTCGGTCGGCCGCTGGATCGTATAGCCGAGGGCGGCAATGCCGCGCGGGATAATCGAGACCTTTTGCACCGGATCGACGCCGGGCAACGCCATCGCCACCAGTGCATGGCCCATCTCGTGATGCGCCACCACCTCGCGCTCGTGCTGGTTCATCAGGCGGTTCTTCTTTTCGAGACCGGCGACGATGCGTTCGATCGCCCGAGTAAAATCATCAAACGTCACGCTCTCGGCGCCGCGCCTGGTGGCGAGCAGGGCCGCTTCGTTGACGAGATTGGCAAGATCGGCGCCGGTGAAACCCGGGGTCAAGGCGGCGAGGTCCTCGACCGGTATGCCCTCGGCCAGCTTCACTTTGCGCAGGTGCACGCGCAGGATTGCAGCCCGCCCGGCCTTGTCCGGACGATCGACCAGAACCTGCCGGTCGAAACGGCCGGCGCGCAGAAGCGCCGGATCGAGGATTTCGGGTCGGTTGGTGGCGGCCAGGAGGACGACGCCGACCGTCGGGTCAAAGCCGTCGAGTTCGGTCAACAGCTGGTTCAGCGTCTGCTCTTTCTCGTCATGACCGCCGCCGAAGGGATAGGCCCCGCGGGCGCGGCCGAGCGCATCCAACTCGTCGATAAAGACGATCGCCGGGGCGTGCTGGCGCGCCTGCTCGAACAGGTCGCGCACGCGCGCCGCCCCGACTCCGACAAACATCTCGACGAATTCCGAACCTGAAATCGAGAAGAACGGCACCCCTGCCTCGCCGGCAACGGCGCGCGCGAGCAGCGTCTTGCCGGTACCGGGCGGGCCGACCAGCAGCACGCCTTTCGGCACGCGGGCGCCGAGGCGACCATGGCCCTGCGGGTCTTTCAGAAAGGCGACGACCTCTTCAAGCTCCTCCTTGGCTTCATCGATTCCGGCGACGTCGGCGAAGGTAACCGTGATGTCCTTCTCGACATAGACTTTGGCCTTGCTCTTGCCGACCGCCATCAGGCCGCCCCCCTGACCCATCCGCGGCCGTATCAGAAGCAGCCACACCAGGGCAAAGCCGATCGTCGGTATCAGCCAGGCGAGAACGGTTGCGAACAGCTCGGGCTCGGCCTTGCCGGTGAACGTCAGTTTTTCTTTGGCAAGCTGCTGCGCCAATGCCGGATCGACGCGGTAGGTGACAAAATCGGTCATAGTCTTGTCGGCCGGCGCTTTGAAGGAGCCGGTGATCTCGCTTTTGCCGATGACGAGATTGGTGAGTTCGCCCTTGGCGGCGAGCTGCTGAAACTCGCTATAAGGGATCGTCTTGACGGGCGAGGGCTGGATCAACAGCGGTTCGATCACCAGCACCGCCATAATCATGGCGAGAATGGCCCAAAACCAGATCTGCGATGAGCGTTTGCCGTCCATGCCCGGTTCCTATCGGTGCGGGCGGCGGGGTGCCTTGATCCAGGTCAACCGGAGGACGCTCGATCGGCCGGCCGATCCGCCGTTCATACAAGGCTGCCCGGCGCGACGATGAGGCGGGTCGGCGGTTTTTGGCGCAGATCACGAACTGTACCGGCTACGGGCAAAAGCGCGAACCGGCGGCGGGACGATCGCTCGGGGGCTTGACGCCAAACGCCCAACATAAAGGGCACTACCGGCCTCGGCCTGGAATCGGGAGGGCATCGGGGAAGCCCGCCGCGGTCGCGCAGCCCTACTGCGCAAGCCGGTTCAGATAACGGTCGGCGGCAAGAGCGGCGCGCGCCCCCGCCCCGGCCGCGATGCTGATCTGCTTGTCGGGCTCGTCGGTCACATCGCCGGCCGCGAACAGGCCGGCCACCGCCGTCGACTGGTCGCGCCCGACCGGCACCTCGCCATTGTCGTTCAGCGCGAGCAATCGGGCGAGCGGGGCGGTATTTGGAACCAGACCGATTTCGAGAAACACGCCGTCTACGAGCAGATCATAGCGCTCGGATCCGTCGACGGCGGCGACGCGCACGCCGCTCAGCTCGACATCGCCGAGGAACTCACGAACCTCGCTCTTCAGATGGATCACCAAGCGCGGCGATTTCCGCACCTCCGCGACCAACACAGGGTCGGCCTGAAACGTATCGAGCATGTGAATCAAGTGAATCTCGCGGGCATAGGCGAGCAGGTCACGCACCGCGGTAAAGGCCGAGTTGCCGCCGCCGATGACCGCAACCCGCTTGTCGCGATAGAGCGGCGCATCGCAGGTCGCACAAAAGGCGATGCCGCGCCCGATGAAGCGCTCCTCGCCCGGCACGCCCAGGCGCCGATATTCCTTGCCGGCGGCATAGATGACCGTCTTGCCGCGATAGCGGCGGCCATCCTCGGTCACGATTTCGAAGCCGGCGCCGCTCCGGCGGATTTCGCTGACCAGCGTGCGGCACCGCTCGGCCACGGCGTAGGTCTCGACATGGTTGCGCATCAGCTCGGCCAGATCCCGGCCGCCAACCTGCGGAAAGCCGAGATAGTTCTCGATCGTCGCGGTATCATTGAGCTGCCCTCCGGCGGCCTTGCCGAAGAGGGCGGTGCGGCGACCCTTGCGCACTGCATAGAGCGCCGCGGCGAGACCGGCGGGCCCGGCGCCGACGATCAGGATGTCGTATTCGACCGCCTCTGCCGCCGCGGTGGCGCGGCGCTCGCCGCGCTCCTCGCGCAGCCGCGCATCGACCCGTTCATAGGCCTCGGGGTCGCCCTCGCGCAGGATTTCGATGATCGCCGCAGCCGGCGGCAGCGCTCCCTCGAACAGGGGCCGACCGTTGACGACGGTCTGCGGCACGCCGTGCGTGTGGTAGCGCTGGACGAGGGTGGGGAATTCGCCGGCGTCCACCATGTCGGCGCGGACATGGGCATTGACGAAGGCGATCTGATGGGCAAGCCGCACCATCTTCGGGCAGTAGGGGCAGCCGAGGCTGACCAGGATCTCGAGGTGAACCGGCTTGGCGATCTCGCGGGCGATCGCCTCGAGATCCGGCGCAAGCCCGGAGCGTCCGGTCGAGACCATCAGGATCGCATCGAGCAGGGACGGGAATTCATAGCCGCCGGTCAGCCCGTAAAAACGGATGCCGTAATCGCGCTCGCCAAGGACCGCGGTCGCCGGCACCTTGTCGATACCGTACCGCCTTGCTTCGGCATCGTCCGCAGCCAATTCCCGCACCGCGAGCGTCAGCTTGTCCGACAGAGCGGCAAGCTCCTCCAAAAGCGCGCGTTGCTCGCGACAAGCGCCGCAGGCTTGCGGCTCGGTGAACAGCAAGAGCCTCACCGGGCGATCGAGGTCTGCAAGCCGGCCGCGCAGCGTGCGCATGCTCTCCGCGTCGATGAATTGCGCCATCTCGCACTCCCTTCGCGATCTGCGGCAGCAAATTCCGCGCCTGCCGCACCCGCCTTGACCTGTCTCAATCCTTTCCCTCGTGCGCCCATTGATGCAGATCAACGCCGGCTCGGGCGGCGCCGCTCAGCATCAAGACCTCTTTTTGACGGAGGCTTGGGATGACCAGCGACCTTCAATTGCGGCAAGACGTGCTCGACGAGCTCGAATTCGAGCCGGCCGTCAATGCCGCCCATATCGGTGTCGCCGTCCATGACGGTGTCGTCACCTTGAGCGGTTTCGTGACGAGCTATGCCGAGAAGCTGGCGGCCGAGAGCGCGGTGCGGCGGGTCAAGGGTGTCAAGGCCGTCGCCGAGGAAATCGAAGTTCGGCTCCCTTCGGACAAAAAGACCTCCGATGACGAAATCGCTCGGCGCGCAGCCGATATTCTCAAATGGCGCGTCGGCGTCCCGGCCGATCGGATCGGCATCATTGTCGAAAAGGGCGTCGTCACCCTGACCGGCGATGTCGAATGGGCGTTTCAGAGGAGCGACGCCGAAGCCGCCATCCATAAGCTGACCGGTGTCGTCGGCGTCAACAATCAGATCCGCGTGCGCTCCAATGTCGATGCCGGTGCGGTGCGGGAGCAGATCGAAAAGGCGTTGCGTCGCAGCGCGGAGGTGGATGCCTCGCGGATCAGCATCGAGACCTCGGGCGGCAAGGTGATCCTACGCGGCAAGGTCCATGCCTGGTATGAGCGCAATATCGCCGAACATGCGGCCTGGGCGGCGCCCGGGGTCAACGAGGTCGAAGATTATATCCAGATCGAGCCCTAAGACGCCTTTCCCGGCGGGGGTGCCATGCGCCCATCGCCGGTGCGCCCGGCCGGCTCGGCCGGCCGGGCGCGTTCCAGCGGCAGCTCTATCGGGGCCGGTCCGGGAGATTACCAGTACCGCCAATGGTTGTGATACCATTGGCGATGACGGTAATAGTGATGATGCCAATAATATGGAAAATACCGGTGATGATAATAGTATGCCTTCTCCACCGGCAGCCGCATCGACGACCCCTGCGTTGCGGCGACGGATGCGCCGGCAACGGGGGCGGCGAACGCGCCTGCGGCAGCGCCGGCAATCAGCGCCGCGCCGATTGCCGTTGACAGAACTGCTTGTTTGAACATCTGCTGATCTCCCCAGGCTCGCCGAACATCACAGTTCAGCATAGCGCAAATTCTGCCGCAGCATGCCTTTATCACCCTTGATCTGGATCAAAAATAGGCGATTTTTGCAGACCCCCGAAAAACCAGGAGGTTCTGCTGTTGAATTTTACGGCATCGCCCGCGCCGGGCCACGCCGGTCGTCCGATCGAGACCTGACAATCGGGGTGCGAGCCGGCTCCGGAATCGGACTTCGCAGATGACAGGGGCCGCGGCTTATATTGCCCTCGCAGGGAGGCGCGGCCTGTCCGAAGCGGAAGCTGCCCTGCGCCTGCGGCGCGACGGGCCCAACGAATTGCCGGGCCAGAGGCGCCGATCGGCCCTGCGCGTCCTCGTCGAGGTCTGGCGCGAGCCGATGTTCGCACTGCTGGCGGCGGCTGCCGCAGTCTATATCGCACTCGGCGATTTGCCGGAGGCGATCGTTCTGGCGGCGTTCGCGACGACCTCGGTGGCAATCGCGGCCGTGCAGGAGGTGCGCACCGAGCGCGTGCTCGAAAGCCTGCGCGATCTGACCAGTCCGCGCGCGCTGGTGATCCGCGACGGCAGCGAGCGGCGCATCCCCGGCCGCGAGGTGGTGCGCGGCGATCTCGTCGTTCTTGTCGAGGGCGACCGCGTGCCGGCCGACGCCGAATTATTGTCGGCCCACGATCTCGAGGTCGATGAATCGCTGCTGACCGGCGAAGCGTTTCCGGTGCGCAAGGAAGTCCCGGAAGCAGACGCCGGCCCCGTGCGGCCGGAGAGCGAGAAAACCGTCTCCGTCTATGCGGGCAGCCTTGTCGTCCGCGGCCGCGGCGTCGGTCTCGTGACGGCGACCGGCGGCGGCAGCGCGATCGGCAAAATCGGCGCCGCACTCGCCAGCATCGATCCGGAGCCCTCGCGTTTGCGCACGCAAACGCGGCATCTGGTTGTTCGCTTCGCGGCGGCGAGCCTTGCTCTGAGCGCCTTCGCCGTCATCCTCTACGGGCTGTGGCGCGGCTCCTGGCTCGATGCAATCCTGAACGGCATCGCGCTGAGCATGTCGATGCTGCCCGAGGAATTTCCGCTCGTACTGACGGTGTTCATGGTGATGGGGGCGTGGCGTATCGCGCGCGCCCATGTACTGACCCGTCGCATTGCCGCGATCGAAACCCTGGGTGCCGCCACCGTGCTGTGCACCGACAAGACCGGCACCCTGACGCAAAACCGCATGATGATCGCCGAGATCCGAGGCGGCCCCGAACCCTGGCGTCCGGTCGCCGATGCGATCGCCCCGGAGCCGATCCGCGAGGTCGTCGCATACGGCATCCTCGCCAGCGCCGAGATGCCGTTCGATCCGATGGAGAAGGCTCTGCATGCACTCGGCGCCCGAATATTGCCGCGCGAACAAAAGCCGGGCGACCGTTCATTGCTATGGGAATGGGGCCTTGCACCCGATCTTCTCGCCGTGACGCAGGTCTGGGACGATCCGGCAAGCGATCACCTGATCGTTGCCAGCAAGGGGGCGCCCGAAGCGATCGCGGAATTGTGCGGCCTGACCGCCTCGGAGCGGCACAGGCTCGAGGCCGCCGTTCGCGACATGGCGGCCGGCGGCATGCGCGTTCTCGCCGTGGCGCGATCGTCGGCGCCCCGCGGCCGCCCCCGCCCGGCTTCCCCGCGCGACTTTTCCTTCGCGCTGCTCGGGCTCGTCGGCTTTGCCGATCCGTTGCGGCCGGGAGTGCCGGCCGCCATGCGCGAATGCCGCACCGCCGGGATCAGGGTCATGATGATCACCGGCGATTATCCGGCGACGGCGCTTGCGATCGCGGCCGAGGCGGGGCTTGAGAGCGGCCTTGTTCTGAATGGCGGCGATCTCGACCGGATCGACGAAGCAGCGCTGCGCGAACGCGTCCGGAACGTCGCGGTTTTCGCCCGCGTCAGGCCCGAGCAGAAGCTGCGCATCGTATCGGCGCTGAAGGCGAACGGCGAAATCGTCGCGATGACCGGCGACGGCGTCAACGATGCGCCTTCCCTGAAGGCGGCGCATATCGGCATTGCGATGGGCGGCCGCGGCACCGACGTCGCGCGCGAGGCCGCCGCACTGGTGCTGCTCGACGACGATTTCGGCTCGATCGTCACGGCCGTGCGCCTTGGCCGTCGCATCTACGACAATCTACGCAAATCGATGGCCTATATCCTGGCGGTGCACGTGCCGGTCGCCGGGCTCGCCATTCTGCCCCTGCTGTTCGGATTGCCGCTGATCTTCGCGCCGGTTCATATCGCCTTTATCGAGATGATCATCGATCCGGTGTGCTCGATCGTGTTCGAGGCGGAAGAAGCGGAGCCGAGCGTGATGCGCCGGCCGCCGCGGGACCCGAACGAACCGCTGTTTACCGGGGGCATGATCGCCTGGAGCCTGTTGCAGGGTGCGCTCGTGCTCGGCCTTGTGGCGGCAGTGTTCGTGATCGCTCTGCAACGCGGCATCCCGGAGGGGGATGCGCGGGCTCTCGCCTTCACGACGCTGATCGCGACGAATGCCGGGCTCATCCTCGTCAATCGCTCGTCCGATACCTCGCTCTTATCGGCCGTTCGCGGCTCCAACCGGGCGCTTTGGTGGGTGCTCGCGGTCACGGCGGGCTTCCTCGCCGCTATCCTTGCGATTGCGCCGCTGCGCGCCCTCTTCGGCTTTGGGCCGCTGCACGGCGATGATCTGGGCGTCGTCGCGGCCTGCGGGCTTGGCGTCCTGATGCTTCTGGAGAGCGCCAAGCGGGTCGTTCCCGGCATCCGCTGGTCGACGACACGGTAGATGCGCTTGCGGTTTGGCGCTGCCCCGGCGGCGCCGGTCCGCCCGTTCCCACCATGCCCGTCGCGGATAGACGCGCGCCGCTCGGTCCGGAGTGGGTTCGCGATGCCTGGTCCGTCCTGCGCGCGGGCGGCGGAAAGATCAGGAGCGCGACGAATGATGGCCGCCATCGGCCGTATTGACGCAAATCAAGGTCCATGCCGCGCAAGCCGGGAAAATGCGGCGATGTTATCGGAAACCCAGAGACGATGGAGACCACCCGTGATCGGCACCAATCGCGATCTCGAAGCGCTTCGGCGTTCCCTCGATTGCGAATTCGCGGCATTGAGCCGATTGGCGGGCCGCGCGCCTGATCAGACCTGGATCTCTCACAGGCTGCTTGCCATCATGCGGCAACGTATTGTGATTTCCGCAACACTGGCAAACCGCAGGGCCGAGGCGGCTAGGCAGGTCGTCGATTTCTCGCGCTGGTTCAACGGCAACGGCGAGTTGGACGATCTGACCAATTACGATGACCCGATCCGCACGACCTTTGCCAGATGATCGCCGCGCCCGGCCGGCAGGTGCGGTGACTTGACCATCGATGGATTACGGGATGTTTTCCCATCGCATCAGGCTCTTTTCCCTGTTCGGGTTCCAGGTCTGGATCGATGCGTCCTGGCTGTTGCTCGGAGCGCTCGTCGCCTGGACGCTGGCTGTCGGGGTTTTCCCTGCCCAGATCCCGGGCCTGCCGGACTCGACCTACTGGTGGATGGCCATCGCCGCGACGATCGGGCTCCTATTTTCGATCGTCTTCCACGAAACCGCCCATTCGCTGGTCGCGCGCCGCTACGGCGTCGAGATCCGCGGCATCATGCTGTTCATCTTTGGCGGTGTCGCCGAGATGCAGGGCGAGCCGAGAGAGGCGCGCGGCGAATTCTTGATGGCGCTGGCCGGGCCGGTCGCCAGCTTCCTATTGGCGGCAGCGCTGTTCGCGCTCTACGGCGCGATGACAAGGCTGCACGAACTGCCGACGATTGCCGCGGTCGTATGGTATCTCGGCTTCCTCAACGGCATGCTCGCCACCTTCAATCTGATCCCTGCCTTTCCGTTGGATGGCGGCCGCATGCTGCGGGCGGCGCTGTGGGGGTGGCGGGGGGACGTCGCCTGGGCGACCCGGATCGCCGCCGGCGCCGGCGACATATTCGGGATTTTGCTGATCGTGCTTGGCGTCGTCGCAGTCTTGCGCGGCGATTTTATCGGCGGCATGTGGCAGTTCCTGATCGGCCTGTTTCTGCGCGCCGCCGCCGGCGCCGGCTATCGGCAGACAATGGCGCAGCAGCTGCTCGCGGGGGTCACGGTGGCCGAGGTCATGACGCCGGATCCGGTTTCGGTCCCGCCCGATCTGTCGGTCGCCGATTTCGTCGAGGGCTACGTCTATCGCTTTCACCACCGGGAATTCCCGGTGACACGGAGCGGCATGCTGATCGGCCGCATCGGCACGCAGGAAGCCGCCGCACTCGATCGCGGGCGCTGGGCCGCGACCGCGGTTGCCGCGGTGGCCTCGCCTTGTACCAAGGCCGATACGATCGCTCCCGAAGCGGCGGCGCTCGAGGCGATGACCCGCATGTCGGGCTGCGGGCGCAGCCGCCTCTTCGTTGTCCGCGACGGCCGGCTGATCGGGGTCGTTTCCCAGCGCGATTTGATCGAGCTGCTGTCGCTCAAGCTGGAGCTTGCCGGGACGATATCCATGCCGCGGCGCGCCCGCTCGCCGCGGTAACGCTATCCGCGGAGCCGCAGCCCGTGGAGAGGCGGCGCGAGCAGGACGCCAAGGCTACAAGCGGCCGATCTCGTAATCTGCGATCGAATACCCGAGCTGCGCCAATCCCTCTTCGAGAAAGTCGCCGAGCAGCGGCGTGCCGACGAGATAATCGGTCTCCTTCTCATCGTGAACCCGGCGAGCCTCCTCGAGCGCCTCGCGCCATTCCTGCTTGCTGTAGTCGCCGCGGCCAAGCCAGGTCAGGGCCAGGAGCTCGATGCGCTCGGCATCGCTCAAGGAGTTGATCGCGTCGACGAGTTCCTGATAGGTCGGATTTTCCGGGTTCTCTTGCAGTACCTCGCGTTCAAGATCGTCGGCCGGATTGGATCCCGATTCTTCGTCGACCGGCGGTACCTCGGCGTCATATTCCCGCGCCTTGGTGATGATATAGGCGAGCTTTTCAAGCGGTATTCTCAGCATCGGTCGCTCCCGAAAATCGGTTGATCGGGCGGGGCCGGTGCGAGGCGGCATTTTCTTCGCCCTGGCCCACGACACCCGAACCCTGATCACAGAAACAAACTAAACCGCGGGTGCGCGGCCGCGTTGACATAGATCAAGCAAAGGCAAGAAGTCGGTGTGCGACATGAGACGGGCGAAAACCGGCGATCCGATCTTGACGTAACGTGAAAAGAGAAAGGGTAGGGAGGATCATGGCCGGTGAAATCTCGCAAGACCAATCTCGCACCGTCACGATAGCGCCGGCCGGGCTCGACGGCGTCCTTGGCCTGCCGGCGGCGCCCGGCCGGCCAAGACCAAGCGGCTGATCGCCGTCGCCGTGGCTCACGTCACGCAATGCCCCTACTGCATCCGCGGCCACACCCGGGCGGTTCAAAGGGGGGGTTATTACCCCGCCGGCACGTCGCTTCTCGGCGACGACTTCGAGGCAGGATCATCGCAGCTGGGGTGTCATTGAGGATTACGAGATCGGCCCCTTGTAGCCGCGCTAATCCCACCGGGACGCGAGCGGCAGCCAAGACGAAAGATCTGCACGGGAAAAATCTCGGGGACCAGTGTCCAGCAATCACCCCTTAGAGCAGAAGTCAGGAGACGTCGACCCAGATCTGAAACCCGAAGAGGGTAAAAATCCTCGGGCGAGAAGCGAACACACCCTGTACTCATGCAACCGCGTACTCATGCGACCGCTTACGGGCCTGTGGTCCCCGAAAAAAAGCTGCAAAGCGTGAGGGAATCGGGCCTTGATATAGATCAACAGGCGGCGCTGCCGCCGATGGCATACCGATCCTTGCTGCCCCGGCAACGAAATCGGCCAATTGGAATTGGCGGCGCGGTGCGGATGACAGGGATTTCGCCGATGCGAGCATGTCTTTGGCAACGGAAGCCCGGGCGGCGAAGCAACCCGTCGCCCCGGCCGCCTGTGACGGAACCAGCCGGGTCTCGTTGCCAAGGATGCCCAGGGGCCAGACGATGATGCTCTTCCACTCCGGAATGTCGGTGGAGAAACCGGCCGGCATTCAATCCTGACATGCCTGAGGAAAAAACCGAGGCGCCCGGACAGCCGGGCATCGCTCCGACCTGGACCAGCAGCGCAAAGGATGCGATCGGCTGCCCGCTCGGGCCGCCGCGCCTGTGGTTCACTCTCGGTCACGGCATCGTCAACGAGGTCTATTATCCGCGGATCGACATCCCCCAGATCCGCGACCTTGGCTTTATCATTGCCGACGGCCGGGGCTTCTGGGTCGAGGTCAAGCGCGCTGCCCGATATGATATCCGCTTCCTTGCTGCGGGCGTGCCGGCCTTTGAGATTACGCATCGCCATGACCGGTATCGGCTCCGCCTGCGCATCTCTCCCGATCCGCGGCGCGAGGTGCTTGCCATCGAATTCCACCTCGATGGCGATCCCGACCTGCGGCCCTATGTTCTCATTGCGCCGCATCTCGGTGCTACGGGTCGCGGAAATTGGGCTGCGGTCGAGCGGTATGCCAGCTGGCGTGCAATGACCGCGAGGCAAGGCCCCTTCGCGTTGGCGCTCGTCGCGGTCGACGAGCATCAACGCGACGGACTCGGCGCAGCCAGCGCCGGTTATGTCGGGACCAGCGACGGGTGGCAGGATTTCGCGCGCAACGGCGCGCTGACCTGGACCTATGCGACGGCCGGACCCGGCAATGTCGCCCTGATCGGCACCCTGCCGCGACAGGGCGTGCTCGGGCTGGGATTTGGCACCAGCGCCCACGCCGCCGCAACATTGGCGATCGCGACCCTGCTGCAGCCCTTCGAAAACCTCGTGCGGCAGCAGATCGCGGAATGGGAGGGATGGCAGGCGCACCGCAGCGAGCGGTATGCGCCGCCGATCGATTTGCCCGCGCCGATCGCCGATCAGTTTCTCGCGTGCACGATCGTGCTGCGTGCCCATCTCGACAAGACCTATCCGGGGGCGATGGTGGCAAGCCTGAGCATTCCCTGGGGCAACAGCGGCGAGGAACGAGGCGGCTATCACCTCGTGTGGCCGCGCGACCTCGTGGCCTGCGCCGGCGCCCTCCTGGCCCTCGGCGCCGAGGAGGAGACGCGGGACACGCTGCGGTATCTGATCGCCACCCAGCATCCGGACGGGCACTGGAATCAGAACCAGTGGCTTGGCGGCAAGGCCTTCTGGGAGGGCCTTCAGCTCGACGAGACCGCCTTTCCCGTATTGCTTGCCGCAGCTCTGGCGGAACGGGGGGCCTTAGGCGGCATCCGTATCGAGGACATGGTGCGCCGGTCGCTGAGCTTTATCGCCTGCAACGGGCCGATGACCGGGCAGGAGCGGTGGGAGGAGAATGCCGGGATCAACGCCTTCACCCTGGCTGTCGCCATCGCGGCGCTTGTCGAGGGTGCCGCGTTCCTGCCGGCAGATGCCCGAGCTTGGGCGCTCGATCTCGCAGATTTCTGGAATGCCAGCATCGAGCGCTGGCTCGCGGTCCGCGGCACTGAGCTGGCGGCTCGCACGGGTGCGGACGGTTATTATGCACGGATCGCGCCGCCGCAGGTGCTCGAACAGGGAGCCGCGGCGATGCGGCAGCCGGTCCCGCTCCGCAATCGCGCCGACCATGCGGGGATCCCCGCCTGCGAGATGGTCGGGACGGATTTCCTCCAGCTCGTGCGGTTCGGCCTCAGGCAGCCCGACGATCCGCTGATCCTCCAGAGCATCACCGTTATCGACCGCCTTCTCAAGGCCGATACGCCTTATGGGCCGGCTTGGCACCGCTATAATGGCGACGGCTATGGCGAGCATGACGACGGTGCGCCCTATGACGGGACCGGACGCGGCCGCCTATGGCCGCTCCTCACCGGCGAACGAGGGCATTACGAACTCGCCGCCGGTCGCGACCCGCTTCCCTATCTGCAAGCCATGTGCGGCATGGCGAGCCCGCTTGGTCTGATCCCCGAGCAGGTCTGGGACGGAGAAGCGATCCCCTCGCGACACCTGCTGTTCGGGCGGCCAAGCGGCGCGGCCAGGCCGCTTGCGTGGGCTCATGCCGAATTCGCAAAGCTGACAATCTCGCGCCAGCTCGGCTGGCCCATCGACCGGCCGAGCGCGGTTTGGCGCCGCTATCAGGGCCAGCGCCCGGTCGCGCGCCGCGCGTTCTGGGCGCTGCATGCGCCGATCGGCGAGATCGAGCCGGGTTCGCGCCTGATCATCGCGCTGCCTCGGCCAGCGCTCGTCCGATGGCGCATCGACGGCGGGCGGTCCACGGGCGAGACTGGCACTTTAGACACTGGTCTCGGCTTTCATGCCGCTGAGATCGACACGGCCAACCTTGCAACCGGTCGGCGGATCTGGTTCGACTGGAAGTGGCGCGAAGGCACCCCTGCGACCGGCGAGTTTTGCATAACCGTCGGAGCGTAGGAGAGGGAGGCGATCGATGAGGATCCGGATCGAAAATACATGGTTTCCCGCCGGCACGAAGATCCGCATCGGCCGGGGCGCGGACGAGCTGGTCTTTCTGCGATGCTTCTTTGAGGGCGGCGAAATCTTTGTCGAGCACGATGTCGATGGAGAGATTTTTTCGCAGTGCGTGTTCCAAGGTACGATCTTCAGCGGGCAACCGCTGTCCAGGCGCATCGCGACCCAATGCCATAGCGCCCCAGTTGAGACGGAAGCAGCCGCGGCGGGGCCGGCCGCCTCGCGGCGCGCCAAGTTTCGCCGGTGAGTGCATCCGCCCGTTCGGCTGCCGATCCGGGCGACGATCAACCGGCTTATTTATGGCCTACGAGGTCCGCTTGAGTGCGGACTGCCGCGCCTGCCGTATGTCTGAGGGGTTGATCCAAATCAATTGCCAGCGGCTGACAATGAACTGAACCGCGCCGGGTTTCCCGGAGGCAATTTTGCTTGAGTCAGACTGCCATGGCCTGACCGGCGATTTGGGCATCATAGTGCGCCTCGGCCGTGGCGGGAGAGATATTGCCGATGGGCGCGAGCAGGCGCCGGGGGAAACCGTGCTCGCGGTATTCCAAGGCAACGCCCGGACGCATCACCTGCTCGAGAAACGCCTTGACGAGCGCCGGCATCGTGCCGTGCCACAAGGGAAAGACGAGAACGACATGCCGCGCCGCAACGATCGCATCTCGCGCCGGCACCAGCGTCGCCGGCAGTTGCCCCGTCTCGAATTCCTGCTGCGTGCGCAACAGCGGGAAGTCGAGCCGGGCAAGATCGATCCGCGCCACCTCACGCCCGGCGGCAACTGTACCTTGCACGCAGGCATCGGCGAGGGCATGGCACAGCGCCCGCCACCGGGGTCGGGATGGTCCTGGATAATCGTCACTCGCCCCGGCATGGCCTCTCCCATCGATAGTTGCACCGAGGCCGGTTGGTGGCGCTTGAGGCGGATCAAGGGCCGACGGCGGATTCCGGTCCTTATTCTCCGCTGGAGAGAGGCAAAGACAGAGGCGACGCTGTAGGCAAAGGCGAATGGGCGACAATCACGCGGGAGCAAGTCCAATAAAGCATCGCCCCGACTCCCAAGGTTCCGCGCGGCCACCCAGGGATGGCGCGGTCGCGCCAACCTCGGCCGAAATGGACAGGACATCCAGCAGCCTGATCGGCCTCGGCCCCGAAGACGTGCTGGAACGCGTGCGGGCGGGCCAGACGAACCGGGTTGCCGAACGGACCAGCCGCACGATCGCGGACATCCTGCGCGCCAACCTGTTCACGCGATTCAACGCCCTTCTGGGCGCGCTGCTCGTCGTGATGCTCGTCGTGGGTTCCATCCGCGATGCGCTGTTCGGCAGCGTTCTCGTCGCCAACGCCTTGATCGGGATTATCCAGGAGCTGCGCGCTAAGCGTGTTCTCGACCGCCTGAGCGTGCTGACCGCGCCGACGGCGCGGGTCGTCCGCAGCGCTCGCGTCGCGGAGGTTCCGATCGGCGCCGTCGTCCTCGACGATATTGTTGAGATTGGCGCCGGCGATCAGATCGTCGCGGACGGCGTGGTGCTCGCCTCCGAAGGGCTGGAGATCGATGAATCACTGCTCACCGGCGAAGCGACGCCGATCCCGAAGCCTCGCGGGGCCTCGCTCTTGTCGGGCAGCTTCGTTGTTGCGGGGCATGGGCGCTATCGCGCCACTGCCGTGGGGGCCGGCACCTACGCCCACCGGATCGGGGCTGAGGCCCGCCGCTACACGCCGGCGCACTCCGAAATCCAGGCGGGCATCAATCAGATCCTCCGCCTGATCACCTGGGCTCTGCTGCCGCTGGGGCCGCTCCTCCTGGCCAGCCAGCTCGACGCGCAAGGGATGCTGTCCAAGGCACTGCAATCGACCGTGGCCGGCCTGGTTCCGATGGTCCCCGAAGGTCTGGTGCTGCTGACCAGCCTGGCGCTCGCGACCGCGGTAACGCGGCTCGGCCGCCGCTCCGTGCTGCTCCAAGACCTGCCAGCGGTCGAGGTGTTGGCCCGCGTCGACGTGGTCTGCCTCGATAAGACTGGGACCCTCACTGAAGCGGAGCTTGCCGTCGCAGAGGTGGAGGCGCTGGCCGAATGTTCCGGCATCGCCGAAGCGCTGGGCGCGCTGGCGGCTGCCGATTCCACGCCCAATGCGAGCCTACGTGCGATCGCCGCGCGGTTTCAGGCGCCGCGCGATTGGCGATTGATCAGAAGCACACCTTTCTCCTCGGCGCGGCGGTGGAGCGGGGCATCATTCGAGGGGCGCGGGAGCTGGATTCTCGGGGCGCCGGAGGTGCTGCTATCCGGGCATGCCGCCGCTTCCGACGTCCTCGGCCGCGTGGCCGGACACGCCGAGGCCGGCGAGCGGGTACTGATCCTCGCCCATACGGCCGAACCCCTGACGGGTGATGTGCTGCCGAGCGATTTGCGACCGGCCGCTCTGATTACGCTGACCGAGCGGATCCGGCCTGACGCGAGCGAGACGCTGCGGTTCCTGAGGAGTCAGAATGTCGCTTTGAAAGTGATCTCGGGCGATCATCCGCGAACCGTCGCGGCCGTCGCTGGCCGGGCCGGGCTGCCGGGCGCGGGATCGCCTGTCGATGCTCGTGAGCTGCCACACGAACCGGCTTCGCGGATGTCGTCGATCGAGGCCGGGACGGTCTTTGGCCGGGCCTCGCCGCAGGACAAGGTGTCGATCATCACCGCCCTGAGCGACCGCGGGCACATCGTCGCGATGATCGGGGACGGCGTCAACGACGTCCCGGCGTTGAAGGCTGCCGATATCGGGATCGCCATGGGCTCGGGAAGCTCAGTGACCCGCGGTGTCGCCCAGCTGGTGCTGCTCGACGGGCGGTTCTCCTCGCTCCCCTTGGTGCTTGCCGAGGGGCGCCGCATCATCGCGAATGTCGAGCGGCTGGCCGCTCTGTTCATCACAAAGACCGTCTATGCCTTGCTCCTTGTTGTGATCGTCGGCATCGCCGATCTGGTATTCCCGTTTCTGCCGCGGCACTTGACACTGGTCGGCACCCTGACGATCGGGCTGCCGGCGTTCTTTCTATCCCTCGCCCCCAACGCGGCGCGGGCCGAACCGGGCTTTGTGACGCGCGTTTTCCGACTCGCCCTCCCGGCCGGCATGATCGCCTTCGCCGCCGCCCTCACGGCCTACCTGATAGCGGGGGGTGTCCTTGAGGCTACGCTCGAACAGGCTAGGACAGCAGCGACGCTGGCGCTATTCCTCACCGGCCTATGGGTCCTGGCGATTCTCGCGCGCCCGCTCACGCTCCCGCGCGGCGCTCTCCTCGCCCTGATGGCGGTCGCCTTCGCAGCAACGCAGATCGTGTCGCCCCTGCGAGCCTTTTTCGCCTTTGAACCGCTGTCCGCGGCGATGCTTGTCGCGAGCGTGGCGATCGCCGGTGCCGCCGGACTTGGCTTAGAGGCGGCAGCGCGTTCGACAGGCGCCCGCACGGCCGCCGACCGGCTTAGCCGGCCGCTGCTCGCACTGACCGATCCCGGCAGCACGGCACGTAGTCTGGCCGTCGCGGGATTTCTGGTGGCCGGTGCCCTCTTGGCCTTCTTCGCGGTTCTCGAAGACGTGGCCAGCGGCGATCCTCTGGTGCGCGCCGATGCCTCCCTGTTCCATTTTCTACAAACCCTGCGCGGCGCATCGCTCGACCGGGTCATGGTGGCAATCACCGAACTCGGGGACGGGAGGGTGACAATCGCCGTCGCGATCGCGGCGCTGTTCTGGCTCATCGGGCGTCGCCGCTGGCGCGCGGCGCTCTACGGGGGCGCGGCCGTGGCGGGGGCGAGCATCTTTGTTCTCGTCTTCAATCTGGTCCTGCCTCTGGCCCGGCCGACGGACGTCGCTTCCGGCTGGAGCGCCTTTTCTTTCCCGGGCGGTCATGTGGCGATCGATGCGGCCTTTTACGGCTTTCTCGCCGTCATCGCCGCACGCGAAGTCGGGGCGCCTTGGCGGCAAGGGATCTTGGGGGGGATCGTGCTGCTTGTCGCGGCGATCGCCGCCTCGCGTCTCTATCTGGGTGTGTACTGGCTGTCCAATGCCGTGGCCGGCCTCTCGTTCAGCACGGCATGGGTCGCTCTCTTGGGTATCGCCTATCTGCGCCGCGCGCCCCCCGCCGTCGGCGTCCAGGGCCTTCTGATCCTTGTAGGCTTGACGATCTTCGCGGTCGGCGGCTGGCACATCAGCCGCGATCACGCCGCCGACATGGCGCGTTACGCGGTTCGCGCCGAGACGCGGATCATGACGCTGTTAGGGTGGTGGAGAGCGGGTTGGGCGCAACTACCGGCGCGGCGCCTCGCTCTCACCGGCCTGTACCATGAACCGCTCACCCTGCAATGGGTCGGCGATCCGAACGATCTGAAGGCACGGCTGCTCTCTGCGGGATGGCGGACCTCCGTGCCGTGGAGCCGCCGGTCGGGCTTTTCGTGGCTCACCCCGCGCGCAAGGCTGTTAGACCTGCCCGTGATACCCCGCCTCCACAATGGCTATCGCACCGCGCTTATCCTGGTGCATGCCGGCGACGGGCCGGCAAGCCGCTTCGTCCTGCGCCTCTGGCGATCGGACGTCGCGGTGAGGGACGGTCGAGGCGTCGTTCGGCGGCTCTGGATCGGTACGGTCCTCGCAGAGCGGATGGAGAGGGTCGCCGGCGTTATGACGCTCATCCGTACGGAAATGGACGTCAACGCGCCGCGCGATGCGGTGGCGGCGGCGCTCTCCCCGTCGCGGCTGGTCCGCCGCAGCAGCGGCGAGGCGGGATGGGACGGCTTGGTTCTTCTCGCTTACGATCCCCGACTTTTACTGCCGCATCTTTCTCTGTACGGCGGCAGTCGCGCACAAGAGGGCACGGAGGCGGCCGTGGCTGAGGGACCAAACCGGACGCAGTCGTGCCGATATGTGGTGGAAATTGCGCGGCGGCGTCTCTTCTGCAGGTAGAGTACTCGGTCAGGCTGCCAGATCAAGTGATGGCTTGGGAGGAGGAACATACAAAGTTGGCCAACCCTCGCCTTTGCGCATCGTGATCTGACCGCTGGCGAGCACTGAAGTGGACCCCATCCGTGGGACCGCTCGGACCGGTTTCTTATACCGTTTCGATCTCATGGTGACGTAATGTTGTGGAGAGCATTGATCCACCAAGGATAGCCGGTGAGCCGAGCCAGCTTGGCGGGATCGTCCCAATAGGGCTGCAGGGTCTCGGTCAGCATCTGCT
>Ga0209061_1000272_pt1 | contig 153551 bp, 138 predicted proteins | sample Coa_R1_10_FD_187157 | JGI IMG/M metagenome (GOLD analysis project Ga0209061, IMG submission 187157) | Surface soil microbial communities from Centralia Pennsylvania, which are recovering from an underground coalmine fire - Coalmine... | ecosystem: Environmental > Terrestrial > Soil >...
AGCTCTCGGCGCGCGCCCCTGGGCGAAGCCTGTCTATGCAAGTGCGCCAAGCTCTGCTGCTCGGCCTGAGTTTCAATTTGTACCGCCTGAGGCATCGCTACCTTTTTCCGAGGATGTCAACAGAGCCCAATGAGTTCTAGCGAAAGGTCTAACGGAGACTCGATAGGACCCGGAAGAGCAACACCGCGGCGACAACGATGAGCCCGCAGTGCACGAAAAGCAGGAAGCGGCCGGCTGACAGGCGGCGATTGATAGCGCGGCCCAGAAATACGGCGATGATGATGAACGGCAGCGAAAGCAGGTAGAAGTGGCTAACGGTGGAAGTCCAAAGGCCAGCCGCCCAATAACCGCTCATCACCAGAATGCTGGCCGGGAGAAAATATCCCTGCAGCGTGGCGCGAAAATGCCGCGGAGACCAGCCTCGTAGCGCACCGTAGATGGCGAGCGGAGGGCCGTTCATGCCGTAGGCGCCACCGAACACGCCGGCGGCGAAACCGAAAAGCCAAGCCAGTTTGTCCGTATGCAGGGTTGCGCGCTTGCGTCCGAGCAAGGAGTAGAGCGAAAACCCGAGAATCACCAGCGCCAACGATAATTTGACGAACGGCTCCGGCACGCGCTTCAAAAGCAGCAGCCCAAGCGGAATCCCCACCAGAGTGGATATGACCAGGCGCACCGCGCTGCGCGCGTGAACGTGGCGCCAGTCCTGCAAGACCACAATCAGTGCGACCGTGACGGAGGCCAGCACGGCGACCGGCGTCGCGACTTGCACCGGCAGTATCAACGCGAGGATCGGCACTGCAATCAGGGCCTCGCCGAAACCGAAGGCGGACCGGACGGTCGTCGCGACGAAGAACACCGCCGGGACGATGAACAGACTCGCGTCGGCGGTCATGTATGGCGGACAAAGAGATGGAGGACCTTTGCGTGATGGCCGGGCATTTCGCGGCGAAGTGGCGGAAGCGTGTCGGAGTCGAACCGACCATTCTGCTCGCAAAGAGCAGAATCAATGGCTTTGAAGGCCACGAAGGTCACCGGACCCCTTTCGCCTCCAGGCGGATTATAGCAGGGGCGCCGCGCAATCACGAATGGCTGCCGTGCCGCTACGAATTGGGCGCGCGCGCGGAGGCTTTTTTGCGGGCGAGACTGAGCAGCTTCAAGTCGGTGCAGACTTCGTAATACGGGCGCGTGCCGGGCTCGCCGATCTTCCCTCCGGGCAGAAGCTGGCGGACGAAACCCTTGCGGATCACGATCGGCTCGATGGATTCTCCGAGAGGCACTTCTCCGAAAAAGAGCTGGACGCGTTCCTTGCCCCACGGGAGCGGAAAATTTCCGCCCATGGGCGCCAGCGAAATTTCGGCGCTGAGTTTCTGAAAGCCTTCGTCGTTGAGCTCGATGCCGTTGAGGTTGTAACGGACCAGCAGCTCTTCGCCTTCATCGGCGGCTGCGTCGTCCATGAGAGATTGGAGGAGGAAAACGTTGAACGGCGAAGAATTTTCCTTGAAGAGCCGCTTGGCCATTTTCGCGCAACTGGAAAGGCGATCGGAAAGGTTGAGCGCGCGCGAGATCATGATTTTCGAGTCGGCGTCCATCCAGAGCGAGGGCGCGGAATCCTGGAAGGCGACGCCGACACCCAATTCGAGCGGCGGCAAATTGCTGGATTGCGCGCGCTGATTGTAGGCACCGGTGACGGCGAGAATTTCCCGCGCGAGGACGCAGGCGCGAGCGACGGCGCGCTGCGTGGCGCGCGTCGATTCGGTTTCGTAAATGGCGAGAATAATGGCATCGCCTTCGATGAAGACCTTGGCCGCGCCGTAGCGCTCCAGCATTTTCTTGACCGGCTCGTGCAGAGCCATGCTGAAATGCGACGCGGGATTCATGCCGCGCGCCAGCAGGTCTTTGGTGATGCCGGTCGAGCCGCGCACATCGGCCTTGATGACCACGTGGTTGATGATCGGGTCGTCGGCGGGGCGGCCTTCGTCGGGATGCAGAAATTCGTAGAGGCTCTTGTTGGCGCGCGAGAGTTCGCGGGCGCGTTCGGAGCGGACCAAGTTGATGCGCTCCATCCACGACGCGACGTGCTGGTAATTGCGGCGATCGCGGCGCAGGCGCATCAGATCCTCGGCGAATTGCGCGGCGATCGCGCGCGTTTCGTCGTTGCCGCGGCGGCGGATCGAGCGCGCGGCTTCCTCGAGCTTGCGGATGGAAATTTTGCGCGCGGGAAACTGTTCGAGGATTTTCTCCACGCGCTTGGCTTCGTCGCGATTGACCAGCGCTTTCTTCAGTTGCTGCAAATGCACCGGAGGGCAATATTCGGCGGCGATTTTGCGCAGCTCGTAGCCGGCGAGGACATGGAAGAGCAGGTCGTGCTCTTCGAGGCGATGGACCCATTCTTCAAGCAGGCGTTCGCGGGTTTCGGGCGAACTGCCGGCCTCCTCGGCCGAGACGCGAGCGTCGAACAGGCGCCGCGCGTTGGCCGGCTGATTCAGATAATCGCCCAGGCGGCTCTGAAATTCCTCGGTCAGGAAATCGACGCGCAGCTTGGCGGCTGAGATCTGCTGGCCGAGCTCCTCGAGGTTGCTTTCAATCGACGAATATTTGCGGCGAATTTCGCGCACGTCGTCGGGCGCGTCGCCGGCGATCCCCGGCTTGCGCTTAAACAGCCAGAACGACTCGTCGGGGGCGCCGGAGCGGCGCGCGGCTTCTTCCTGCTCTTCTTCAAGACGCGCCAGTTCGGAACGCAGCGAGCGGGCCTGTTCGAGCAGGCGCTCGTGCGTTTTGCGGGCTTTGGCGAGGTCGTCGGCGTGATCGCCCGTCGGCACGCAGTCGCGAAGCAGTCCGAGAAGCAGATTATCGAAAACCTCGAAGCGATCCGGGTCGCTCAAGAAGTTGCCGAGCAGGACGTAATGTTCGAGGAAGAGGTGATCGTCGGCGCCATTTTCGACGAACAGGCATCGGTTCTGGAGGAGATCGTAAATTTCAAAAAAATCGTCGCCGAAAAGCGCTCGGCGGGTTTTCGAGATGGTCCCTTCCTCCACTTCGCGCCAGATGCGGCAGAGAGTCTCACCAACCTGGCGAATCACTCCCTTGCGTCCCGCTTGCAATTCGGCGATTTTCGAGCGCATCACGTGGGCCTGCTCGCTATGCTCGAACAGCTCGCCGCGGGAGCGAATCCAGTCCTTGCACTCGACGAGAATGCTCGAAAACTGGTTGACGGCTTCCTGCATGATGAATTTCAGCAGGGCCAGACGGTGGAGGACGTCCGTTTCAATCGATTGCTGGTATTTGGCGCGGGTGATCGATTCCTGCAGGATATCCGTCAGCAAGCGGCGAAACGCGCCATGTTCCGGCGAACCGGTCTGCTTGCGGGGATCGCGCTCTTTCTGGTGCGGAAGCTGAAAGCTGACCGTTTGGCGGATCAGGTCAAGGAGGTATTTTTGCGTGAATTCGACGAATTTGGGGCTCAGAAAAACGTCATAATGGATATTATCGATGCCGAGAGCGAGATGTTCGAGGCGGATTTCGGCCGAATAGGGCTCCAGTTTCATCCGTTCCGGATGAACGAGCGATGGCGCAATGTGCGTTTCTGGCATTAACGGCTGCGGTCTGTGGACAAGCATTCACTTTAGCCGACGCGGAAACTGACCTGCAATGGAACGGAGCGAAAGCGTTAATGGCGAGGCCGTTGCGGAGCACTTTGAACCGAGAACTGAGGCGGTTTAGCGGTGGATTGGACGATTGGCGAGAGCCAGCGCGATCAGCAGATTGAGGACGACATTCGTCCGGACGATCCGGGGTCGATCCAGACGACTGCCCCGGCGGCATCCGGAGCGCCCGATGAGGGGCCATGCCTGTACCTCGGCCCCTCAGGCCAGCGATGCTACCAGCGCGCGATCAAAGATGGATTCTGCGCGGCCCACCAGCCAGGAGTTACGACGCGTGCGCAGATCGCCAAACGTTCCAAGATTGCGGCGGCGATCGCCGGCATTCTGGGCGCGTTGTGGCCGTACGTTTATGATTTTGTGCACGCGTTGTTCCGGATGTTTCATCCGCGCTGAGCCTCGCGCGCTCACCCGCGCCGCGATCCATTTCAACCGGATTTTCCACACGATCCGCCGAAGGCGTTGATCGAATCGGGATGACCACCCGTTTGGGGCCGCTTTTCCGGTAGAATGTCGGGCCATGTCGAATTTACTCAGCGGCAAGACGGCCATCGTATTGGGAGTGTGGAACAAGTGGAGCATTGCATACGCCATCGCGGCGGCGTTTGCGCGCGAAGGCGCCACGCTGTTGCTGACCTATCAGAACGACCGCGCGAAACCGGCGGTTGAAGAATTGGGGCGGGATCTCGGATGCGCGGCGTTTTATCCGTGCGACGTGACCAAGCCGGAAGATGTCGGCCAGCTCGCGAAATCAATTCAATCCGAGAAACGAAAGCTCGACATCGTGGTGCATAGCCTGGCTGCCGCCAAACACGAGGAGCTGAATCAGCCCTTCATCGAGACGTCGCGCGAAGGTTTTCAGTTTGCGCTGGAGGTGAGCGCGTATTCGCTGGTGGCGATTGCGAAGGCGCTGGCGCCGTCGATGAGCGATGGCGGCGCGATCCTCACGCTCACCTATCTGGGCTCGACGCGCGTGATTCCCAACTACAACGTCATGGGCGTGGCCAAGGCGGCGCTCGAAGCGGAGATGCGTTATCTGGCGAGCGAACTGGGGCCCAGCAAGATCCGTGTGAATGCCATTTCGGCGGGGCCGATCAAGACCATTTCCGCGCGCGGCGTGAAGGATTTAGGAAAGATGCTCGACCTCGTGGCGCAACGCGCTCCGCTGCGCCGCAACACGGATCAGGCGGAAGTAGCCGATGTCGCCGTGTTTCTCGGCAGCGATTTGGGGCGCGGCGTCACCGGCAACGTGATCTACGTCGACGCCGGATTTCAGATCATGGGCATGTGACGGCCGGGACGCCGAGACGCAGTGACGCAGAGCAAAAGTTGCGATGGCCGCTTCCGCAGAAACGCGTTCCGACGCCGCCGCACAAAAGCGCTGGCGATCGAAACGCCCGTTTCGATCCATTGTGCGGTGGATTGCCATCGGACTGGCAGGGCTCTGGTTGCTGTTTGTTTTACTGCTGACGGCGATGCGGTGGATCAACCCGCCGACCACCGCCGTACATGTGGAGCGCGGCTTACAGGCGTGGATGCACCACAAGCCCTACCACGAGCGATACCAATTCGTTCCCCTGAGCCAAATCTCGCCGAACCTTCAGCATGCGGTGATCGCCGCGGAAGACGCGCGCTTTTACCAGCACCATGGGTTCGATTGGCATGCGATCGAACTCGCCGCGGAACATGACGCGGAAGGCGGCCGCATCCGCGGAGGCTCGACCATTGATCAGCAACTGATCAAAAACCTGTTTTTCGGCACCGACCGCTCGTTTCTTCGCAAGGGGGCCGAAGCCACGCTGGTTCCGGTGGCGGAAGTGGTCCTTGGCAAGCGGCGGATTCTGGAGCTGTATTTGAACGAGGTGGAATGGGGGCCGGGCGTTTATGGGGCGGAGGCGGCGTGCCGTTACTGGTACCGAACCTCGGCCCGCCATATCGACCCAGATCGCGCGGCTCGGCTCGCGGCAATTCTGCCTTTGCCACTGAAGCGGCGGCCCGACCGTATGAATCACTATAGCGAGCTCATCCTAGAGCGGATGCGGCAGATGGGGTGGTAGAGCCCATGGATGCCCACTCGCGTCAAACGGCTGTGAGGAGCGCGGAATCTTCGATACGGATGCGGCGCGTGGATTCGTCCACGTGCGAGAGGTGAATGCGGAGGACGGGCCAGTCGAGAGCGAACAAAAGCTTTTCGGGCCATTCGACGATAACGGCGGCGGTTTCGCTGAAGATGTCTTCCATGCCGAGGGTGCCGAGGTCGCGCGCGTCGGTAATGCGGTAGAGATCGACGTGGTAAGCGCGCGGGCCGCGATCGTATTTGTGGATCAGCGTGAAAGTAGGGCTGGTGACTTCGTCTTCGGCGGCGGCTCCCAGACCAGCCACCAGCCCTTTCGTGAAGGTGGTCTTCCCTGCCCCGAGTTCGCCGGAAAGCAAAATCAGAACGGGCGGCTTCAGGCGCGCGCCAAGCGCGCGTCCCTGCTCGATGGTTTCTTCCGCCGAATGGGTGAGGATTTCGAGGTCAGGCACGGCAGCACTCGGCATGGAATTTCCGGTACGCGCCGGGAATCGACTGGATCAAGTCCGACGCGAGCAGCGGCGCTCCGCCTTTTTCTTCCAGCGCAACGTCACCCGCCAGCCCGTGCAGATACACGCCGAAAGCAAGCACGCGATGCCAATCGGCAGTCCCGAATTGCGCGGTCATCGCCCCGAGCATTCCGGTGAGGGCGTCGCCCGTGCCGCCGCTGGCCATGCCGGGATTCCCCGTGGAGTTGACGAAAACGCTGCCATCGGGCGCGGCGACGACCGTGTGGTGACCCTTTAAGATGACGTGAGCGTCCCAATCGGCCGCGGCCTTGCGCGCCGCTTCCACGCGCGCCCTTTGCAGCTGCGGAACCGAGCAGCCTAGCAGGCGCGCCATTTCGCCGGGATGGGGCGTAAGGGCCAGCAAGCCAGCCGACTGGCGAAGTTCGGCGGCGCGACCGTCGAAAGCGTTCAGGCCGTCGGCATCGAGAATGACCGGCACCTCGCGGCTCCCGATGACCACGCGGCGAATGAAGGATTGCGTTTCGGCGTCTGTCGAAAGGCCCGGCCCGATGGCGAGCGCGCGCTTGCCCGCGAGTAGCGATGCGAAGGCGGCGCCTTCGAGAGAGCGCTCGGAGATGGTGCCCGCCAGCGTGGCGGGAAGCGGAGCCGTCATTACTTCCGGTGCGTGAGCGGCGACGATGGGTAAAGCGGGCTCGGGCGTGGCAACGGTGACCAATCCCGCGCCGGCACGCAGCGCCGCCCACGACGCCAATACCGCGGCGCCGGTTTTGCCTACCGAACCAGCGACGACCAGCACATGACCGTAGTCGCCCTTGTGGCCTTCCGCTTTGCGGGGGATGGCAAATCGCGCAAATTCGGCGGCGTCGCTCCAGCGCATCCGCGACTGGCTGATTTCGTCGATTAATTCGGGCGGCGAGCCGATATCCCGGACGGCCACCTGGCCCAGATATTCCGCGGCCCCGCCGTAAAAAAAGCCGAGCTTGGGAGCGGTAAATGTGACCGTAAAATCGGCGCGTACCGCAACGCCCGCGATTTCGCCGGTGTCGGCGTTCAGGCCGGACGGAATATCCACGGCGACAACGGGAGTTTTCGGCTTGCGGGAGTTGACAGCTTCGACGGCTCGGCGAAGCAGCCCTTCGACCGGGCCGCGCACACCGGTGCCGAGGAGCGCGTCCACAATCAGCGCGGAGCTTGGAAAGTCGAAGAGAACGGAATCCATCGCGAATGGATCTTTAATTTCAACACATTCGCCCCCAAGCTTCAGCCAGCGATGGAGATTCGCGGCCGCCTCGCCTTGTATGTCTTTTTGGTCAGCAAGCAAATAGACAGCTGGCTTGGCGCCCATCTCGAGTAGATGACGCGCGACAACGAAACCGTCGCCGCCGTTATTGCCCTTGCCGCAGAGCACGACGATCTTCCGCCGCGCGAAGGATGGAAAACGCGCGCGAATAAATTCGGCGACGGTGCGTCCGGCGTTTTCCATCAACGTAAGGCTTGGGACGCCATAGCGCTCGGTGGTAAGGCGGTCAACTTCGCGCGTTTCCGCGGCGCTGAGAATTTTCATGATGGCGAATCAATACGAACCGGACATTTCGTAAGAGACAGTATATGCGAAATGCAGAGCCTCAGTTCATGCGCGCGACCACAACCGTAATATCGTCCGCCTGCTCCGGGGTTCCGGCCCATTGCTCGACGGCGTTGACCAGGCCTTGGGCAATGCGACTGGCAGGCATGTCGCGGTGGTGCAGCACTTCGTTTTTCAGGCGCGCGATGCCGAATTCCTCCCCGTATACATTTTCCGGCTCCGTCAAGCCGTCGCTGAAGGCCACGAGCAGGCTGCCGGGTTTCACCAGCATTGTGCATTCGGTATAGCGCGCGTCTTCAAAGAGGCCGACCACCGTGCCGCCCTGGTCGAGATTCTGCACGCAGCCGTCACTGACGAACAGGGGCGGCAGGTGGCCCGCGTTGGTGTAGGTGAGGCTCTTGGCTTCGGAATCGTACACCGCGTAGAAGAGCGTGGCATAGCGGTCGTCGGAGGTGTTCTTGAAAAGATGGCGATTCAGACGCGAGACGAGCTCGGCCGTACCGGAGGAGCCGTCAAACATCGCGGTGCTGCGCAGCGCCGCCTGCAGGCTGGCCATTAGCAGCGCGGCAAAAATCCCCTTGCCGCTGATATCCGCGACCGCTATGGCCGCGCGGGTAGGACTGAGCGTCACGAAATCGTAGTAATCGCCGCTGACCACGCGTGCGGGACGGCAGATCGCGGCGAGATCGAGGCCGCGAATTTCGGGAAGCGCGCGCGGGAAAAGCTGCTGCTGGACTTCGCGGGCGATTTCCACTTCGTGGGCGAGACGCTGGCGCTCCCGCTGCTCGGCGAGCAATTCGCCGACCGAGCCGATCATTTCGTTGAAGGATTCCGCCAATGCCCCCAATTGGTCGCGCCGGGCGATGCGCACGCGATACCCGAGGTCTCCGCGGCGCACATGGAGAGTTCCCTCGTACAAATCGGAGACGGAACCGGTAATCGTCCGCGATAAAAAAAATGCCGTGGTGAAAGCAGCGATTTCGAGCAACAGAAAAATGACCGCCATGGCCTCGAGGCCTTCCACCAGGTACGGGCCAAGATCGCCGACCGAGGTGAGCAGCGCGCTATTGACGCTGGATGGCCGCAGCTCGAATCGCGCCAGGACGGGACGCTCGACGGCTTCGGCGCCGGTATCCGCGCGGCGAGCCTCGAGCGTCGAGAGACCGTTAAACGCAGGATCGATCAGCCAGTATTTCGCGGGAGGAAGCTTGCGATTCGCACTGGCGATCTCCTGGCGGGGTATGTAGATCGTTCCATTCAGCGGAATACCGCGCGCGGACGCATTCGTCGCAGGGTCAAGCAGCGTGAGTTCGATGGGGCCGAGTTGCGGTGGAAGGCTATCGAGCGTGGCCGAGGTGATCGGCGCGATCACGAGAACCGTTGCTTTGCCGCCGGGCACGGACAGACTTTCCGCGGAAGAAAAATAAAGCTGCCCGCGAAATTCCGCGAGCCCCGCGAACTGCTTGCCGTTCATCGCGCGCACTAACTGCGAGCCATGATTCAAGTACGCGCTTAACTCCGGCCAGTGGGCTTGTGCGGCAGCAACCACGCTGGCAACTTCGGGTCGCAACAGGATGGGGCTCTCGACCGCCCTGGAATTAAGCGGAACAGGTTTATCCGGCTCGATGCCTTTTTCATGGGAGACCGCCGCGGTGATCGCGTTCGTATCCGCTGCGATAATACTGATGCGATTTTGCAGGTCGTCGTGAAGCAGATGCGCGCCGATCTGCAATTCGAGCAGCCACGCGGCGGCGGCCACCATGGCAATGAGAAGCAGTATGGGGATCACGGCGGCAAACAGGTAAACCAGGCCCAACCGGTTGCGAAGGCTCCAGAGGAAGCGGCCGCGAATCCACGGGATGAGCCGAATAAACAGATATACGACAGCCAAGAACGCAAGGAAGCCGATAAACGGAAACGCCCCGAGCGGCGCAAAGGCTCGGCGAGCGATTACGAGGCTGACGTAAATCAGAATGACGGCGATGGCCGCGCGATCGGCCAGAGTGGTTCTGCGGAAAAACAAAGCCAGGCGCCGCGCGGAAAACCGGCGCGTGAGAGATGAATGCCGCGGCGGCTCCCGCAGATGGGTACCCGCGCCGTTCATGTTACGGCGCCTTGTTCCTTTCTTACAGAAGCGAGCTGCACCTTGCTGTGGCGGCGGCTGTACAGCGCGTACACCAGCAACCCCATCCCCAACCAGATGAGCAGGCGGAACCAGGTGATCGGAGGGAGGCTCGCCATGGCGCCCACCGACGTCAAGATACCGAGGATCGGAACGAGCGGAACCAGAGGCGTCTTAAACGGACGCGGCAAGTTCGGCCGGCTCTTCCGCAAGGCCCAGACGCCCGCGGAAACAATCACGAAGGCCAGCAGCGTGCCGATGTTGACGAGGTCGGCGAGTTCGCCGATCGGAATTAGCGATGCGAATGCCGCCACGCAGACGCCGACCACCAGCGAAGAAATCCACGGAGTCCGAAAACGGGCGTGAATGGCGCCCGCCCATTCGGGAAGCAGGCCGTCGCGTGACATGGAGTAAAAGACGCGCGATTGCCCGAGGAGCATCACGAGCATCACGCTGCCCAGTCCGGCGACAGCGCCTGCCTTGACAAGCAAGCTGCCCCACCTCACGCCGGTAGCGTCGATGGCGATAGCGACGGGGTCGGCTACATTCAACGATGTGTACGGCACGACGGCGGTGAGCAAGCCGGAAACCAGGATGTAGAGAACGGTGCAGATTACCAGCGAGCCGATGATGCCGATGGGCATGTCGCGCTGCGGATTTTTGGCCTCCTGAGCGGCGGTCGAGACCGCGTCGAAACCAATATAGGCAAAAAAGATCACCGAGGCGCCGCGGGCCACTCCCGACCATCCGAAATCGCCAAAATGTCCGCGATTGGGGGGAATGAAGGGATGCCAGTTGGAAACCGCTGTGTCTGTGTGATGCAGGACGAATGCTCCCGCGACCGCGATGAACACCAAAACAATCGCGATTTTTATAAAGACGACCGCGGACGTGAAATTGGCCGACTCTTTGATTCCAATGATCAGAATGAACGTGGAGACGGCGATGGCAAAAAACGCCACAAGGTTAAAGATGCCCACGGCGTGAGGCAGCGAGCTCGCGCTGATTCCCGCCGATTTGAGCGTCTCCTGAACCGTGGATAGTTGCCGCCACTGGCCTTGATAGAAGACGAGATGCGTTCCGGGCGTGGCGATCCATTGCGGCGGAATGTGCAGACCCAGATCGTCGAGCAAACTCACGAAATAGCCGCTCCAGCCGGAGGCGACAGTCGCGGCGCCAAAGGCATATTCCAGAATCAGGTCCCAGCCGATGATCCAGGCGAAAATTTCGCCCAAGGTCGCGTAGCCATAGGTGTAGGCGGAGCCGGCGATCGGAATCAGGGATGCAAACTCGGCGTAACACAGGCCCGCGAAGGCGCAGATGATGCCGGACAGAATAAACGAGATGACGATTGCAGGCCCCGCAGCGGTAGCGGCGGCCTGCCCGGTCAGAACGAAGATACCGGCACCGATAATCGCGCCAATGCCGAGCGTAATCAGATTGATCGGGCCGAGCGCGCGGCGAAGCGAGCCTTCGCCAGTTTCGGCAGCCTCCTCCATGATTACATTCAACGGCTTGGTGGCAAAAATTTGACTGCCCATTCAGGCTCCCTGCAAAACCTGCCGACCCTCACGAGCCGAGCGCGAGGCGCACGATTCGCGGGCACCGGATTCTCTCCGAACAAGGCCGGGACTTCAAGCATCTCCGGCGGCGCGTTCGGCGGCTGGTTCCGGGCGCGATTGAAGGCGCCAGATCGCGTAGACCGGTACGCCGAGCAGAACGATGATCACGCCCGGCCACGTGTACTGCGGCTTGTACCGAAGGAGCTGCACTTCAAGGAAAGCCGCCATCACCAGATAGATTGCCGGCAGCACCGGATATCCAATCGCGCGATACGGCCGGGGCATATCCGGACGCTTCCAGCGCAGAACGAAGAGTCCCGTGAGCGTGAGGATGTAGAAGATCACCACGGCGAATATAAGAAAGTCTAGCAGTTGTCTGTACGTGCCGGAAAGGCAAAGTAGCGAAGCCCAGACGCATTGAACGACCAGCGCGACGGCCGGGACGTGGCGGCGGCTCACCGTGCCAACCGATTTAAAGAAGACGCCGTCTTTGGCCATGGCGTAGTAAATGCGTGCGCCGGAGAGGATCAGTCCGTTGTTGCAACCGAATGTTGAAATGAGAATTGCGAGCGCCATCAGAATGGCGCCGGCCGGGCCGAAGATCACCTGCAACGCGGCTGTGGCCACGCGCTCGTCGGAGGCGTATTCAATCCCGCGCGCAATGGCCGTGGCGCCGTGAGGATTACCAGCCAGCGGCAGAACGCGCAGGTACGCGAAATTCGCGAGCACGTACAGCAAAACGACCAAACCCGTCCCCATCGCCAGCGCAAGCGGCAAATTGCGATGCGGATTTTTCACTTCGGCCGCGGTGAAGGTGATGTTGTTCCACGCGTCCATGGCGAACAGTGAGCCCACCATGGCGACGCCAATCAGCGTGATGGTGCCGATCATGCGCGTGGGAGAATCCGGCGGATATGCATGCAGAGCGGACCATCCGGCGTGCCGCCAAAACGAGTTGAAGTTCGCCGATCGCGCTTCCGGCGTGCTGAACCAAAACCCGAGAAGCACAAGCACGGCCAGCGAGCCGGTCTTCGTCACCGTAAAGATGTTCTGCACGATTTTGCCGAGCCTCAGGCCCCGCGTGTTCACCCACGTGAGCAGCACGATGGAAAGAATGGCGAGCAGGTTCTGGCGGTTAAGTCCGACGTGATACGGCCCGAGCGAGCCGAACCAGAATTGCCAGGGTCCGAAAGTGGCTGACCGGCCGATCCACGCCGATGCGGAAAACCACGGAAAAAGCAGCGCCGTGAACTTTGCAAACGCGATGGCCACCGCCGCGATCGTAGCGGTCTGGATGACCAGCAGCATCGTCCAGCCGTACAGGAAGCCCCAAATCCGGCCGAGCGACTCGCGCAGGTACACGTATTGGCCGCCAGCATGAGGCATCGCCGCGGCGAGTTCGCCGTAGCTCAAGGCGGCGATAATGGTCATGATGCCGGAGGCGACCCACACCAGGATCAGCAGACCCGGACTTTGAACTTGATGGGCGATATCGCTGGAGACGATAAAAATGCCGGAACCAATCATCGAACCGGCCACAATCATCGTGGAGTCAAACAGGCCGAGTCCTTTGACCAACTCGCCGGTTGAGGGCGATTGCGCCGTGCTTTTCACTTGCACCCCCTCAGCCATTACGCGGCCGCGCCACTCACTTCCTTCGCGCGCGATCAAACGCAGCCGCGAACTCGCGCACCCGCGCGGCGGGATCACCGGCTTTCATCAAATCGCTGATCACCGCCAAAGAATCGGCACCCGCCCGATAGACTTCCTCTGCCCGGTCAGCGGTAATGCCGCCAATCGCGACGAGCGGCTTGCGAGTTAGTTGCCGCGCGGCGCGCACGAATTCCACGCCCACCACAGGATCCGGATTGCTTTTGCTCGCCGTCGGGAAGATCGGCCCCACGGCAATATAATCCGCCGAAGTGCGGTCCGCCTCGCGGAGTTGGTCTAGGGTGTGTGTCGAAACGCCTACCCATTGAGGATGTCCGCAGATTTGCCGCGCCGCCTCGACAGGCAAATCATCCTGCCCTACATGCACCCCGCCAGCTTTTGTGATCGCGGCAATATCGGGACGGTCGTTGACGATCAGCCGCGCGCCGCCAGGTGCGAGCGCTGCGAGCAAAGCCCGCGTTTGCGCGTGGATGGCCGACGCAGACGCTGACTTGAGACGCAACTGGATCAGTCGCACGCCGGCGCCAGCAAGCGCTTCGGCGAGCGGGATGATTCGGTCCGCCGGGACGCTCGAATCAATGATCGGATACAAGGATGGAAACACCATTCCCCTCACGCTGCTTGCATTCTCTCATGCCCATCGAAATGACCCGCGCCCGCGCTTGAGGGAAGCTCTTGCCAGAAGACTTCAGTTACGCTTTTTCTGGGATTCGAACATCCGCTCGAGTGAATGTGTGTCGAAATTTCCGGAGACAAAATCCGGATGAGTGATGATGCGCTTGTGCAGAGGGATCGTCGTTTTGATTCCCTCAACCACGAATTCATCGAGCGCCCGATGCACGCGGGCAATCGCTTCGGCGCGGTCATCGCCGTAAGCGATCAGCTTCGCAATCAGCGAATCGTAGTAGGGCGGAATCACTGCGTCGGCGTAGGCGGCCGTATCGACGCGCACGCCCGGCCCGCCCGGAACCCGGAACGCCGTGATTCGCCCGGGCGAGGGCGTGAACTTTTCCGGATCCTCGGCGTTGATGCGGCATTCGATGGCGTGCCCGTGGAATTTCACGGCGGGGATCACGTCCTTCATTCGCTCTCCGGCCGCCAGACGAATCTGCGACTTCACCAGATCGACGCCGGTGACCATTTCCGTCACCGGATGTTCCACCTGAATGCGCGCGTTCATTTCGATGAAGTACAGCTCACCGGAGGAATCGCGCAGAAATTCCACTGTGCCCGCGCTGGAATACCCGACTTTCTTCAGGGCATCGACAACCTGACTTCCCATTCTCTTACGCGTGGCGTCGTCAACCACGGTGGATGGCGACTCTTCCAGTACCTTCTGATGCCGCCGCTGCAGCGAGCACTCGCGTTCGCCCAGATGGATCACGTTGCCGTGGCGATCTCCCAAGACTTGAAATTCGATATGCCGGGGACGCTCGATCAGCTTCTCGAAGTACACGTTCGGACTGCCGAATGCCTGTTCGGCCTCCGCGCGCGCCGTGTGAAACGCCGGCAAAAGCTCCTTCTCGTTGCGGACGATGCGCATGCCGCGCCCTCCGCCGCCCTCCGCCGCCTTGATCATCAACGGGAATCCAATTTCCGCGGCAGCGTCAGCAGCCGCCGTTTCGTCCGGCACCACGCCGTCGCTGCCCGGAATGATCGGCAGCCCGGCCGCAGCCATTTCCGCGCGGGCGCGATCCTTTTCGCCCATCATGCGAATCACCGCCGGCGAAGGACCGATGAACGTAATGTGCGACGCCTCGCACACTTCCGCGAAGTTCGCGTTTTCGCTGAGAAAACCGTATCCCGGATGGATCGCGTCCACATCGGCGATTTCAGCGGCGCTGATCACTTGCGGGATGTTCAAGTAGCTATCGGAGCTGCGCGGAGGACCGATGCAAATCGCCTCATCGGCGAAGCGAACATGCAGCGCGTGCCGGTCCGCCTCCGAATAAACCGCGACCGTGCGAATGCCGAGTTCCTTGCACGCGCACAGCACGCGCAGCGCGATTTCACCCCGGTTGGCAATCAGAATTTTCTTGAACATTCGGTTCACGGAGCGGCCGCGGCGACGCCTGAGGTACTGCGCCGCGCCGGCCGCGGTTGGTTATTTGCGCGGACGGATGTCGAAAAGGGGCGCGCCATACTCGACCGGCTTGCCGTTTTCGACGTGAATTCGCACAACCTCGCCCGCCACGTCGGATTCGATCTCGTTCATCAGCTTCATCGCTTCAATGATGCACAGCACCTGGCCAACATCGACGCTGGCGCCGACGGTAACAAACGGCTCCGCCTCGGGACTCGGTGCAGAATAAAACGTCCCTACGATCGGAGATTTGATGGTATGCAAACTATCCGCCTGACCATCCGGAGCCGATGCGGCCGCGGTGCTCGGCGTTTCTGCGACAGGCGGAATGGCCAAACGCACTGGCCCCGGCTCCGCGTACGCTCTTATCTCGGCGGGCCGCGCGCTCGATGCTTTCTTGAGCCGCACGAGTAGACCGCCGTGCTGGTATTCCAGTTCCTCCAACCCATGCGACTGCATCAACGACAACAGTCGCTCGATTTCTGGAAGATTTATACGGGTCGAACCCGCTTTTGTTCCCGCTGTTTTCGATTTTTTAGCCATTTAGATTTCGATCAGATTCCGGGGTGCTGTCGTTATGGTCTCCGCGCCACGCGCGGTCACTACAATGTCGTCTTCAATGCGGATTCCGCCCAAACCTTCGATGTAAACACCCGGTTCCACGGTGACCACCATTCCCTCCGCGAGAACCGTTTGGTCTCCTCTGCCAAGGCGAGGAGCCTCATGAATTTCCAAACCAATGCCGTGGCCAGTGCTGTGGGTGAAGTACCCAGCCAGTCCCGCGCGCCGAAGCACGCTGCGCGCCGCGGCATCGATATCCTGCGCCTTTACTCCGGGCCGCACGGCGGCTTTTCCTGCTTCTAAGGCCTCCAAAACGGCGGCATATAAAGACCGTACTTTCGACGACGCCTTGCTCACGGACACCGTGCGGGTCATGTCACTGCAGTAACCGCGGAGTATAGCACCTTGATCAAGGACGACCAATTCGTTTTTCCCGATCGCTTTGCGGGAAGGGCGCGCGTGCGGCCATGCCGAACGTTCCCCTGAAGCAACGATCGTTTCAAACGACGGCCCTTCAGCGCCCTGCCGCTTAAAATCCCGCTCGATTTCCGCGGCAAGATTGAGTTCGGTCATGCCCGGCCGAAGAATCCGGCGCGCGCGCTCGAACGTCTTGCTCACGATCGCGGCAGCGTCTCGTATCGCCGAAATTTCATACACGTCCTTAAACAGCCGCAGTCTTTCCACAGCGCCCTGATCATCGATCCAGCGGATTTTCCTCGAAACCGCGGCGTCCAAGGCTTGTTTTTGCGCAACCGTCATTTGCGCGGGCGAGTAAGCCACCCGCCGCAGCGACCGCCGCGAGCGCAGCAGTTCGCCCGCCGCGCGCAGCAAGCCCTTTTTCGCCACTTGGATGCGCGCCCCGAATACCTCATCCTTCGACTGCATTGTGTAGCGGCTATCGGTGAAGAAAGTTGCGGCGCCCGATTCGATCAGCAGCAGTCCCGCGGAGCCGGTAAAACCGCAGAGGTAGCGAACGTTCGGTAGGTGCGAAACGACAATTGCGTCGGCGTCGATATCTTCCAAAACTGACTGGAGCCGCTCTCGCCTGGGACCAAAGCGGCTCTCGTCATGTGTATCCTGTCTTGCGCCCCCCACTTGCCGCGATAGCTTTCCCCGTCTGCTCGACGCTCAGCTCGGCAAAATGCGCGGCGTGAGGAAGAACAGCAGTTCCGCCGAACTGGAGCTTACCGTCGTATGCTTAAACAGGTTTCCTATCACCGGTATGCTCCCAACAAGCGGCACCTGATCGATTGACGTATGCTGCGACGTCACGATGATACCGCCAATGACCACCGTGGCGCCATCATTCACCGTCACCTTCGTTTCGGCGGATTGCGTATCGATGGCAGGGATCCCCTGCACGCGCGGAATTGCCTGATCGATCTGGTCGTTCTCCACCGTGACGTCCATATAGACGGTGCCATCGGCGGTGATTTGCGGGGTTACGTCAAGTTCCAGCACCGCATCCACAAACTGCACCGAAACCGTGTTGTTGATGATGGTCTGAACCGGAATCTTGGTTCCTTGCTTGACGACGGCCTTCTCGTTGTTCTGCGTGATCACCTTCGGCTGCGACAACAGCTTGCCTACGCCGCGATTTTCCGCGGCCGTAATGATCATATCGAGAGCGACGTTCGCCGAGCTGAAGCCGTAAGCGATGCCACTGGTCGGAACGGACGCGCCCAGGTTCGTCACCGCGGGGATCGCGTTGGCGCCCGAGCTCGTCCCAGTTTGCTGCGTCGGAGCGATCACGATCGGTGGCGGCGTCGGCGGCGTCAGTGGCGTGTTCACTCCCGACCCACCACCGACGACGTTGTTCCGGCTGGTGCTGCCCGCGGCCAACCCAAACTGCGTGCCGATTTCCCGCGCGAACGAGCGGCTGGCCTCCACCACGCGCGCCTCGATCTCCACCTGCTGCGAACGGCGGTCGAGTTCGCGGATCAGGTTGTCGATCACCGGAAGCGTACTCGGAATGTCGCGGATAATCAGCGTATTCGAACGGTCATCCGCGATAATATCACCGCGCGGCGACAGGAACTTCTTTAGGGTGTCCACCATCGCCGTAGCCTTCGCGTAGCTGAGAACGCGCGTCGTGGTGACTACGTTCGCGGCCTCCGCCTGCGCACGCGCCAAGTCGCGACTTTCCTCCGCTTCTTTCCGCAGCGTGGCCTTGGTTGCAATCCGCAGCACATTGCCCTCAAGCTGCTTATCCAAGTCGTTGTTCTTTAGAACGATGTCGAGCGCCTGATCCCACGGCACATCGTCTAACACGATCGTTAGGCTGCCCTTCACATTCGGATCGACGACCACATTCAGTCCGCTAATTTCGTGAATGAGCCGGAAGAAGTCGCGAAGGTCGACGTCCTTTAAGTTTACCGAGATCGGCTCACCGGTGAATTTCGTTTGCGGCGCGGCCTGAGCCTGAGGCGCTGCGGACGTAGTATCCGCCGCAATTCGCCCCGCTGCGGGTGATGCCAAGCCGCCAGCCGGCTGGGTCAAGCTTACCGGCAAAACTGCGGCCGGCGCCGGCACTGTGGCGGCCACACGCGGGTCCCCCGCGGACGCCACCTTCGCTGCCACCGGAGTTGGGTTTTGCGACGCAAACTCAGAAGCCGCGCCCTTTGAACCAGCACCCGCACCAAATCCGACGGTAACAACCTCGCCATGGCGCATGATTTGATACGCCGCACCCGCTTGCCGCAGATCAATTACCACTCGCGCAATTCCCGGCCGGAACTGCGCCATCCGGACATCGCGCACCGGATCAAACTTGCTGATAATCCGGCTTTCCGACGTACCCAATCGCGAATCGGAGAAGTCCAGAACCAGCCGTTCGGGATTGTGCAAACGCATCGCGTGATACGCCAACCGGCCGGAAGCCACAATATTCACGCTCGTCGTTCCATCGGCTTTCGTGAGATTCACGCGCCGAATCGCGCCGCCAGCCTCCGGCGCCACATCACCCGAGGTTGGCACTAGCGATGGCGCGATTCGCTTCACAAGGTTCGGAGTTTCGCCAAGCGTGTCGGCTGGCCTCACCACAACTGCCACATCCCGCGAATCGGGCCGCTCGACGTTCACCGTTGCGTCCGGCACCAACTGGATTTCGAGCCGCACATTCGGGCGGTCTCCCGTTGAGTAGCTGAGAACCCGGTATCCTTTGACGAGGCCCACGTTCAACTCCCGGATTCCCGCAGGATCGGCGGCCGAGACTCCGCTCAGATCGACTACATATAGACGCCCGCTCGGCTGATACGTCGAATATTCGAACGCGCCGGTCGCCTGCGCTTCGAGCCGCGTCGCGCCGGCTGACGGCACCACCTTTACATGCACCACAGGCGTCTCGCCCGCTCGCAGAGTTCCGTTCGACAGCAACAAACCGGCCGCAATCAGCGCGCCCAGCCCCCACGCCTTGCACATCATCCTCATTGCTGCTCTCCTGCGCTCGGGTAGATTCGCTTCACTACCGTCCGCTCGATCGGCTTCCCGAAGGCGTCTTTCGTATCCTGCTGAAACGTCACCCCATCCAGACTAATCTTCTCCACCTCGCCGTCATACAGACGGTCGCCTTCCCGCACGAAATAAACTCGCTGATCAGGATTTGCGATCACCGCAATCATCCCGTTCGCGCCCTGCACCGTTCCTTGAACTGTCAGGGTTCCTATCACCAAGCCCGCTTTCCCCGGCGGAAGATGCTCCGGGCCGCCTTTCGACGTGTTGATCAGGGCCACGAAGGGATCGCGCTTGCCGACCAAATCCAACGCCGCATCCTTCTGTGTTGGTGTTGGAGCCGCTGTCGGCGGCGCGGCAACCGAACTCGGCTTCGCCGGCGCCGATGCCACCGCAATCGCCCGCTTCGCCGCGCGCCTGGCAGGCGCCTTGGCGGGGGATTCCGGACGTTCTTTGCGCGCCGACTGAAGCTTCTTTGCTGGCCGCCCCTGCGCCCAAGTTCCCGCGACAAAGCTCAACGAAACAGCTAGCAGCCCCGCGGTGTTGACGCAATGTCTTGCGAATCTCGTCATAATTGCCTACCGTTTTGCCTTGGCGGACGCCGGCTTCGCGCTCGCCTGCTCCGTTGCTGGACCTGTGAAGAAGGTCGTAATCGTGAACTGCCCGGAGACCGAAGTCCCGGGTGCCATATGGAATTTCCCAGTGCCTTGGCGATTCAGCGCCGCAAGTTTCAGGTTTGATACGTTCATAATTCGCGAGAGGCGCCCCAATCTCGAGAAGAAATCGAGCACCGAGTAATACGGCCCATCCGCCTCAATCTGAAACGGCATCTCGTAGTAGTACTCTTTTTGTGCCACGGGTTGGGCCGTGAGCGATCGAATCGACACTCCAGAAGTGATGGCCGCGCGTTGCACCATCAAAATAAACTGATCGGTCTGCTTTTCTTCCGGCACAATCGTCTGCAACGTGGCCAACTGCTTCTGCAAGGCGTCCATATCGGATTGCAGTTCCGCTCGCCGCTGTTTATAAACGCGCAGGCGTTCGACGTCGGCTTGCAACGGCTTTAGTTCGGCCTGAGCGCTCTGCAGTTGGGACCTCACGGTGGCCAGTGGCGATCCCGGAAGGTAGAAACCCACCAACACCAGCACCACGGCCAATCCCGCATAAAAGAGCGCCTGAAGGGGCCACGGCCATTCTTTGAATGGGGTCGCCATGGCTAAATCCTCCCTCTAGCAACTGGCGGCGTTGCTTGCGGCCCGGCGGCCGGCTTCGCTGTTGGGCTGGTTCCCGGGCTGGCCTGTGCTCCCGCTACTGATGCAGTCAGCGAAAATGCGAACGTCTGAACCGAAGGAACAATGTCGTTTTCTTTCGCGTCCTTCAATTGCACCTGATCGAAATACCCGGACCGTTTCATTTCCGTGAGGAAATTCGCCACGGCATCGATCGACCCAGCTTCCCCCTCGATGGAAAGCGTGTTCCCGTCCTGATCCAAGGAAGTCAGCCAGAGCGCATCCACGCGCACCACCGTATTTGCGACCATTTGAAGCAGTTGTTGGGCGCCCGTGCGATTCTTCTGGAGCGTTTCGATCACGTCGATTCGCTGTTGCAGCACGGCCTTCTCGCTTTGGAATCGGTCCACGTCCTGCTTGATCTGCTGCAGACTCTGCTTTTCCGCCCGCAGCGCCAAAATCTTCTTGTTCGTATTGTCGAGTTCGCGCTTCTGCTGGTAATAGGTGACGCCAATCACCACCAGCGCCAGAGCCAGAGCGACCACGAAAAACAAGAGTTGCACGGTCGCCTCCAGCGGCACAGCCTGCTTGGCGGCCTTCGGCCGCGCCTGCCCGAGAAGGTTTATGCGGATCATGGCGTGTCGAAACTCCTCAGCGCCAGGCCAACCGCTATGGCCAGGCGCGGCGCCCATTCTCGAAGCTGCTCCTCGTTGTGGCGCCCCGGATTCACTGCGATTTTGCGAAACGGATAAAGCTCCTCGACCGGCATCGCGAACTCTTCCTTCAGGAAATCGAGCAATCCCGGAACGCGCGCCGTGCCGCCGGCCACCACGATTCGCCGGATGTTCTCGCCGCTCGCCGTGGCGCGAAAGAAGTCGAAGGTCTTTTGAATTTCAAGGATCAGAATGTCCGAAACAGAGCGCAAGATCGCCGTGCGCTGCTCTTCGCTGACGCCCGCAAGCGTGCCGCCCATTTTCAGTTTCTCGGCATCCTCGAAGCTCAGGTCCAGCTCCTTCTGCAGTGCGTCGGTGTACTGATTCCCTCCCACCGAAACGTCGCGCGTAAAGAGCGGCGTCCAGCCGCGAATGATATTGATGTTCATTACGCTCGCGCCAATATTCAGCAGCGCCACCACCTGGGAGGGATCGAGGTCGTAATTCACCTCGTAGCAGTTCTGCAGCGCGAAGGCGTCGATATCCACCACCACCGGCGACTTGCCCGCCTGCGCCAGCACGTTTGTGTGATTGAGGATTTTGTCCTTCTTGACGGCCACCAGCAGCACGTCCATCTGGTTTTCGGTGGCCTCAAGAAGCTGATAGCTGAGGTTGACGTCCGCGATATCGAAAGGAATATGCTGGCTGGCTTCCGCCTGAACGCGATCGTAAAGCTCCTCCTCGGTCATCAGCGGCATGCTCACCCGCTTCACGATTACCGAGTGCCCAGAGACTGACGTCGCCACTTCCTTCGTCTTGATCTTCTGCCCGTCAAAAATGGCGATGATCTTTTCAGCCACCGAAGGCGCGTCCATAATCGCGCCATCCACCACCGTGTCCTGCGCCAGCGGCTCCAACCCGTAGCTGACCAGTTCGTAGCCGTCGCGGGCTTTTTTCAGCTCCACCGCCTTGACGGAACTCGAACCAATGTCCAATCCAATTAACGATTTCGATTTCCCCAGGTTGAACATCGTGCGGCCCCTCACTCCCCTGCTGCCCCTTCAAAGGCAGGCGGCTTCGCTTAGTCTTCGGTGCCCCGCCTACAAAGCGCTTCTGCTGCTTCGGCTCTGATTCGCCCTACCCCTCGGGCGACCCTAGGTACCTCGGACGTTAGTACTGTTAGCTCTGGTACCTTCTCCGTGGTTCGTTTATTACATCCGCGACAAAGACTGTCAATCGGACTTGTTTCCTTGGTGTGCTATTAATAAAACCCGTCCGCTGAACGGAACACCTATCTCCCGTCAATACTATCGGCTAGCCAATGGGCGAAAATCAGGCAGAGAAACCAAATGGTAAACGCAGGCGCTTTCTGACGCGCCAGCCCGCCATTCTAGTGCGCCCCAAACCGGCAAAGATTTCGATGGACTTAATGTTTTCCCGACGTCCAGGTGTCTCAGGGACACTGCCTGTGTGAGCGCAAGCGACGTACTCTCGAACGGGCAGATCAGGCGATGAGGAAATGCATGCGAAACCGAACTGACCGATTTATCAGCGCGGCGGTCTGGCTTCAATTTTCAATTGCCGCCACACGGAATCCATGCGCCGCTTCGTTGCGGCATCCATCTTAATTTCGTCCGGCCAACGGCCCGCGTAGCCTTCTTCCGGCCATTTGCGCGTCGCGTCGATTCCCATTTTCGAGCCGTAGTCCTGCCTGCGCGCAGCGTGGTCCAGAGTATCCACGGGCCCGAGCACAAACTGAACGTCGCGCTCCGGATCGATCGCGCACAGCGCCTTCCAAACCACTTCGCTGGGGTCTTGCACATTCACATCGTGATCGACCACCACAATCACCTTCGTGAACATCGCCTGTCCGAGCGACCAGATCGCGTTCATCGTTTTCCGCGCATGCCCCGGATAACTCTTGCGAATCGAAACGATCATTAAGTTCTGAAAAATTCCCTCCGCCGGCATGGCCACGTCAACAATCTCCGGATGTTGCAGCTTCATCACCGGCAAGAAGATTCGCTCGATGGCATGACCAATGTAATAGTCCTCTTGCGGCGGCGGACCGACAATCGTGGTCAAATACATGGGCTCTTTCCGGTGCGTGACGCACGTGACGTGGAAAACCGGATACTGCCCTTCCAGCGAATAGAATCCGGTGTGATCGCCAAATGGCCCTTCGGTCCGCAGCTCTCCCAAATCCACGTGCCCTTCCAAAACGATCTCCGCATTCGCGGGCACTTCCAAATCGACCGTTTTGCACGCCACCAATTCCACCGGCTCGCGCCTCAGAAAGCCCGAAAACATGAACTCGTCCATATCCGGCGGTACCGGCAAAATTCCGGCCAGGCATGTCGCCGGATCGGCGCCTATGGCCACCGCTACTTCTAGTTTCCCGTCCTTGTTCTTGGACCGCGCGCTGCGATAGTGCTCGGCGCCGTGCTTTTGCGTCTGCCAATGCATGCCCGTGGTCCGCCCATCGAACACCTGCATCCGGTAGCAGCCAACATTGCGCTTGCCCGTCTCCGGATTCTTGGTAATCACCATCGGCCAGGTGATGTAGCGCCCGCCATCCTGCGGCCAGCAGTGCAGAATCGGAAAATCGAGCAGCGAAAATCCCTCCGTCCGAACCACTTCCTGGCATTCTCCGTTGCGCACCGTCTTCGGAAATACCGCCCCGAGTTCGGCCAGTTTCGGCAGCATCTTCACCTTGTCCAAAATGCCTTGCGGCGATTGCATGTCGAGAATCGACGAAATCCGGCCCGCAATCTCCTCCATCGAATCCGCTTCGAGCGCCAGTTTCATCCGCCGCTCTGAGCCAACCAGATTCGTCACCACCGGAATTCGTGAGCCGCGCGGGTTCTCGAAAAATAGCGCGGGACCGCCCGCTTTTACGGCGCGGTCTGTTAGCTCGGTGATCTCCAAAACCGGGTCGACTTCCGCCGAAACGCGCTTCAGCTCGCCTTGGTTTTCCAATTTACGCAGAAAATCCCGCAGGTCCCGATACGCCACGCTTCCCCCATCCCGCCCGCGCTCATGCGCAGGCATCGCGGCGATCACTTTAGCACGGGGGTGGCGCAATCGTTGTGGTCTGTGGCACCTCCGCAAACTCTGCCCGGTAATTGCCATCCATTGACTGTGCGGCACAAGGTAACCCAACAGGTTTGCAGCGCGTCTATGCCGTAGGGGAAGCCACAGGGGTTAGGCGCCGGCGTGATCACGCCCGCTTTGACGAATACTTCCCGCATATCGGAGATCCATGTCACTAAAAGAGTCTTACAGCAAGCATAAAACAGCGTATATCGCTGTGGCTTGCCTGGTGGTAGTTCTGGGGTTGTGGGGCTATCTCAAGCGTCGCTCGGACGGGCCGAAATACACGACCGCAGTCGTGAAACGCGGCAATATCACATCGGTCGTACAGGCCACGGGTACCATCAACCCGCTCACCACCGTCCCGGTCGGCTCCTACGTATCCGGCACGGTGAAGTACATCTTCGCGGACTTCAATACGCGCGTTAAAAACGGCCAGGTGCTGGCCCAGCTTGATCCCGCCATTTACGAAGCGCAAGTGATCCAGGCTCGCGGCAACCTGCAAAATGCGGAAGCCAACCTATCGACCTTGGAAGCCAACGTACAGGTTGCCGCTGCGAATCTTGCCAAGGCACAGGCCAACCTCAAGTATGAGCTCGCCACCGCCAAGCGCTCGCAGGACCTTTACAGCTCCGGAGTCGTCTCTGCTGATTCCAACGAGCAGATTCAATCGACCCTCGGCCAATCGCAGGCCGAGGTGAAGTCGGCGGAGGCTGCTCTGGAACAGGCAAAGGCGCAGCTCGCTCAGGCCAAGACTCAAATCTTGTCGATGCAGGGAGCGCTCGACGCCGCCGAAACCAATCTCAAGTACACTACGATTGTTTCGCCCATAGACGGCACCGTCGTAGCCCGCAACATCGATGTCGGCCAGTCCGTTGCGGCTACGCTGCAGGCACCCAACGTGTTTTCGGTCGCGCAGGACCTTACTCGGATGCAGGTTTACGCCGCGACCGATGAATCCGACACCGGAAACATTCGTAACGGCATCCCGGTAACCTTTCAGGTTGACGCTTTTCCGAACGACGTGTTTCACGGTCGCGTCAGCAACATCCGCCTGAATCCTACGACCGTCCAGAATGTCGTCACCTACAATACCATCATCGATTTCAACAATCCCGACGAGAAACTGCTCCCCGGTGAAACGGCCTATGTGACCATCCCGACCGGCCACGCCGAAAATACGATCGAAATTCCCAATCCCGCCCTCACGTTTAAGCCGGCGATGCAGCCCATCGCCTTGCAGCAACTTTATAAGCGCTACAATATTTCCCGCGCCGCTTCCACCACGCATATTGGCGGCTGGCAGACGGTTTGGAAACTCGGCCCCAAGAATCAGCTCATTCCCGTCGCCGTGCAGTGCGGCATCACCGACTACAACAACACGCAGTTGCTTCAAGGTGATATCAAGGTTGGCGACGTGCTCGTGACTTCGGAGCAGAACACGTCCGGCGCAAGCGGCACGCGCGCGCCATTCTTTGGTGGTCCTCGTGGTCCGCGCCGATGAACCGCCGCCCAACGCGAGGTGAACCATGAATCCGAGGGAAGTAGTCCGCGTCGCGCTGCGCGCTCTGGCGCGCAACAAAATGCGCACCATCCTCACCATGCTCGGCATCATCATCGGCGTCGGCGCGGTGATTTGTACCGTCGCGATCGGCGAAGGAGCCAGCCAGCAGGTACAACAGCAGATTCAGGCCCTTGGAACCAACATGGTCATGGTGTTTGCGGGCAGCGTGAATTCCGGCGGCGTGCGCATGGGCAGCCAGGCCACCAAAACCCTGACTCCTGACGACGCAAAAGCGATCCTCCAGCACGTCCCCAACGTCGTCGCGGTTTCACCGGTCGCCTTCACCTCCGTCCAGGTTGTGTACGGAAACCAGAACTGGTTTACGCGTGCCGCGGGGGCTTCACCCGAATACACGGAAATCCGTAATTGGCCCGTGGTCCAGGGCAGCTCTTTTTCGCAGCGCGACGTGGATGTCGCCGCCGATGTCTGCGACATTGGCCACACCATCGTCACCGAGCTCTTTGGCGACCAGGACCCGGTGGGCAAGACGATCCGCGTCAAGAATCTGCCCTTTCGTGTGCTGGGCGTCCTGCAGACCAAGGGGCAATCCCCCGATGGCCAGGACCAGGACGACATGATCATCATGCCCTACAGCACGGTCATGAAGAAAATATCGGGCATCAGTTGGGTTCAGATGATCGCCGTCTCCGCTACTTCTCGGGATGTGGAACCCCAAGTCGAAGACGGCATTGCGGCTCTGCTCCGTCAGCGCCACCACCTTCGCCCCGACGAAGACGACGACTTCATCATCCGCAGCCCCAATGAATTTGCTCAGGCCGCCGCGGCCAGCTCGTTGGTGATGACCATCCTTCTCGGCGCCATCGCCTCGATTTCCCTGCTTGTTGGCGGCATCGGCATCATGAACATCATGCTCGTCTCCGTCACCGAGCGCACCCGCGAGATCGGCGTGCGCATGGCCGTCGGCGCAACGGAAGAAGACGTTCAGCGGCAGTTCTTGAGCGAGGCCGTCGTTCTGAGCTCGCTGGGCGGGATCGTAGGAATATTGCTCGGCGTGATTGGCTCGGCGATCATTTCGCGGATTTTGGGATGGTCCACTTTTGTTTCACCATCGTCCGTCCTGATTGCCGCCTTGTTCTCTGCTGGAGTCGGAATCTTTTTCGGATACTATCCCGCGCGCAAAGCCGCGCGGCTTGATCCTATCGAGGCTCTCCGATATGAATAAGTTTCTCTGCGCGTTGGCCTACTTGGCCGTTTTCTCGCTCGCCGTCGCACTTCCCGGCGCCGCAGCCCGGCAGAACGGCCGCTATCCGCAACACCGCCCCGCCGGGCCGCCGCCGCGCACCCTTGCGGTACCGCCCACCGGGCGCACGTTAACCACGCCGCCGCGGCCCGTCGTATCTCCCTCCAAGGAAATCGTAAAAAACTCCGCCGGCGAGCAATTCTTCATCATCGCCTCCATCGACCGCCAGAATTCTCAGTTGCTTTTGAAGCGCCCCACCGAAGTCACCGTACTCGCCACTCTGAATGCCCACACCAAGTTCTTTAACGCCGCAGGCAAGCCCACCACCCTCGCCACTTTCCGCGCAGGCGACACCGTATGGGCAAAGCTTTCCAGTAATGACCCCGAGCCCTCCGTAATTTCAATTCGCGAAGGTGAAATGACCGTCGCCGATCTCCATCGCTACTATCTCGATTATCCGGCCATCAAGTAGCCGCTGCCGCCACGCCCTCGATCTCTCGCACAAAGCCCGGTCCTGGTCGGGCCTGTGGTAATCTCTGCGCGTACAACGACCATCCGAACGGAGCAAACGCATGGAGCTACACGGCATCACTCTTCAAATCCTGAGTACGCTTCTATTCCTCGGCCTCGGCTTTATCTTCATCGGCATGCCGATTTGGGGCATTGTAGCGTGGGCGCAGTCCCGCAAAAGACGCCTGGCGGAAAGACCCTGAGCACGCATGGATTTCCCGCGCGCCAGCCCAGCCCATAGAAACTGGGGCCAGCTCCCACCCGGACATTCAACGTTTCGACGACCAACGCGTCGCCGAACCTCTTCGAAGAATTTCAGCCTCGAGTTTGCCCGCCAGACCTTTCGTCTGTTGCGCGGTCTCTTCAAGCCGGTGAATGGTGCTTCCGAATTGTTCGTTGTGTTGGTTGGCTTTTGAGAAGGTTCCACTCGGGACCGTTTGGAAGGTTTCTTTGTTATGCCTGTGAATCGAGGACCGCCAATACCCATCACTCCGAAAGATTCTGTACCGTTCGCCGCGTGCATGGTCGCGTTTGCCAGACTCTCGCCGCCGGTCGCGACGCACTTGGAACCCGCGCTCGTTGTGCTGCGCTGGTGCTGCACAAGCGCTTCGACGCGCCTTTATTCGGTCCACCGTCGAATCGTCCGTGGCGCGTTCGCGTCTTCTCGTTTGTTGCACAAGCAACCAAACTTACGTGTCAGACTAACGGCTCCAGCGCGCGTTTCTCCCTCTTGCGGTTCGATGGTACAATCGTCCCGTTCACTTTCCGGTGCGGGCGTAGTTCAATGGCAGAATAGAAGCTTCCCAAGCTTCGGACGTGGGTTCGATTCCCATCGCCCGCTCCATAAACTCTGTTGATGCAGTTGGCCTTACTGGCCTCTAGCCCCGATTCCGGCATTATTCGACCCCGATTTTGGACGCAGTTGGACGCGAATACAGAACGCAGTGGCCAATTGGACGCGAGTTCCCTGCTTCAATAAATTCTAAAGTTTAGAAAAAGATCGGCGTGCAGCATCGGACCAGAACTGTCAAACGTCAGAATGATGGTCGCAATGTGCCCACGCGCTTCGCAGAACGGTAGGAAAAGGCGCGGCAAAACCTCGCCAGCGAACGCAACGCGCGCGGCCAGGCGTAACCACGTGGCCTACCGGTACGCAGCTTTAAATCGCCCGCGAACGCAGCAATCAAATTCTAAAGTTTAGAAACGAGACGACACATGCTCCTGCCCGTCGAAGTGCATGAGCAATTGAAAGCAGAACGCGGGATCTACCTGACCGAAGCGTGCGACGCCTGTGGTGCGCTTCTCGGCGCCGTTCATTACACGCGCGCCGGCGAACCGGGCGCATGGTGCAGCGCGAAATGTCGAGATGGAGCGGAAGCGGTTGCAGCGCGCCAACAGCGTCGTGCTGGACGACCTCGGAGGTGCCGAAGTGAGATCGAACGCGAGCAAGCCAAACGCGTTCAGTCGGCCGATAGGCAATGCAGGTTCCGGCAACGGCTGGGAGTAACGCAAGACACCCTCGCAGCTTACTGATTTTGCGAAACTTGCAAAGCCAATTTTCTACTCTCACGTGGTATGGGTCGAATGGGCATTTTGTAACGCAAAATTCCAGCCTTGGGGGCGTCTATTTACCGGAAACCCCGAACGCTGCCACGACGAGACCGGCGAGCGCCAGAATCGATATGGCCAACTCCTGTTTGGCTTTCAGTTTCTTTAGGTATTCAAGGACCGGTGGAAGCGCGATGTTCGCCCTTGCGGGATCGAAGCGGACGTACTCGCGCCCTTCGAGCATAGCGAGGTTCTTCGTCTGAACATCCGGCCAGACAAGGGGAACGACCGGTTTCTGCGCAGCCTGAGCAAAACCGATTTCCTGCTGCACGTACGGCGATGCCTCGCTGTTGCGGGTGAGAAGTACGACCATTGCATCGCACATCCGAATCGCTTGCTGCACCTTCGCTGCGACGTAGGTACCTGGTTGAAGGTCATGCTCGAACAGGTACACAGTTAGACCAACAAGCGCGGCCTCTCTCTTCACCCATGCCGCCCACTCGGAATCTTTTCCGCTGTGGCTCAAAAAAACTGAATAGTTCAAGTTTGCCGCTCCGCTTTTCCGTAATGACCTTCAATCGCCGGCGCGCTCCGGAAACTCGTATTCAAAAAGCGCGTCTTCACATCGTTCAAGGTATTCCGCCGGTGCACCGCGCATCCCATCTTCCCAGGTCAGCACGATCAGCGGGTAGCTGCCCAGCTCATGCTCTTGCCACTGAAGCTCTAGCTCCATCTCAGGCGGCGGCTCACCACACACTTTCTTGAGGTGCTTTATCGCGAGTTCGGCTTGAGCCGAAATCCACTCGCGCGGAGCACCTGCGGTACCGACTTGGCCGATGATCTCGGTCGGCATATCTCCAGTGATTGACCGGGATTATACTCCCGATGGCCCATATCAAGGCAGTAGTCCTCCGGAATCGAGGAGAACATGAGAGAGTTCGCTTGGATTGCAGCTCTTCTGATATTTCTGGTCACTCCGTCGCATGCACAGCAGACCAACACCAACGCGCAGAACACTCGACAATTGAATAGCCCCGTAGGACATGTCGAGCAAGCCGCGGACGAAGGGCGGAAAACGGTAGGGGCGTCAGTAAACCTACTGGCGTGCAAGGATCTAGAAACGACGGCGACTGCAGTGGACAGACTGTATGGCAAGGACGGGAACCCGATTGTTTCCGTTTGGCTGGAAGGGACCAATACGTCGTCTGTTGCTCCTCAATCCTATCGTACCGATACGGTCTGGAACAGACTCGTCGATTGCGCCAATCAAACACACAACGAGCGGCAACGCGCCGAAGCATTACGAACCGCTGCAATGTGGGAGCAGTGGCGCGCGGAGTGGTTTCGCAGAGCATATATCCAAGCAATTGCGCTCCCGTTCAAGTCGCCTAAATGCGACGATCTGGATCACCTTGCGCAGAGAGTCGAAACTGCCGCGAAAGAGCATCCAGAATCGTGGAAGAACCCACCGGGAGACTTTCAAACAGTTCTTCAGAACCTCCGTGAGTGCGCGGAGGACAGCGAGAGGATTAACGATAATCGGAAAGAACCCGAGGCGCTAAGGGCCCGTACGTTGATGTTTGAGTGGGAGGTGCTGCTGTACAACAGTGTCGCCGTGAGGTACAACGCCTTGGCCGCGAATAGCAACGCAGCCGAAGGACCTGCCAGCCCAGAGTGGCGCGAGGAGCTGGCGAATCCATCTTCGCTTGTGCTCATTGGGGTGGACCAACGACTCGCGGGCCAAGACATTTCCCGGGTCACCCCTCACAACCGTACACTCTGCGATCAAATCATCACCGTTGCCGGGCTCACGCCGAGCGGCCTCGCGCTTTATATCCCTCCCGAAGGCCAGCAGTTCATCGCCAAGAACGCGGAAAAGTATCCGCGCATGTGCTTGCTGCAGGACGCCTCGAAGTACGCGCCAGGCGTCCCTCGATACCTGCTCGTCTGGTCATACTCAAATGCCGCGTTCGCTGGCTTTCAACCCGTTCAGCGGACGACAACGGAGCCCATCTCGGGCACCGGCACAGTGACGAACCTTGCCGGTGGGCCGTGGAATTTTACTTACACCGGAACGGAAACCGAAATCGAGACTCTGAATGCCCCCTACGTCGTTCAGTCTCGCAGCCTATACTTGCGCGCCTACGACGAATCCGGGAACCTGATCTCGCAGCACTCCATCACCACATCGCGCATGGCTGGCGGCGATGCGTCGTACGCGTACGGATACAATGCCGGTGCGCTCATTTCAGCGCTATGGAACAACCCCTCGCGCTTGATAAAGAGCGTCTTGAATGCCGTGCAGCGGGATTCAATGAAGCAACCACGGGAGAGATAGACCATTTTCCACTAACTGCACTTTCTCGAAAGTCCCCTGGGCAGTTATGGAAAGTCCCGAAGTACTGGCGAATCAGTCGGCCGCCGCCGCATTCGAAACGGGGATTCTGGAAAAGCTCTCGCGGTCCTGGATTTTGGAAAGCTCCTGATAGGCTCGATAAGCGGTTCCGACTCCGCAGCCCAGCGTCTTCGCAATCTGCGGCCATGAGCGGCCAGCATCGCGCAGGGCGGCAATCCTTGAGACGTCCGGGCTCACCCGCGGGCGCCCGAGTCGCTTGCCGCGGGCGCGTGCTGCGGCCAGTCCCGAACGGACGCGAGACCGAATCAGCTCGCGCTCGAATTCGGCGATGCTGGCGAAGATCCCGAAAACCAATCGACCATTCGGTGTGCTCGTGTCCACGCCCTCATGCAAGCTAACGAAGTGAATTCCTAGGGCATCGAACTCGCTGAGCGCATTCACTAGTTGCCGCAGGCTTCTCGCAAAACGGTCATAGCGATACACCAAGACAGCATCGAAACGTCGGCGCCGCGCGGATATGAGAAGCCGGTTCAACGCCGGCCGCGATTCCTTACTGCCAGAAATGCCGGTGTCCGTGAACTCCTCGATGATCTCCCATCCACGCCGCTCGCAGTACGCGCGCAATTCCTCAAGCTGCATCTGTGTGCTCTGCTCTGCCGTGCTGACTCGCCCATAGATCGCGCAACGCATCAAAGTCCCCTTTCGGCCATCATCAGGCGCCGCATGACGGCGCGACGCGGGACATGCACGCCCCGCGTTTCGGCCTAGCTTGTCGGTAACTCAGAAGGACGAGCGGGAACCAAAAGCGGCGCATCCGTTGCCCTTGCATTTGTCGCCGAAGGCTGTGTCCGCCGTTGGCGTGCGGCGTATTCCCTTTGCCGTGCCTTCTCTGCCTTTCGAAACCGCTCAAAGTAAGGGCGCACGTTATAGACGTAGCCCTGTATGGCCCACACGAGCGGTTTGTCGTTGCAGTTCGCATTTGTGATGAGCGAATCCAAGTAATCGCATCCGTTCTCGACTATCCCCAGGAACTCACGAAGCTCTTCTTTGTCGATCGCGTCCACAAATGGCATTTTCCCCTCCCCTGCCGGCCCGATTTTGCTCGTGCCACCGGTTCGGCAATGCGCTTGGTTCCGAAAGCGGGCGCGGCCCGTACCGCGCCCAATTCGTTTCTAAAATTTAGAAAATGGAGAGCGACACGCTGCGGGTCGGCTTGGTGTTCCGCAAGACGTTCTCGCAGTAGGCCTCCGCGCGCTTCTGGCCATAGAGCTTCCCGGCGAGCCGTTCAGCCACTTCGCGCCAGCCGACCGAGCGCCGGAAGTTTTCTTTAAGTTCAGCCGTGTGCTCGCCGGTCTCGACTGGCATACCCATGTCGAGGCGTTCGCGGATGGACTTCTCCGCGGCGTCGATTTGCTCCGCGAGTTGACGTTCACGATTGCGAAGCGTCAGCAACGCGGCCAGTTCGAATTGGGTGATGTGCTCGACTGCGGGAAGCGGAACGTAGGACAACTGTCTTACGATTGTGCTACTTTCGTGTGCAGCCATTTCGTTCCTCCATTGAACGAGATTGGTTAGGAGCGCGTCCCGTGCGACCAACACGGGCGCGTTCCGCGTTACTTCTTACTGCTTAGTCCCTGATCTACAAAGCGACGAATCAGTTCGGCTATTTTTAGGCCTTCGCTCCTCGATAGCTCATTCAGTTTCTTTATCTGCGCGTCGGTCAGCCAAATTGTTGTTCGCTTCATAGCTCAAGTATGCCTAGTCGCCATACGTGTGTCAAGCACTACTTTCTGTCAAATCGTCACTCGCAGAGTTGGGTGCTTAACGGATTCCTGAAATTGTGGTAGACAAAGGGCATCAAGCTTCGAGCGCCGGGAAAGCGCGCGGGGCGACCGGAGACGGGAATGGCAGAGCCAAACTACAGGCACCTAGAAGAAAAGACCCGCGCACAACACTATCTCTCCTTACTCGCCAAACGACTGGCCGGAGAAGACCCAAGGGCTATAGCTGAATCGTTGCATATGACTGAGGCCGAGGTGCACCGGGATCTTGAATGGGTGCGAAAGCATTGGTCCCGGCTCTTTTCCTGCGATGATTCAGGGAACGATCCTGCGCGAGCGCCAAGGCTACCGTCCGCTGGTACAGCAAACCACGGTGGCCGGATCTTTGCGGTGGACGCGAAGTGTGAGAATTGTGGGGCCAGCATCGGGAAAGACGAACAAAGAAAGGTTCTGGCAGCGTTCGTAATAAGCTGTCAAAGACTCGATGAGGAAGAACTGTTAGACGGACAGAACTGGGATGACGAGGGATATCTCGCGATCGCAGATCTCAAAAAGGTGTTTCACTATTGTTCTTCCTGCACAAGCGCAGAAGAGATTCGCGTGCACTACCCGTGGGGATGGCGCCCGAGTCCAGAACAAGTCAGGCAGTGGGAAGAATCCAACGCAGAAGCGATAGTCGAGGTGGATGCCGAACGCCAACGTATCAACCTCGCCATCGCCCGCGGAGACATACACGCCCTCAGCAGAGCGATGCCCATGAAGGCCGTGCGGGGCGATGCGATGGCACGTTCCAAACCGTTTCGCGATTTCGTCGAAAGTGAAGAGGCCAGAAGGGGGCAGTGCGCAGTGTCGAACGGAGATGACGAAGCGATTGGCGCAAATGAGATCATCGATCGAATTGCTTCCACCGACAGCCCGGATCGACCCAGCACGGAGATACGACGCACGACGGTCAGCAAAGACGGTCCTGCGCTGATGGCCGAATTTCTACGTTCACCGAGGTCGACGACCTTAAAGCCGTTTCAGAGGCGCGTCGCGGAATTGTACTCGCTGGGAAAGACGCAATTGGAGATTGTGAAAGAGATTGGCACTACTAGTCAGCCGACTGTCTGCAGGGCCCTGCAACACCTTAAGGGCATTATTCATGTGTCGCTTTGAGTTGCAAATCGTTGAGTCTTCGGTGGATAGTGACCACATTCTAATGTTGCATGAATAACTGCGCTCTATAGTAGAGAGGCTCTCAAAGCCTTCTCCGGTTACAAACTTTCCCGAGCCGTCCGGCCACAAACCGGGCGGCTTTTTCTTTGTCACTTCGATGCGAAGAAATACTTCGGAGGCGTAGATGCTCGTTAATCTGAAAACGGCTTTGGCTGCGCGAAAATTGCGACAGGCGGACCTTGCTCAGTCACTTAAGATCACGCCTAGCGTCCTGAGCGAGATCGTAAACGGACGTCGACGACCGAACCCGGAACTCCGATCGCGAATCGCAATCGAACTGCGCGCCGATGAGAGTTGGCTTTTCGAAACATTCACGGTCATCCCAACACCGCGTAATTCCGAAGTCGTGCCAGCAATGGCCTGCGCTGGGAGGGAGTAAGGGATCATGCCGGGTCGCAGCGCGGTTGATGACATTTTAAGCGCGATCGAGCAACAGGTTGGTGCGCCCACTGCACCTGGGAGCGGTGTGCCTGCCACGCCTTCGTCTTCTCGCTCCACGGTGCCGCGGCGTTTTGCGAATTCCCCAAAACCCTCGATCCAGGACTCGATCTTGAAAGCCATCGAGGAGCAGGTTGGTTCACCCAGCGCGACGATGGCACAGCCTGAGGCTCAGCTTCCAAGCGCTTCAATTACGCCAGCGCTACCACCAGCCCAACCGGGGAATGGCGTCGGTCCAACTATCGGCCCCGCACCCGAGCCTTCCCTCTTCCAGCGGGCAAAATCCACCATCGCCAATTCAGCTATCGGCCACGCCGTCTCTGAAGAGCTTCCGAAAGTTGCCAACGAACTTGGCATTGAGCCGACAGAGACAGTCTACAATCCCGACGAAGCGCGGCACGCTAACGAGCTAATCGCTCCGGGCGCTGCGTTCGATAAGTCTGGAGCCGCGAAGGGCGTTGCTGAATTCGCTGGTGGATTAACGACGCCTGGAAATATGCTTCTGGGTGCAGGAAGCGCGGGGCTTGGTGAATTCGCTTCACTACTCGGCGAAAGCGCCAGCACTGTTGTCCCAAAACTGATCTCGCTCGGCTTCAGTGCACAGATGGCGCAGAACGCTGCGCGGCAATGGCCCAAAATAAAACAGGCTTGGTCGGAACACCGGTACGACGACGCAAAACAACTGGCGACCGAGGCGGGATTGGGAATCTTGTTCTCGGCTGCGGCTTTCAAACACGCTGGCAGCGAAGAGGCCGTAGATTATGGCGCGACGCTCGACCGATCGAAGGCAGCGCCACCGGAACCCCTCGTTGAGGGCGATACGGTTCCGGATTATCTGAGCAAGGTACGTCAGCGAGTTGCCGACCAGATAGCCGCGACCCCGGAAAAATCCGCTTCACCCGCACCGGCACCAGAAACGACGAGCACAGACGGCCACGCCGCCGTACTCCCGACTCTCTCCGACATGGTGAAACAGCGAGACGAACTCGCCAATGGATCGCGCCGTGTGATTCGCTTCCCTCGTGGAGTTGAGCGCGTTCCGGCACCGCCCGAAGACTCCGAAGTGACGGTAATACCCGGAAATAAGCCGGGCGCCGGGACGTACTACCACGACCCGAGCATTACGCCGGAGCAAATTCATTCCGCAGTGAAAGACGGCACAATCAACGAACTCCTCGGTGCCGCCGAACCGATACAGGAAGCATCTGCCGAGTCCGCAGCGGTTGCCCCAAATGCCAAACCACCGGCTCCGGAAATAGCCGAGCGCCGTGCGGCGGCACACCAACCGTTGCCCCCTACTACTTCCGAGCCTCAGCCAGCTTTCGAAACGGCAGCGCGCGATGCTCTCTTGCGTGGACCTGCACGCGAGACTGCGCCCACCGAAATGCCGAATGCAGAAGAAACCGGCACTCCGCGCAAGCCCGGTCTTTACGAAAAGGCGGCTACACAGCTCAGTTCCGGAATTGACCCGACAATGCTCAAGCATCTCGTTCCTGAACGGGTGCGCGAGTACGTCTCGGACGAAGCAGAAGCGAATCGGCGCGCGCGCAGTCTGCAATCTGGACTCTATGACCTCGATAGCCAGGCCGCGGCCGATCTCATCCGCGCCCGCAACGTCCTGAAAGAAGCACCCGGAACGCCAGCAGACCAGGAGGCGATCTATCACCACCTCGAAGACCCGACCGAACCACTGACAGGCACACAACGGAGCATTCTGACGAATTACTTGCAACCGTTGCTCAACGAGTCGGAACGCATCAACACGAAGCTGGGCGGTGGCGAAGTTGAGAACTACGTCCACCGGATTCCCGTCGGAAAGGGTAGCGCGCTCGAACGTGCGCTCAATGGCGAGGCAAATATCGGCAGTGGCCGCGGGCTGTCGCGAGGCGCAGCTTCCAGCAAGGGCCGCGTAATGATGGCGCTCGAAGACGAAGGCGGCAACCGGCGCGTGGTTGCGATCAAAGGCGGCAACGTCACAGGCTTTGACGACAACGGCAAGCCCGAGAGCCTTGGCAATCTTCGAACCGGCCTGCAGACGAAGGGCGAAATCATCGACAGCGAGACCGCGCCGCTGCGCAAGGAGCTTTCGAAACTCGAAACCGAGCGCCGGACGTTGACCGCCACGAAAAGCCGCCAGGAAGCAGCACGGCGCCGAATCGCGAATATCGAAAACCGCGCCGCGGAATTGCGGCAGCGGATCACGCACGCCGACGAGTCCAAAGCAGCCGACTCGAATGGCCACATATTCGTGGATAGGAACGGAAAGCAGTGGCGCATTGCGCAGGCCACGACAAAGGAGATCGAATCTGAAACGGGCACGCGCTACTACAAGAACGCGACAGCTTCGACGGTGCTGAATTTTCTAAATCTTAGAAAAGCAGAGCGAGCGTTCGACTTCCTCGAAGGATACAAGACTTCCCCGGACTTCGCAGAAGTGGCCCATAAAATCACTAACGGATCAGCGCCGACCGGATGGCGCGCAACAGACCTTCCGCAGTTTCACGGTTATGTGTTCGAACCGCATACCGCTGAAGTCCTCGACTGGTACGCGAAGCGCATGAAGTACGAAGGGCCGAACCTCTACCGCCAGGTGGGCGACTTCCTACGAACGGCAATCTTCTTCAACCCGCTGATTCACATTCCAAACATCGGAGTCCATTGGATCGTCGAGAAAGGCGTGACTGGCGCGGGGCCGCAGAATTGGGCGCGAGTCCTGCGGAGCGGCAGCCGCGCGATCGACGCGGTGATCCATCAGAATGACGACTTCTTGACGGCGCTCGATGAAGGCGCGCCGCTGCAATCAGCGCGTCAGGATCGTGGCGCGGTGACAGAGCTTCTCGTCAACCGCATGGGCCGCGAGCTAGAGGCAAATCCTTCGGCGGCGCAGAAAATAGCCAAGGTACTGGGGTACGCGAATCCGGCGAAGCTCGTGCGCGCCGTGTATCGGTTCTCCAGAAAGGCTACCTGGCTGATGAACGACGTCGCAGTTCTTCAGGCCACATACGAGCACATGGACCGAACCGGCCAGTCGTTCAAAGACGCGATCACGGATATTTCGAAGCACATTCCGGATTACCGCTTGCCGACGCGGATATTCAACAGCACGGCTGCCGCGAAGTTGATGAGCAATCCCGATCTGACGATGTTCGGCGCGTACCACTACGGTGCGCTTCGCTCCTACGGCGAGATGGTGAAATCACTGGTGTCAGAGCATGTACCGCCCGCTGAGCGGCTCAAGGCACTAGACCGAATGGCGATGCTAGGGCTTGTCACCTACGTCGTGTATCCCCAGCTCGACAAGCTGGCGAAGCTCATCACCGGCGACAAGACGGCGCAGTTCCGGCGCGCCGGCGCGAGCACGTTCATCTGGAATCTGGCGCAACTCATTAAGGGCGACCGAACACCAACCGATGTCCTCGAAGCGATTGCCACACCAGCAGTTCACACGAAAACCCTGGCAGAGCTCGCGCTCAACAGGAATTTCTACACCGGCCGCCGAATTTACGACACATCGGCACCGGCCGGTGAGATGGTGAAGCAGGTCGGCGAGTACGCTGCGAAACAAGTGGCCCCGATAGGTCAGGCCGCTAGGATCAGCGAAGGGCGGCAAACCATTCCGCAATTCGTCGCGGGACTCGCCGGTATTCATACGCACGTCAGAACACCGGCCGAACGGTTGGCGATGCGGCTTGCGATGGAGAGAACTCCGGCGAGCGACCCAGCCGCCGAGATCCCCGCGAAGGTGAAGCTCGCGCGCGACCTCGAAGACCAGCTACGCCAAGGAAGCATCTCGCCAAAGCGCCTGGGCAGTTTGGTGCGCGGCGGTCAACTGACCGTGGAACAAGCGGTCAAGATTTACGAGAACTCGCAGACGCCGATGCTCGAGCACGACTTTCGACAACTTCCCATCGAGGATGCACTTCGCGTTTGGACGAAAGCCGATGCTGGCGAACGAAAGATGCTGCGTTCGGCCCTGATTGCGAAGGCACTCCGACTGCGGCCGGAAGACTATACCGCGCCCGAGTGGTCGGCGCTGACCGCGAAGATTCGTAACGCGCTCAATCCGAGTTTGCCGCGAAAGGCGCCGACAGCCGGCTATCCGGTGTTACGGTCCCCGCACTCCAGCATTCCATTCCAACCGCCCGGGTAGGTAGCAAGCTTGAATTCTAAACTTTAGAAAAATGCTGAGGACCGAATGATCCTTCCCGTCGAAGTGCGCGAGCGATTACAAATCGAGCACGGAATCTACGTCATCGAAGCGTGTAACAAGTGCGGCTCACTGATCGGCCCTGTTCGATGGACACGCGCTGGCGAACCCGGCACATGGTGCAGCGCTATTTGTCGTGACGGAGTTGAAGCGGTAGCGGCGCGCGAGCATCGCCAAAGCGGCCGACCGAGGAAGTACGAGTCAAATGCTGACCGCCAGCGAGCCTATCGCCGCAGCCGTCTGAGACCGTTACGAAATACCCTCGCAGCAGTTTGATTCTATGAGACTTGCAAAGTAGAAAAGTGGCTCTTACGTGGTATGGGTCAAACAGGCCATTTCGTTACGAAACTCCCAGGAGGAACGAGCGTGACACTGGAACAGAAAATCGGCGCGGTCCACGAATCCGAAATCAGGGGGTTGCGTGCGCTGCGGCTGTCTTTGACCGCCTTGCACGATCACTGGCAGGACATCATCACGATCTGCGGGCTCGAACCAGACATCAACGACCCGGCGCAATCTGCCCGAACCCAAGCGTGGAACGTGTTCGGTCCGCTGCTTCATCGGGCCGCGCATGGTATCGAACGGCTCACGCAAAATCCCGCCCTAGCCGAGTGCGACTTGAGAGACGTGATCGCGGAGTGCGAACAGCTCATCACGTTGAAGCGGGAAGATTGGAGGAACAGCGACCCGAAGTTCGTGGAGCTTCGAACAATTACCGAAGAACGAAGGCGCGAGTTTGCGGCCGAGGGCCGCACTTGGCCTGAAAACGACGAATCAGGAGATAAGCCAACCGATGCCATCGAAGAAGCCTGAGTCTGTTAAGCAAGCCGTTGTCTCGAAGCGACTGCAAGGTGAGTCTAAGCGCCAGATCGCCAGAGATTTAGAGATCGGCCGCGCAACCGTGGACAACATCCTCGACGAAAGCCAGGTCGAGGCCGCGCTGGCACAGTGGCGCCGCGATTATTTGCAACTGGTTCCGACCGCGCTGAGGGTCACCAAGCAATTTCTCGAAGACGGCGAGCGGAATGCGCCGATCGATAAGGACGTTTTCAACGGCGCCCTGCAAATCTTGAAGGGCACCGGCGTCCACGAAGAGCGCACTCGCGCGCGCAGTGATGTGCGTGTCACCAAGGACCTGACGAATGCAACCGACGCAGAACTCGACCAGTCTATTGCCGAACTCATTGCAACACCTAAGCCGGCGGCAACGGCTTGAACTTCGCATTCACCTGGAAGAGCGGGAGCGGCGCCGGTGCACTGCCGACCCGGAGTATTGGCTCTTTCGGTATGCGAAGACGCGCGACGAACATGATCCGTCGATCGCCGCGAAACCATTCCCCGATAAGGCCTACCTGCGCGAGCTCATCCGCTTTTGGCTTACTCACCGGATGAACCTGTACGAGAAGTCCCGGCAGATGATGGCGAGTTGGACGCTATGCGCGCTCTACACGCATGACGCGCAGTTCCAAACGAGCAGACTGAACTTCATCCAGTCGAAAAAGGAAGAAGACAGCGACCGCCTCGTGCAGCGGTGTTTCACGATCTGGAGCAATCAGCCCGAATTCATCCGCCGGGCGCATCCCGCGGAATACAGCTATTGCCATCTGAAGTTCTACCGCCCCGACGCGATGGACGGCCTTCCCTACTCGGAAATTTGGGGCATCCCGCAAGGTGGCGACGTTCTGCGGCAGCACGTCGGCTCAGGCTTGTTCATCGACGAAGGCGCGTTTCAGCCGGATCTCGAAGCTTCGGTTGGCGCGGCACAGCCGATGCTCAAAGGCGGCGGACGGTTAGACATCGTAAGCAGCGCAGAAGTCAGCTACTTCCAAGAACTCGTCGAGAACAGGGTGAAATAGTGCGCGGCATTTCAATCCGGAAAACAGACCTCGGCTTCAACGTGATGCGGCTTCACTACACGGCGGATCCGGACAAAGACCCTCGAACCCCGGAGGGTAAGCATTGGCTCGAAGAAACACAGAGAGGCATCAGCGCGGCCCGATTCCGTAAGGAATACGAGATCGATTACACCGCCCTTGGTGGCCAACTCGTATTCCCCGGATTTGATGAAAGTGTCCACATGGTGCCACTCGCGAAACAGTCGAAGCTCGATCCCGCGTATTTCACGGTCTGGATGGCGTGCGACCCACATCCCCGAGCCGCACACGCATTTCTCTGGCTGGCCGTGAACGCGGATGGCGAGAAGGCTGTCGTATGGTCGTGGTGGCCACAGGAACGCCACGCCGAGCAGACGATGGTCACGAAGGACTACGCCGCCGATATTCGCGGCAAGATTTACGACGTGTTCCCAGAACTAAAGCCGCGGCGCATGTTAATGGACGTGGCCGGCCGTTCCTTCAATGCAGACGAAGAGAAATCCTACTTCGACAAATACCGTGAATGTGGCCTGAACTTCCAGCCAGCAAAGAAAAACCGCGATCTCGTTGGCTACGATCTCATCAACGACGCGCTGACGCCCAGGGAATACGTCGTCGGAAACGAGAAGCAGTTTCGGCCCCAGCTCACGATCTGGGACAGGTGCGGCGACAATCACAAGCTCGTCTCCCAGCTCAAGGGACTGCGCTTCCGTGAGTGGAAGGGGAATGTATCAGACAAAGACCCACCGGAAGAACCGCAGCAGAAAGAGCGGCACTTGGTGGACTGCCTCAGCTACATCCTGCTCGACAACCCACGGTTTATCCCGATCAGGAAGAATCGGAGCACATTCGAGGTCATCAACGAAGGAACCGGATGGTAGTAAGAGCCCTTAAAACAAAAGCGGCCCACGCTGGAACGCGGGCCGCGAATCTCGAACTGGAAGGAAAACTCTCTGCATGAAGAACAATAATGCCGTTGCGCCCGTCGCGTCAACTGCCAAGGAGAATCATGGGCAAAATTCTCAAGTTCCCCGAGCAACAAACTACTGGTTCCCTGTGTACGAAGGCCTCTTCGAGCATGCGCCCACCATGCAGGATGCGGTTTGGCTATTTATGTGGCTCATCGCACGAACCACGCCCGACCGCGGCGACGGAAAGGGCCGCGTTCTTGGTGGCATTCCGATACGCGATGAGCGCCCTGCAGGAGAACTTGGTTTCCCCGTAAAAACGGTCCGCCGCTGGCGAAAAATGTTGGAGAGCAGCGGTTACGTGACGCTCGTGAGGACGCCGTACGGCTTCCGGTACACACTTCTGAAGTCTAAGAAGTGGGAAAAGCGGACGTCGAGAGAATTACTAAAACGGGCATTCTCCGGTTCAGAGAGTGCCCCAAACGGGCAGTCGGAGTTACCGCAACGGGCAATCAGAGTGCCCGATTCGGGCAGCCAGAGTGCCCGAATCGGGAAATACAAAGAAGACTATACAGAGACAACACAGGGAATAAATAGCGGACAACACAGCGCATCCGCTACGACCGAACTTATGAAGGGAGGGGTTGCACCCCTCCCAGAACCCACCCCGCGAAGAACAAAACCAACCGGCAGAAATCTGAACTTGCTTAGCCTTCGCTGGCATACCGACGTGGAGATCGGTCGTCACCTGGCCGAGCTCCGCGAAACCATCGCGCATTACCTGGTTGGGTTCGTCCATATCACGTATGGGAGACATGCGTACCTGGACGGGGATGAACCCGTCTCAGAGACAACAAAGGCGAAGGACATCCTGCGCGCCGAGCAGTCCCAGCGTTTTTGCGGAAGAATGGTCGAGAAGTTCGAGCGCGCGTTCGAATGGATCGAATACCCGTTTAATTTGAGCAACCACTTGCTCGGTTTTGAATTCTGCTGGCATGTGAAGGATCAAGTCGAAGCGGCCGAAAGCGAAGAGCCTCATCCATCCAAATGGGAGGTCTGCGAAAGGGTGCTCGATCGCCTAGAGTGGACTTGGCGGTACGACGTTGGCGAGGCCAGCAATGTCGGGCTGCCATATCACCCGAACGATTTCAGTGACCACATCCGGAACCTGTTCGAGCGAGAAACGCGTAGAACGCGCACGTCGGCTACCGCTTCGCTCGCACCGGGTCCGCAGTAACTATTTTGTTTCCACAGAGGTGTGATTGACTTCGGTTGCCCGAACTCCGGATGGCATCATCTCCGCGCCACGCGGGTGTACTGCAGCGAGTCGGTTTTCAGTGCCGCCACTGCACGCCGCGGATTGCGCGGCGCCGAAGCGTGGCGGAATGCCGGGAACTCAAGGCAAAGCTGGGAGCGCGACTCGACTATCTCGCGGCGCGCGCGGCATTGATGACCGAGCGCATTCCAAAAACCATTCCGGGGGCATCTCCGCAAGTCGTTGAAACTGCGGGTGCGCCGATTGCGAGCTGAAGCGTTCCAGAAACAAGAGTTTCTCGAAGCGGCTGTTCGCGCGAGCCTGAACGACTGCGCGACTCCACCGGGCAGCGGAGATCCTCAAAGCGAAAGGACGGAGGCGGGTATGTGTGTCTGACTCCACGGTCGGTTCGTTAGCACCGCAAGCCAACGATTCTGTTACACTCCCGGCCAAGCCAACTGCATCGACGCCAGGAGGAGATTTGGCGCGACGCAGATACCAGACAGGGCAAGTCTTGTTCAGCGCAAAACGTCAGGTATGGCTCGGACGGTACCGGGAGGACATCATTCGGCCAGACGGCAGCGTGGTTCGTACCAGACCGCAAGTCGTGCTCGGCTCAAAGAAGGAATTGCCGACTACACGACTTGCAACTCGCCGTCTCGGTGAAATTCTCTCCCGCATCAACGACGCCGGATACCAGCCAACCCGAATCGCAACCGTAAGAGAGTTTGCCGAACGCTGGAGGCGGGAGGTTCTCGCTAAGCGAAAACTTTCGACGCAGCACGCGGCGAACTCGCATCTCGACTCACACATCCTTCCCGAGCTCGGAAAGCTTCGGCTTGACCAGCTCGGCCCAGAAAATCAGCAGATTTTCGTGAACAGTCTCACCGGGGCTTCGCGCAAAACAGTTCTCAACATCCTGAGTACCCTTTCGGCGATGTTGAAAACTGCGAAGGATTGGGGGTACGCGACTCGCCAAATTGAACCCGGAAAGCTCGTGCTCCCCGAGCGGACCACGCATGTCCCGGCGCACTTCACCCGTTCTCAGGTGGAATCGATCTTCACGCTAGCGCAAGAACCATGGAGGACGCTGTTCATCCTGCTCGCCATGACCGGCCTCCGTGCCGGCGAGGCGCTCGGTCTGCAGTGGGGTGACGTCGATTTCGAACACCACTGCATTCACGTTCGCCGATCGGCATGGTGTGGCAGGGCGCAAAGCACGAAGAGCCGTGCCAGCACGGCGCCGATTACACTTCCACACGTCCTGGCAGACGTTCTCCGGGAGTACAAGAGCGCTTGGAGGGAAAATCCCGAAGGCTATCTGTTCGTGACGCGGAACGGCCGACCGCCTTCGTCCAACAAAGTCGTCGAGTATCAGCTATGGCCGGTGCTCGATGCGCTTAAAATACCGCGCTGTGGACTCCATGCCTTCCGTCACACGGTGGCATCACTCATCGTCGATGCCGGTTATGGGCCGGAAGTCGCACAGCGGCAGCTCAGACACACCAACTCGCGAACAACTCTCGGTTATGTCCATCTTCGCGGTGGGATCACCGAACAGGCGATGGCGGACGTGGCGAATTCATTGAAGCTGGACGCAGTTGGACGCGGAACAGGGGTTAAGGGCCAGTATTTGCAGTAAATGGAGTTGGGTTCGATTCCCATCGCCCGCTCCAACTAACTTATTGAATCCACTCCTCTTGCTTTCCTGATTTGGGCGCATTTGGGCGCAACCAGAAGCAATTGCGAAACCGGAACAAGGTGTTGAAGACACCATAGTTGGTTTCTCCCATAGTGGAAAGAAAGAAGCGCAGCCCAAGGGCAGAGCCGATGCCGCGATACGGTCGATTGGTGACCGACACGCAGTGGGAAAAAATTCGACCTCCGCTCTCGAAGCGACCGCAGCGCCTGGGCGGGGGGCCACCGGCATCGGCCGACGACCGCAAAGTGCTGGAGGGCATTTTGTGGATTCTGCGCAGCGGGGCCCGCTGGCACGATTTGCCGGATGAGTGCCGCCCCCTCGACCTGTTGGCGACGGCTGCGCAATTATGAGGAGCAAGAGGTCTGGCTGGAAATCCGGCGGGCATCAACTAAACCGGCGACAATTTCCATCCGCGGGCGACGCCGGGCGAGCGGAACGCGGCAAAAGTTGGGAGTGCATGCACGATAGGTGACACTCAGCGGATGAAATTCGAAAGCGAAGAGCGAGAATTATTCGACGCTGGAACGGCGGTCGTTAAAGGTGCTGTCATCGGGCCTGGTGGAGCACAAACAGCGGTGGCGAGCAGGCAAAGGCGAGCGAGTGCTGAGCAAAGACGGCTGCGTTGGAAGCGTAGTCCGGGGACGGAGACAAACACCGCACTCCAGAGGACCTGCGCGTGCGCCCGCAAGCGATCACAATTCGACAGAGTCGCGGTGCGGTGTTTGGCCCCGGAGACGCAGGCTCAGGTCCGTGTGGATCGTGGAGGCCAGGTCTCGATCAACTGCTCTTTGCGATAGATCATGGCATTGATGTCGTACGGCGCGAGCTCGATGCTGTGGCCGTGGGTGATCGCGTCGGTGGGGCAGGCTTCGACGCAATAACCGCAGAAAATACAACGCGAATAGTCGATGTTGTAGGTCTTGGCGTAGCGCTCGCCAGCGGAAATGCGTTGTGTCTCCGTATTTTCCGCGGCTTCGATGAAGATGCAGTTCGCGGGGCACGCAGCCGAGCAGAGAAAGCAGGCCACGCATTTTTCGAGGCCGTTTTCGTCGCGCTGAAGGACGTGGATCCCGCGGTAACGCGGCTGAACGCTGGGCGGCACGTCCGGGAATCTTTCGGTCGTGGTCTTGCGGAACATGGTCCGCAGCGTGACGCTGAAGCCTTTCACCAGCGCTGTAAATGTTTCTCCGAGTTCACCGATAACTGATGCCATTTCTGCTCACTTTATCAAAATTACGTGGCGGGCACAATTTGTCGATTCGGTCTGAACTGCTTGTGCGCTGATTAATTGATCCATGCTGCTCCCCAAATTGATTTCGTTCTTTCGAGGATAGTTCTGCTACCACGGCCCTATTCCCCTGGAGGTGCGACCGGAGCCGGTTCGTTAATTCTACCTTTTCCGCTGATCGCAGCCACAATTTGGCGGCCGTGAAACCGCCCATTTTCGATGAAAATATCCGACGTATGCTTGCCTCCGACGACCACCCCGGCGACGTACATGCCGGGGATATTCGTCTCAAGGGTTTCGGGATTGCAGTCCGGGCGCCGGGTGACGGGATCAAGGCGAATTCCCTGCCCTTCGAGGAAACTGAAGTCGGGGTGGTAGCCGGTCATGGCGAAAACTTGGATGGCTGGGACGGATTCTTCGTGATGCGAATTCTGAACCCAGACGCGACGCGGCTCGATTCTAGCGACGCGCGTCGAGAACATGGCCTTGATCTCGCCAGCGCGGATGCGATTCTCGATATCGGGCTTCACCCAGTATTTGAGCGTTTTTCCCATTTCGGGACCGCGGTGAATCAGGGTCACGCGGGCGCCGGCGCGAAAGAGATCCAGCGCTGCTTCCGCAGCGGAGTTGCGGCCGCCGATGACAACTACGTCCTGGTTCCAGTACGGGTGCGGATCGGTGAAGTAGTGGGATACATGAGGCAAGCCTTCGCCGGGAACGCCCAGATAGTTCGGAAGATCGTAGTAGCCGGTAGCGATGATGCACTTTGACGAGCGATACTCCTGTTTCTCCCCAGCGGCGTTTTCAGTAAAAATACGAAATCCATTGTTACGCTTCTCGACGTGCTCGATGTGCGTGACTTTCTCGTAGAGGCGGGTCTCGATGCCATAGTGATCCACGGCGCGGCGATAATATTTGAGCGCTTCGGCGCGCGTGGGCTTGTCGCCGGAGGTGGTCATGGGCAGATCGCCAATTTCCATGCGCTCGACCGTGGTGAAGAATTTCATGTTCACCGGGTAGTAGAAGAGCGAATTGCAGAGGCAGCCCTTATCGATGACCATGGAACGCAGGCCAGCACGCTTGGCCTCAATCGCGCAGGCAAGGCCCGTCGGGCCGGCACCGATGCAGATTACGTCGTAATGTGAACTGGCAGTCATTTTTTTCACGATCATGAAACGGGAATTTGAGGGCACCGAACGCGCAGTTTTCGTGACACGGTATGTTCCGAGTAGCAGCATACCCGATCATCTGTTGTATTCAGCGAGTTATGTATGTCCCTGCTACATTGAGTGTTTGCAGTAGTCGCGTCAAAATGTTCCATAATGGTTCGGCAGCTGCTGCTCGCCTCGAACAGCGTATTCGGCCCCACTGCTACGATAACACGTTTGGAGTATAGAGGCTCTCAGTCCACCGTGGAAGATCTACGGCTGCTGGCTCCGCATTTTGCTCGGGCGTTTATCTGTTTCAACGAGCTCTATACCGCAGGGGTCGCTTGAGTTTTCCGTCGTTCGTCATTTCCCCAAGCAAAAAAGCGCACTATTCCACTCAGTATAGGCGAAGACGCGGGAGGAATGTGGCGACGCGGAAGTTTCACATTGGAAACGGATACGAATCAAGTGGCGCAAGGGGAACTAAACATGCTCCGAGACGGTTTTGACGACGTCGAAACTTCACAGGAACAGTAGTACCGATAGGCTATTGCTGCGCTCGTTCAATGCAATCAGGCTTAGTGCAGGCCCGTTGTGTCGTTTGCGGAGGAGCAAATTGAGACCCAGCCTGGCGGAAAAGCGGTTTCCGTCGAACGGACGGTTGCACCGGCGGCGCGGCTTCAGCTTGATTGAGTTGCTGACGACGGTGTCGATCGGCATGATTTTGACGGTCATAGCCGTCCCGTTGATTAATAGCGCGCTGGCGACCATGCGGATCAATTCCGCGGTGAGCCAGTTTACCGGGGCGATCTCCAGCTCCCGCTATCAGGCCATCAAGGACAGCCAAGCGTACACGTTTGTGCTCACGGCGCCGGCGAACACCTATGTGGTGACCAACACGGTGACCGGTGTGGCGAGCAAGCCGACGCCGATTCCCAGCTACATTGGCATTAACGGCTCGGGCGGAACGTTCACGTACACGCTTTGCCCGAACGGAATGGTGTACGGCGCGGGCGGCTGCCCGAGCGTAAATCCGCCACCAGCTCTTTCGTTCACGTACCAAGGAAGGCAGATCAACATCGCGGTCTCAGGCGTTGGAAATGTCACAACAACTGTCATCAAGTAGGAGCCGCGGAAGCGCGGCCAAACAGAAGGGCTTCACGCTGATCGAAGTGCTCGTCTCGATCGCGGTCATGGCAGTGGGCCTGCTGAGCGTGGCGGCGCTGATTGCCGGCACGCTGCAGGCAGGAACGCGCGCGCGCTACATGAGCATGGCGAGTATCCTTGCGTCCGAAAAATTGGACAGCTTGAACAAGTGGCCTTCGGGCGACTTGCCAAATTCGGCGACCACGGCGCAAAACGCGGCGCCGACGGATCCGAATATTTGGCCGGGAGGGAGCCTGACGGGCGGGGCCACATGCGCGACGAACGACGCGTACTGCGATCAAGTGACGGTTTCGGAAGCGAGCGGAGCGGACTACGAAACCCAGACGCAAATCGTCAACGGCACGCCGACAACGGTGACGATCGTGCATACATCGAGCGGGTGCGTGGGAACGCCGACGGCATGCGGCGTCGCCGCCCCGGCGGCGGGAGGAGCAACTTTCACGAGGCGCTGGCTGATCACTGCCAACCCGACGATCAACTCGACGGGGGGCGGCGCCGTGACGGCGACGGGCGCGCGGCGCATCACGGTGAGCGTGACGCTGGATGATGCGTCGCTGAATCCGCCGGTGTCTTTTCAACTGAGCATGGTGAGGCCATGACGCTTAGCGACGCGATATTCCGGAAAACACTAGACGGAGGGCACCCACGCCGTCGTTCAACGAGCGGCTTCACGCTTATCGAGTTGATCGTGGCCATGGCTGTGTTCCTGGTGGTGGCAGGCACGGCCTTCTCTGTTTTCAACCAGCACATGGCGATGATCACGCGGCAGGAAAACCTATCAGGCGTGAACCTGGCGCTCCGCAACGCCGCCGGGCAATTGCAAATCGACCTATCCAAATCCGGACAGAACTTGCTCGCGGGAATCGGCAACAGCCAGGTATCGTTTTCGGCGGGCGTGATCATTAACAACAACGTGCCGGCGGCGCAAGGAGGAACAGCAGCCACCTGCGCACCGACCGGCAGCTTGTACGCCTATCCGGTGCCGAGCGCCTGCTTCGATTCGATCACGATATTCGGCCCACACAATACCGGGTGCGCGGCGACAAGCAACGGATATCCGCCCGTCCTGCAGATTGCGGACCCGGGAAATTCTCAGGAGAGTCTGAGCTCCAGCTCGATCATATGGGGCTCGGACCCAAACAACGCAGCGAATAATACCGCCGACGCGGCCTGCTTTAAAAATGGCGATGAGCTGCTGGTAATCCAGCTGCCGTCGAACGGTTCAACATTGAATTGCGCGAATAACGTCCCCTCGGCGTTCTGCCTGGCTTCCGTAACGCTTACGAAAGACGGGCTTGTGAGTGGCGGAAAAATCCAGTTGCAGCATAATCCGACGGGATCAGGCGGCGGACCCGCGGGATGCCCCGGGGTGGCGTGCACGGATCCGCAGAACGTGATTTATAACCCAAATTCCAGCACGGGGATGAATTTTGGCAACGAGCTGGCGCCCGGATTCAGCAACGGCGCGTATATCGTCGATATTGGCGCCGGGACCAGCGCCGTGACGTACGGGGTGCAGGTGAATCCGCAGGCGGCCAACGACACACAGTTGGTTCGCTGCGATTCGAATGGCTGCGCCGTGCTGGCGGACCAAGTGATTGGGTTTAAAGTCGGCGCCGCGCTCTGGAACAACACCCAGGGCGGACAGCCGGATATCGCCAACTACTTTTACGACTCCAGCAAATATTGCAACGAGCTCAACGGTGCGAACTGCAATACCAATCCGCCGCCCGTGAACGACCAGTATGACTTTAGCCTCGTGCGCGCGGTGCGCGTATCGCTCGTCGGCCGCACGCCGCCGAAGTCGGACATCACTCTAAACAAGTTCGCGAACGGATTCGATGGTGGGCCGTACCTGGTGCAACAGGCCTCCGTGGTCGTCGATTTGCGGAATCTGAGCATCGACGATTTCCAGAACTAAGCGCATCCGGAGCAAAACCATGAGCCGACATACGTCCGAGAAAACTCACCCGAGCAAGACAAGGCGTGCAGCGCGCGAGCGAGGCGTGGCGCTACTGATTACGCTGGGCCTGCTGGCGCTTCTGGGAGCGGCCAGCCTCGCGGTGATATTGCTGACGTCGTCGGATGCCATGATCAACGGCTATTACCGGAATTACCGGGGATCATTTTATGCCGCCGACTCCGGGGTGAACGTGGTAGTCGAAGCGATGAAAAACGCCATTGCCACCAGCGCGAACCCGGCTGCAGCCGGCGCGCCGCTTCCGGTGGTGGGTGCACTGCCTCCCGCCGGAGTCGTAGCGAATGCGTCGATCCCCGCGGCTCTGACTGCCTCGTATGCGCCATTTCAGACGTCGTACTATGCCATCGGTGATGCGGGCTCATGGAATAGCCAATTCAAGATGATTGCCAATCCGGGGAATCCGCCAGCGCCGGTGATTGGCCAGCCGACCTATGAGTGGGTTTGCAGGCCGGGCGATGGAAACTGTCCCGCCGACGGCGACTACGAGTGGCAGTTTTCCTATCCGTACACGATCACGATCCAAGGACAATCTTCCGGAAGCGAAGCCGAAACGGTGACGGAGAGCGGCATCATCACCTACAGCAGTTCGCCAGGCACCGTGGCTTCGGGCGGTTTGCCCAGTTTTTCGAAATGGGCAGGATTCATCGATAATTTCGCACTCTGCCAAGGCGCTCTGGTGCCCGGAACTATGCACGGCCCATTCTTTACCAACCAATCGTGGAATTTCGGGAACTTCAGCAATCCGGGATACACATTTGCTGACTCGATTGGGCAGGCCAGCACGAAGGTGGGATACATTAACGGAAATAACTGCACCGTGGGTGGCGCAACAGCGCCCCGCGGGTTCCGCGCGCCGACGTTCGACAAAGGATTTGATGTCGGTGCCAATCCGATTACGGCGCCGACCGACAGTTACAACCAGGAACAGGCGGTACTGGACGGAAAGGGCGCCGCTCCTTGCACGGCAAACCCGTGCGGTAACGGCAACCGGACCCCGCCCAGCGGGACGCTGATGAGCACCATGAAGACAGTCAACGGAGTCCAGTATCCGGCGTCCGGCAGTGCCCCGGCCGGAGTGTACATCCCGATGTACACGAACTCGCAGGGCCAACTGGCGTTTGGCAGCGATCCGGCGCTCGGCGGAGATGGAGCGGGCGGCGGATTTTTTGTGAATGGCAACGCCGCGATCACGCTATCCGCAACGATAGGCGGAGATGGAACGAGCAATCCAACGCAGACCTACACGATCAAACAAGGCAGCACCACGACGACGATCGTTGTGGATACGACGCCTACGCTTGCATGCCCAGCCGGTTGCACTACGGTCACTTCGGGTACATCGAGCCAGACGCTGCAGGGCGTGCCCACGCAGCTTGATCCAAATACCGGCGTGCCGATCACGCAAACAGACCCATCGGGAAATCCAGTGGCGCCGACAATGGTGTACGTCAATGGCCAAATTACGGGCCTGAGCGGCACAGTCCAGAACAACACGGGCGTAACCATCACGGCGACGAGCAATGTAAGCATCACGGGAGACATAACCTACGCCTCGCAGCCCGTCGATTCCTCCGACAATCTTGTTTCCAACACGAATGCCGGGGTACTGGGAATCTACACGCCCGGAAACATCAATTTGTATCCTGATTCACAGGGAAACCTGACGATCGACGCGAGCCTGGCGATGCTCAGCGGGCAGTCAAATGGCACCGCTGGGCTGGAAACGCCGGGGCGAGGAATCGGCACGCTCACAATCGTCGGTGGCCGAAGCGAGGACCAGGCGCACGGCGTGAACATCTCGGTGGGCAACACCTTCTACGACCAGCGCTTCGCCGGGAACTTCGGGCCGCCGTGGTTTCCAACGGCTCAGCCGACCGCAGGCGCGCCAGCGATTCCGCAGATTCAGAACGCCACGGTGACGAGAATCGCCTGGCAGGAAACCAGCCGGTAAGCCCGCCTCACAATCTATACGAAGCGAGCCCCTGCCGAGGAAATCGCGCAGGGGCTTTCGCCTTGTCGTGAACCGCCATTGCGATGGAGTTGGCGGTTTACAAACCCGCGCGGGGAATAATGTTGCAAGGCCGCTGGCGCACTTTGCTATAGTGAGAGCGTTCCTCCGGTGGAGAAACGCGCGCTAGCGCCCGCGCGTCCCACGGCCACATACGCGGGCCTTCCCTTGCCTATTTCCTTCGCCTTCGGCAGTGCCTCGAACGAGGCGGCTGGGGCACAACCAGGAGAGTTACGTGCGCGCTCTGACGCCAACTGAAAACAAGCGCTTTAACGAAATGATCGGATTTGTGGGCTTGAGCCTGGCCATTTTGCTGGCGCTAAGCCTACTGTCGTATTCCCCGCTCGATCCGTCGTTCGACGTTTCGGCTCCTGCGCTGGCCTCGGGAGCGGTGCGGAATTGGATCGGTCCGGTTGGCGCGCACGTCTCCGATCTCCTGTTTCAGTTCGCCGGCTATGCCGCATTATTAATTCCAGTCGGAATGTTTGTGGTGGCGATGCGCTGGTTCCGCAGCCATTTGATTGCGAGTCCAATTTCGAAGGTTATCGGCTCGGGACTGCTTTTCGCTTTCCTGGCAGCGGAATTGAGCCTGATTCATGCGCCGGCCGTGCGCGGAGCGCTTCCTGCTGGTGGGCTGCTTGGTACCATTCTGGCGGGCGGGCTGCGCGCGGCGTTCAATCCGATTGGCGCGAATATTATTTCCGCGGCAACGCTGCTAGCGGCGTTGTATCTCACCACGGCGTTTTCGCTGAGCGGGGCGGCGGCGTGGGCAAAGAAGCCGCTCGAAGAAGATGGATTCGCGGGTAAGTGGATGGCGCGGCTGAAGCAATGGCGCGAAGAGCGCGAAGCCGCGGCGCTGCGCAAGAAAGTCGAGGAAATTAAGATTGCCGGGCGGCCGCCGGTGGCGCAGCAGCGCGTGTCAACGAAGGAGCTCGACGAAGCGGAAGACGAGGAAGAGAAAAAAGAAGCCAAGCCCTCCGCAACAGCGCGCATCCCGGCGATTATCAAGTTCCGCGACGAGGGCGATGCGCCGCCTACGCCGAAAAAATCAGCCTCGCCGGATCCTAGGATTGCGCGTGGAAAGACGAATTTCCGGCTGCCTCCCACCACCCTGCTGCGAGCGGCCGAGCGCGGCGAGAAGATGGACGAAAGCGAGCTGAAGGACTGCGCGCGCGCGATCGAGCAAAAATGCTCGGAATTCGACGTGGGCGGGCACATCACCCAGATCAATCCCGGTCCGGTTGTAACCACGTTTGAGTTCAAGCCGGAAGCAGGCATCAAGTACACGCGGATCACGAGCCTGGCCGAGGATCTTTGCCTGGCGCTGCGCGCCGAATCGATTCTGATCGAGCGCATTCCCGGGAAATCAACGGTGGGCATCGAGGTGCCCAATGCCCGGCGCGAGACGATTGCACTGCGCGACGTGATTGAGTCGCCCGAATTTTCGCATTCGCCTTCCAAGCTTTCGATACCGCTGGGCAAAGACTTGATCGGACGCATCCGCTCCGCCGATTTGAATCAGATGCCCCACCTGTTGATCGCCGGCGCAACGGGAACCGGCAAAAGCGTTTTCATCAATTCCCTGCTGATGGGGCTCCTGTACAAATCGACGCCGGATGATTTGAAGCTGGTGCTGGTCGACCCCAAGCGGCTGGAGCTCGGCCTGTATGCGGACATTCCGCATCTTTTCACGCCCGTGGTCACTGACCCAAAGGTCGCCGCGAACGTGCTGCGCAACGCCACGCGCGAAATGGAGCGGCGGCTGAAGGTGCTGGCGCAGAGGGGCGTGCGGAACATCGAGCAATACAACCACACATTCGAAAAGGGGCAATCGCTTTCGCTTTTCGAGAATGCGGAAGGCGAGGAGCATCGCCCACTGCCGTACATCGTGATCGTCATCGATGAATTGGCCGATCTGATGATGGTCGATACGAACGGTGTGGAAGAATCAATCACTCGCCTGGCGCAAATGGCCCGCGCGGTAGGGATCCATCTGATCCTGGCGACACAGCGGCCGTCGGTGGACGTCATCACCGGATTAATCAAGGCGAATTTTCCCGCGAGGATTTCGTTCCGCGTGGCGAGTAAGGTGGATTCGCGGACGATTCTCGATAGCAACGGTTCGGAATCGCTGCTCGGCAAAGGCGACATGCTATATCTGCCGGCGGGGTCATCGAGGCTGCACCGATTGCACGGGCCATACGTGGGCGAAAAGGAAGTGGAGGATGTCTGCGAATTCTGGCGCGAGCAGGCCAAGGCGATCTACAACGAAGAGTTGCTCAAGCCGCCGCGCGATGAGAACGCCATGGGTGGATCGGGCGGCAGCGGCGACGGCGGCGAGGGTGAAGACGAAGTGGATGACGAGCTCTATCAGGATGCGGTGCGCGTGGTGTGCGAAATGGGGCGCGCGTCAACTTCAACCTTGCAGAGGCGCCTGCGCGTTGGGTACGGCCGGGCCGCACGTCTGATCGATTTAATGGAAAAGGATGGCATCGTCGGGCCACCCGATGGGTCGAAGCCGCGCGAAGTGCTGAAGAAGAAAGACTGGATGCGGGAATTCGATGAATCGATGAAATGATGCGGCGATGCCGATGGGTCCGCAAGAATCGGGGCTGCGGCTCGATTTGCGAAAGCACATTATCTTCGATTTTTGGCCGCCTGTGATCGGCGAAACGGCATTTGTTGGTTTGCTCTTTTCACTCCGGCGGGTTTCCCGTAAACTCTAGTGCGTCCCGGTGCCGAGGTAGCTCATTGGTAGAGCGCGGCCCTGAAAAGGCCGGCGTAGGGAGTTCGATTCTCCCCCTCGGCACCACCTTCATTCTGTTGGTTCCCTCCCTTGGCGGACCCTGCGACATCGATGCCCATTCACTATGTAACCCACTCCCCACCAGCAACTTGCAAGCCGTTACTGATATGAACAGGTACCATTGCCGGCGACGCGGCGCGTTGGGACGATATGGTTCGCAAGGACCCAGCCCATGCGAAAACATATTGCAGTGCTCACAATGGCGTTTTGCGGGGTCGTTTCCGCGGCGTACGGACAGGCAGTCCCAGGCGTGGGAGCGGGCGCGGCGCCAGGAACGAACACAGCGAGGGCCGTTCTAACGACGCAGCAGATACAACCCACGGCGCTGCCGCCGACCGTCAGCGCGGCACGTCTGGAGACGATCCCGGCAGCCACCCCGCCCCAGGCCGGCAGGGCGCCCGCGCAATCGCCTCAACTTTTGGCCACGTCCAATCCAGCCGCAACGGGCTGGACGCTGCGAAATCACGACGTAATTACCGACGACGATCTGGCGGCGATGCGTTCGGGGGTGGCGATCACCTATCTTTGGAGTCCCACGGAAGTAGATCCAGGCACCAACCCAGCGCAGTGCGATGCGGATTGCGAGGCAGAAACGCGCGCCGCAGCTGGGATGAGCCGGTCATTGGAAGCGGCGTGGCAGGAGCAATTTTCAGCGGCGCGGGTCGATCTGGCGGCGGATGCCCAGTGGCGGGCGGCGTACCTGGAAGGCTTACAGCAGGCGCATCAATATTGCTTGTTTCGCGAGCAGCAAGGAAGCGCGGTGGCGAATGCGGCCAATCAGCCGGCCGACGAGCGGGAGCAATACGTGAGCGATATGAATCGCAAGCTCGGACAAGGATTGGATAGCGCGGCTGCGCGGATCGAACGGCAAATTCGCGAGGCGCAGAGGATCGATTCCGTTCGCGCGGCAATAATGGAAGTGCTCGCCGAGCGCGCCTTCAATCAGTGCCCTTCCGAGCCGCGGCCATAGTCACGCCAAGCCTGAATTCAGTCACGCGCCCGCTTGAACTCTGGCAGCCTCTGCCGCCATCAAGAAATTCAAACGGACCGCTACGCGATTCCCGCTAGTTCGATTTCGGAGCGGGGTGTTCTTTGAAGAATGCGTTCACGTCGGGCATGGAAGGCGACGCCTGAGTGGAATTCACACCGGGATGCGCACCGGTTGACGGCGGCAGTTCCGTATTGCCATCGGCGGGCTGGCCATTGGTGACGACCCAGCGGTTGCCGCTACGCTGTAGAAAATATTGCATGGTCATGCCGGTGGCGCCGCTATTTTTGACGTGGAAAGACGCGTGCGCCTGCGCCTGGTCGCCGTTGATGGCCACGAAATCAACGACCATCTCCATCGCGTCCAAATTTAAGCCACGGTTGCCGCGGAGATGATCCTCGATGGCCGAACGGATCGCTCTCGCGTCGGCGGTGGAAACCCGGGTGGACCCGGTTGATTGCGGCGCGACGCCAGAATCGCCACCTACGGCACTGGATGGGGCCGAAGAGGCGTTCCACGCGGCGCCGGATTGCGCGCCTTTGCCGCATCCGCCAGCCGGAACGAATAGCGCGGCGAGCACGATTGCCGCAAACCGTGAAGCCATCGGAGCCGTCCTTTCCTTTTCCGCGGGCAAGAAGGAAGTTCGTCATGCCGCGGGTCGAAGTATGTCACTTGCGCGCGAGTGCCATGCACCATCCGGCTCGCACGCTCCCCCGGAAAATCGCGCGCGTAGGTAGGATTCTACGCTGGTTTGGGGAAAAAGAGGCCGCGCGTTCAACAGGACGTTCGGAGCACGAGGGACAATCGACGGGCGGGCTCAGAATTCGTCGGGTTTCGTCTCGCTCTCGGTGAGTTCGTGCCAAGCGACGACACCCGCGCCGCCAACGATTGCGGCACCAACTATGTGAACTTTTACATTGCCGGCGTTGTGCGGGCCGACGGCTTCACCCGGCTCGCGGCATCCCGAGCGGGCAGGATGGTCAAATGTGACGCGCGCGGATTTGCCAGCCGGAATGGTGTTCACAACGCCGTTGGCTTTTAGGACCATCGAGCCGCGCACCGCGGAAATGACCTCTTCGTTCGGACCGGTGATGGTCACAATGCCGGTAAAGGCCTGGCCGGAAGCTTCGCTGAGAGGGCCGGCGGGCGTGTCAATGATGAGCGTGGACGATGTCGGAGACGAAAAGCTGGTGCTACCGCTGATCACGATGACGCGAACCACATCCGGCGTGCCATCAAGCACCACTTCGCTCGAGATGCCGAGCACGATCTGCGAATTGCGAAACTGCACGCGCAGGTCGCCGAAATGGTCCGTATCGAGCACGTCGCAGGCATACACGTTCGCGCCGGCCATGGCTGTGCCGTTGTCAATCAAAGAATTATTGGCCTGCGCCACCGAGCCAAGCGCCTTATGGCCGGCCCACGTCACGCCGGTAAGGCAAGCAAGCGCACATACCGCGAGTGCGGTACGGATACTATCGAGCATCGACCTCCCTCCCCTGCCTTCACTTTGTGCTTAGGCGGAGCGACAATCAATTTGGATGTGATGAAAAGGTCGTCAAAGTGGCACTGGAGCGGTAATAGAGCGCCGGTATTGCCGATTAAGAGAGCCCTTGCGCGTGCCCATCACCGGCGCAGGCGAAGCGATCCGCTCACGAACGGGCTGCCGCGTTCGTAGAAGCGAAGTTTCCGATTTACGGCGCGCGAAATGCCGATGCGTGCGCTTACGCCGATGGGCACGGGCGGCTTGACTGCCGTGCCTAACCATAGAGGAGCGCCGGAGGCGCAGAGGTCAATGCCGTCAAAGCGTTTGTCGATGGCCATGGCCTGCGCCAGGCGGCCGGGGCCACGAGCGATGTCTTCCAATCGCGTGACGCCGCGGCGGCGCATCATCCATGGAATGCCTTCGAGGGGTTCGAGAGCACGAATCAATACGCCACCGCCGACGCCCGCCACTTCGCCGCTGACGTTCATCATCCAGCAAGAACCGTAGGCGAAATACACGTAGGCGTGGCCGCGGCGCAAAAAAAGCGACCGGTTGGCGGGAGTAAGGCCGCGAAAAGCATGCGCGGCGGGATCGCCTATCGGATAGGCTTCGGTTTCGACGATTCGCCCGCTCAAGCGCAGATTCGCGAGATCGTGGACCAATGTTTTGCCCACCAGGTAGCGCGCGAGTTCGGTCGTGTCGACCGGCAATTCCGACCGCCGCAAACGGCGAATGCGAGGCTGCTTCTCAATTGGTGCGATCAATGAAACTGCGCGCAAAGGAACCACGGAGTAATCGTCCACATGAATGATGAATTGTTTTACCATAGCCGCAAGGAGATCCATCCATGACTTCCCCCTGCCGCCACCTGAGCGAAATCCGGAAAGTGAAGCCTAGCGCCAAAGGCTGCGAGGAATGCCTGGCGATGGGCGACACATGGGTGCACCTTCGGCTGTGCCTGACTTGCGGACACGTCGGCTGTTGCGACAGCTCGAAAAACAGGCACGCCACGAAGCATTTTCATGCCACGAAACATCCGATCGTTCAGTCGTTCGAGCCGGGCGAAGACTGGAAATGGTGCTACATCGATAGGCGGTGGTCGGATGATGCGCGACGAGGCATGGCCGGCGTTGCCGCTCGAGGAATGGCAATCGACGCGCGACACGCTGCACATGTGGACCCAGATCGCGGGCAAAGTGCGCCTCGCGCTCGCGCCGCCGGTGAATCATTGGTGGCAAGTTCCGCTGTACGTTAGCGCGCGCGGCCTGACTACTTCAGCAATCCCTTTTGGCACGGGCAATTTCGAAATCGTATTCGATTTCATCGCGCATCAACTGCGAATCGAGACCAGCTGGGGCGGGTCCCGCGCGATGCCACTCGCGCCCCAGAGGGTGGCGGATTTCTACAAAAAGTTCATGGACTTACTCGAAACTCTCGGAATTGCCGTAGAGCTTTGGCCCATGCCGGTCGAAATACTTAATCCGATTCGCTTCGATCGAGACACGTTTCATGCGTCGTACGATCCGGCTTACGCGAACCGCTTCTGGCGCGTCTTGACCAGCGTCGATGCGGTGCTAAAGGAGTTTCGCTGCCGCTTTATCGGTAAAGCCAGCCCGGTGCATTTTTTCTGGGGCAGCTTCGATCTGGCGGCGACGCGTTTTTCCGGGCGGCGAGCGCCGGAAAGGCCGGACGCCGATCGCGTGACGCGCGAAGCGTATTCACACGAAGTGATCAGCGCGGGCTGGTGGCCGGGCGGCGGAGATATCAGCGAACCGATGTTTTACGCTTACGCGGCACCGGAGCCGCCCGGTTTCCGCGAAGCGCCGGTGCGGCCGGCGCAAGCATTTTACCAGGCGCAGCTTGGAGAGTTTCTGCTGCCGTACGAAGCCGTGCGAACGGCGACAGATCCGCGCGAAACTCTGCTGGAATTCTTGCGGAGCACGTACGAAGCGGGAGCCAATCTCGGCAAGTGGGACCGTGAGGCGCTGGAGCGGCGGCCGTAGGAATTGGATCGGCGTGCAGCCAACACGCGACGCCTACATTTCAGAGAACCCGCACGCGGGCGAAGCGCGCCAAGAGCTGGGCGCGCGAAAAGGCATCTCAAGCGCATCAGGGCCGAGCGTCGTATAGGGCGATCGAGCCAGACGGCGGCGGGACGGAAGGTGCCTCGAAGCGCTGGCGGACAGCGCGATGGCGCTGGGCAAAATGCGCCCGCGCGCGGCGCCCCCACGTGCGCACGAAGTAATAGTTAATGGCCGCGCCAGCTCCCATACCAACCACCGGAATCAGCCTCCCGGCCCATTTCTCGGCGACGTCCTGGCCGACCTTAACCGCGATTCGGTCAATGATTCGGGGAACGATCTGCTCCATGGCCTGCTTGCTTAAAAAGTCGCGGCCCAAATCAACGCCCGCCGCGCTGGCCGCGGCGATCCAGAGCTGGACGTTATCGGCCTCGGTCGCGTATTCGAATCCGTGCAGCAGGCTGAGCTTTTGCAGCATGCGCAGCGTGATGGTGGCGAGGATGCCCATATCCGGCACAGCGGTAAGGAACGAACCGATGCCGAGCCCCGCGCCTTCGAGAGCGGCAATTTTCGACGAGCTGGAGATCGTTCCTTCCGCAATCGGTGCGATAACGTCCGGGTGCAATTGCAGCATCTGCGGCCAGGATTCGACCGGTAAACCGTGGGCGCGGCGAATGTGTCTTAGGTACTTTGTTTCGCCCACCCGCACCTGCGAATAGGCGCGGCGAAAGCCGGCGTTCGCGAACGCGGTTATAGCGCCAAGAGCGCGCGATTTCCTTGCTTCAGCCATAACTCCATTATAGACGCATGAGGCGCGGAAAAAGCATCGCGCGGGACGCGCAGGGAACGCGTCTGCCGTCTTTCTCGCCGCCCTCACGCGCAGAAACGGCAAAACGTCAGCGAGTCATGTAGTAATAGATCGTGGGAGTGACAAAAAGCGAGAGAACCATGGCGATCAGCAGCCCGCCGATGACCGCTACCGCGAGCGGCTGAAGCATCTGTGAACCGGAGCCGATGCCTAGCGCCAGCGGTAACATGCCCAGGACGGCGGCGATGGCCGTCATCGCAATGGGTCGCAGGCGGCGCCGGCCCGCTTGGAAGATGGCTTCTTCGGATGAAAAACCCGCATCGCGAAATTTTTCGTCAGCGTCGAGCAGCAGGATTCCGTTTTTGGCCACGATGCCGATTACCATGATCGTGCCCATGAAAGAGGACAGGTTGAAGGTGATGCCGGCAACGAGCAGCGCGACAAACACTCCGGCGGTGGAAAGCAGCGCGGAAACAAGAATGGCAATGGGCGCGGAAAAATTCCGGAATTCAAAAAGCAAAACCAGAAACACAAACACGACGGCCAAAGTCAGCACCAGAGTAAGATCTCGAAACGACTGCTGCTGCGTCTTATAGAGCCCGCCATATTCGACGCGGATCGATTTCGGCATATCCAGCTTCGCAATCGCCGCCTGCACCTCCTGGATGCCGTGCCTCATATCCAGTCCCTCGAGACGCGCGGAGACAGCCACGTAGCGCTGCTCGTTGTCCTGAAGAATTTCAGTCTGGCCGGGCACTTCGGTCATGGTAGTTACCGAGCCAAGATTCGCGGTCTGGCCGGTGGGGCTGACGATGACCGTGTTGTTCATCGCCGAAACCGACGAGCGGACGCTTTCCGGATAGCGGATGCGCACATTATAGGAGCGGTCGTTCACGACCATCGGCTGCTGGGCAACGACGCCGTCCAGCATGGCCGTGGCTTCATTCGCCAAGTCCTGCGGAGTGAATCCTGCGTTCGCTGCCTTGGCCATGTCCACGCGATACGATATGGCCGGGCCGCTGGTCGTGGAATCGATTCCATTGTCGATATCCACCACCGGATGACGGCCGCCTACGCTGATGTTGCCGATCGCGTCTGCCACGCGCGGCGCCCACTGATCGAGCAGCTTGCCATCGGGGTTGAACATCATGATGTAGATCGGCTGCGGCGCGCTGGTAAGGTCGCCGATCATGTCCTGTAATTTTTGGACGTAATCCACATCCACGGCCGGCTCTGCCGCAGCCACCTTGGCGCGAATCTCTTTGATAATCTGCCATACATCACGGCTGCGGTTGGTTTTCAAGTTGACAGAGATGTCTCCGATGTTCGCTTCGGTGACCGCGGCAAGCCCCAGTTGCATTCCCGTGCGGCGCGACGTGCTTTCCACTTCCGGCACCGAGTCCACGATTTTCAGAATCCCGCGCACCATCCGGTCGGTTTCCTGAAGCGAGCTGCCGGGAGGGGTCACGTAATCGATGATGAAGCTGCCTTCGTCCATTTTGGGCAGCAGGTCGGAGCCGATTTGCTGGTAACAGAGGTACGAAATGCCGATCAGGGCGACAGCGAGTGCCGGCACCCACACCGGATATTTGAGACTCCGCCGGAACCAATGCTCGTAAAAACGGATCACCCGCCCGAAACTGCCCTTCATCAGGTGTTCTTCTTCCGCTTGTAGCATGCGGCTGATCTCGAGAGTGCGGCCGTGCTCCGCGTCGCCGAGAGCCACTTCGTGCCGCGCCGTCTCGGCGGGCGGATCGGCTATTTCCGTCAACGCTGCGGTGTTGCCGGCATTTCCTTCGGAGCGGTCCCCGGAATTGCCGCCGGTTTTGCCGCGAAGCAGGTAGAGGCAAAGGGTGGGCGTCCACGTGAGCGCGAGCGCGAGAGACGTGAGCAGCGCCGCGCCGATGGTTACCGCCATGGCGCGGAAGAAAACTCCGGTAACGCCCGTGATGGCCACCAGCGGAACAAAAACTACGATGGGCGTGAGCGTGGAACCTACCAGCGCCTTCGTTAGTTCCTTTAACGTGAGCGAAACAGCTTGAAATCTGCCTTCGCCGGCTTCCCGATGCAGCACCACGTTTTCCAGCACGACGATGGCATCATCGATGATCAAACCCACGGCCGCGGCCATCCCGCCGAGCGTCATCAAATTGAAACTTTCACCAAGCAGCTTCATTACGATAAAAGTGACCAGCAAGCTGATCGGGATCACCATGCCGGCGATGAACGACGTTCCCCAATCGCGCAAGAAGAAAACCAAGACGGCCGATGCCAGAATCAGCCCGATCAGAATGGCGTCGCGAACGCTTTTAATCGATTCCCCGACGATCCACGATTGGTCGTAGAACGTGCTCACCTTTACGCCCGGCGGCATCGTTGCCTCGATCTGTTTCATTTCTTTTTTTACCGCCGTGGCCACTTGCATCGTGTTGCTGCCGCGCTGTCGGTTTACGTTGATCAGGACGCCGGGCTTGCCGTTCGCCGTGGCAATCGTGAAATGCGGCGCGTATCCCGGCTGGACCGAGCCAATATCGCCCACCGTGATGGGCGTGCCATCCGGAGAGTTCTTGATGAAAGTGCTGGCGAGTTGTTGCGCGTTTTGGGCCTGGCCGGTGATCAGGCCGAGGTACAGCTGATGATTCTGGGAGAAAAGTCCGGGCGACTGGATGATGTTCGAGCGGTCAACCGCGTTCAGGATTCCCGAGATGCTCGTGTTCGTGACCCGCAGCTTCGCCGGGTCGGGAATGATGTGAAATTCCGGCACTTCTCCGCCCTGTATCACGATCGTTGACACGCCCGGAAGTCCGGCAAGCCGCGGTTTGATTTCGTAGGTCGCCATTTCCCAAAGCCGCTGCTGGGAAATGGTGTCGGAGGTCAATCCATAACCAAGGATCGGGAAGCTGGAAAATTCAAGGCGCTGCGCGCTCACCTGCGCGGTCGCGGGCAGGCTTGCCTGGACGCGCGCCAGGGCCGCATTGACGCGTTGAAGCGTGCGAAACATGTCCACGCGCCAGCTGAAATACAGATCGACTTCCGCCGAGCCGCGGCTGGTAATCGATTGCACGTCCTGAATTCCCTCGACGCCGCTCACGGCCTCTTCAATCGGGCGCGTGATCGTAACCAGCATCTGGTCGATCGGCATTACGCCGTTGTCCACGCCCACGATGATCCGCGGGAAATCCGTGGTTGGAAATACTGCGATGGGAATGCTGAAAGCCCAGTAGGCGCCGACGAGCGCGAGGGTGATGATCAGAAAAATAATCGACTTGTGTTCGCGCGCAAACCAGAACTTTTCGGATTCGGGCTGGACTTCGTTTGGCTTGGGAGCACCGGTTGAGTTCGTCATGTTTCGGTGAATCGGGTCAGTTGTCTCCGGCCGCCGATGCGGCGGGAGTGGAGATTTGCACTTTCGCGCCGTCCGGTAAACCGTACGCGCCTTCGCTGACGACCTGCTGTCCCGCGCGCAGCCCGCTGATAATTTGCACCTCGTTATCCTGGCGGATTCCGGTCCGCACGCTGGTCTGGTGCGCCACGTGATCGGAGGAAATCACCATCACCGTCGTCGCCCCGCCATCGCCGGTCAACACCGCCGCCGCCGGCACCACCAGAGCATTCTGTACGCTGCGCACCACTATCTGTACGTTAACCGTTGCTCCTGGCCGCAGTTTTTCGCCCGGATTCGCCGCCTCGACCCAAATCTGCACCGTAGTGCTGTTTGGATCGAGCGCCGGACTAACAACGGTCACCTTCGCCGGAACCGAGTCCCGGCCGTTCCCCAAAATGATCGTTGCCGCGTCGCCGACGTGCAACTGCGATGCCTGTTCGGGAGAGACGTAGGCGCGGCCGATTACGTGAGAGAGGTCCATGATGGTCATGAGCGGCGTACCCGCCGTGGCCATTTGTCCTTCGAAGAGCGGCCGGTCCGTCACCACGCCGCTGATCGGGCTGCGAATCTCGGAGTATTGCAGTTGCGCCAGCGCTGCTTCGTACGCTCCTTTCGCCGCTGCCAGCTGGCCCTCGGCCGTTTTTTCCCCTGCACTTTGGCCTACCTTTTCGAGTCCCTCCAATCTCGCCTTGGCCATCTGATATTGATTGTTCGCCTGGGTGTACGCCACGCGCGCCTGTTCCAACAAATTGCGTGAGATCGCGCCGGATTTGTACAGTTTTTCGCGACTCTCGTAAACCATACGCGCGGATTCCATGGCCTGACGAGTCGCCTTGGCGTCAAGCTGCGCATTCTGGATTTGAGCGGGAAGGTTCACTTGCGTATTGGTCGCGTAAGCGGCCTCCGCCTGTTCGTACGCTCCCTTGGCTTGCGTCACGGCCGCTTGCAGATCCCTGTTCTCAAGCTCCGCTAGCAACTGCCCGGCTTTCACGTGACTGCCGCGATTGACGTAGAATTTTTCAACCGGCGCGCTGATTTTGGGAACGATGGAAGCCTCGGTCTTCGGGTAGAGCACGGCCTCGGCGGAGACGATCTCGTAGATCGTCTTCTGCTGCACCGTGGCGGCTTGCACGGAAACGCCTGGCGTGGCTTCGGGTTTCTTGCCCGAGCACCCTGCCCAGATGATGGCCGCTCCGGCGACCATCGCAAGCGCCGCGCGGCGGTATGCGGCGAAATCAAGCAGGCGTCTGCTCACGCTTAAAAACTCCCCGTCAGAGTTTGCAGGGTCGCCAGGGCGTTGCGATAGCGAGCCTCGCCGGTCGCGTAACTGTTGCGTGCGCTGGCCAGCGCCGTTTCCGCATCGAGCACGTCCACCACCGCGGCTTCGCCCGCCTGGTATTGCATCGTGACCAACTGCAGATTCTGCTGCGCCAAATCAACGGATTGCCGCAAGGTTGTAAGCTGGTTCCACGCGACGCGCGACTCGTCGTAATACGTGTGCAGCAAACTGATCGTTCTCCGCTGCGCAAACAAGAGATCGAGTTTGGCCATGTCGCGCTGCTCTTCCGCCACGTGCAGTTTGCTGATCCGCGAACCCCAGTCCCACACCGGAATGTTCATGGAATACGTTACGAAATATCCGAGGTTCGGTTGAACCGGCGGCTTGCCCGTCTTCGGGTTCGGTATGAGCACCGTGTTGTTGACGCTCTCCAGAGCAAAATGATTCGCCTCAATGCCGTAATCGAAATCAATGGAAAACGACGGCAAGAAATCCGCTCTCGCCGAGGCGACATCCACTCGCGCGGAATGATACGAGGCCAGCGCCGCGGCAAGCTCCGGATTGTGATTGGCCGCCATTCTTTCCGCCTGCGGAAAGCTGGGCAGCACCGGAGGCGTATCCAGATCGTCCACGACGTTGAAGTCTTCATTAAAGGTCGGGAATAGTAACACAGCCAAATTTAGGCGCGCCTGCGACATCGCGAGTTGCGCGTCCTCCAAGGCGCGCTGCGCCTGGCTGACTTGCAGTTGAAACCGGATGACGCCCTGGTGCGCGAGTTCGCCGCCCTGCTCAAGCTGCTGGCTGATTTTGAGAAAGTGCTGCGCATTTGCCAAACTCTGCTGCGCGACAGCATAGGATCGCTGTGCCACAAGGAGCGCGTAATAATCCTGCGTCACAACAACCGCCAGCGTGCGCTTTGCGATTTGAGCGCCAGCGTCCGCTATGGCCTTCTGGTATGCCGCCTTCTTCGGACCGAGATCGAGAAAGAACCCTCCCGGCATGTCTTGATGGGCAACGGCCCATGCGCGATAGACGTGCACGCCGTCGTTCGTTACGAACCTGCCGACTGGCGAAATTCCATTGCCCTGCGTGTTGAGGTATTGGGTCAGTCCGCTGATCGTCGGAAGCATCGCGGCGCGCGCCTGTACTTGGTTTGCGTGCGCGATTTTCACGGCCATGAGCGCGCGCTGAAAGTCCGGGCTGTTTTTTTGCGCGCGCGCCAGCGCGTCGGCCAACGTGAGCGTCAACGGCGCGCCGTCCCCTGCAGACGCGCGCGGTGAATTCTGCGGCTGCTGCGTGACGGTCGCGGTTAGCCCATTACCCTGTGCCCGAACGGGCCGCGCGCAAAGGCAAAGCGCCGCGAGGGCCAGCGCCGCGCCGGCGCGATGCGCACCCGATACGCTTCTCGAAGCGGGCCGTCTTCGATTCATCGCAGCGCCTCCGCGATTACTGATCATCCGCCGCCGCTCTTCTTGAGACCTACGCGCGATCATAGTTCCCCTCCGACGTTATTGCGCGGCTCCGCCCGGCCGCCCTTCCGAACTTGCGCATTTTCTTTCCGGCACACCGCCTCTGGTCGCCAGTAGCATACAAGACTCTCATTTCTAATTACGCCGAAGAATTGCGACAATATACTTTGTTGCGAAATTTTTTTGATGAACGGCTGTTAAGCTTTCGAATTGCAAAACTCGCGCCGATCCTGCATCATGTGTGTCTTTGTACAACGAACCAAAGCGTCCGAGTGTGGCGACGCTCGTATCATTGTTCGGAACGGGCAGCTTCGCCCGACACAATCCGCTAACTTTCCCGCGGAAACACTGAGGGGGGTAATGCAATGCGCAGGCCCGTAAGTCTTGCTCCGCCAAAAGGCAAGCTCGGCGTCTTGACGCCCGGCATGGGCGCCGTCAGCACCACGCTGATGGCCGGAGTCGAGTTGATTCGCAAGGGCGAGTCGATTCCCGTTGGTTCGCTCACGCAGATGGGCACCATCCGACTCGGCAAGCGGACGGAAAACCGCGTGCCCAAGATCAAGGATTTCGCGCCTCTCGCGCAGCTCAACGATATTGTTTTCGGCGGCTGGGACATCTTTCCGGATACCGCGTATCAATCGGCCGCCAAAGCGGGCGTGCTGGACGCAAAGGATTTGGCGAAAGCCGAAAAATTCCTGAAAACGATCCGGCCCATGAAGGCCGCGTTCGACCAGAACTACGTCAAGAATTTGCAAGGCACGAACGTCAAAAAAGCCAAAACGAAGTTCGATCTCGCCGAGCAGCTTCGCGAGGATATTCGCGAGTTCAAGAAGAAAAATAAGCTCGATCGCCTGGTAATGCTGTGGTGCGGCTCGACGGAAGTGTTTCTCAAGCCCGAAGACGTCCACCGCGATTTGGACGCCTTCGAAAAAGCAATGAAATCAAACCATCCGGCGATCGCGCCTTCGATGTTGTACGCGTACGCGGCGATCAGCGAAGGCGTGCCCTACGCCAACGGCGCGCCCAATCTCAGCGTCGATTTCCCCGCCCTCGAGGAGTACGCCAAATCGAAGAACGTTCCGATCGCCGGCAAGGATTTCAAAACCGGCCAGACGCTGATGAAAACCGTTCTCGCGCCCGCGTTCAAAGCGCGCATGATCGGCCTGAATGGCTGGTTTTCCACCAATATTCTCGGCAATCGCGATGGCGAAGTTCTCGACGATCCCGGCTCCTTCAAAACCAAGGAAGAATCGAAGCTCGGCGTGCTGGAATATATCTTGCAGCCCAAGCTCTATCCCGACCTCTACGGCAAATTCACGCACAAGGTCCGCATCAATTACTATCCGCCGCGCGGCGACAACAAAGAAGGCTGGGACAACATTGACATCTTTGGCTGGCTCGGCTATCCAATGCAGATCAAGGTCGATTTCCTGTGCCGCGATTCGATTCTCGCCGCGCCGATCGCGCTCGATCTGGTCCTGTTTCTCGACCTGGCCAAACGCGCTGGAATGCGCGGGATTCAGGAATGGCTGAGCTTCTACTTCAAATCGCCCATGTGCGCGCCGCAGCTCTATCCGGAGCACGATCTGTTCATTCAGCTGATGAAACTGAAAAACACACTGCGCTGGATGATGGGCGAAGAGCTGATCACGCACCTCGGCGCGGAATATTACGACTAGCGGCGCGGTATCGGCCCCTACGCGCCGATCGGGCGCGGCTGCATTCGCGGCAAAATCGTTCTGCTACCCTGTGCTTGCGGGTTTGTTTCAATTCGACGAGGCGCTCGATGCGCGCTCCGGCGCTTTTGGAGTGGCTGACTTGTGCCCGTTGCTGCGAACCATTTCCACAAAATGTCGGTGTAGCGTCAGATCATTCGTCAATTCGGGATGAAATGTGGCCGCCAGAATCCTGCCCTGCTGCACGAGCACCGGATGCGCCGCGTCCTTCGCGAGCACTTCCACGCCTTCGCCGATCGACTCGATAATCGGCGCGCGGATGAACACCATCTCGATCGGGCGGTCGCTCAATTTCGTCTTTCCTTCGCGCACATCGCTCGCCAGTTGCCGACCGTAACCGTTGCGCAGGATCGTAATGTCCAGCAACCCCAACGATGCTTGCGGCGGATTGTGAACTTTCCGCGCCAGCAAAATCGCGCCAGCGCACGTCCCGAAAAATGCGCCGCCGCGTTCCGCGAATTGCTCAAGTGCGTCCCATAGCCCCTCTTCGCGCATCACCTTGATGTGCGTCGTGCTTTCCCCGCCAGGGAGGATGATTCCGCCGATCCCGTCGATATCTTCCGGCCGCCGGACATAGGTCCACTTCACGCCCAGCCGGTCGAGCATCTTCGCATGCGCTTCGTAATCGCCCTGAATCGCCAGGATTCCGATTTTTACGTTATCGACCATCGGTCACCGCAACGCTCCAGTCTCCGAGTTCAGCCAAAATGACGATCCTGGCCGGATCGTCACCATCCCCGCGTCTGCAACAGGTCCTTCTCTTCGAGCTGACGCACGTCGATTCCCTTCATCGCTTCGCCCAGCTCTTCCGATGCCTCGAGGACGATCTTCGGGTCCTTGTAATGCGTCGTGGCTTTCACGATCGCCCGCGCGCGCTGCGCCGGATCGCTCGACTTGAAAATGCCCGAACCGACGAACACCGCTTCCGCCCCGAGTTGCATCACCAGCGCCGCATCAGCCGGAGTTGCCACCCCTCCGGCGGAGAAATTCGGCACCGGCAACTTGCCGTGCTTCGCCACCCACGCGACCAAATCCAGCGGCGCGCCCAGCTCTTTCGATTCGTGCACCAATTCTTCTTGGCCGAGCGTGGTCAGCTTCTTTATTTGGCTGACGATCGCGCGCATGTGCCGCACCGCCTCGACGATGTTCCCCGAACCCGCCTCGCCCTTGGTGCGAATCATGGCCGCTCCTTCCGCGATACGCCGCAGCGCTTCGCCCAAATTCCGCGCGCCGCAAACGAACGGCACCTTAAATCCGTGCTTCCACACGTGATGCTCTTCATCCGCTGGCGTCAGCACTTCGCTCTCGTCAATGTAATCCACTTCCAGCGCCTCCAGCACCTGCGCTTCGGCAAAATGCCCGATCCGCACCTTGGCCATCACGGGAATAGACACCGCGTCCATGATTTCGCGAATCACGCGCGGCGCCGCCATGCGCGCCACTCCGCCCTCCTTGCGGATGTCCGAAGGTACACGCTCCAGCGCCATCACCGCGCACGCGCCCGCCTCTTCGGCAATTTTGGCCTGCTCGGCGTTGGTAACGTCCATGATCACGCCGCCCTTCAGCATTTCCGCCAGCCCAACCTTCACGCGCCACAAATTGTCGTTCATCAAGTCCATCGCTCGCTCCTCTTATGTTTGCTTCCCGCCGTTTGTCATCTGGAACAACGTGAGGCACCTGATCTTGAGTTCACAATGACGGTTTAACCTTGCCTTCCATCATCGCCGCCCTGCTGGCCGACCTTCGCGCTCGCGATGCTCTCCTGCAACCGCTCCCGCGTGATCTCGATGAAATGTCCCGTTCCGCGCGCCAGCACGACTCCCGCGGCGTTTCGAATTTCTCCCTGGCGAAAGCGGTCCCGCCCGTTGCGCTCCAGTTCCCAGCCTTCCACCGTGAGATCCATATCCACCGGCACGGGCCGCAGATACTCGACGTTCAGCTTCGCCGTCACCGCGTGATCCTTCGCAAACCGGCTGACCTTCGCCATCACTTCGTCAAGCAACGTCGCGATGATCCCGCCGTGGACGAATCCCGAGCCGCCCTGAAAGTCGCTTGGGATCCGAAACAATCCCCGAATCCGCTTCGTCTCGTCGTCCTGTTCAAACGTGAGATGCATGCCGCGCGCATTCCCGCCACCGCACGCAAAGCAGAAATTATCCGCCCTCGGTGGAAGCACCATGGCCATGGTTAAATCAGCGCCACTCGCGCTGCGTATTCTTCCCTTGTTCCGCGCTGGCGCTTGCGCATCTCTTGGCGCAGCAGGTCGCCGAACATCTCGATGCCGCGCCCAATCTTCCTCTCATCCACGCTCGCAAACGCCAGCCGCAGCGTGTTCGGCTGCGGATGCTGCGCGTAGAAGTACCGCCCCGGCAAAAATAGGATTCCCCGTTCGCGCGCGTGAATCAATAGCTCGCCCGCGTCGAATCCCGCCGGCAGCGTTACCCATAACGTCATGCCGCCCTCGGCGCGCGTCCAGCGCACTCCCTCCGGCATGTTGCGCTCCAGTGCCTTTTCCAGCGCTTCCAGCCGGCTGCGGTACACATTTTTCATTTTGCCGATGTGCCGGACCAGATGCCCGCGCCGTACGAATTCCGCCATCGCCGCCTGCGAAAGCTGATCGCTGTGCAAGTCGGTCGATTGCTTCACCAGGCGCAGCCGCTCGATCGCGCTTTCCGCCCCGATGCACCAGCCGATCCGGAGCCCCGGGAAAGCGATCTTCGAAAAGCTATCGATTTGGATCACGTTGCCGGCGACGTCCAGCGACTTAAGCGACGGAATCGGCTTTCCATGCAGGCGCAGCCGCGCGTAAATCGCGTCTTCGACCACCGGCACCTGATAACGCGCCGCCAGCTCCAGCAATCGCCTTCGCTCCGCGACCGGCAGCGCCGTTCCGGTCGGATTATGAAAATCCGGCGTGACGAAAATCAGCTTGATTCGGTTCTGCAGCAGCACCGCTTCCAGGCCGTCGATATCGAGACCCGGGTGCCCGGTGCGCTCCGAATCCGTTTCCACGCTCACCGGCAGGGTCCGAACGCGCGCTCCGGCGAATATGGCAATCGCCCCAGGGTACGCCGGATTCTCAATCGCTACGGCGTCGCCCGGCCGCAAAAACGCCTTGCATACCAAGTCGATCGCCTGCTGGCATCCGTCCGTAATCAGCAACTGCCCCGGGCGCACGCCCAATCCCTCGGCGCGCAGCAATTCCATCAGCGCATCTTTCAGCGGGCCGTATCCGTCCGTCGAACCAAGTTGCAGGATCTTCCGCCCCGAATTGCGCAACACCGCATTCACGCAGCGGCGAAATTCTTCCAGCGGAAACAGCTCATCGGAAGGCCGCGCCGCCGTAAATGCAATCGCGCCCGGCGGAATTTCCGGCATCACGCGGCTGAGCCCCTCCACGCCGCGCTCATCCGCGAAAAGCGATTCCCACCGCATCGCACCGCTGTGCCCATTTGACCGCGGCGGCGGAGAAAATTGCTTCACCGCGGGCGCGCAAATAAACGTTCCCCGCCCGACGTGTCCTTCGATCAACCCTTCGGCTTCCAACTCCGCGTATGCATTGGCCACGGTCGTCCGGTGCACGCCGAGCTGACTGGCCAGTTCCCGGCTCGCCGGAATGCGGTCGCCCGTTCGCAACTCCCCTGAAAACACTAACGCCCGCACCTGGTCGCGCAGTTGGACGTACAGCGGTATGTGACTCTCGGGCTGTAAATGCACCTGCAACATTGTCTTTTCCTACCGTCCAATATAACTCACAAAAGATGATGCGGAAGAGCCAAATTGTCTCTCTCGCACGCACACGGGCCCCGCAGTCGAAAGGCACATTTGGCGACATGGCTCAAGCGAACGATGGATGAAACGGGCTGCCACTGCCTCTGAAATGCCCTTGAAATACGGCGGAAAATGCGATTTCGCTTGAGCCAAAAACCTCAGCGACCCACGGTCGCCTCATTCGCGAAAAAGCCCCGGCTGCTCTTCCCTTCCTCGCTGGCGCGGCTTTACCTGTGTCCTCTTCGCGGCTCCCACCACGCCGAGCACCTTCATCTCAGCCAGCGCGGAACGCGGAATGAACATGCGCACCACGTTTCCGTGCAGATCGGGCGGCGTCAGTTGCACGCCGGTGCCGAGCATCGCCAGCAGATCGTTGGTTACCACGCCTTCCAGTTCGTCATCATCGCGAAATCGCACGTGCACCCACAATCCATCGAGTTTCGGCCGGCTCAGAAACGCCCTCCGTTCCGGTTCAAATGCGCCCGTAAACTCCCGCACAAAGCAAATCGCCTTGATCCGGGCCAGAGGAATAGCGCGGCGTTCGCCCCCGGGCGTTAGTAAATCGATGCCTTCGGCTGACTCCAGGCCCGCCGGATTTAGATAGCCCGGTTCGAAGCTGCCATCCAGCAAAAACACCACGACTTTCTTGTGCGTTGACGCTGTTGCACGGCTTTTCACAAAGCCATCCCGCCGGGAATGTCCGCTCAGACTGGGAAAGCTGACTGTTTCCGGTGCCAGTTGCTAACTCGGCGCAGGTTATGTTATCGTGCAGTTGGCTGCTGATGTCAACTTATTGTTATACAAAGGGTTAGCATCGGAGCAGGAGCCGATTGACCACCAAGGGACAGCTACTTAAATCGGCCTCCGTGGTAGCCCTAGTCACGGTTATCAGCCGCATTTGCGGATACTTACGCGATCAGCGAATAGCTCTGCTTCTCGGCACCTCCCCGGCTGCCGACTCATTCATTCTAGCCTTCCGAATTCCCGGCTTGATCCGGCGGACGGTCGGCGAAGGGTCTCTTGGTGCCTCGTTCATTCCCGTTTTCGCCAGTTATCTGCGCCAGGAATCTCGCCCGCGGGCGTGGGCATTTGCGCAGAAGTTTTTTTGGGACGTAGCGCTTGCGCTCGCGGCAATGGCCGTTCTCGGCGTCCTGTTTTCTCGCCAGTTGATCGGCTTCCTCACGATTTTCGGCGCCCATCAAGGCCATTGGGCTCTTGCCGTGTACCTGAATCGCATCATTTTTCCGGCTGTTCTCTTCATCGGCCTCGCGGCCGTGGCCGCCTCCATCTTGAACAGCGTGCACGTATTCGCGCTGCCCGCCGCAACTCCGATATTTTTCAATCTTTCGCTGATCGCTTGCTCGTTCGCCGTTGTGTACCGCCCGGTCCTGCGATGGGCGCCGCCCGCGTATCGCTCGCCCGCGGTGGCGCTGGCGGTCGGCATTTTTGTTGGCGGCTTGATCCAGTTGGCCATGCAAATTCCGCCGCTCGCGCGTCGTGGCATGAAGTTCCTGCCGCGGCTATCGCTGTCCGATGCCGGCGTGCGCAAGGTCGGCCGTCTGGCCGTGCCCGCGTTCTTCGGCATGGGCGTGTATCAGATCAATATCTTCGTGGACACGATCTTTGCCGCTTCGTCGCGCATGCCCGAAGGCAGCATCACCTCGCTGTACGTAGCCGATCGCGTGATGCAATTGGTCCTTGGCAGCTACGCTATTGCCATGTCCACGGCCCTGCTGCCGGCCATGTCGCATCAATGGGCCGCCGGCCAGTGGGACGAAATGAAGCGAACTTTCGGTTTTTCGCTGCGCATCGTTTCGTTCATCACCATTCCTGCGGCTGTCGGCTTGATCCTGCTCCGCCAGCCGATCATCGAGGTTTTGTTTCAGCACGGCCGCTTTACGTCCGCATCCACGGCGCTCACCGTGCGCGCGCTTTTCTATTATTCGCTTGGCCTGCCGGCATTCGCTGGCGTGAAGCTGATTGCGCCGATGTACTACTCCATGCACGACGCCGCCACTCCGGCGCGGGTCGCCGCCTACGCGCTCGCCATGAATATCGCGCTCAATGCGTTTTTCCTGCTGTTCTTTTTCCGCGCGCTTTCGAACGGCAGCCCGGCGCTGGCCAGCTCCATCGCCGCCTACTTCAATTTCGGCTTGCTCTTCGTACTCTTCCGCAAGCGCTACGGACGCTTGGGCGCGACGGCGCTGCCGCAATCGTTTTTCAAGATCGCCGGCTGCACGGCGGGAATGGGCTTCGTCGCGTATGCCGCGCTGCGGTTCTCGCATCTTGCGCAGACCCATTCTTTGATGGCGCGGATCGGCTTGCTTGCGGGCGCGATTGCCGTGGCGACGGGCGCGTATTTCGCGCTGGCCTGGATGCTGCGTTGCGAGGAGTTGCGCGAATTCTTTCTGTTGCTTCGCAAATCGGAGCCGGCGGCTCCCGCGGTGGAAAGCGGAGTGTAACCGCGCTCCGCCTGCGGCTCTCCCAGCACCGGGCCGCGCGGATCGAGAGAATCATTTGGAAGCCGATATTCGAACATTTCTGAACTGTCTGCGGGTCGAAAAAGGCCTTTCGCCGGCCACCATTGCCGCCTACGGCCGCGACATCGAAAAATTCGCCGCCTTCGCCAAAAAGCGCGGCATTTCCACCCGGCAGGTGACGCGCGGCGACATTGTCGATTTCCTCGCTTCGCTCTATCAGAGACGCCTCGACAGCCGTTCCGTGGCGCGCCACCTGGTCACCTTGCGGAACTTCTTCCGCTTCGCGCTGATCGAGGGTTATATCGAAGACGACCCGGCGGCCACCATCGAATCGCCGAAGTTCCGCCGCAGCCTGCCGGAGTTCTTGAGTTTGCAGGAAGTGGAACGCATTCTGCAGCAGCCCGACACATCCACGGTGATCGGCCTTCGCGATAAGGCCATGATCGAACTCATGTACTCTTGCGGCCTGCGCGTCTCCGAACTCTGCGGCCTGCGCGTGGCCGATTTGCACATGGGCGAGGGGAGCCTTCGCTGTGTTGGCAAGGGCGACAAGGAGCGCATCGTTCCGGTTGGACGCCGCGCGATCGACGCCGTGCGCGACTACTACAACAAGGCGCGTCCCGAGCTTTTGCGCGGCGGGTCGTCTCCCTATCTGTTTCTCAATCAACGCGGCCGCAAGGTCGACCGGATCAGCTACTGGAAGACTCTCGCGCACTACGGCCGCAAGGCTGGCCTTCGCAAGCACGTCAAGCCGCACATGCTGCGGCACAGCTTCGCCACCCATTTGCTCGATGGGGGCGCCGATTTACGCGCCGTGCAGATGATGCTCGGCCATTCCGATATCTCCACGACGCAGATCTACACGCACGTCGTCGAGGAACGCTTGAAACAGGTTTACAAGGCTCATCACCCGCGCGCCTAGCGCGCCGCGGATCGCAGGACAGGAGGCGCAGGACCTCATGCCCGATTACATGTACTTGCTGGAAAGCCGTCTCTCTCCCGAGCAGCGCGCCGCGCTCGAGCGCGTGCAGGAACTCGCCCGCTTGCAGGAAATGAATCTCTACCTCACCGGCGGCGCGGTTCGCGACTTGATCTCTGGCCAGCCCATTCGCGATCTCGATTTCACCGTCGAGGGCAATCCGGTGCGCATGGTGCGCGAACTCGAAAAAGGCGGCGCGCGCGTTGTTTCCGAAAACGAAAAACTCCGCCATTATGAGCTGATCTTCGCCGGCGACGCCGATGGCTCGATCGCCGCCGCGCGCGACGATGTCTACGATCGGCCCGGCGCCAAGCCGGAATTCCGTTTCGCCGGAATCATGGAAGATCTGCGGCGCCGCGATTTTTCGATCAACGCCATCGCCATTTCGCTCAACGCCCAGTCGCGCGGACTGCTCCTCGACCCCACCAACGGACTTGCCGATCTCGAGCGCCAGGAGGTCCGCGCGCTTTCGATCCATGCCTTCACCAATCAGCCCGTCCGGCTGCTGCGCATCCTGCGCTACTGCGCTCGCATGAGTTTCAACATGGAGTCGCGCACCCAGGAATGGTTCGATCTCGCTATCGAGCGCGGCCAGCAGGAGCACATCGATCCCGCGGACATCGGCCAGGAACTGCGCGCCATGAGCCGCGAGGATAACGCCGCGCCGGCTCTGAAGCAGTGGGAATCGCGCGGCTTGCTCGCCGTCATTCATCCGCAGCTGCAGCGCCGCAAGCCCGATTACGACGCGCTCAACCGGCTTTCCCGCGTGCGCATGAATTTCCTCGACGCGGGCATCCGTCCGCGCCTTCGCGACGCCACCACGCTCTACATCCTCAACCGCCTCAAGCCGCGCGAGATGGTCTCCATCCTGCGCCATTTGGATTACAGCCAGTCGGAAATCGACAGGATCGTCGAACTGCCAGACAAGGCGCGCGAGATCGTGAAAGTGTTGAAGAGCCGCAAGACCGAATCTCCGCGCGATGCCTATTTCTACCTCGCTTCCCTGCCGCCGGAGATGCTCGCATTCGTCGAGGCCGAGATCGGCGATCCGCGCGCCGTCTCGAAAATCCGGAACTATCTGCAAAAGTGGCGCCCGTTGCGGCTGGCCCTGCCCATCGCCGAACTCGACGCGCTCGGCGTGCCGCGCGGGCCGAAGTTCGACCAAATTCTCGAACAGTTTTTCGATAAGCAGTTGCGCGGCAAAGGCAAGACTCCCGAAGAGCGCACCAAGCTGCTGCGCGATCTGGCCGGCATTAAGGAAGAGACTTCGAAGAAGGCCGAGAAAAAGCGCAAGGGCAAGAATGCCGCCGCCGAACCGGGCGCCAAGCCGCAAGGCAAGGCAGCGCAACCAGTCCCGGCTGATGCGAAAAACGCCAAAGCTGCCGCGGCAAGCAAGCCGCTGAAACAGCCGCCTGCCACGCGCAAGGGCGCGGAGTCCGCGCCGGCAGCGAAATCGGCCACAGCGAAAAAATCCCGCCGCAAGTGAGCGCGGGATTCAGAGGAAGAAACACGAGCGATCGCAACAGACGCCGGAAAGTGCGCCGGATCGAAACCGATCACCGGCGGCGCGCCAGCCGCGCCAGATCTTCATCCGCTTCGCCCCCGAATTCTCAACCGGTCCGGCCCACCCGGAGCGCCGGTTTTACGCGCGGGGGCGGCGCGATCTTGAATCGCCAGCGCGCGATCCGCGTTCCGCTGCGGCAGCTCGAGGATTTTCTGGCTCGCGCGTGCTCCGCGCTGCGCCTCGCGCCCGAATCGCTCACCATCTGCCTGGTCACCAATTCAGAAATAGCCCGCTGGAACCGCACCTATCGGCACAAGGCCGGCCCTACGGACGTGCTCTCCTTCCCCGCCGAAGAAGAACCCCTTTCGCTCGCAAATCGCCGGCACTCGCGCCGCGCGTCCCGCCGCTCCGCGCCTTATCTCGGCGATATCGCCATCGCGCCCGCCGTGGCTCGCAGCAATGCGCGCCGCTTCGGCCGCGCGTTTTCCGACGAGATGCGCATCCTGATCCTTCATGGCATGTTGCATCTGATGGGCTACGATCACGAGACCGACGCCGGCCAAATGGACCGCCGAGAGCGCCGCTTGCGCCGCCAACTGGGGCTCGCCTGAATGCGCATTCTCTTCTACACGCTCGGCCTTCTGATCCTCAGCGCGGGACTGATGGTGCTCTCCTATCTCGACCGCGTGTACCGCGAAATCGGCCGTGTTTCCGCCGGACGCCTGCATCGCCACCTCGAAAGCTTCGAAGCCGAGATCGAGCCACTCTTCAAAATGGACCGGCGGCGCGCCGCCATCGCATTCAATCTACTGGCGCGCTTGTGGCTGGCGATCTTGGCCGTGTTCACCGCGGGAGGAGTGATCCTGTTCGTTCCCACCGTCTGGGAAGAAACGGTCGAAGGCATCGTGTTCCTCGGCGCGGAGGTGGTCATTGCCATGCACCTGCTGCCGGCGCTGCTGATGACTGGCAAAAGCGCGCGATGGATCAGGCCGCTCGTTCCCCTGGTTCGTCTGCTCGTATGGATCACCTGGCCGATCCACGCCGGACTCGACCTGATGACCTCCGTGCTCCGCCTGTCCGACGAAGAGCCCACCGCCCCCGCCGCCGAGCAGCAAGGAATCGAGGCGCTCGTTGACGCCGCCACCGAAGAGGGCCTGATCAAACAGGACGACGCGCGGCTCATCGAACAGGTAATCGAGTTCGGCGACAAGCGCGTGCGCGACGTCATGACGCCGCGCCCGGACGTCGTCGCCATCCCCGCCAAAGCCACTCTCGAGGAATTGCGCGAACGCATGGTCGAAACCAAGTTCTCGCGCCTCCCCGTTTACGAAACATCGCTCGACGATATCGTCGGGATCGCTATCGCCCGCGACATGCTGGAGATTCCTGAAAAAGAAGCGGCGCGGCGCACCGTGCGCGAAATCATGCGCCCCGCGCTCTTTGCCCCGGAAACCAAGCTCGGTTCCGAGTTGCTCAAGGAAATGCAGCGCAAAAACCAGCAGATGGCCATCGTCATCGATGAATACGGGCTGGTCGCCGGCGTCGTCACCGCCGAGGATCTGGTGGAAGAAATCGTCGGCGAAATCGGTGAAGAGGACCGCCATCCCGCGCCCGACGTGATCCGCGAAGCCAGCGGCGCGCTGGTGCTGCGCGGCAGCGTGCCTATCGACCGCCTATCGGAGCTTTTTGGCGTGCGGCTCAGCGCCGCCCAGCAGCACGCCGAAGCCACCACTCTTGCCGGCCTGCTCAATGGCGTCGCCGGGCACGTCCCGCGCGTCGGCGAAATCCTGGAATTCGACGGCTTGCGCTTCGAAGTGCTCGAAGCCAACCAGCGCAAAGTCCTGCGTGTCCGCGCGCGTTTACCCTGAGAAACGCGCGGCCGAAGAGCCGGGCTGCCTCGCGTCTTTCAGCCCCTCTCCGTTGCTCGTTTGAAACCGCCGCCTATTGCCCGCACTCGCCTACGCGTCTGCCCTCTACTTTTGTCACGACGCTCGCAGAGCGGGCGGTCGCGCCTTTGGCGGAGCGCGTTACGCGAAACGAATCCCCCGAGACGGTTGCTTCCACGTGGTCTGTGGACCGCGGACATTCAAGGTCATACGCGAATTTGCCGCCGCCGCTCGAAAGATTCGTCACTTTGCACTGCGGGTTGCGTCCCATGCCGTTGTAGGCGTTCTGCGAAAAGACGCTTTCGAAATCGCTCATGTCCGCGGCCTTCAGGCAGCGCGGGCCTGCTTTGGCCTCTTCTCCCAGCGACTGGCCGTTCATTTCCATCGTGTAGCGGATCGCGTACTTTCCCGGCTTCAACGGAACGTCGGTTGGTGCGGCAAGCGAAAGCGTGCAGAAAAACAGAACGGCTGCCGTGATCGCGGCGAATTTCATGGTGGGCTCTCCTCTCTTTGTCGAGAGTAAAACACACCCCTCGAACACATTACAAGGACGTGCGCTCCCCAAGCTCATCAGTCTCTTAGCGCCTGCTTCGTATCCTGAGAGCTTTTTCGTTTCCGGCGAATCTAGGCCCAACCCATGCTAACGTGACTCGTTTTTCTTGTCCGCTCGGTGACGACGGAGGGCGGGGCGGTTTGAAATGCTCATCGGCGGCACACGCGCCCGGTGTGCCAGCCCCGAGGTTCGGAAAGGAGCTTAGGTCGCGATCCATGCGGTTCGCAACATGCTCACGGATTCTGCTACAAGCCCCATGACCCGGAACCGCCTATCGAGACCAAACATGCGTAATCTGATGAAAACAGGGAGCGGCGAACCGTTCTGCCTTGCGGTTGGGCGCCTCCGCGGATTCGACTTTTCTTCCCGTTCAACTATTACTTTAGGGCGGAACACTCAATCGCCCCTTGGCACGCGCAAGTCACTGAAAAAAAACGCCCGATTACATGCGAGGGCGGAACGTCCCGTCACGTCCATTTGCGCCGAATCTGCACGCGAAATTTCGATCAATCCGCTATCCGCTCCATCCTTCCGCGCCAGCGTCTCGCCCGCGTTCTTCCCGCTCCTTGGCTTTGCTCCGCGCCTCTGTGACTCCCGGGCTTCCTCAACGACGCAGTTCGAGACGGGTGAGCGCGGCGCGAAGATCGCGCAGCTCCTTCTGCAGTTCCGGCAGGCGGTTGAAGACGGCCACGGACTTGCGCCACGCGAGATTATCCATGGCGGGATAGCCCGAATAGACCGCTCCAGCCGGCACGTCGCCGGGCACGCCGCTTTGCGACGAAATGGTCGCGCCGTCGCCGATGGTCAAATGCCCCGCCGCGCCCACTTGCCCGGCAAGGATGCAATGGTTGCCAATGGTCGTAGACCCGGCGAGGCCAACCTGGCCACAGAGCAGCGTGTCCTCGCCCACCTTGCAGGCGTGGCCAACGAGCACAAGGTCGTCGATTTTCGAGCCCCGTCCGATGCGCGTCTCGCCCACGGTGGCGCGATCAATGGCGCTGTGGGCCTGGATCTCGACGTCATCTTCCACGATGGCGATGCCGGCCTGGCGTATTTTGTACCAGTGCCCAGCGCCATCCGGCGCGAAGCCGAAGCCGTCGCTGCCGATCACCACGCCATTCTGCAAAATCACGCGGTCGCCGAGGCGGCAGTTTTCGCGAACGCAGGCGTGCGAGTGCGCGAAGAAATCGTTGCCGATGCGCGCGCCGGAATAAATCGTGACGAAACTGTGCAGCACGGCGCGCTCGCCGATCTGCACGCCATCCGCGATGTAGCAATACGGCCCGATGTGTGCGCCATTTCCAATTTTCGCGGAGGGCGCGATCACCGCCGTCGGGTGCACTCCGGGAGCGAATTGCGGCGCCCGGTGGAACAGCTCGATGGCGCGCGCGAAATCGAGATAGGGATTTTTCGACCGCAGCGCCGCGAGATTCTTTGGGCAGTCTTCTCCCGGCGCGATCAGCACCGCCGAAGCCCGCGTCGTTTTGAGCGCGCGAAGGTATTTGCGGTTCGAGAAGAACGTCAGATCGCCGGGACCCGCATCATCCAGCCCGGCCACGCCCGTAATTTCCAGCGTGCCGTCGCCTTCCATCGTGCAGCCGAGCTTCTCGGCGATCTGTTGAAGATTCATTCCCATCTCCCGTCATCGCAGAGCGAAATTTCCGGAGCTGAATTCGAGAAGTACGAAGTTAACAGGCGTCAATTGAAAGATCAAAGGAAGGCCGCGTAAACACCGCGCCTTCCGTGGAATTGAATCACGCGAGACGAATCAGACGCAGCTTCGTCTAATAGAAAGGAAGGAGGGAGTTATGAGAGTCACGAAGGTTGCCTTCATGGCGCTGGGGCTTGCGTCGGCTCTGGCCATGGCGGTGCCGGCCGCGCACGCAACCATCGCCGATCAAATGACAAAGCTGACTTTTAGCCGTCCCGTGCAAATTCCCGGCAACAAAGTTCTTCCTGCCGGTACGTACTGGTTTCAAACTTTGGATAACCAGGCGCTGCCAAACGCCGTGCTGATCTACAACGAGAACCGCACTCGGGTCGAGGCAACATTGCTGACCGAGCCGGCGTATCGGGCAAAGCCACAAGCCAGAACCGAATTAGCCTTGGCCGGCGGCAGCCGCAGCCGGGCGCCGCTGCTCGTGAAGTGGTTTTACCCGGGCAGCGACTACGGCCACCGGTTCCTGTACTCCGCAAGAACCGAGCGCCAGATTCGAGAGGAGGGAATGAGAAACGTCCTAGCGCAACCGTATTCGGGATGAAGCGTGACGCGAGGCCGTGTCTCCGCTATTGCCAGGCGGCGGAGACGGCCTCCAGTTCGCGCTGAAGGCCGCGCGATACTTCGATCTGGCCGCGCACGAAGCGCTCGTGGTTTTCTTCGAGGTCTTCGGGGATGTAGCGGTAATTGACGGTGACGCCGAAGGATTCCTCAATCCCATAGGGACGCAGGTTGCCGTAGGCGTTGATGCGTTCGATCCGCGCGCCATTGGAAAGATGGAACGTGGCGACCGGATCGTAAAGCCGGCCGTCCCTGCGCGCGTGCGTGAGATACGCGAGCGCAATGCGCAGAAGCGGCGCGGCGATGGCGCGGCGTCCCGCGGCAGATGGTAGGCGCTGCCGGGAGCGATCGAGGATGTGAAGGAAGGCATCGACGACGTCGCGCTTGCCGGTGGCGGCGGTCAGGCTCGGCGCGAAATCTTCAAGCAGGCGGACCAGACGCTCGTGCGTCAGCCCATCTTTGTTTTCGCTGTCGCGAAGACTTTGCGAGAAGCGCGGCATGGGGGAAAGCGTGCTGTAAATTTTGATGTTCGGAAATTCGGCGGCGAGTTCCGTGACCACCTGCTTGATCAGGAAATTGCCGAAAGGAACGTTGCGCAGTCCTTTCAGGCAGTTGTTGATCGAGTAGAAGATCGCCGTGTCGGCTCGCGAAGGATCGCCGACGGGCGCATTGGGATCGAGCAGCGGTTCCAGTTCGCCAAGGATGCCGTTTGAAAGCGCCACCTCTACGAAAATGATCGGCTCGTTCGGAAGCGAGGGATGAAAAAACGCGAAGCAGCGGCGGTCAGCCTCCAGGCGGCGGCGCAGGTCCGCCCAACCGTTGATTTCGTGGACGGATTCGTAGCGAATCAATTTTTCGAGAATCAGCGCGGAGGTCTGCCAACTGATGCGCTCCAGCCGCAGAAATCCGCGATTGAACCATGAGCGAAATAGATGGCGCAGGTCGGCGTCGAGCGGCTCGAAAGCGTGGGAATTGCCGTTGCGCGAGATATCCACCAGATCGCCGCGCAGCGCGACCAGAGTTTCGGTCCCGCCCGGGGCGGTGTTGATGCGGCGGATCAGTTCCTGGCGCGGCGCCTCCACGGCGGCGGAAAGCGCGGCGAGCGTCTTGGTGCTGGGATTTTTTTCGTATGCCGCGGCGGCGCTGAGAATCGCGGTGCTGTCCGGCGCAAATTCCTTGCAGAGCATTTCGAAAAACCCCTGCCGCTGCGAGGGGGCCATCGCGCGATAGCGATTGATGATTTCCTGGGCGACGGCGGTTTGCGAGGCCTCGCCGCGTTCGGAAAGCAGGCGGTGACACAGGAACTCCATGTCTCCGCCGCGCCGCGCTTGCAGCGCGCGCAGCAGGTTGGTGAGGAAGCCAGGCATCAGCGAAGAAATTATAACGCGGCGCGGGTCGGAATGGTTGCCCGCGAGAGAGCCGGTATGCGAGATGTAACCCGGTGTTTACGCTACGGCTTCGCGCGACTTTTGGAGAGATATCCATCACCCGCCTCGCTCGCTTAGGCGGCACTCCGCTTGCGAGGAGCGAAGGAACCATCCCTTGGGCGCTGGGCGCGCCTCGCAAGACGGTCACTTGCCGAGGAGCTGCCGAGCGATGACGAGGCGCTGAATTTCGCTGGTGCCTTCGCCGATGGTGCAGAGCTTCACGTCGCGGTAAAACTTCTCGGCCGGATAGTCCTTGATGAAGCCGTAACCGCCGTGGATCTGCACGGCTTCGTTGGCGACGCGCACGGCAACCTCTCCGGCGTAGAGCTTGGCCATGGAGGCTTCGCGAGTGATCCGCGAAACGTGGCCGGGTGAGGACGAGGCGCGGTCGGCGAGCCACGCGGCGCGATACGTCAGCAGACGCGCGGCTTCAATTTGCGTGGCCATATCGGCGAGCTTGAATTGGATGGCCTGAAATTCCGCGATGGGCCTGCCGAACTGCTTGCGTTCCTTGGCGTAGCGCAGGGCCGATTCATACGCTCCCTGGGCCATGCCCAGTCCGAGCGCGGCGATGGAGATGCGCCCGCCATCGAGAATCTGCAGGCAGTTGACGAACCCTTCGCCTTCGCGCCCGAGAAGATTTTCCGCGGGCACGCAGCAATCGGTGAAGACCACTTCGCTGGTGTCGCTGGCTCGCAGGCCGAGCTTGTTTTCTTTTTTGCCGGGGCGAAAGCCGGTCGTGCCCTTCTCGATGATGAAGGCGGAAATTCCGTGGTGCCGCTTTTCCGGATTGGTGACCGCCATCGCGACGCAGACATCGGCGTAATGACCGTTGGTGGTGAACGTTTTCGAGCCGTTGAGGACCCATTGGCCGTTTTGTTTGACCGCGACGGTGCGCGTGCCGCCAGCGTCGGAGCCGGCTTCCGGCTCCGTGAGCGACCAGCAACCGAGCTTTTTGCCCTGCGCGAGCGGAACAAGGTATTTCCGCTTCTGCGTCTCCGTGCCGAACTTGAAGATGTGGTTGCTGCAAAGCGAATTGTGGGCAGCGACGATAATGCCCACGGAACCATCCACACGCGAGAGTTCTTCGATGATCAGCGCGTATTCGAGGTAGCCCATGCCCGCGCCGCCGTAATGTTCCGGGAAAATCACGCCGAGAAAACCCATGTCGGCGAGCTTCGGGATCAGTTGCGAGGGGAACCGCGAGGCTTCGTCCCATTCCATCACGTGCGGCGCGATTTCCGCCTCGGCAAATTCCCGAACGGTGCGGCGAAGCTGCTGCTGGTCGTCGGTGAGCGAGAATTCCAATGAACCTCGCAGGGCGCGCGATCGGCGCCGGGATGCTGCAACACAGTTATAGCACGCGACGCGAAGTTCCGCGGCGCACACGAGCGGGCGTGGTTCCTGGCGGACATGACGTCAAGAGACAACTTCGGCGCGCCCCGTGAATCAACGTCTTGAGAGAAAAGCGGCCAGCAGCGAGTTTTATCTAAAGGGCGAGGGTGGCGACGCCGGAGCGGTGGCCGACGGCGCGAAGGACGAGGTCGGCCAAGGCACGGATGAGCAAAGGCGAATCGTTGAGGCCGGGCGTCATATAAAAATCCTCGACGCCGAGTGAGCGCGCGTAGTCACGCGCTTCGATGTTGATTTCATGCAGCGTTTCGATGTGATCGGTAAGAAATGCGACCGGAATCACCAGCATGCGACGCATTCCCTCGCTGGCCAGCTTCGCAATCGTTCCAGTGAGCGAAGGCTCGAGCCACTTTTGCGGCCCGACCTTGCTCTGAAAGCAGAGAACGTGCGGATTGGGCCAAGAGCCGAGCTCGCGAACCAACTGAACGGTTGTGGCGATGTGCTTGGGATACGGATCGCCCTTTTCGACGAGCGTAACAGGCAGGCCATGGGCGCTGAAAACCAGGCAGACGTCGTCGGGATCGGGCACATTAGCGAGCACGCCGTTGATGCGGTCGACGATCGCAGCGATGTAGTCGGGATGATCGTAGAAATGGTCGATGCGCTGAACCGGAACCTTCGGCTTATACAAGCGATGCCATTCCTTCAGGCTGCTGCCGGTGGTGGCGAAAGAATAGTGCGGATAGAGCGGCAGCAATACAAGTTCATCGTAAGGCGCGCTTTCGAGCGCGGCGATCGCTTCCTGGGTGTTGGGATGCCAGTAGCGCATGGCGACAATTGTGCGAGCGGAAATATGCGGGCGCAGAGCGCGTTCGAGGCTGCTGGCTTGCTGCTCGGTGAGGCGGCGAATGGGGGAGCCTCCGCCGATTTCCGCGTAGTGCTGGCGGACTTTCTTCGAGCGCGTGGTGGAGATGAGTTTGGCGAGCGGCTTGCGGGCCAGAAACGAACCGGGGAAATTGATGATGTCCGGATCGCAAAACAGATTGTAGAGGAACGGCTCGACGGCTTCCTGCGTGTCCGGCCCGCCGAGCTGAAATAAAACCACCGCGATGCGCTTGTCCGCTGGCATGACGTTAGGTCCGAACGGCCCATGCCGCCGGAGAACCCAATACCTACCTCGGCCCTTAAGATGCCACAACTGGACGGAGGCTACCAGTGAAACTAGCGCAATATTTGGGCGGGCGGAGAAGCGGAAACGTTGTGCGGAGCTTGAAGCACGTTCCGGTTGGGAAATCAAACGGTTGGAGCCGTATTGACCGCGCGCGCGAATGACTCTACATTCGTAACGTGCCCATACAGAAGATCCAAGTAGGCCAGGTGTGGAAGAAGGACGACACCGGCGAGACGTTTTTGATCACAAAAGTCTACAACGAAGCGCTGACGAGCTTCGCCGTGCTGCGCAAGACCGGAGCCGAGGACGAGCCGCCGCTGCGCGTGAAAATCTCGCGGGCGGGCGCGTCGCCGGATCTGCCCGGATTTACGTTCACGCAAAAATCGGATGAGTTTTAGGCGCTGCCGCCCCGCTACAGCGGGCCGGCAGCGCTCGGTCCTCTGTTAGAAGCGGAAAATCAAGCCGCCGTTAAGCGAAATCTGCTGCGCGTAGTTATTGACGTTTGCTGGATAACAGTAGAAGTAGTAGCAGACCTGCCCGATCTGAGAAGTAGTGCGGGTTGGGAGCCAGCGAAAGTCGATCCGCGCGCCGATGTGTTTTACGAAATAGTACTTCACGCCGCCACCGAGGTTAAAGCCAACCGTATTGTTGAAAGGCAGTCCCGCGCCGGCGTATGTGTTCCAGTGCGTGAAGCCGACTCCGCCTCCGAAGTACGGATGGAGCTTTGCCGAGGAATCGCCCATCTGGTACAGAAGGCTGAATTGAAAGTTGTCGAGCGTGACGTTGCCAGCCGGAGAAAGCGTGCCCGTGCTGAAATCGTGCCGCTCAAATGAAGTCGGCTGGCGACTCCACATAACTTCGGCCTGCAGCGGCCCGAACAGACCGATGTCACCCATCACGCCGTAATCGTAATTGTTATCGATCTTAAGGTAATCGTACGTCGGATCGTTGGGCAGATCGATCTTGCCCAGGAAACGGCCGCCGGCGAATCCGGTGATGTCGATATCGCGCGGCTGAGAATAGCCGAAATGGTATTGCGCACGTGCACTCGGCGCAGCGACTAGAAAGAGCGCCGAGAAAAAAGAAACCGCAGCGGGAACGAGTTTGTATAGGCGCATGCATCCTCCGGGAAGGTCTGGAATTTCCGCAAAATCAGAACCGAAAAAAACAACGAACCGCCGGCCGATAAGCCCGCCTCATCCGCTTTAGAATACATTGATGGCGAAGCGGTTGCATGAATTTCGTCCGCCACGACGTCCCCGGGTAAACCCCGGAGCGGCAAGTAATGTTGCGGGGATGTGCGGGACGCGGGACGGCAATGGAACGCGGCTAGCAGGCGGCATTCACGATTCGACGAAGCTGGTTTAGAATGGGGTTTCGCATGACAACTTCCGCGGATTCCAACTTCGTCCACCTGCATTTACATACGGACTACTCTCTCCTCGACGGCGCTTGCGAAATCGGCGAATTGACGGCCGAGGCGGCGCGGCGAGGCATGCCGGCGGTCGCCGTGACGGACCACGGGAACCTGTTCGCGGCGGCAAAGTTCTACCACGAAGCCACCACGCACGGCGTGAAGCCGATTATCGGCTGTGAAGTGTACGTGGCGCCGGACAGCCACAAAAGTCGCGGCGCGGACGCGGAGCGGTCGAATCATCTGGTGCTGCTTTGCGAAAACGACGAAGGCTACCGGAACCTGATCAAGCTGGTTTCCACGGGATTTCTGGACGGCTTCTACTACAAGCCGCGCGTGGATCACGACCTGCTGGCGAAGCATAGCAGCGGACTGATCGCGCTTTCCGCGTGCCTGCGCGGCGAAGTGGCGGATGCCCTGCTTTCGGAAAAGTACGAGCAGGCGCGGGCGAACGCCTATCGCCTGCGGGACATTTTCGGCAAGGGGAACTTTTTCCTCGAAGTGCAGGACCAGGGGCTGGAAATCGAGCCGCGCGTCAACCGGGATCTGGTGAAGCTTTCGCGCGAGAGCGGCATTCCGCTGGTGGCCACGAACGACTGCCACTACCTCACCAAGTCCGACGCGCACGCGCAGGAAGTGCTTCTGTGCATTCAGACCGGCAAGACGATGAGCGACGCGCAGAGGATGAAATTCGCGACCGACCAGTTCTATTTCAAGACGGCGGAAGAGATGGCGCAAGTGTTCCGCGAACTGCCGGAGGCGCTTTCGAGGACCGTGGCGATCGCTGAGAGCTGCAACGTGAGGATCAAGCGCGTAAGCGATCCATTTCCGGAATTCAAAGTACCGGAGGGATTCACCGCGGATTCGTACTTCGAGCGCGTGGTGAACGAAGGATTCGCGTCGCGCGTGCCCCAACTGGAGAAGTTGGCCAAAGAGGGCCGGCTGCGGCATCCGCTCGCGGAGTATCAAGAGCGGCTGAAGGCGGAAATCCAAATGATTCAGAAAATGCGCTTCGCCGGCTATTTTCTGATCGTCTGGGATTTTATTCGCTATGCGCGCGCGCAGGGAGTGCCGGTGGGGCCGGGGCGCGGGTCGGCGGCGGGAAGCCTGGTGAGCTACGCGCTGCGCATTACGGACGTCGATCCGCTGCAATACGATCTGCTGTTCGAACGTTTTCTGAACCCCGAGCGCGTGTCGATGCCGGATATCGACATCGATTTTTGCATGCGGCGGCGCGGCGAAGTGATCGAGTACGTCCGGCAGACCTACGGCAACGAGAGCGTCGCGCAGATCATTACATTCGGCACGATGGCGGCGAAGGCGGTGCTGAAAGACGCGGGGCGCGCGCTGGACATGCCCTACGGCGAAGTGGACAAGATCGCCAAGATGGTGCCGGCCACACTGAACATCAAACTCGAGGAGGCCCTGAAGCAATCGCCGCAGCTCGACGCGCTGCGCAAATCCGACGAGCGCGTCAAGCAGCTTGTGGAGGTGGCGCTGCGGCTTGAGGGTTTGGCGCGGCACGCGTCCACTCACGCGGCGGGGGTAGTGATATCGCCGCGGCCGCTCACCGAGATCGTTCCGCTGTACAAGTCGAACAAGGACGAAATCACCACGCAGTACGACATGACGGCGCTCGAGCGCATCGGGCTGCTCAAGATGGATTTCCTGGGGCTGACGACGCTGACGGTGCTGGATGACGCGGTGCGCCTGATCGAGCAGAATCGCGGCGTGAAGGTCGATCTTTCGGCGCTGCCGCTCGACGACACGAAGACGTACGAGCTTTTTTCGCGCGGCGATACGACCGGCATTTTCCAGTTTGAATCGCACGGCATGCGCGACATTTTGAAGCGTTATCAGCCGACGCGGCTAGAGGATTTGACCGCGCTGAACGCGCTGTACCGCCCGGGGCCGATTCAAGGCGGAATGATCGACGACTTCATCGCACGGAAGCATGGGAAGAAGAAAGTCACCTACGACCTGCCGGCGCTGGAAGAAATTCTTTCCGAAACCTGGGGCGTGATTCTGTACCAGGAACAGGTGATGCAGATCGCCAACCGCCTGGCGGGATTCTCGCTCGGCGACGCGGACTTGCTGCGGCGCGCGATGGGCAAAAAGAAGCCAGAAGAGATGGCGGCGCAGCGCGAGAAATTCCTCAGCGGGTGCGCGGCGAGAAAAGTCCCGGCGAAAAAAGCGGAAAAGATCTTCGACTTGATGGCGGAATTCGCGGGATACGGATTCAACAAATCCCATTCCTGCGCGTACGCGCTGCTCGCGTATCAAACGGCCTGGCTGAAGACGCATTATCCGGTGGAATTCATGGCCGCGATGCTGACGTCGGAAACGGGCAACACGGAAAAGGTGGTGAAGTACATTAACGAAGCGCGCAGCATGGGAATTACCGTGCTGCCGCCGGACGTCAATTCGAGCGATTTGAACTTCACGCCGGTGGGCTCGGCGATTCGCTTTGGGCTTTGCGCGATCAAGAACGTAGGCGAGAACACCGTAAAAGGCATCCTGGCGGCGCGCGCTTCGCTTGGGAAATTCACGGACTTCTTTGAATTCTGCGAGGCGGTCGATACGCGCGTGCTGAATAAACGGGTGCTCGAAAGCCTGGTGCGCTCGGGCGCGCTCGACGGGCTGGGCGGCCATCGCGCACAACTGATCGCGGCGATTGACCGGGCCATCGACCGGGCGCAGAAGCTTCAGCGCGCCAAGGAAAGCGGTCAGCACGGGCTATTCGGCGGAGGCGCGGAACACGCGTCAACCGCGCGCGTGGAAGCACTGCCCGAGGTGGAGGAATGGCCCGAACATGAGTTACTCGCCGCCGAATACTCCACGCTGGGATTTTTCATCTCCGGACATCCGCTCGATAAATTCGCCGGACTGCTGCAGGAATTGAAGACCGCGGAACTTTCCTCGATTGAGGGGCGGCGCAACGGCGACGAAGTGACGGTTGCCGGGATTATTGTGCAACTGCGGCCGATGCGGTCGCGGCGCGGAGCGCGCTGGTCAATTTTGACGCTGCAGGACCGCACCGGCGTGATCGAGGCGCTCGTGTTTCCGGAAGCGTTTCAAAAACTGGAGCCCATTCTAAAAGCCGCGACGCCGCTGCTGGTGAAGGCGCGCGTAGCGGTGGAGGACGTCGGAACGCGGCTGATTGTCGCGGATGCAAAGCTGCTCGACCAGGTGACCGCGCCGGCCAAAAACGGGTCACCCAGCGTGCTGCGCGTGCGCTTGCTGCTGAGCACGATCAATCCGGGAGCGGTCGACCGGTTGCAGGAGCTGTTTGCGAGCCGGCCGGGGCGCTGCCGCGTGGAATTCGGCTTGGTAAAAGAAGACGGACTGGAAGCGACACTCGAATCGTCGAGCGCGGTGCGGGCCGATCCGGAGCTGGTCGAGCGCGTGCGCGAAATCTGCGGCGCCGATTCCGTTGAGGTGGTGCCGTGACGACGCCCAACGAAAAATACGAGCGTAGAAAGCTGGCGCGCGAGCGTCTGCGGCGCATGCAGGAACGCGCGCGGCAACGGGAACTGGCCGCGAAGAAAATGCCGGAGGCGGGCTCAAGCGCCGATCCGGCGGGCGCGAGTGTGTCGAATCTTCAGCCGATTTCGGCGCGCGCCGCGATTCGCGCGGCGGACGCCACGGTTGCGGAGAAGCAGAGGCTTCGGCAGAACGCCATCGACGCTCTGGAGCGCGATGTGGCGGAGCTCGGCCGGCTGGCGGAGCCCTCCAGTACCACCGCTGAGGACATTTCGAGGATTCGCCGCGAAGTCGATGAACTGAAGCGCGATTTCTACGCAAATCTTGCTTCCTGGCAGAAGGTCCAGTTGGCGCGGCATCCGCAGCGTCCATACACGGATGACTTCATCCGGCTGCTGTTCGAGGACTTCAGCGAGATTCACGGCGACCGCAACTTCGGCGATGACGCGGCGATGATCGCCGGAATGGCTCGATTCCACGGCAAGCCGTGCCTCGTTGTGGGTACGCAGAAAGGCCGCGGCACGAATCAGCGCGTGCGTCGCAACTTCGGGCAGGCCAAGCCGGAAGGCTATCGCAAGGCGCTGCGAGCGATGAGCCTGGCGGCGAAATTCGGACGGCCGATTTTTGTGTTCGTCGATACGCCGGGAGCATATCCGGGCGTGGACGGCGAAGAACGCGGACAGGCGGAAGCGATCGCGCACAGCATTCGCGAAATGGCGCGGCTGGCTGTGCCGATCATCGTCACCATTACCGGCGAAGGCGGATCGGGGGGCGCGCTGGCCATCGCCGTCGGCGACAGGGTTTACATGCTGGAGAATTCCATTTACTCGGTCATTTCGCCGGAGGGCTGCGCCTCGATTTTGTGGCGCGACGCAACGAAGGCGGAACTCGCGGCGGAAAGTTTGAAGATCACGGCGACCGATTTACTCGAACTAAAGCTGATCGACGATGTTGTCCCGGAACCAGAAGGCGGCGCGCACAACGATCACGAATCCGCCGCGCGGCTGCTGGATCCGGTACTGGAAGGCGCGCTACGGGATTTGGCGCCGCTCTCGGCGCGGCAATTGATCGACCGGCGCTACGAAAAATTCCGCGCGATGGGCCAGTTTTTCGCATGAGGACTCTCCTTCCAACGCGCCATCGCGCCGTAGTACTTGCCAGTAGAGAATTGAGCACGTCCCGCTGCATTGCGGTTGCCCCGTTTCCCGCCCTGATCTAGCTTCTTGGCAAGAGGAGTTAACACGGCAGGGGGGCGAGGCGACGCTGATGGCAGACGTATTTCGGCCGTATGAAAAACTTGTGGAAATAACCATCTTGGGAAAGACCTTTCTTGTGCCGGAGCGCAATTCCCTGCTCCGCGCATTTCAATTCATCAGCCCGGAAACGATTCCGTACGGGCGGTTTTGCTGGAACCAGGAGTGCCAGTTCTGCCGCGTTGATTGCCATCTGCCGGATGACGATCGCGCCCGTCCGATCCTGAGCTGCAAGTTCATCGTGTCGGAGGGCATGGCGATCTCGAATTTGGCGCCGGAATTGGTGGGCTGCTTGCGAGCCAAGCTCGGGCAAGCGGCCGATAGCAATGGACGCGCGGCCGATCCGACCGTCGCGGTCGTGAAGGCGCCGCTTACCCCTGAGATGGCTGCTGCGGAGAGCGATTGACCTCCGCCCGTTGAATTTATCCCGCCCGTCGGGGCCCGCGCGGCTAATTCGCTTCCGCTACGGCTTTGCTTTCGTGTCCGCGCGGGCGGCCTTGCGACCGGCAACCGACGATAACAACGCGGCTGTGCTACAATCTGAGGTTCCCGCTGGGGAACGGATGGGAGTGCGGCATGAAGGCCCGCGGTAAGTTTATTGTCGGCTCGGCAATCATCATCATCACGCTTTTGGCGCTCGCCTACGTCGGCTATACCCAGAGTAAGACCTACTACCACACGATCGGCGAGCTTTCGACGCTTCATGGCACGGCCTTGCACCAGCGCATGAGGGTTTCCGGCGACGTGCTTGCAGGATCGATCGAGCACGTCGACGGACACATCAATTTCGTCCTCGAAGAGAATGGCAAGCAGCTTCCCGTCAGCTACGTTGGCACCGATCCTCTCCCCGACACATTCAAGGATGGCGCTCAAGCTCTGGTAGAGGGCCGCCTTACCCCGCAAGGCAGCTTCGTAGCCGAGCAGGTGCAGGCCAAGTGCGCCTCGAAATACCAGGCAGCGCCGGTTGGCACGAGCATGGCCACCGGCAAGGGCTAGCCGGCACGCACTAACGCAAAGGGGAATCCGTGGATATTTTTGGCTCATTTGCTCTGCTGCTTGCGTTCCTCGCGGCCGTGTATGCCTTCGTCGGCGGCCTAATTGGCATCTACGCACGGCGCCCATTGCTGACAAAAAGCGCTCTCCACGCGGGAATGGCAGTGTTTGGGCTCGTCACGCTGGCAGTCGCCTCCCTCGAATACTTCTTCTTCACCGACAACTTCTCGATGGCGTACGTGGCCGAGCACAGCAACCGCGCGCTGCCCGGGTTCTACAAGTTCGCGGCGCTCTGGGCGGGGCAGGAAGGGTCGCTGCTCTGGTGGTCGTTCCTGCTGTCGATGTTCGCGTTTCTCGCGCTCTTCCTGAATCGCAAGCGGCATCCGGAACTGATGCCGTGGGTGGGCGTCATTCTGGCGGGCGTGCAGATTTTCTTTTTGACGCTCAATAATTTCGTCGCCAATCCGTTCGGCGTGATCGCCGGCGCGGATTCGTCCGGAGCGCTGCATCTGGCGACGCTCTCGCACGGAAGTGGGCTCAATCCGCTGCTGCAATATCCCGAAATGGTGATTCACCCGCCGATGCTGTATCTCGGCTACACGGGATTCACGGTGCCCTTTGCGTTTGCGCTTGCGGCGCTGCTCGGTCGCTACCCGGGCGAAAAATGGATTCACATCACGCGGCGCTGGACGATGGTGGCGTGGTGCTTCCTGGGAGTCGGAATTCTGCTGGGCGCGCACTGGGCATACGCGGTGCTGGGCTGGGGCGGATATTGGGAATGGGACCCGGTGGAGAACGCCGCTTTGTTGCCGTGGATCACCGGCACGGCGTTTTTACATTCCGTGATGATGCAGGAAAAGCGCGGGATGATGCGCGTATGGAACGTGTGGCTCGTGTTCAGCACGTTCCTGCTCTGTGTGCTTGGGACATTTCTGACGCGCGCCGGGATCGTGAATTCCGTGCACGCGTTCGCCGAATCGCAGATTGGCGGCTGGTTCGTGGGATTCCTGGCCATCGTGCTCGCCGCTTGCCTGGTGGCCTGGTACAAGAATCGCGATTATCTGCGGAGCGACAACCAGTTGGATTCGCTGGTTTCGCGCGAATCGAGCTTTCTGTTTAACAATTTAATTCTGCTGGCCGCGTGCTTCGCGGTGCTTTGGGGCACGCTGTTTCCGGTTTTCTCCGAATGGTTTACCGGCAGCAAGATCAGCGTCGGACCACCCTTTTTCGATAAGGTCAATATTCCGATCGCGCTCTTTCTGCTGTTTCTCACCGGGGTGGGCCCGCTGCTGGCCTGGCGCAAGACGTCGTTCGACGCCCTGAAGCGCAATTTCGCCTGGCCACTCGGAATCGCGCTGCTAGCGGGCGCGGTTGCATTCGGTTTCGGCTTCCGCAACTTTTACGCCTGGGTCTGTCTGGTGCTCTCGGTTTTCGTCACCCTGACGATCGCCTCTGAGTTTTATCGCGGCGCGCGGGTGATTTCCAGCCGCGATCACGTGAACATCATCAGCGCCATCGGCGAATTGACGATGCGCAATACGCGGCGATACGGCGGGTACATCGTCCACTTCGGCATGGTGCTGATCTTCATCGGCATCGCCGGGCGAGCGTTCAGCACGGACGTTCAGAAGCAGGTTTCGGTTGGGCAGAGTCTTGCCATCGGACCGTACACAATCGTTTGCCAGAACTTCGATTCACCCTCCAACGCCAACTACAACTCGCAGCGCGCCACGTTGGAAGTGTTCCGCAACGGCAAATCGGAAATGATGCTCTATCCCGAGCGGCGATTTTTCACTGCCAGCCAGGTAACGGAAACGATCGTGGCGATCGAATCTTCGCCCCTTCGCGATTTATACGTGGTCTATTCCGGCGTCGATCCGGATACGAACAAGCCCGTGATTCACGCATTCATCAATCCCCTGGTGAAGTTTATCTGGTTCGGCGGAATCGTCGTTATCTTGGGAACGGGACTGGCGATGTTTCCGGAGCGCCGTGCCGCGCTAGTGCTTCGTCCCGCTGTCGAGGCGTCGTGGGTGGAAACGGTCGCGAGCGGGTCGTCCGCCGCGCCGGCAATCAGCGCGCCCTCGGCTCGGTCCGGCGCATCTTTCATAAAACGCACCGATTCCGGCGGCGAGAGCTGAATGGCTCCCCTGCCGTAAGACCAGCCACGCGACGCGGCGAATTCCTGACCTATTTTCGCCCCGGAACAGATGAAAAGCCGCCGTGTGTGCTTTAATGGCGCGATTCCCAGCGGCGATCTTGCTGCACTGACGCATGGCGGATACAAGGCAAACTGTCAAAGCGATCCCGGCCCGCTACGTTGCGGCAGTCGTTGTCGGCAACGCGCTTGAATTCTACGATTTTCTGACGTACGCATTTTTCGCGGTCTATATCGGCCGCGCGTTTTTTCCTTCTAGTTCGCCGACGTCAAGCTTGCTCGCATCGTTAGGCGCGTTTGGCGCCGGATTCGTCACGCGGCCACTCGGCGGGTTTGTGATCGGAACGATGGGCGACCGCGTGGGGCGGAAACCCGCGATGGTCTTGTCGTTTTCGCTGATGGGCGTCGCCATCGTGGGCCTCGCACTTACACCTCCGCACTCCATGATCGGCGTGGCCGCTCCGATCCTGGTGGTTGGCTTTCGGATGCTTCAAGGATTCGCGCTGGGCGGAAATGTGGGGCCGACGACCGCCTTTCTGCTGGAAGCCGCGCCGGCCGAGCGCAGAGGCTTCTACACGGCGTTTCAAGCATGGACGCAGGATCTTTCCGTGCTGACGGCCGGCATGGTTGGATTTTTACTGGCCGATTTCCTCAGCGACCGGCAATTGGAAACTTTTGGCTGGCGGGTGGCGTTTTTAGTGGGCGCGGCGATTGTTCCGTTTGGATTAACGTTGCGCCGCCGATTGCCGGAAACGTTTTACGCTCATGAGGAGCGCGCTAAGGAGCGCACTCCCCTGCGGCCATACCTGTGGGTTGCGGTTTTCGGCGGGCTGCTTCTCGCCAGCGCTACGATCGGCACGTACATCGCCTCGTATATGACTACGTACGCGATTACCACGCTGCATATGCGCGCGAACGTTGCCTTCGCGGCTACAGTCATCGTCGGCCTGGCGGGCATCTGTTTCGATCTGCCGAGTGGCATCCTCTCGGACCGAATCGGGCGAAAAACAACGATGATCGTTCCGGGCGTTGTCTTGTTGTTGCTGATTTTTCCGGCGTTCCATGAGCTCGACCATCACCGCACCACGTCCGTCTTGCTGGGCACCACTGCCGTACTTTATAGCCTCGCCGCCTTATCGACCACCCCTATCGTGATCTGGCTTACCGAATCATTGCCGGCAGCGATTCGATCCGGCGGGGTTGCAACCGTGTATGCCGTTGCGATTGCCATCTTTGGCGGGACAACACAGTATTCGGTGACCTGGTTGATCAAAGTGACTCGAAATCCAGAGTCGCCGGCGTGGTACTGGGCAGCCGCTTCCGTCGTCGGGCTTGTGGCAATGCTTTTGATTCGAGAAACCGCGCCACGGAAGTTGGCGCAACAGAGCGGGTTGCTGGCCGGTCTTCGCGATTAGACGCGGGCAGGGCTGTCAGTCCCCTCGCGTGCCAAACACTTTGGCGACCTGACCGTAAAGACCTTCGATTGCCTTAAAAAAATCGCGCAGGCCGGGAGTTTCGCGCGTCACGTCATTGGCCGCCACATCGGCGGAAATGGCTTTGCTAAGTTGCGTCGCGCGACGAATGCGCTCGGAAATGATGAGCGGCACAACGGTATGCGGGTCGTGCTGCTTCAGTTGCCGTTCCTGCCATTCCTGCACCGCCCATGCCGTTTTGCGGACGTAGTCCACGGCATCGCGAAAATCCCGCAGGATGCGCGGATCGACGCCCCCGGATTTGATCGCGTCTTCAATCGCGGCAAGCTGCGCGCTGGTTTTCCGAAGCTGGAAGTTGACGCCCCAGAATGTTTCGCTTGGCTTCAGTAGTTCGACCGCAATGCCGAGGATGGCGCCGTCTTTTCCGCGCCGTATGGCCGCGACGCGCGCGGCGGCTTCTTCGTTGCTCAGCAGATTCGTCAATTGGATTTGGACGCCGACCGCGGGCTGCGACTTCATCTCCAGCAACCCGCCTAGTCCGCTCACTTCTTTTGCCTCGGCGGGTTCTCTCACGGTCCGGCCGCTGGAGTCCTTCCACTTCACTTCAATCGGCACCACTACGCGGAAGCGGCTGCTTCTGCGCAATTCCGTCTGCGTCGGCGGCCGGGCTGGGACTTGCCCATCCATGGCAGACCTCCCTACTCTGTGGTTCCGCTGTTATACCATTCGTATGCCAAAAGATGTACGCATGAATACGCAAAGCGATGGCGGCAGCTCCTCGACGTACAAACACGCACGCCCGGCATCGACTTCGCAGGCTGCCAAGGTTCACTTGCGCCGACGCGTGCAATCGGCGTTAAATAGATAGGAATGTCATATTGGTGTGATCGAGCTTTAGCCCGCCGGCTCCGAGCGAAGCGCGGAGCTGCGCAGCCGCGGTGCATTTCGATTCGCCGCTCCCGGATATGGGCCGCCAGCGCGCTGATCGCTGGGCTGGTGCTCTTCGCCACGGCACCGGCCTGGGCACTCACGCCCGAACAAGCCGAGCGAGCGCACGCGCTCAGCCTGCGCCTGAAGTGCATGTGCGGCGGATGCGACGATACCGCTGGCACTTGCAATCATAGCGGGGGTGCGTTCGCCGGCCCCTGCGCGACGGCCAAGGCGGAGCTGAAAGAGATCGATCAACGAGTCGCGCGTGGTGAGTCGGATGACCTGATCCTGCAGGATTTCGTTCAGGAGTACGGCCCGAGCATCCTCGTCTCGCCGCCGGCGAAGGGTTTCAATTGGCTGGTCTGGGTGATGCCCGTCCTGCTTCCGTTACTCGCGTTCGTGCTGGTTTGGCAGGTGGTCGTCCGCTGGCGGAAGCGCACGGAGCTGCAGGTTGCGGCTGCCGCCGGACCGCCGGTTTCGCCGGAACTGCTGGCTCGGGCGCGGCGTGAAGCGGAGCGAGAATCCGATGACTAACATCGACATGACGGATGGCTATGTGTTGATCGCCTGCCTCTTGCTTGCCGTCGCCGTGCTCCTCTTTGTTTTCGGCGTGAAGCTCGACCCATCCGATGCGGCGCCGCACCGCACCAAACTCGATCAGCTGATGGAACGCCGTGACGCGATTTACGAAAATCTGCGCGATCTGCGCTTCGAACATCGCGCGGGAAAATTTTCCGATCGGGATTACGAGGAGATCAAGCACTCGCTGGAAATTGAGGCTGCCCGCGTGCTATCGGAAATGGATACCATCACGGGCGGAACTCCTACTCCCGCCACGCGCCAGGCAGCTTCCGAAAAAGGGCGTCGTTCATGATTTGCCGGGATTGGAAGAAGATTTCTCTGGCAGGCGTGCTCTATTGCGCTCTTGCGTCCGCCGCATTGGCAGGCACGGTCTCGGGAACGGTCATGAACGGCACGACCGGAAAGCTCGCGTCCGGCGTACAGGTGATACTGATCCAACTGATGGGCGGGATGAAGCCCGTGGCCACCACAAAAACGGACGCACAGGGTCACTATCAATTCGATAACCCGCTCCTCGGACAGGGACCGATGCTGCTGCGGGCGATTTATCGCGGCGTGATGTACCACGAGCCCGTGACGCCCGGCACCAACACCGTGAATATCGACGTCTTCGAGCCGACGAGCAAGGTCAGCGCCATTGACGTGACGGCCCATGCCATCATCGTCCAGCCGAATGGCCCAAACCTTACCGTGGACGAGGAATATAACATCGACAACAACACCAAGCCGCCTAGGGCGTTTTATCGGCCCGGCGGCACGTTCAAGTTCTTTATACCCGATGGCGCCCAGCTCGGGCAGGTCGAGGCCGGCATCGCTTCAGGCCTGCCGGTGATTCAGAGCACCACGGATGTAGGCAAGGACGAGAAGGCCATCGATTATGCGTTTCGGCCTGGATCGAGCCGCGTCGGCATCACCTACACGGTTCCTTATCCGGGCAATCAGGCGCAGCTTCGCTTTTCATCGCCTTACGCGGTGGGCCGCCTGGCGATCTTCGCGCCGCCCACCGTCCAGGTCTCCGGCGGCGATTTCGCGCCGGCCGGTTCCGAGCAGGGATTTAACGCGTACCTGCGCCAGACCGTCGCGGCGAATACTCCGGTAGCTGTCGCGATTTCCGGCACGGCCCCGCCGCCCGCACCTGATTCCGGAAACGCCAACGCAGCCGACAATTCGCAGAACCCGTCGGTAAATTCGCACGTTAACGACGCAGCGCAGGGCGGTGCGGTCGCCAACGTCACCACATTGCCGGCACGGCTTGATAGCCTGAAATGGATCGTTGTCGGCGGATTCGCCGCGCTTTTTGCCCTGGGCCTCATCTTCGTGCTGCGCCAGCCGCAGATGGTGCCCTCAGCGGCGGGCGCGTCGGAGATGCCATCTCCGCCCTCTGCGGCGGCAAAAAGAGTCGCCAACAAATCGGCGCGCGAGAATCCGCCCGTCGGGACAAAACCTCCACTTTCCGCCGCTACGCTGGCCCCGGAAACACAGGTTCAGGCGACTCCCGCCGATTCGGAGACCGAGGTGGAACGCGAAGTTCGCGGCAGCCTCGACGAACTGAAGGATTCGCTCTTCCGTCTCGAACTTCGCCGCGAAGCCGGCACCATCGCGGAAGACGAATACATCCGTCGGCGCGACCGCATCCAGAAAACCCTCCGCGACCTGGTGAAAGGCTGAATGGCGGCGCTGGATGGCCCCATGCACGATGTGATGACCAGCTCGTCTTCGATCTCGCCGCCGAAGTCCGCAAGGGCGGCCGATGCCGCGCGAACAGCCGGCATTGGCGTAGCGTTCGAGAAAATTGAAAAGCGCTTCGGGTCGCTGGTGGCGTTGCGGGGCGTGTCTTTCGAAGTCAACGCGGGCGAGTTTGTGGCGTTGCTTGGCCACAACGGCGCGGGAAAAACCACTCTACTGCGCATTGCAGCTCTACTGATGTCGCCGACCAGCGGAAGCGTGCGATTTCCTGGAATCGGCCCGGCGGAATCGCCGAAAGCGTCGATCGGCATGGTCGGCCACAGTACCCTGCTCTACGACGACCTGACCGCCGAGGAAAACCTTACTTTATTTGCAAAACTGTACGGCGTGAAAGGAACTCCGGAGCGCGTTGCGCAGGCGCTCTCCGCCTGCGGGCTTGCGTCGCGAGCAGGCAGCATCGTGCGCAATTTCTCTCGCGGCATGCGCCAGCGGCTGGCGATCGCGCGCGCCTTGCTGCACGCGCCGCGGCTTCTCCTTCTGGACGAGCCTGCCGCTGGCCTGGACCGACAGGGCGCCGCATGGTTCGCCTCCACCCTTGCGCGCCTGCGCCAGAGCGGCGCGACCATCATTATGAGCACTCACGCGCGGAATGAATCGCTCGACCTCGCCACCCGCGCAATTTCGCTGAGCTCCGGGCGCGTCGAGATTGACAGCGGCTCCGGCGGCGATCCGCGTCCAGTGCTTGCCGCTCTGAGAGCGGAGCAGTGATGTCCACCGCGCGCGCCGCCGTCATCCTCCTCGGAAAGGAACTGCGCCTCGAATTCCGCACCCGCGAGCTGCTCAACGCAACGGTCGTGTTCGCCATCGTCGTTGTCGTGCTTTTCAGCTTTGCGTTCGATCCCACGCCCGCCGAATCACGCCGCTACGGCCCGGGCTTGCTATGGATCGCGTTTCTCTTTTCCGGCTCGCTGATGTTGCATCCGTCGTTCGCACGCGAGCAATCGAACGACACGCTCGATGCCCTGCGCCTGGCGCCGGTATCGAATTTCGCCATCCTGCTTGGGAAAATGCTCGCCAATCTGATTTTCCTGTCGCTAGCGGAGCTTGTGCTCGTTCCCGTGTTCGCGGTGCTCTACAACGTTTCGCTCGCCGGGATCGTTGGCCGCCTGGTTTTGGTGCTTCTCCTCGGCACCATCGGAGTCGTCGTCACCGGAACGGTGTTCTCCGCTATTGCCGCGCACGCGCGCATGCGCGAACTTCTGTTGCCGTTGTTGCTGCTGCCCGTGCTCGCTCCACTGCTGATCGCAGCCGTAGAATCGACATCCGCGCTCTTCGCGCGCCAGCCGTACCTCGACCAGACCTGGGTTGCGTTCCTCGCCGGCTTTGACGTCGTGTTTTTGACTGCCTCCTGGCTTCTGTGCGATTTTTTGATGGAGGAATAGTCTCGGAGCTTGCATGATGAAATACCGCATCGCGGGATCGGCCTTTGCGGCCGCACTGATCGTGTTCGCCGGCTATGCCGCGCTCTACATTGCGCCGGAAGAAGCCACCATGCACCAGATTCAGCGGATCTTTTATTTCCACGTCTCCGCGTGGGTGGCCACCTTCACCGCCTTTACGATCGTTTTCATCGCCAATGTCGCCTACTTGATGACGCGCGGACCGCGATGGGACAGCCTCGGCGTATCGGCGGCCGAAGTTGGCGTGGCGTGCTGCTCAATCGGCTTGATTACCGGCCCGCTTTGGGCCAAGCCGGTGTGGGGCATCTGGTGGACCTGGGATGCGCGCCTGACCACGACGTTCATCATGTGGCTGATGTATATTTCCTACCTGATGCTGCGCGGACTGCTCGAAGACCCCCGCCACCGCGCTTCCTTGTCGGCAGTCTTCGGCATTTTCGCCTTTCTGGATGTCCCACTGGTATATGTATCGAACCGTCTTTGGAGGACCCAGCATCCGCAGCCCGTTTTCTTTGGCGGTCCGAACTCCGGCATCGATCCGACCATGGCTAAAGTCTTCCTGATCTGCATGGTAGCCGTGCTGGTCGTTATGATTCCGGTCCTGGTAGATCGCTATCGAGTCGAATGCATGCGTCGCGATGTGGAGGAACTTCGGCAGCAAATCGAGTTGCGTAGCCTGGATTTGCAATCTCCGCCTGTAAAGGAGGCCTTGTGAAGGATTTTCAGTTTCTATTTACCGCCTGGATCGCGGTTTGGGCGGTGTTTTTCGCCTACGAAGTAACCGTCGCTAGGCGCCTTTCCAGGCTTCGCAGCGAAATCGACCGTCTGAAACAGCAGCTCCGCGAAGGCTGAGTTGTGGTTCGCAGTTTAGCCCTGAACTCTGCTCTGCTGGATAACCCTTTTTCATAAATCCAACATCCAACGGCTTATCAGGGCCTGCCGTCCCAGGTGTATACTGCGGGTACTGCCCGTCAGGAGGCACTCGATGTCACACTCGTTCCGAACGCGTTGGCTGGCGGTGCTCGTGGCTTTTGCGTTCTTCACCGCGCCTCTTACGGCTGCCCCGGCCGGCGGGAATTCCAAATCCGCGGACACAAAATTGGCAGACAACGGTCCGCTGCCGGAAAATGAGCATCCCGACGTGAAGCCCGGCAGCGAAGCGGATGTCTACTCCATTGGCCACCGCAACGTCGGCAAGGGCCTGGATTTCTACTCCTTGGAGAAGGAAATTGCACTGGGCAAGCAGCTCGCCCAACAAGTCGATCAGGAAGCCAAGTTCATCAATGACCCGGTCGTCGTCGCCTACGTCAACAAGGTCGGACAGAACCTGGTCCGCAATTCCGACGCCCGCGTTCCCTTCACCATCAAAGTGATCGATTCCGATGTTGTGAACGCTTTTGCGCTCCCCGGCGGATTCTTCTACGTGGACAGCGGCCTGATTCTGCACGCCGATTCCGAGGCTGAATTGGCCGGCGTCATGTCCCATGAAATCGCGCACGTCTGCGCGCGCCATGGCACCAAGGACATGACGAAGCAAAGCATCGTCAATCTGGCCTCGATTCCCGCGATGATTTTCATTCCCTACACCTGGGCGGGCTATGCCATTTATCAGGGCATGAACTTCGCCATTCCGCTGACGTTCCTCCGGTTCTCCCGCCGCGACGAGGCGGAAGCCGACTTCCTCGGCACGCAGTACATGTGGAAGGCGGGATACGATCCCAATGCCTTCGTGGCGTTCTTCGAAAAAGTGGAAGCTGACGAAAAGAAGCAGCCCGGCACAATTCCGAAGATTTTCGATACCCATCCGCCCACACCCGACCGCATCGAAGCCGTGCAGCAGGAAATCGCCACGATCCTTCCACCGCGCAGCGAATACATCGAAACCACTTCGGAGTTCGACCAGGTGAAGGCGCGCTTGCAGCGGATCGACGCGAACCTGCGCGTGAAAAATTCCAACGGCCCGACCCTGCGGCGCAAGACGAGCGAAAACAAGGGCGGCAATCAGAATCCCGACGACACCGGCGACACGAACGATGGTCCGCCGACGCTCAAGCGGCGTCCCAGCGACCAGCCGCAGCAGCCGCAACAGCCGGATCAGCAGCCGTAATCTTCTCTGTTAACCCGAATAGCCGCGTGCAAACCATTGCATCCGGCTGTTTCGTGTTTACCGGTTGTCAAAAATCGGCTCGGGAACGTGCGGCGGCTTCAGCCGCCCCCGCGTCAGCGCGCGTGCGTTTCCGCCACTCCGAGCCTCTTGAGACCCTCGGTGTAATAGCGGCGGTACAGAATGTCCCATTCTTCGCTGCCTTCCAAAATCTCCTTCTTCTGCGAACCGATTTTGGCGCGCGCCTCCGCGTCCACCTGTTCTTCCAGTTTTAGCAGCGACGTCAGAATGTTCACGATCTCCTGGCGAATGGTGTCCCGGTCTTCCACGAAATCGACGTCAGGGCTGGATACGAGGTGTTCGATAAGCCGGTGAGAAATTCGTACGGTCTTTTCGCGGGTCAAACGCATATCAGCGGAGAATGAGTTTCCTTTCGCGGGCCAGCTGTCCCTTCACTTTCTTGTACATTTCCTGATACGATACGCCCGTGCGCTGCATCTCCTCGGCGTAGCGGCTCAGAATCTCCCGCACCTCGTCATTCAGGCGATCTTCCACCGTAATTTCGTCGGCCATCACCTGCCGAACCCGCTGGATCAAGTCCTCGGCGTTCTTCGTCTCGATCATTTTCGCGGCGATCAGGCGCTTTACCACTTCCTTGGCCATGTAGCCGACGTAATCCCGATTCAACAGCATTTCGCGTGGCTCCGAGTTGAAAGGCTTCGCCTTCGAGTCTACTGGGTGCGCGCGAAAAGTGTCAAGGCAAGTATCCGGTTCCCGATGCGCGCGGATCGGGGGCGATTTGCCGCCTTCGCGCCGCGCGCGTATAATTTTTGGTTTAGGCACACGCGAATGACATCGACTGACAAGCCGCGCCGCGGCCCGGCACCGGCCGGAGCCAGCTCCGCCGCGCTGGCCGTCCCGGTGGCGGAAAATGACAACGCCATACGCGTTCGTGGCGCGCGCGTTCATAACCTGAAAAACATCGACGTCTCGATCGCCCATAACGCGATTACGGTCATTACCGGCGTTTCCGGTTCGGGCAAGTCGAGTCTCGCCTTCGATACCCTCTATGCCGAGGGGCAACGCCGCTATATAGAATCGCTGTCGGCCTACGCCCGGCAGTTTCTGGAACGCATCGAGAAGCCGGACGTGGACGAAGTAACCGGCATCGCCCCGGCCATCTCCATCCGGCAGAAGAATTCCACGCGCAACCCGCGCTCTACCGTCGCCACTGCCACTGAAATTTATGACTACCTGCGTCTGCTGTATGCCCGCGCCGGACACACATTCTGCTTGCGCTGCGGCGAGGAAGTGCGCAAAGACACATTCGACGAAATTGCCGCGCGGATCATGGCGCTGCCCGAGGGTTCGCGGTTTTACGTGATGTATGAGCTGAAAATCGAACCGGAACCTCCGCTAGCCGCGTCTGCCCGGCGCTCGCGGGTCGCGGCCGGATCCGGGCCGTCTCCCGACGCGGTCCGCCAGACGCTCGCGAGCCTGCGCAAGCGTGGCTTTAATCGCCTGTACCAGGCCGGCCGCGTGTTTGAGTTCGCTGCGCCTGAGGACCTGCTCGACCTCGACTTCACGAAGCCCGTATGGGTCCTCGTGGACCGTCTCGTGCTTTCGCCCGAAATTCGCTCGCGCCTCGTGGACTCCATCGAAATTTGCTATCGCGAAGGCAGCGGCGAGGCTGTCATTGAGTTCGCTCCCGATGCGCACGCTCCCGCGGGCGCTGTTCCGCAGCGCATCGTTTTCAACGAGCGATTTACCTGCAAGAAATGTGGCGCAACGTATCAGGAGCCCGAGCCTCGGCTTTTCTCATTCAACAATCCCTATGGCGCGTGCCCTCGCTGCCAGGGCTTCGGCAATACCGTCGATTTTGATCTCGATCGCGTCGTTCCGGACAAAAGTAAATCCATCGCCGATGGTGCCGTCGAGCCCTGGACGAAGCCGCGGTATCGTTCGCTGGCCGCCGAACTGAAAAAATTCGCCCGCGCGAAGGGCATTCCCATCGACGTTCCCTTTCGCGAACTCACCGCCACGCAGCGCGAATCCATCGTGGAAGGAGATAAGAAAGAAGGGTTCCCCGGCATCAAAGGCTTTTTTGAGTGGCTGGAGCGAAAAAAATACAAGCTCCACGTCCGCGTCTTCCTGAGCCGTTATCGCGGCTATGCGACATGCCTTGATTGTGGCGGCACGCGCCTCCGTGCCGAGGCCCGCGCGGTGAAAATCGCCGGCCGCTCCATTACCGAAGTCTGCCAGATGACCGTCAAGGACGCGCGCCCCTTCTTCGATTCGCTTCAGCTGAGCGCCGCAGAAATGTCCATCGCCGAAAAAGTGCTCGAGGAAATTCAGCAGCGGCTGCGATTTCTGGACGAAGTCGGCCTGGATTACCTGACCCTCGACCGCCTCACCTCCACTCTTTCCGGCGGCGAAGCGCAGCGCATTCAGTTGGCCACGTCGCTCGGCTCTCGTTTGGTCGGAGCGCTTTACGTTCTCGACGAACCTTCGATTGGATTGCACCCGCGAGACACAAACCGCCTGATCACAATCCTGAAGGGTCTGCGCGATCTGGGCAACACGCTCGTCGTGGTCGAGCACGATCCCGATACGATTCTGGCGGCCGACGCCGTGATCGACCTCGGCCCCGGCGCCGGCGAGCACGGCGGGCAAATCATCTTTGCCGGCTCGCGCGACGCATTGCTTACGGACGCCCATTCACTTACCGGCCGTTATCTTCGGGGCGATGCGCGCATCGCGATTCCCCAGCGCCGGCGCAAGCCGCAGGGAAAGGTCTTGAAGATCGTTGGCGCGCGCGCACACAATCTGAAAAACATCGACGTAATGATTCCGCTCGGCGTACTCGTTGCCATCACCGGCGTCTCCGGCTCGGGCAAATCCACGTTGGTCCATGATGTGCTCTACAAAGCGCTGGAAGCGAAACGCAGCGGTGGAAACTGGCGCGCTTATTGCGATCGCATCGAGGGCGACGCCGCCATCGAGGCAATCGAAATGGTGGATCAATCGCCGATTGGACGCACGCCCCGATCGAACCCCGCTACCTATTTGAAGGCATTCGATCCGATTCGCGAAGCATTTGCCGCCACGCCCGATGCCAAAAAGCGCGGCCTCACCGCCGGGCACTTTTCATTCAATATTCCCGGCGGACGCTGCGAAGCGTGCCAGGGCGATGGCACGGTTACGGTCGAAATGCGCTTCCTGGCTGATGTGGAGCTCGTCTGCGAGGAATGTCACGGCACGCGCTACAAGAGCAGCGTCCTGGAAGTTCTTTACCGCGAAAAAAACATCCATCAGGTCCTGCAAATGACCGTTCGCGAGGCGCTGGTCTTTTTTGCCAGTAATCCGAAAATCACCGCGCATCTGCGCGTCCTCGACGAAGTCGGCCTCGGGTATCTTCGCCTGGGGCAATCGGGCACCACCCTTTCCGGAGGCGAAGCGCAACGTCTCAAGCTCGCGGCGCATCTCACACGCGAGGCGAGCAGCGGCATTCTGTACATTTTCGACGAGCCGACTACCGGCCTGCATTTCGACGACATCCAGAAGCTGCTCGCCTCATTCCGCAAATTGCTCGATGCCGGAGCGTCTGTCCTGATCATTGAGCACAATCTCGACGTGATCAAATCCGCCGACTGGGTGATTGACCTCGGCCCCGAAGGCGGCGATGCCGGCGGCCGGGTAGTCGCGGCCGGGACTCCGGAGCAGGTGGCTCGCAATCCGCAATCGCTTACCGGCAAGTTCCTCGCGCGTGTTCTAGCTCAGGACGACGTTAATCATCATCCGCAATCCTCTCCGGCACCCGTGGCGTCGCCTGGTCATGGTGCTTCACAGAGATGAAACTCGCGCTTGGCGCCGCTCTGATTATTTCGCTCGGCATCTCATCCGGCGCGCCCTCGTTCTGTGCGGCTCAGAACACCGGCGTCACGCGCACGCGCATTCGCCGCAACGCTGATGCCGCCGAGCTCAACAACCTCCTCAACGGCGCGCAAGCCGCCGTCCAGCAAAAAGACTACGAAACCGCTGCGAAAGATTTTCAGCAATACCTCGCAAAAAAGCCTGACGACGCGACGGTTCATTTCGATCTTGGGTACGTTTACACAGCGCTCGACCGCGTCGCTGATGCCGAGGCCGAATACAAAAAAGCGATCGCGCTCGATCCCAAGATGGGCGCCGCGTATTTAAACCTGGGACTTACGCTCCTGCCGAACAGCCCCGCCGAAGCAATCGATCCCCTGCGGCACGCCGCCGATCTTCTGCCCGGCGAGGCGCATCCCAGGTTTCTTCTCGCCACGGCTCTCGAGCGCGGCGGAAAGCTCGACGACGCAATCACGGAATATCAGACGGCGGAAAAACTCGACCCCGAAAATTTTGATACACGCCTCGCGCTTGGATTCGCGCTCCTCCGCGCCAAGCGCCCCGCCGACGCCGAACCCGAATTCCGGGCTGCCGTGTCGCTTCAACCCGGTTCCGCTCAGGCGCATCTCGGCCTGGGCCAATGCTTGATCGCGCAAAAGCAGTACCAAACCGGCGTCGTGGAACTGCAAAAGTACCTGCGCTCACATCCATCCGATGCCAAGATTCGCGTCGAACGCGCCGCGGCCCTCGTGGATCTCGGCAATTTCGACGAAGCCACGGCCGAACTCGACCGCGCTGCCGCCCAGGGCCCGGAAAGTACGGACGCGCTCGAACTTCGCGCGCGGATCTTTTTCGCCAAAAAGCAATTTGCCAATGCCGTGCCGCCGCTCAAGCAGGCTGTCGCGCTGGCGCCGCAAAACGCGAACTTCCGGGCTTTGCTCGGCCACGCTCTGTTGCAGTCCAAGAACTACCCGGAAGCAGTCGCTCAGCTTCTTGCGGCAAATCGCCTCGACCCCACCGCCAACGACGTGCTGGCGGATCTGGTTTTGGCCGAATACAACACCGAAAACTACGGCGCGTCGCTGCAGGTCCTCGATGTGCTCTCCCAGCGCGCTCCCTTGCCGCCCGAGAGCTGGTTTATTCGGGCCGCTTGTTACGATAAACTGAATCAGCCGGAGCAGGCGCTTGATGCGTACCGGCATTTTTTGCAGTTGAACACGAACGAGAACAGCGACATGTTTTTCGAAGCCAGTTCCCGCGTTCGCGCCCTCACCCGCGAATTGAAGAACAAAAAGAGGTAATCACCGTGTCCCCGTACCTCCGCTTCTTTGGAGGCGTCGTTTTCGCGGCTCTTGTTCTTGGCCCCGCGCTCGCCCGCGACGATATTTCTGAGCTTCGCGCCCGCTTTCAAAGCGAATCGAATCCGGTTCCCAAAGCCAAGTTGATGCAAAAACTCGGCGCCGCTGAATTCCGCGAAATTGAAAAAGACGTTGCCGCCCGGCAGTTTGACGCGGCCGCGCAAGTGCTCGACCAATATCACGCCGAAGCCCAAGAGTGTTCGAAGCTGCTCGACGCCGCGAAGATCGACGCTGTCAAAAAACCTGCCGGCTTCAAGCAGTTGCAGATTTCCGTGCGCGAATCGCTCGAACGGCTTAACCGTCTAATCTCCACCATGACCGCCGATGAACAGGTCCGTTTCCGCCATGACCGCGACGACCTGGAAAGATTGAATAGTCACCTGCTGCAAGAGCTGTTTCCGCGCGAGCGCCCTCGCCGCAGCTATCACCACATCCCCATCCCATAGGAGGCATCTATGCGGCGTGCGATTTTCCTGCTTTCCGGAGCTATCCTTTTGGTTTGTGGGCTTGCTCGCGACGCGGCGGCGCGTCCCCAGCTTCATGATTATCTGAGTCCGGAAGAGGCCAGCAAAATCCGCAACGCGCCGGATCCCGCCGATCGCATCAGGCTCTATCTGGCGTTTGCCGAAGACCGGCTCGATAAGTTCAATTACGAACTGAATCGCACGGCCCCCGAACGCGACCGCAGCGAGGTGCTAAACGGCCTGCTGCACGCCTATGAAGGTTGCATGGATGATGCCTCGGATGAAATCGACGATGCCCGCCGCACCCAGTCGGATATCAAGGCCGCGCTCAAACTGATGGATGAAAAAGGCAAATCCTTCTTGTCGCGCCTGCAAAAATACAGTAAAAATGGGCGCTACCTCAGCGACTACAGCGATACTTTGCAGGACGCCATCGACAGCACGAACGATGCCCTTTCGAACGTGGCTGACGCCCGTAAGAACATGCTGCCGCCGGTGGTTCGCCGAAAACCGTGAAACATTCCACCGGCCATAGCAAACGTGTTCCGGGCGGCGACAAAATCTTTCAACGCATTTTCACGCGTTTGGGATGCCAGGGCCGGCCGCCCCAGTTTGTGGTTGAATACCATCCCTATGCCGGTCTCACCCATACGATCCGTCTTCGCGGTGATACCGCGCATGTGCGCCTATCCGACGTCCTTCGCCGCGCCCCGCTGCCCGTAATCGAATCCGCCGCAGCTCTGCTTTTGGGGCGCCTTTACCGCCGCCGTGCTCCGGCGGAACTGCTCAGGATTTACCGGGAATTCGCGCATCGGGCTTCCACCCGCGCGCGAATCATGTTTCTGCGCCGCAACCGCGCCCGCAAGGTCGACCTGCACCCCGCCGGTTCGCACCACGACCTGCGCTCTATCTACCACCGGCTCAACGATAAATACTTCGGTCAGACACTCTTGTACCCGCGCCTCGGATGGAGCAGGCGTTCGTGGAGGGCCCAGCTCGGTTGCTTCGATCCGGCGCTCAATCAAATTGTGATCAATCGCGTGCTCGACCGGCGGGACGTTCCCGAATACGTCGTTGCCTACGTTCTATACCACGAGATGCTCCATCAAAAGCATCCCGTAAAATTTGAGCGCTGCCGCAGGAACTCCCATTCCGCCGAATTCCGACGCGAGGAGCGTCAGTTCTCCGAATACGTGCAAGCCATGAAGTTTTTGAACCACTTCGGCGCCGGCCCCCGGCGATAGCCGTCGCCACGCATCCTCGCTGGTCTCACGCGGCTTATTCCCGCTTCCGCTCGATCTCCGCGATCTTTTTTCGAACTTTCTGGTCGTCGCGCGCGTGCGGAAAGACTTTCAGATACTCTCTATATGTTTCGAGCGCGTGAGTATGGTCGCCCTGCTTTTCGTACGACTCGGCGAGCAGCAGCCGTGCTTTTCCATAATTCGGGTCTATTTGCACCGCTTCTTTCAATCGCGAAATTGCCGCGCCATAATCGCCTTTGTGCATATAAAACGTGCCGACGTCCACGTCCTTCGCCGCCTGTGACACGCGCGCGAGCTCCTGTTGCCGCTCCGCCTGCAGGCCCGCCGTCGAAGAGTTTTGTCGGCGCGCATAGCATCTCGGCGAAACGCAAAGGGCCAATGCTCCCAAGACGAGGACGCTCGCAAGCAACGGCCCTCGCTTCCTGTTGGCCGTCGCCTCGCGGACCGGCCCGCTTACCCGTGTCCGCTGATCTGGTTCCCCTTCGTTTCGGTTTGCTATCATGGATCGTGGTCTTGCGGCGCCCATCGCGCCGTCTGCTCTCATTCTAACTCGCCCGAAAATGGAGCTACGCGACAAAATCGAGCAGTTGCCGGCGCAACCCGGCGTATACCTGTTTCAGGATGCGGCTGAAAAGATCATCTATGTCGGCAAGGCCCGATCCCTGCGAAGTCGCGTCAAATCCTATTTTCTCGAGTCGCGATGGCAGGACGCCAAAACCGGTTCTCTCGTCCGCGAAATTGCCGGCCTGCAAATCATCGTCGTCGATAATGAAAAAGAGGCGCTCGCCCTCGAAAATAACCTCATCAAGAAACATAAGCCGAAGTTCAACGTACTCCTCCGCGACGACAAGACCTATCCCTATATCCGCTACACCGCCTTCGAAAAGCATCCTCGCGTGTACGTCACTCGGCGCCTGCTGAAAGACGGCTCCATCTATTTCGGACCCTACTTTCCCGCGAGCCTCGCGTATCGGCTCGTGCATCTGATTCACAAACACTTTCTCGTGCCTTCCTGCACCGTTGATCTCACCCGCAATCATCCGCGGCCCTGCCTGCAGTATTACATTCACCGCTGCCTGGGCCCGTGCGTCGAAGGCCTCGTCACGGCCGATCGCTACGCCGAAGCCGCGCGCGACGTCCGCCTCTTCCTCGAAGGTCGCCGTAACGACCTCTCGCGCAGCTTGAGCGAGCGGATGGAGCAGGCTTCCGCTGAAGAGCGCTACGAAGAAGCCGCGGGCTATCGTGACCTGCTGCGCACCCTCGCCGAAATGGAAGAGCGCCAAAAAATCGCGGCGGCCGACGGTGACGATACCGACGTCCTCGGCTGGTATGCCGAGCCGCCGCAGGTCGCCGTCAATCTATTTCACCTTCGTGGTGGGCGCGTCGTCGATCGCCGCGACTTTTACTGGGAAGATTTGGAGGAATTCGATCCCGCCGAATTTCTTCCCTCGCTCATCAAGCAGCTCTATCTGGACGCCGCCTATCTCCCGCGCTATATCCACACGCCGATCGACTTCGAAGACCGCCCCATTCTTGAAGACGTTCTAACCGAAACGGCCGGGCATCGAGTCGAAATCTTCAATCCCCAGCGCGGCCAGAAGCACCAGTTCCTCGAACTCGTCGAGAAAAACGCCAAGCACAGTTTCATGCAGCGCTTTCGCGTCCTGAAGCCCAGCCCCAAGGCAATCGCCGAAAGCCTTCAAACTGCTCTTGGCCTTACCGATCCGCCCAAGCGCATCGAGTGCTTCGATATTTCGCACATTCAGGGATCGGACACCGTGGCTTCGATGGTCGTCTGGGAAGATGGCCGGATGAAGAAGTCCGACTACCGCAAATTCATCATTCGCGGCGAAGCTGCGCCCGAAACTGACGACAAGTCCCGCGGCATCCTTCGCGACGATTTCGCCAGCATGCGCGAAGCGGTCACCCGGCGTTACAGCCGCCTTCTCGCTGAAAACAAGCCCTTGCCCAGCCTCATCCTGATTGACGGCGGGCTCGGCCAGCTCCATGCTGCCGCCGAGGCGCTCGATAAGCTCGCCATCATTAACCAACCGCTCGCCAGCATCGCAAAAAAAGAAGAGATCCTCTATGTGCTCGGTCGCGAGGACGATCCCATCGCGCTCGACCATCACTCCCCCGTACTGCACCTCATTCAGCAGATTCGCGACGAAACTCACCGCTTCGCCGTAACCTTTCACCGCCAGCGCCGCACAAAACGCCGCGTCCGCACGGCCCTTGTCGATATACCCGGCGTAGGCCCTCGCACCGCTCAGCGCCTGCTCCGCCGTTTCGGCAGCGTTGCACGCCTTCGCCGACTCACGCTCGATGAAATTTCCGCCGAAGTGCCGCGGCCTCAAGCCCAGCGCGTCTTTGACGCTCTCCACGACTCTGCCGCGCACGAATCATCCGCTTCATTCCCGAGTCCGCCAGCCGGCGCTCGCTGAGATCGCCGCGGGCCGGAGCCGTAACCCACCGGCAACGCGATCGTGCGGAAGGCGCGCGTGGTTTCTTCTCCTGCTGTGTAGGCTGCGGCCGTTTCCGCGCACCATCCGGTGTATGCTCTATCGACGCCTTCGAGGAAGTTCATATGGAAAGCTCTGCTCGCATCGAAAAACCCGTCATCGAGCAAGACTCCGCCACGGGCCTCGCTCGCCTCGGCGTATCTCTCGCCGGCTGGTCCGAACGCTGGTTCCCGGACGCCTTTATCTTCGCGCTGCTCGCGCTCATCGTCGTTTTCGTCGCCGCTTTGTTCGCCGGCGCCGCGCTCCGCGACGTCATTCGTTTTTTCGGCGAAGGCTTCTGGAGCATCATCCCGTTCACCATGCAGATGGCCATCATCATCCTGGGTGGCTATGTCGTGGCCACCTCGCCTCCAATCCATCGCCTGATCCGCTGGCTGGCCGCAATCCCCCGCACCCCTCGCGCCGCCGTTACCTTCGTGGCCTTCTTCTCCATGGCAACGTCCCTCGTCAGTTGGGGCCTGAGCCTAATTTTTAGCGGTCTTCTCGCACGTGCTGTCGCCCAACAAGTGCCGAATACCGACTATCGCGCCCTCGGCGCCGCCGCCTATCTTGGATCAGGCACAGTTTGGGCTCTCGGTTTTTCTTCCTCCGCCGCGCTGCTGATGGCCACGACGGCGTCTCTCCCAGCCGCGCTGCTGAAAATCAGCGGCGCAATTCCCTTGCGCGAGACGATCTACACCTGGCAGAGCATCGCCACGGCGGCGATCCTGATCGCCGCGGCTCTCCTCATCGCCTACTGGTCCACTCCCGCGTTTTCCACCAAGACCGCGAGCTTTTTCGGTGTCGCGGGTGATTTCGCGCCCGCAAACGTTCCTGAACCCGCCATGAAAGACCGTCGGCTGGCTGATTGGCTCGAAACCGCTCCGCTTCTCTCGCTTGCCATCGGAATTATCGGCCTTGCCTACATCGCGCAGGTAATCATCGCTCGCGGCCCGCTCGCCGCTCTCGACCTCAATACCTACAACCTGCTGTTTCTTATGGCCGGCCTGCTCCTGCATTGGACCCCTCGCTCCTTTACCCGCGCCGTCCACGGCGCCGTTCCCGCCACCGCCGGCGTGCTCATTCAGTTCCCTTTTTATGGCGGAATTTTGGGAATCATCACCATGTCGCGGCTCTCGCGCGACCTCGCCCGCTTTTTCCTCCGTGTCTCCTCTCACGGCACTTTTCCCGTTCTTGTCGCCATCTATTCCGCCGTACTCGGTTTTTTCGTGCCATCCGGCGGCAGCAAATGGATCATTGAAGCGCCCTACGTCCTGCAGGCCGCTCGCGACTTGCGCGTCCATCTCGGCTGGGTCGTGCAGATCTACAACGCCTCCGAGGCTTTGCCCAACCTGATCAATCCCTTCTGGATGCTCCCGCTCATCGGCATTCTCAAAATCCGCGCCCGCGACCTGGTCGGCTATACCATTCTCTATTTCGCCGTCAACACTGGCATCGTCCTTTTCCTCATGTGGCTCCTCGCCCGCACCTTTACCTTTGTCCCTCCACATATCTAGAAACCGTTCCGGTGCAGTCGCGGTGAGACGCCCTTTGCCGTGGCGAACGACGCCATGGGGCCAAAACTGAACCTGTACTTCCGGCCAGTAGCCTCGGGCGCTTCTCATTTGCTAGCGTCGATCTGTGATTACGCGCGCGGCCAAAATTCGGACTTCTGGAGAACAAGAGGCAACCATCGAAGGCCAATCCACGTTGCCGCGTCAGCCATGGATTCCAGTCAGTGCCGCATGCAACGCGCACGATTCCACTCGCGGTCCATTCGGCCACCTCGTTTCCAGCCGAAATCCGCTTCGGCTGCCACGTGCCCGCGTCTGCATCCGCATAAGCCGTGTCGCCCAAATCGATACACTTTCGATTAGACGCACCCGTAAGTTGTTGCAAACAAACGGCCGCACGCCGCTCTAATCGATACAGAATCGCCATGCGCCCCAGCCCCTTTCCACGCTCCGAATTCCGACTTCCGCGTTCCTGGAGCGCCGCTCCGACACAAATTCATTCGCCCGTCACGCTGTGCTACCATCCCCTGCTACGGCAGCAACGACGGCTTCAATTCACCGGGAGCTCACCGCGTACCCATGGACAACCGCGACGTTGCAAAAATTCTCCGCGAAACCGCGCAATTGCTCGAAATTGATGGCGCCATCATCGGCCGCTACCGCAGCTATGAAAAAGTCGCCGATCTGCTCGGCAGCCTCACCGAGCGCATCGAGGATGTCGCCAAGGATGAAAAGAAGCTCAAGGAGCTTCCCGGCATCGGCGAAGGCATGGCCGAGCACATCCGCGAAATTCTGGCCACCGGCGATTACAGCCTCCGCCAGAAACTGCTGAAAAAATATCCCCCCACTATTCTTCAGCTTCTCGATGTTCCGTCGCTCGGCCCGAAGCGCGTGGCGCTGCTGTGGAAGAAATTCAAAGTGGCCACGGTCGCGGACTTGGAAAAGCTCGCCCGCGAAGGCAAGCTTCGCGATCTGCCGGGCTTCGGAGAGAAAAGCGAACAGGCGATCCTGAAAGGAGCCGAGCAGTTCAAACATCTCTCCGGCTCCGGCCGGTTCAACATCAACGTCGCCGATGACGAGGCGCAAAAGCTCGTTTCCTATATCGTCGCGGCGGGCGAGGCCGTCGAATCCGTCACGCCCGCCGGTTCACTGCGCCGCGGCAAGGAAACCGTGGGCGACGTCGATCTGCTCGTCACCATGCGCCCCGGCCACGACAGCCAAAAACATATCGACGAAGTCGCCGCGCACATTCTCAAATATCCGGAAATCAAGCGCCAACTCGCTCACGGCGAAAATAAAGTGAGCGTGATACTCGATAGCGGCTTGCAGGTGGATGTCCGTCTGCTCGCCAAAAAGTGCTTCGGCGCGGCGCTGCTCTATTTCACCGGCTCAAAACAGCACAACGTCGAGCTGCGCGGACGCGCCAACGAGATGGGCTGGACGCTCAACGAATATGCCCTTACCACGCTGAAAGGCGGGCGCGTGGTGGCCCGCGAAACGGAAGAAGAAATTTACGCCAAGCTGAAGCTCGATTACATCGAGCCGGAGCTGCGCGAATGTACAGGCGAAATCGAGGCAGCCGAGCATCACCGGCTTCCGCGCCTCGTCTCTCTGGGCGATATTCGCGGCGACCTGCAAATGCATACCACCGCGTCCGATGGCCGCAACTCCATCGAGGAAATGGGCGAAGCCGCGCGCAAGCTCGGTTACGAATACATCGCGCTGACCGATCATTCGAAGTCCGTGACCGTGGCCAATGGCATGGACGAGAAGCGCACCATCGCGCAAATCAAGAAAATCCGCGCCGCGCAGGAGCGCGTGGAAGGAATCCGCCTGCTCGCGGGCATCGAAGTGGACATTAAGAAGGACGGCTCTCTTGACCTGCACGACGATTGTCTGGCGCAACTCGACGTGGTCGTCGCCTCCGTACACTCCTATATGAACATGGAGCCCGCGGAGATGACCGACCGCATTCTCGCTGCCATCGAAAATCCGTACACGCAGATCATCGCCCATCCGACGGGCCGGCTGATTCTCCGCCGCGAAGCCTTTCAATACGATATGGAGAAGATTCTGGACGCCGCCGCGAAACACGGCGTCGTTATGGAGTGCAACGCCTATCCGGACCGCCTGGATCTAAAGGACGTGCATCTGCGCATGGCCAAGCAGCGCGGAGTGAAAATCGTCATCTCCACGGATTCGCATTCCACGCAGAATCTGCGCTTCATGAAATACGGCGTGCTGACGGCGCGGCGCGGCTGGATCGAGAAGAAGGATGTCATCAACGCCCTGCCGCTCGAGCAGATGCTCGCCGCGCTGCGGCCCAAACCGCATCACGCCAAGGCCAAAGCCGCAAAACGAGGCGGCGATTAGGAGCTACACCGAATGCGAGACGCTGTCGCTTTCTTCCGAAGGCGCTGGCGTCAGCTCCGCCTTCGAGGCAACCGTCGGCGATTTGGCGCCGCGGCGCATCGCCACAATTCCCGTCCGCACCACTTCGAGCAGGCCGTATGGGCCGAGCAGTTCGAGAAAACGATCCACTTTTTCTTCACCGCCCGTCAGTTCCACGGTGATCGATTCCGTGGCGATATCCAGCACGCGGGCCTTGAACACCGCCGCGAGGTCGAGCACCTGCGAACGCGTTTCCTGCGTCGCGCCTACCTTGATCAGCGCCAGGTCGCGCAGCAACGCCGGCTGCCCGGTAATGTCGTCCACCAGCAGGACATTCACCAGCTTGTAGATGTTCGCCACGATGCGCCGAGCCTGATCCGGGTCGGCTTCGGTGACGATGGTCATGCGCGAGACGTCGTCCTTCTCGGTGCGGCCGACCGTGAGCGAGTCGATGTTGAACGCGCGGCGGCGAAACAGCGACACCACGCGCGAAAGCACTCCGGGCTTGTTTTCCACGTAAACCACGAATGTATGAAGCATCTTGTCCTATTCGTCCTCGGCGGTTTCCACGATCGGACTTGGCCGCCGGATCATGTCGTGCAGCGCCGCGCCTGCCGCAACCATGGGATAAACCGTGTCTTCCTGCTCGACCTGGAAATCAATCAGCACGGCGCCTTCGTGCGCCCGCGCCGCGCGCACCGTCGGCACCACATCGGCTCTGTGCTTCACCACGTGGCTCTTGATTCCGTACGCCTGGGCCAGCATGGCAAAGTTGGGATTCAGCAGCGGCGTGGCCTCGTAATTGCGCTCGTAGAAAAACTCCTGCCATTGCCGCACCATTCCCAGGTAGCCGTTGTTGATGATGGCGATGTTTACCTTCAGATTTTCCTGAACGATCGTCGCCAGCTCCGACATGGTCATCTGGAACCCGCCGTCGCCGACGACCACCCAGACTTCCGCGTCCGGCCGCGCCACTTTCGCGCCAATTGCCGCCGGCAGCGCGAATCCCATGGTGCCCAAGCCGCCCGAAGTGATCAGCGACCGGGGATGCTCGTGCTTGTAGTACTGCGCCTCCCACATCTGGTGCTGGCCCACGTCGGTCACCACGATCGCGTCGCGGCCGCGCGTCTCATGCCACAGGTCATTGATCACATGCGCCGCGTAGAGATGGCCGTTGTCCGGCAGGTTCTGGATGTCGCGAACGGCCGTATCGCCTTTGAGCGTGTGTATCTGCTCGATCCATTCGCCGCGGCTGGCCGGCTGGAGGCGCGGCAAAAGCTCCAGCAAAATCTTCCGCAGATCGCCCATAAGCGCCAAATCCACTTTGACGTTCTTGTTGATTTCCGCCGGATCGATATCGATGTGAATCTTTTTCGCGTTCGGCGCGTAGCTCTTGAGATTTCCCGTGACGCGGTCGTCGAACCGCATTCCGAAGGCGAGCAGCAGGTCCGCTTCTTGAATTGCCTTGTTGACCCAAGCCTCTCCGTGCATGCCCATCATGCCCATGTTCAGCACGTGCGACGCGGGCATGTGGCCAAGTCCAAGGAGCGTCATGGCAATGGGAATACAGGCGCGCTCGGCGAATGCCTGCACTTCGCGCTCCGCTCCGGAAATGGCGACGCCGTGGCCGGCGAGGATCACCGGCTTCTTCGCCGCCGCGATCATCGCCAGCGCTTTGTCGTAGGCTTCCTTGGCCGGCGAATGATCCGGACGATAGCCGCGCATTTTCGGCGCCGCGCCTTCAAAATCGAATTCGCAGGTGCCCTGCTGCGCGTCCTTGGTGATGTCGATCAACACCGGCCCCGGCCGTCCCGATTTCGCCACGTACAGCGCTTCGCGGACCGCCGGCGCGATATCCTCGGCGCGCGTCACCAAATAATTGTGCTTGGTGATCGGCAGCGTCACGCCGGTGATATCGGTCTCCTGGAACGCATCCGAGCCGAGCAGCTTGCTGCCCACCTGGCCGGTAATGCAGACGATCGGCGAGGAGTCCATCATGGCCGTGGCGATGCCGGTGACCATGTTCGTTGCCCCCGGGCCGGAGGTCGCCACGGCAACGCCAACGCTTCCCGTGGCGCGTGCGTAACCATCCGCCATGTGCGTAGCGCCCTGCTCATGGCGCACAAGAATGTGGCGGATCGAGCTGTGCCGCAGCGCGTCGTAGGCGGGCAGAATCGCGCCGCCGGGATAGCCGAAGACAGTCTTGACGCCTTCCCGCTCCAGGCACTCCCAAAGAATTCTCGCCCCGGTCATTGCCGCTCCCGCGCTTCCCATTTCTCCATCCTCCCCAGCTGCCATAAAAAATTAAACCCACCGTACCAGCGTCCCTGGCAGGTGGGTTTCATGAGCCTTTCCAATTTCGTTTCGCTAAGCTCAGTCAAGCCCTCCGGGCCAGGATGCGCGTACGAGCGCTACGGCTACAAATCCCAGCCCAAGTCGTGCGATCCCTCCGGTCTTGACGTTCACCCACATGTTCGCTTAGCCAGCCCTTCTGCGATACTTCCGGCTTCTGTTACGGTACAGCCTGCGGCATTTACATGTCAAGGAACTCTTCTCCGGGCCTTCCCCAGCCTGACACAGCGACGATTTTCGGCAGGTTAACCTTTTGCTCGCAAGCCCCTACCTTAGTACCAAGGTGCTATATGCCCGTTCCATTCCGAATTCTAATCTAGCTGCGACATGCCACTCACGGAAACACTGCCCCCTTATGCCCCGGCTCCGAAACGGTCCGAAGCGCGCGGGAACCGCTCCGGACGCGATGGCCGCGACGCGCGCCGCCGGGAGCGACTGAAAATTTCGCTTCCCCTGCACGTGCGACCGTTCGACGCGCGCTACGCGGATCTCGAGGATGTAGGCCAGGTGATTGACTTTACTCGCGACGGTCTCTTCTTCCAAACCTGCATGCCGCACTACCACGTCGGAATGCGGCTGATCGTCACCTTTCCATACGGCGACAAGGTGTCGGCTCATCGGCGCATGTTAACCACCGTAATTCGGATCGAACATTTCGAGAATGGCGCGCGCGGTGTCGCGGTGCGCGTTTTGCTGTAGATTTCCGCGCGAGTTCGTCGCGCGCAGCAGTTTACTTTTGAACAAACGGTCTCGAAATATGCTTGCCCGCCAAAGATCGTACCGGAGACAATAGCAGCTCCCCCGGAAGGTCAAGGTCACAAGTTTCGGTCATACGAGTTCTTAAAGAAAGCAGGTACGAAGCGATGTACGACCATGGCGCCAAGAAGCAGGCCGGCGGATCCTCCAATAAATCCGCGACCGCGGACGCCGATCGACGCAGCGGCAACCGCCACATTTTCACGGCTGCCGCGGAGATCGTTGAGCTGAGTTCCGGCGCGCGGTTTTCCACCCGCACCACGGATCTTGGCCCGGGCGGCTGTTTTGTTGACACGCTGGTTCCGCTGCCCGTCGGCGCGCGGGTCCACGTAGGCGTGCGGAAGGGCAAGACGCAACTGGATACAAACGGCGTGGTCGTCTATTCGCAAGCGGGCTTGGGAATGGGCATCGCCTTCGATAGCTTGGATCAAGCTCAACGGGACGCGCTCGAGAAGTGGCTGATTGAGATCACCGGGTCGCGCGCAATTGTGTTCGGCGACGTTCGACCGAAGCAGGAACGCGCGACGATGCCGCCGAGCGGAGATCAACCAACTGTAGCGAGGCTTGTGCGGATGCTCATCAGCAAGGGTCTGATCACCGCCGCCGAAGGCGCGTCGATTCTGTACGATCCGCTGATATAGCGCACTCATTTCGGGGTACTAAAACTTTCTATTTCCAGTACTTACCGGGATTTTGACCGTGCATCTATTTCCCACCTCCGGAATTTTTTCCACAATCAGGCCGTTCGTAGGTCAGGCACCCACAACCTAAGCCCATTACTATCAGCCGCACGCGACATTTCGCCCTGGCAAAGCCATTGCAGCGGCGGAACGCGGGGGGACCCATGGGTGAAAGAAGAAAAGCTCGACGGTATGAGGTTTATCTGCCGGTACAGGTCTGCACGTCTAGGCGGCGTCCGGCGGAGTTTCACACGGCGCAGCTCCGCGACATCTCCCGCACTGGCGTTTATTTTCATTCGAACAGGCCGATTGAGCCGGGAACCAAACTGGAGCTGACTTTCGCGCTGCCGACGGAGCGCGAGGGAGGTCCCGGTTCCAGCGCGCTGATCCGCGCGAGCGCTGAGGTGCTGCGAGTGGTCTCGGTCGACGACGAAGCTGTCCCTGTTTACGGAGTTGCGGCTACCATCGAGCGCATCGATTTTGTGCGGCCGGTCGTCGCGAATGCGGCAGCTTGATCTCCGCGCCAGCCTACTGAGTACCAAAACGGGCGTCGAACGAAGCGGCCCCTCACATTAACACCACCGCACGGCTCTCCCCTTCCGGGTTTTGGCCTCGCTCGGTAGAATTGTCCTCACCGTGAAGGAGGAATCAGCAAAGCCACGAGAACCGGCAACATCCACCTTTCTAGAGCGACAGGTCCTCGCGCGAATCTGCACGACCCATCTGGAGCCGGGAGAAGCAAGTTACGTCTTGCGAGCGCTTGCCGCGTATCAGTGGCAGGAGCCCGAACACGCTGTTGTATTCCAAGCGATTCAAAGCATCTCGTTACTGCCCCATGCGGAGTGGCGGGAAGAACTACCGGCGCAGGCCACGCGATTGGGCTTTCCGGACGTCGATTGGCAACATTACTTCAGCGCCGCTGGAGGAAACGTATCCAGCCAGAATCTGAATCAGCTCATAGCTGACCTTATCGGCCACACGGATGCGCATGACGAGAAGATCTAGTTGCCTTGCGACCTAACGGCTAGCGGGAGACGTTTTGGCCAGCTCAAAATTGATGTACTGCTGAAGCGTAGCGAGGTCGCCGCCCACGAGCGGGCGACCGTTAATGTACACAGTCGGCGTGCTGTCCACTCCGAGAGCCACTCCCTGCGCACGATCATCATCAACCGCTTTCTTGGCCTCGGTGGAAGCCATGCAGGCCTTGAAAGCATCCGGTTTCAGGCCCGCCTGCGTGGCGTACTGCACCAACTGGCTCCAGACGTTTTCCGGAGAAATCACGTCCTGATTTTCAAAAATGGACGACTCCATCTTCCAAAACGCCGCGGGCGACTCTTCATACGCGCAGCGTCCCGCAATGGCCGCGGTTTCGGCCCAGGGGTGAATTTGCGTGAGCGGAAAATTTTTGTACACGATGCGAATCTGCGGGTACTCGGTCTCCACCGTCTTCATCGCCTCATACAGCTCCTGGCAGTGGGGACATTCGAAGTCACTGAACTCCACGAGCGTCACGCGGGCGTTCGCGGGACCGAGGCTCGGGTCGCCATCGGTCTTGATTTTGGCGCGATTTGCGGCGAACGGGTCATCGGCCATCTTATAGATTTCGCCGCGCAGCATGGTTTTTCCGTCTTTGCTTACGTACACATCGCCCTTTTCAAGGCGGCCTTGCAGCGTCACCTCGACGGGCACGTCGTAGAAATCCGCCGCGGCCGATTGCGTGAGCGGCCCGAGCTTGACCTTGACGCCGGGTCCCCAGGCGAAAAGCTCGCGAACGAACGCCTCGGTCGCTTTAAGCAATTGGTCCTGATTTGCGGGAGCCTTTTGTTGCGACACGCCGCGCGGAACCTGCGCGGAGCACGAAATGCCCGCCAGAAGAAACGCCACCACGCCCAGTGCCATAGACTTCGCGGACATTCGTATGAGTCCTCCGTCAGGCAAATCAAATGAATACGGCGATTACAGAATAGAGAAAAACTTCCTCAATCGCAAAAGCCAAATGAATCGATGCGCGGCGTGTGGCCGGCGGATGCCCGTTGGTGAGCGGCCCCCACGCGGGCTATGCGGCTCCGATTTTGCGCGCCAGCCAATCTCCTGCCTCGCGGGTGCTGAGAGCGCCCCCAAGGTCCCTCGTTGTTTTCCCTTCGCGGATGGCGGCGCGAACCGCGCTTTCGATGCGTTTGGCTTCGTTCGGCAGTCCCAAGTGAGCAAACATCATAGCGGCCGCCAAAACCGCGCCAAACGGGTTGGCGATTCCTTTTCCCGCAAGCAGCGGCGCCGAACCGTGCACGGGTTCGAACATCGATACCTTTCCGGGATGAATGTTTCCCGAGGCCGCCAGGCCCAAACCGCCGGCCAGCTGCGCGCCGACGTCGCTGGCGATGTCGCCAAACAGATTGCAGGTGACGATCACGTCAAACTGCGAGGGATCGCGAACCATCTGCATCAGCAGGTTGTCGATGTACATGTGGCTCGACTCGATTTCAGGGTACTCGCTCTTCACTTCCGCGAACGTCCGCTGCCACAGGTCGTGTCCGTACGCCAACGCGTTGGATTTGTCGCTCATGCACACGCGCTTGCAGCCATGCTGGCGCGCATATTCATACGCAAAGCGCAAAATGCGCTCCACGCCCTTGCGCGTGTTGACGTCTTCCTGGGTGGCGATTTCGTCCGCAGTGCCCTTCTTGAAGAACCCGCCCATGCCGACGTACAGGCCCTCCGTGTTTTCGCGGATCACGGTGAACTGAACGTCCTGTTCGTCGCGATCGCGCAGCGGCGTGAGCCGGGCGTCGAGAAGGACGCAAGGCCGCACATTGGCGTAAAGATCGAGCTTGAATCGCAGGCCCATCAGGATATCCGCGCCGTGGCGGTTGTCCGGCACGCGCGCATCCCCCATGGCGCCGAGCAGGATGGCGTCGAAATCGCGGCGGAACATTTCGACCGCATCGGGAGGCAGCGTGGTGCCGTCGCGCAGATACCGGTCGGCGCCCCAATCGAACTCCACGATCGAAACATCGTGGCCCTCGGCTGACGCCGCCGCCTTGATCACTTTGACGGCTTCCGGAATCACTTCCTTGCCGATGCCGTCGCCGGGAATGATTGCGATTCGTTTGGTTGTTGCACGCGAAATTTCTGGCATGAGCGAGGCGGAAGCTAGCACGCGCTTCCGCAGAGTGTCAACGCACGTTCGGACATACCTTGGCGAGCCCGCCCCGCTAGCGCCGCGGCTACTGACCCGGACTACGCCACGGGCAGAAGAATCTCGGCCAGCTCAGCGGCGAAGGCGTCGAGTTCCGCGCGACGTTCGGGCGTCGCCTCGATCTTCTCATTTTTGCGCACGAACCAATGCCCGTCCGACTGGATCGTGTGCGCGCTCAATTGGCCGTTCACCAGATATGATGGGCTGCCGTATAGGCGGAACCCGCCATCTTCCGACGGCGCCAGCAACGCCGCGCAATTGCCTCTCTTCACGCCGATCAGGCTTTCGTACATCGGAAAGGCCACGATGTCCATGCCGTGGGATCGCAAACGATCGAGCACGCTGATCTGCTGTGGGTTCAGTTCCATCGCACAGATAGGATAACAGGCGAGACGTGCGTGATTCCACCAGCCCGAAGGCAGTCGAGGTTTGCAGCAGCGATCCGCGCGTCAGGCAGCCGACGAGGAGATGGAGCCGGATTCGAGGCGGCGCAGGACTGCGCGCAAGGCAGCGGCAAGCTCCTCGCTGCTCACGTGGCTTTTCCGGAACTGCAACCGCAGACGGAACGATTCGTCGTCCGCGTCGTATTCAAACACGAACGGCTGGGGGCGCGGCGCCGATTCCGTCTCGCTCTTGCGGACCTGGCGCGCCTGGTCGCGCGTCAAGCCGCCCTGCGCGATGCGCTCGACCATCTCCAGCATCTTCCGCTCGGTCGGTTGGCGCGCCACTTGCAACAGCAGGGACTTCGAGGTGATCGCGCCTTCGATGCACGCGCGACGCACGTCGGGCGGGATCACCCGCAGCGACAGCGTTTCCGTAACCGAGGAACGCGAGCGCCCGATTTTCTTGGCGATATCGTCGTGCGTGTAATCGAATTGGTCGGCGAGCCGCTGCAAGCCATCGGCTTCCTCGAACGGCGTTAAATCCTTGCGCTGCAAATTCTCGATGAGCGCCAGTTCCAGGGTCTCCGCATCGTCGGCGATCTTTTCGATGCAGGGCAGCTCGCGGAGGCCCGCAGCCTGCGAAGCGTGGTACCGCCGCTCGCCGGAGATGATGTAGTACATGTCCTCGCGCGGGACATAGCGCACCAGCAGCGGCTCGAGCACCCCCTTTTCGCGGATGGAATCGGAAAGCTCGCGAACGTCGCCAATGTGTTTCCGGGGCTGGTCCGGGTTCGGACGAATCTTCTCGATCGGGATCATGCGGCCGATGGACGCGCCGCTGTAGCTGGTGAGCGTTTCTACATAATGCGCGTCATGCCGCATCTTGAGAGTGACGGGTAACCCGATCCTCTTCGACACGTTGAATTACCTCCTGGGCAAGCTTCCTGTAATCCTCGGCGCCGGAAGATTTCGGCGCAAACGTAAAAACGGTTTCCTTGTAGGCGGGGCTTTCTTCCAGACGCACATTTTTGCTGATGCGCGTCTTAAAAAGCGCATTGCCGAACGTGGCGCGTATCTGCTCGTGCGTGTCGCGTGAAATGTTGGTTCGTTTGTCGAAGAGGGTGATGAGCACGCCCAGAATCTTCAGATCGGGGTTGGGACGAGCGCGAATTCGGCCGTACGTCTCGAGCAAATCGTCGGTGCCCTCAATGGCGAAGTACGCCGCTTGAATCGGCACGAGCAAATGAGTGGAAGCCACCAGCGCATTCACGGTCAGAATGCCGAGCGCCGGCGGCGTATCCAGCACCACGAAATCGAAATCCTTCAGCACCGGGGCGAGCGCGTCTTTCAGCTTGAATGGCGCGTCGAATTGGCCCGCAAGCTGCTGTTCCAGGCGGGCGAGAGCAAGCCGCGCGGGCGCGACAAAGAGGTTGGGATCCTTGGTTGGGCGGATGATTCTGGCCATCTCCGCGTGTTGCTCCGCGAAGATGTCGTACATCGTGCCCTGAATTTCATCGGGAGAAAAAAAAGCGATCGTGGCGTTTGACTGCGGATCCAGGTCGATGAGAAGGGTCTTCTTCTTTCGCAGCGCGAGCGCCGCCGCGAGGTTGATGGATGTAGTGGTTTTACCGACGCCGCCCTTTTGGTTGGCAATTGCCAGGACGCAGCAGGTCAACTGTTGCTCCTCGCTCCCCTTCGGCAACCGCACGGCTATATATAGGCCGCAGCGATTCCACTCCTACTACGAGTAGGCCCACTCTAACCACTCTCGCTTGCTCCGCGCAAGCAAAAATTTAAACGACAACCGTTTTTGACCGGGCGCCTGTACCGCGGCGACCGAGCCGCCTCGCCCCGGGGCAAATTGCCTACATCTTGTACCGGCCGAGATCCTCGTCGCTCAAGTTCTCCAGCCACTTGCGCAGCTCTTCGTTCGTGCTCTTTTCCGAAACCACGCTGGTAATCTTCGAGCTTTTCAGTACCTGATCCTCGACGTAAATGGGGCAATCGAGCCGCAGGGCCAGCGCCAAAGCATCGCTCGGACGCGAATCCATCGAAATCGTCTGCCCTTCCCGCTCCATCCAGATCAATGCGTAAAACGTATCGTCCTTCAAATCCGAAACCACCACTTTTTGCACGCGAACGTTGAGGCCGGTGAGCACATTCTTCAGAAGATCGTGAGTCATGGGGCGGGCGGTCTGCACTTTCTCGATTTCCAGGGCGATCGCCTGCGCCTCGTACACGCCCACCCATATCGGGAGAATGCCGCTGCCCTGCAGTTCCTTCAGAACGACCACCGGCTGGTTGGTGGCGGGATCCATCATCAAACCTCGAATCTTCACTTCGAGTTCCATAACGGCCTCCCGTTGAAATCCGTCACATGTTCGCCGACAAGGCTGTTCGGTCCCGCGCGATCGATGCGAACGTGGGCGTATTCTCCCAAAAGATTTTCCCGCTGCGAAACAAAATTTACAACCCGGTTGCCGCTGGTTCGCCCAGACCATTGCCCCCGCGCGGCATGGCGCGAATCCACCAGCACTTCCTGGATGGATCCCACCAGAGCCGCGTTTCGCGCGGTCTGAATACGCCGCTGATGCTCCTGCAGGAAAGCAAGCCGCCGGAGTTTTTCTTCCTCCGGAATCACTCCCGGCATTCCGGCCGCCGAGGTATTCGGGCGCGGAGAGTAGACGAACGAAAATACTCCATCGTATCCCACGGCATCGAGCAGGCTGATCGTCTCCTGAAAATCATCATCCGTCTCGCCCGGAAAACCCACGATGATATCGGACGTCACACTGATCGGCCGCCGCGCTCCCTTGATCCACGAAATTTTCTCGAGATATTCCTCGCGCGTGTACGTGCGCCGCATGGCCCGCAGTATTTTTGTCGAGCCGGATTGCACGGGCAGGTGCACGTGCTCGCAAAGTTCCGGCGTTTCGTCGATTGCCGTCACAATGTCGCGATGGAAATCGTTCGGATGCGAGGTGGTAAACCGAACCCTGCGAATACCGTCGGTAGCCGCGACGGCGCGCAGCAGATCGACAAAATTCATTCCGCGCGGCGATGGATCGCGATAGGAATTGACCGTCTGACCCAGAAGCTGGATCTCGGTGTAGCCGGCCTCGGCGAGGCGACGCGCTTCGGCGAGCACGGCTTCGCTCGCGCGACTGCGCTCGGGTCCGCGCGTATGCGGCACCACGCAATAGCTGCACGCGTAATCGCAGCCTTCGATAATGGTAATGTACGCGCGGATTGGGTTGTCGCGGCGCGTGATCTCCGTTTCGAACGTCTCGTCAGCATCTAGGTCGAGCCCCGTCACGCGGCGCCCGCCGGATTCAAGCTCATCAATCAATTCCGGCAGCTTCCGGTAACTCGCTGATCCGCAGACCAGCCTGACCCATGGGGCGCGTTCGAAAATTTCCTCGCCTTCCTGCTGCGCCACGCACCCAAGGACTCCAATGATTTTCGATTTCTCTCCGCGCCATTCGCCGAGCCGCGAAAAAACCTTTTGCGCCGCCTTTTCGCGGATGCTGCACGTGTTGTAAAGCATCAAATCGGCCTGTGCCGCGCTGGCCGCTGGACGGTACCCTCGCGCGATCAACACGCCCGCGACCTTCTCCGAATCGTGCGCGTTCATTTGGCAGCCGAAAGTCTCAATATAGAAGGATTTGCCGCCCGATCCGTCCCGAGGAGGCACGCGCACCTCCGCCTCGGTCCCGTTATCGGGCCTCTTGAGCGTTTCGATCGCTACATCGAAGGCGTTATTCATGGGCTTTATCTCAGTGTAGCACACGGTTTTGAAGCCGACGCCACCCGACGCGCCGAGGTTATCGGGCGACGGTATTTAACTCCTTGACAGCATCCATTTCCGTCCGCGCCCGATCGCTAAGGCACAAAAAGCGTGTGCTCGGATTTTTCAGCCCGCACTGCCCGTATAATGTCGCGAATTCGGCTTGGGGACCCCCGACCCTTCCGGCCTCATTACAGAGCGCTTCTCCGCTTGTGTTTCCCGTCGCGGCATCAAACTGGATTTCGCCGCGTCGCAGAGGCATCGTCCCGTGAACGGCGTGCAACGTCGCGGCCAGCCTGAAATCGATCTTCGTGGCTGACGGGCCGAACGTGAAAGTCGTCGTCTGCGCCCGAGCAGCCGCGTCGATAGGCAGCTTGCAGCGGATGATCACCGCGGCGCGCAGGCCCTTGCGGCTGGCCGCGATTGCCGTGGCCAGCCCCGCCGGTCGGCTTCCTAAAACCAGTACATCGACCGGCTTCACGGGGCCGCTCCAAGCCGGCAATCCTAGCTTCGCGCTACCAGCGCAGCAGCACCAACTCCGAACAGAACCCGGGACCCATCGCTGCCAAAATACTCAATGTCCCGGGTGCCGGGCGGCGATTCTTGTACACGTCCTCTAAAACCAGCAGTACGGACGTAGACGAAAGGTTTCCAACCCGCCGCAAACACTCCCAGGACGCTTCCAAATCCTTTTTCGTGATGCCCAGCGCTTCGGCAGTCGCTTCCAGCACCTTCGGGCCACCCGTGTGCATCACCCAGCTCTTTATGTCGCTGCGGCGCAGATTCTGCTCCGCCAGAAACTCATCCACATCGCCGCCCAAGTGCCGCAGCACCGTTTCCGGCACATCCGGCGACAGTACGATACGGAATCCTTTTTCGGAGATGTCCCAACCCATCGTCCGCTCCGTGTTGGGATAAAAGATCGATTTCGTCGCCAGAATTTCCGGCCCGTCGGAATCGATTTCGTCGCCAGCTACGACCGTCGCCGCAGCCCCGTCTCCAAAGAGCAGCGCCGAGATCAGGTGCGCCATTGAAAGATCGTCGCGCTGCAGCGTAAGCGAGCAGAGCTCGACGGAAAGGAGCGCTGCGCTTTGATTGGGATAGCCGCGGACGTAATCCGCCGCGCGCGCAATGCCAGCAGCTCCCGCGACGCAACCCAGTCCGAAAATTGGAATTCGTTTGATATTTCGAGATAGCCCCATGCGATTCACCAGCCTCGCGTCGAGCGACGGCGCAGCGATGCCGGTCACAGACGTGACGAATATCGCGCTCAGCTCATTCGGCTCGATTCTCGCTCCAGCCAGCGCGCGGCAAAGCGCCTGCTCGCCGATTTGCAGCCCGACCTCAATCCAGGCGTCATTGGCCTGGCCCCATCGCTGCAATCCTTCGTAAAACTCAATCGGTCTTGCCGTGTAACGCCCATCCACCTTCATGCTGTCGTCCAGCCGGTCCAATATGTCCGGATTCGGTAGCCGATGGCGCCAATCATTCTTCAGTGCTGCAACCAGTATGTCTTGCTGGTAATAGTGCTTCGGGAACGCACTTCCTACCCCGGCTATTCTCACGTATCGCGCTCCTGGACCGCAGCCTCTGCAATGAACGAAATGAACGCACCCTTATACCATCGGAATCTCAAATTTAGGTGAAACTTGCGCCCCGAGCGCCCAATGAACCACCCGCTGGAACTACGGCCTCGGATGCGCGGCTCGGCGGAAGGGATGCCGTGCGAACTCAGTGCAAAAGAAAAGCCCCGGATCTGGGGGTGCAGATCCGGGGCTCTGGGGTTGAGAGGGACTATGGGCCGGAATATCTCTGCGCGCTGGCTAGTAGTTCCACCGCCGCAACAAAATGGTTGCCCGAAAAACCAACTGGAGCCCTAGCGCGATCACCACGTCACGCAGCGCCTCCAACTTCTCACGCATCGAAGCCACCTCGAACTCCGAAGTCACGCGGACGACCGAATACGGCACGCTCGATTCGAACAGACTGTTGGTAATTGCCAGGTTGCTCATGGCTGCAGCCTAATTCAAAACGTACACGGGCGTATCGTGTTCGATACCCACCACCATGGTCTTGAAGATATCGACGTCCCAGCTATCGGCGATTCGCAAGCGGACGACGTCATCCGTCTCGGACAGCAAACGCCCGCGCAACGGCACTCGAAGGTTACCCGTTACCACTCTCAGTACGACCGGCTGCCCCATCCAAACCGCGTAGCCACCTTCCATGGTCATGCCTCCTCAGAGCCGAGGTCCCCGAATGGCTGCCTGCGCCCGCTGGGGTGGGAGAGTTGCATCCTCGAACGACTTCATTCTGCGGGCGGGCCACGGCCTGGCCAATGGTACAGGTGACTATTTCCGGTAGGAGCAAAGTACTATCACTCCCGCGGCACGCTTCAGAACCTGCCTCCTCTTTCGTGGTATTGTGAGTCGACGGGCTCTTTCCCGCGGTCAGCGCCAAGCCCCTCAAGGAATTCCGTTCAGTGGTTGAACTGATCCAGCAACTGCTACACCGGCTGTATGACGTTCGCGGCCTGATCGAGTGGGGCGGCACATTTCTCGTGTGCGCGATCATCTTCGTCGAGACCGGCCTGTTTGTTGGCTTTTTTCTGCCCGGCGATTCCCTCCTCGTCACGGCGGGAGTCTTCGCCGGAGCCGGCCATCTGCAGATCGCCTGGCTGCTGTCGCTGGTTGCGCTGTGCGCCATTGCCGGAGATCAACTCGGCTACTGGATTGGGCGAAAGGCAGGCGAAGGACTTTACCGCCGCGAAGATTCGCTGATCTTCAAAAAGCGCCACCTGCAGGAGGCGCATCAGTTTTACGAGCGCCACGGCGCCAAGACCGTAATCTTCGCGCGGTTCATCCCCATCATTCGCACGTTCTGTCCGCCCGTGGCGGGCGCCGCGAGGATGACGTACAAGCGCTATCTTCTATTCGACATCGCGGGGGGAATTCTGTGGGTCTGGGGGATGACTCTGCTGGGATACACGCTCGGCCGCACCGTTCCCAACGTCGATTCGAAAATTCACTACATCATCGCCGGGGTAATTGCGCTGTCCTTCATGCCGGCCGCCTATCACGCCTGGAAATCGAAAAAATCGAGGACTAACAAGGTCGCGCAGCAAATCGCCGAAGACTGAAGCTCGTGCAAAGGAGCTAAGTTTTTCTCTTTGCTGGAGGGGCGGAAATGCAAAACGGGGAGCCTGGCAGCCCCCCGTTTCGTCCCTTCACGCAAGCCGCAGCGAAGCGCGGAAACGGCCTCGCTGGCCGCTCGCGTCGCAAGAGCGGGATCACTCAGAGTTGCTCGTCCGGTGGAGTCATGGTTACCTCCAAGTTCCCTGCCTCTACTTCGCTCGAGTATTTGATACTCCTGGGCGTCGCCGGACGCAAGCGGAAATTTCATGGATCGCCCCATCACAACTTGGCGGGCCGCGCGTCCTCCCGCTTCCGTTTAGTGCTATTCTTCACTAGCCTAAGCTTTCCCTTCGGCTTCCGTTCCCATGAGCACTCGCACTCGCCTCCGGCTGGCGCTGGTCTCGCTGAGTATCGTCATCGCCGCGGGCACTTTCGGATTCCATTTCATCGAGCGTTGGTCGTGGTTCGATGGCTTCTATATGACGCTCACCACGATGACCACGATCGGCTACGGCGAAGTTCACCCGCTTTCCCACGTGGGCCGCATTTTCAATTCGTTTCTCATCGTCGCCTCCGTCCTCGCCGGGGGCTTCACAATTGCCACGTTTTCGCAGTCGTTGTTAGAATTCGAGTTCGGCAAGGCCTTCGGCCGCCGGCGCATGGAACGCGAAATCGCAAAAATGTCGGGCCATTACATCGTGTGCGGCGCCGGCCGGGTCGGCCGCACGGTCACGCGCGCGCTGCGAGACCGCGGACAGAATTGCGTCCTGATCGAAAAGGACCATCTCCGCGCCCGCTGGGCTGAAGCGGAGAAAATTCCCGTGATCGTCGGCAATGCCTCCAGCGAGGAAAATCTGGCCAAAGCGCATATCGACCGCGCCTTGGGCCTGGTCGCCGCCGTGAGCTCCGATGCCGAGAACATCTACATTGTCCTCACCGCGCGCGGCATGCGGCCGGACCTGAAAATCATCGCCCGCGCCAGCGAGGAAGAAGCCACATCCAAGCTGATGCGCGCGGGCGCCTCGCAAGTCCTCTCGCCCTATTTCTTCATCGGCAATCGCATCGCGCAACTGCTGCTTCGTCCGAACGTGCTTGATTTCATCGACACGGCCATTGGCACCGAGCGCCTCGACATCGAAATTAGCGAAGTCCGCGTGAACGAGGGCTCCGAGCTTGCCGGAAAGACCTTTGCCGATTCCGCCATCCGCGAACAAGCCGGAGTGATCGTTCTCGCGGTGAAGGATGCCTCCGGCGCGATGACCTTCAACCCCGCGCCCTCCGCCGCGATTCGTCCCGGCGATTGCCTGATCGTCATTGGCGGCGACGCCCAGATCAAGAGACTCGAAACCCTGGCTGGCGCTGCCGCCCTCGCCTGAAAGCGTCTCCTTTACGGAGCCGGCGACCGGTGTTCTTTCTTTGCGGATCTAATCCGCCAGCATTCCCGCGCGATCGCCCAATCCTCCTGCGCGCGAATCACCAGCACGCGCACGCGCGCCCCGTCGCCCGAAATATCGGCATCCGGCCCCGGGTGCGCGTTCTTTGCCGGGTCCAGATTCACGCCGAGAAAGCCGAGAGTCTCGCAGGCCGCGGCGCGAACTTCCGGCGAGTTCTCTCCGATACCCGCGCTGAAAATCACCGCGTCCACGACGCCCAGCACCGCCGCCATCGCGCCAATTCCAGACCGCAGCCGGTGCGCAAAAATTTCAAATGCCAGCCGCGCGCGTGCATTCCCCTGATGCATCGCCTCGACAATTTTCCGCATGTCTCCCGAAATCCCCGAAATGCCCAGCAGCCCCGATTGTTTGTTCAGGATGCCGTCGATCTGCTCGCCCGAAAGGCTCTTGCGCCGCATTAGATATGTCAGGATTCCGGGATCGACTGAGCCTGATCGCGTGCCCATCATCAATCCTTCGAGCGGCGTGAACCCCATCGTTGTATCAACGCTGTGCGCGTCGCGAATGGCGGCGAGCGAGCATCCATTCCCTAAATGACACGTAATCAGCCGCAGCGCGGCCAAATCCTTGCCGAGCATTCGCGCAGCCCGCTGCGCGCAGTACTGATGATTGATGCCGTGAAATCCGAAACGGCGAATCCCCTGCTCGGCCCACTCATGCGGGCCCGGATAGACCGCGGCGGCGTCTGGAATCTGCGCGTGAAAGGCCGTGTCAAACACGGCCACTTGCGGCACCGCGCCGCATTGCCTTTCCACCATCTCGATGCCGTCCAGCTCCGCGCGATTGTGCAGCGGAGCCAGCGCGGCCATACGCTCGATCGCCGCTTTCACCTCTCGGCTAATAAGCGTCGGCTCGCGAAACTCCCGCCCGCCATTCACCACGCGATGCCCCGCCACGTCAATTTCCGACGGCGCGCGGAGTACGGCTGCGTCACCCCTCCAGATCGATTCCAGCAGCCGCGCCGTGGCCTCGTGCCGCGATTCCGCGGTTACCCGGTCGCGAAGCCGCGCGCCCGCGCGATTGTGAACTTCCACCTGCGCATCTTTCCCGCTCCATTCGATCTTTCCCTGCCAGGCGGGTTCCCGCGGCTCTTCGCCGGGCGGCGATTCGGCAAAGCTGTACACCGCAGCCTTCTGGCTGCTGGAGCCGGAATTGAGCACCAAAATGTTCATCGGAGTCGCGGCACGTATTTCGGAAAAACGCGTCGTCTAGTACGGCCACTTCCAATTGCGAATTTCCGGAAGATCCTGTCCGTATTTGTAGATGTATTCGCGGTGCTCCACCAGCTTGTTCCGGATGTATTGCTTGAAATGTCCGCCGGTCCGCAGCAGCCGCGGCACGCGGTCCACCACGTCTCCGGCCAGATGCAGCCGGTCGAGATCGTTCCGCACCGTCATGTCGAACGGAGTCGTTGTCGTGCCTTCTTCCTTGTAGCCGCGCACGTGCAGGTTGTCGTGGTTGGTTCGGCGATACGTCAGCCGGTGGATCAGCCAAGGATATCCGTGATACGCGAAAATAATTGGCTTGTCGATCGTGAAGATCGAATCGAAATCCCGGTCGGAAATGCCATGCGGATGCTCCGACGGCGGCTGCAGCGTCATCAAATCGACCACGTTCACCACGCGCAGCTTGATGTCCGGAAAATGTTGCCGCAGCAGGTCCACCGCCGCGAGCGTCTCAAGAGTCGGCACGTCCCCTGCGCAGGCCATCACCGCGTCCGGCTCGCCGTCCGTATCATTTGACGCCCATTCCCAAATCCCCAGCCCATTCGTGCAATGCTTCACCGCTGATTCCATGTCCAGCCACTGCAGTTCCGGCTGTTTCCCCGCCACGATCACGTTCACGTAACTTCGGCTCCGCAGGCAGTGATCCGCCACCGAAAGCAAGCAATTCGCATCCGGCGGCAGATACACGCGCACCACGTCCGCCTTTTTGTTCACCACATGATCGATGAATCCCGGGTCCTGGTGCGTGAAGCCGTTGTGGTCCTGCCGCCAAACGTGCGAGGTCAGCAGATAATTCAGCGACGCGATCTTCCGCCTCCACGGAATGCTGTTCGTAATCTTCAGCCACTTCGCGTGCTGATTGAACATCGAATCCACGATGTGAATGAACGCCTCGTAGCAGGAAAACCATCCATGCCGCCCGGTCAGCAGATAGCCTTCGAGCCACCCCTGGCACATGTGCTCGCTCAGCACTTCCAGCACGCGCCCGTTCTTCGAAAGGTGTTCGTCCACCGGCAAAATCGGTTCCATTAGAATCTTGTCCGTCACTTCATAAATATCGTCCAGCCGGTTCGATGCCGTCTCGTCCGGCCCGAACACGCGGAAATTTCTCGACTCCATGTTGAGCTTCATCACGTCACGAAGAAATTTCCCCAGCACGCGCGTGCTCTCCGCCACGATGGCTCCCGGTTTCGGCACGTCCACCGCGTAATCGCGAAAATCCGGCATGGCTAAATCCTTCAACAGCAGTCCGCCATTCGCATGCGGATTGGAGCCCATCCTCCGGCTTCCCTTCGGCGCAAGCTCCGCCAGTTCCGCCAGGAATTTCCCGTTTGCGTCGAAAAGTTCAGCCGGACGGTAGCTCCGCAGCCAGTCGTCCAGGATTTTCAAATGCTCCGGGTGCTGATCGAATTCCGCTACGGGCACCTGATGCGCCCGCCACGTGCCTTCCACCGGCTTGCCATCCACCTCTTTCGGTCCCGTCCATCCCTTCGGGGTGCGCAGCACGATCATCGGCCAAACCGGCCGAACCGGACTCTTCTCCTCGCGCGCCTTTTTCTGAATGCCGCGAATCTCTTCCACGATGGCGTCGAGTGTTGCCGCCATTTTCTGGTGCATTTTTTCCGGCTCGTGCCCTTCGACAAAATATGGCTTGTAGCCGTAGCCCGAAAAAAGCTGCGTCAAATCCGCGTCCTCCATGCGCCCGAGGACCGTTGGATTGGCGATCTTGTAGCCGTTCAAGTGCAGGATCGGCAGCACCGCCCCGTCGCGCGCCGGATTGAGAAATTTGTTTGAATGCCAGCTCGCCGCCAAGGCGCCCGTTTCCGCTTCGCCGTCACCCACCACACAGCAAACGAAAAGATCCGGGTTATCGAACGCCGCCCCGTAAGCGTGCGCAATCGAATAGCCCAGCTCTCCGCCCTCGTTGATCGATCCCGGCGTTTCCGGGGCCGCATGGCTCGGCACTCCGCCCGGAAACGAAAACTGCTTAAACAGTTTGCACAACCCCTCTTCGTTCTGTGGAATGTTCGTATAGATCTCGCTATAGGTACCCTCGAGATAGGTGTTCGCTACCATGCCCGGACCGCCGTGGCCGGGTCCGCATATAAAAATCGCGTTCAGATCGTATTTCTTGATCGCGCGGTTCATGTGCAGGTAAACGAAATTCAGCCCCGGCGTCGTGCCCCAGTGCCCCAGCAGGCGAGGCTTGATGTCCTTGAGCGACAGCGGCTCGCGCAGCAATGGATTGCGGTAAAGGTAAATTTGTCCCACGGAAAGATAATTCGCCGCGCGCCAATAGGCGTGCATTTTGCGCAGCTCTTCGGAGCTCAGTGGATTTTCAGCCGGAACAAGCTTTGCGGATCCTGCGGAGGCGGGAGATACCATCGGCATACCCTCAGGTGGACTGAGCCGGCCGTTGGCTCTTGCGCGGCGGCTCGCGCTGCTATTCTACTCCTGCGCCGCGACCAACGTTCCATCGCACCGCAATTTATAAAATTCGTCGCGGCGCCTTGCCGCCCCCTGCGCAGCCATGCCCGCAGCGCCATAGCCGCTCAAGCGAGCTAATACTGCTGCACGAAACTCCCGCGAAGCACAAACGTCTGGTCCTGATCGAGCACCAGAGCCATCTGGTCGTCAATCAAGTAGTAGATCAAATTGTAGGTCGCGGACGGTTTGCTGGCCGTCACCACGGTTGTGCCCCGTCCGAGCGAAGAGGCTGACCCCAGCGACACCGTCGATATGGGATCGCCCACAAATGCGCCCGTAAAGTTGTTGATATCGATGGACCCCGGAGTCACCGCGCCCGAGCCGAATGAAATCTGCCCGTCGATGTCCTGTTGATACGACGCCGGGCTGCTGTGAAAAATTCCTTCCCCGATCAGTCCGAGCGCGACGCTCTTCGATCCGATCGACGGTGATGTGCCCGCGCAACCCGCCGATGCCGGCCCGCACTGCGCGTAAGCCGTTCCCGTTGCCACTGCCGCTGGATCGAGCTCCAGCATCACCGCCGATCCCAGCGACGTCTGATACACCGCGAACTCCGGGGTGCTGCCTCCCGCTGAACAGGTCAGATCGATGCGCCGCTTCGTTGCATCCGGACTCGACGTGCAACCGCTGACCGTCGTGTTCAGCGTCGTCGTTCCTGCGTTGTTGATGTCGAGCACGCCGCCCGTCACGCTGGTTCCATTCGACGTAAGCACCCCGCCCGCCGCATAGGCGCCGCTCACGGAGCTGCCCCCGTACGTAAACGCGTAGTTTCCAGCGGCAAGATTCCCGCCGCCCAGCTCTGATGCGGGCGGCGCGCTGAAAATATCCCCTGCAACGGCATTGCCGCCGTCGATTTCGATTACATGCATCTGCGTCACGTACGACGTGTTGGTCGCGGGATCAACCGCCGTGCTCACTGCATAAAACGCGTACTTCAGCGCCGTCCCGCCGGTCGAATTGCTCAGGAGCGTGATCGTACCTCGTCCCGTTCCCGGATTGCTGGTATCGAATGAATACGTGCCGCTCAGACTCGGATCCGCCGGAGAAATCGACCCGTTGTCGTTCACATCCAGCAACGTCCCGGCGGCCGCCGGAATCCCGCCCGCGCCATCCGCCGAAAATTCCCCAGCCAGCCCACGCGGCGCATACGGCGTCGCGGCGTTGCTCCCATCGGCGCCCAGAAGCGCAAATACATACGGCCCTGAAATAACGGACGACGAATTCGAAAGGGCCGCCACGCTCTGCTGGTCGATCGTTCCGCCGCCCGTCGCATTCGTCGAGCTATAACGCGCCAGCATCAGTTGCGCGTGCTGCCCGTTCGTCAGCGCGAACCTCCACGTCTCGGTGATCTGCCCCCGCGTGATCGTCGCTTTTCCGCGCCCATCATTGCCGATCGTGTATGTCCCTGAGATCGGAACGCCCGTGGCCACGCCATTCAGGAAACTGTCAACGTCTTCCACCCCGCTAGTGATGTGTCCCTGCCCATCCGCAAGGAAGCTTCCTGCCGCCGCCAAATATCCGGATTGGTCGTTCCCGGCATAGGAGAATGCGTACGGTCCTTCAAGCGACACATCCGAATACACGACCGTCACCGTCGCGCTCGCCGTGCTGGTACCATCCGTCGCGGTGACCGTAATCGTTCCCCCCGGTGGCGGCGAAGTCGGCGCCGTGTACACGCCCGTCAACCCAATCGAGCCGATTACCGACGCATCCGTGCTGCCTGATGGCGAGCTGATACTCCACGTCGCGGCTGGATCCTGGACGCTGTTCAATAGCGCGGTGAATTGCTGCCTTCCTCCGACCGGGACTGTCGCGCCCGAGGGCGTCACCTGCAAGCCAAGGCCGGTCCCCAGCGTCACTGTCGCGCTATTCGATGTGACTGTCGGCGGCGTAGTCGCCGTCGAATTCGTTTGCGTGATCACGGCGGTTACCGTGATCGTTTGATTCGGATTCTTCAAAGGCGCCTGGTAAACTCCCACCTCGGAGTCGGTGGCGAGCGGCGTAATCGTCCCGATCGTCGCGTTGCCGCCCGCGATCGAGTTCACCTCCCAGCTCACCGTGGTCGTCGTGTTTACGCTCGAATTGATCAGGTTGACTGTGACCTGGAAATCGAATGTCTGGCCGAGCGGAACCGTCGCGCTCGTCGGCGAGATCGTCGCGGATTTCAGGTTCGTTGATCCGCTGCTGCCGCCCTTGCCGCAGCCTGCTGTCCATAGAATGATGCCCAGCGCCGCCGCGGTTGCCATGGTTTTCGGCCATTGCCAGCGGCGGTCCCCCGCGCGTCCCGCACCCGGAAGCCGCCGCGCGTCGTTCCACTCCCCGCCGGACATTCTCGTTCCCCTTGCCGAATTCCACCTGCTCATCGCGCGGTTTTCTCCCCCAAGTGCCCTTGGCGCACAGTAACTCCCTTGCTTCTCAATTACATTCCCGAAAAATTCGCGCTGCGTAGGACCGCTAGCTTATCTGCGCGTGAAATTTATGGCAAGCGCCTTCGAGCAAGCAAAACAACGCGGCTCCGCCGGGATACCCCGATGGCAAGCTTCCCCACCCAGAGGCACACGCCAACACACGTCAACCAGATGAGAGCATTGTGCATTTGGTTGTCAGATTGAAAAGCCGCGGCGTATCGAATGCGGAAGGCGATGCGTTGCCACTACTTGAGGAATAACGCCTCACGGATTTGATCCCGGCCAACGAATGTCTTGGACGACCGGAACTTCGCAAACAAATCCAAAATCTCTCGGTTCTGGAACACGTGCGCATGCACGGCAATCGTCGGCGCCGGCACCGCTTCGAATTTCTGCGTATCAATGATCCGGAACCGGTGGAATCGCTCCGCTGGTTTGCTGTGAAAGAGCGCCAGCATCGCTCCGCCAGGCGCCATGATGTTGTAAATCCGCTCCATCAGCCTTGGCACCATCGCCACATCGAAATAATCCAGCAAATCCCACGCCAGCACTCCGTGAAAACTGCCTTCGCGGTATCCCAGCGCCACATCCAGAAACTTCCCGACAAGCGTGTCTTGCGAGTTAGCTTCACCGTCTCCGGCTTCGGGAGCCATTCGCAGCTGCTCTTCTTCTGTCGTCAAAAATTCCTTCCAGCTGCGCAGCAGATCCTCGGTCGAAAGCCGAAATCCCTTCTCCAGAAAGAAATTGACGGTGGATTGAGCAATCGGACCCAAATCAAGGATTCGCGCCTGCGGCACGTCGCTCAGAAGCCACAAGAACTCTTTTAAGCTGTTTGAAACACGGGTGTTTGCCGTCGAATCATGGACCGGCGTAGGCCCGGGCTTCGCCTGCCCCGCTGCGCCCACCCCGCCGTTTCCCTGCGACGGGCGTCGCGATGGCAGGTTGCCCAGCCTCGTTTTCGCCATCCAATTCATCGTTTGCGCTACTCGTCCTCCGCGTGGGCCGCCACGGGCTTCAATTCTGCATCCCCGGCCGGCTCCGGCTGCTCGGAAATCGCAGGCGCCGGCTTGCCGCTGGTCACCTCTACCTTGCCGTGGAACTGCGCCCCGTCGTCGATCCCGATGCTCGGCGCCGCCAGCGAGCCATCGACCTGGCTCGAAGCGCCCAGCCGCAGCTTGGCGTCGGCCCTCAGATTGCCCAGCACCGATCCGTTCACGACGATCTCCTTCGCATCAATATCTGCCTGCACTTTGCCCTTCGGTCCAATCGTTACTCGCGCGCCGTTGATGCGGATTTTACCATTCGCTTCGCCGTCAAGGTACAGATCGGAATTCCCCGTAATTTCGCCACGAATCTTCAATCCCGCGCCAATTCGCGAGCTATCCGGCGCTGCTGGCTCGAAGCCCCCATGCGAAACGGGTGCCGGTACGGTCGCGGGACGCTCATAACTCGGCTGTTGAGGCGGGAATGTGCTTTGGGGCTGGGTCCTGGGTGGCATAGCACTCGGGCCGTTCCACGAATCCGAAGATGGCTTGGCGTCTGGTTTGCGCCACATATGGCTCCTCCCCCACAGACGTGATGATTACGCGGCAAAGCGCGTGGTTCCTCTGCGGTGACGAAGAACATAGTATACGCGCGACAGGCTGTAAATGCTTCTACCGCTGGATGGTGCCGAAACGATACAACTCATGCGCGAGGCCTAAATCCCTTCTGTTTTCGCCCGCCGACGTCCGCACGTCCTTGTGTCGCAGCTCCCACATGGCTACGACCATCCCAACGCTCTCGTGAAAAAAAATCTTCAATCCCCTCCGCGTCCGCCACCAGTTGTCTGGGTCGTAGTTCATGTCTCGCGCCGGGATCATTCGTATCTCCGTCCCCGCCGGCAGCACCCGCGCCAGGATGTACCGCGCCCGCCGCGTGTGGTAATTCGACGTCACCACCAGTATCCGCTTCCATCCACGCGAGCGGATGAGTTGTCCGATCGCGTCGCCCTCCTCGCGGGTATTCGCCGCCCGATGCTGCAGCAGCACAATTGCGCTTGCTGGGACGCCCCGATCCATCAGGTCATGCTGCTCAAGCTGCGCGATGCTCGCATACGGCCGCAGATACCTCCCGCTCGCGATAATTCGCGGCGCCCACCCCGCCTTCAGCACCTCCGCCGCGCGCGCCGCTCGATCTCCTTCGTAGTCATCATCGCCCAAAACCACGATCGCATCCGACGCCGCCGGCCCGTCATCCACCACCCAGAAACTACCCGCCAGCCGCATCAATGGATGCCGCACCAAATAGATCGCGAATACAAAGCACGCCACGAACGCCAGAAAAATCAGCCGGAAAAAGATTCCGCCCCGCTGCGATCCTCCTCGGGAACTTTGCCCTCCGCCCGCGTCGCCCATCATGTCGACGGATCAGCCTGTCGCAACCGTTCCGCGGCCTGTTCCGGAAAAGTGCTGTTGAAATAGACTTCCTTCAGACTATACGACTTGCTGCGCGCCTCCATGATCGGCAGGATCTCGAAGTGCCAGTGATAGTCTCCCGCGATCGTCCGCCAGTATTCGCTCAATTCACCCTTGGTCTGCAGCGTGCTTGGCGACGTGTGCACCACCATGTGGTAGCTCTGCGCGATTTTCGCCAGCCTTCGGAGCGTACGCCCCAGCAGAACCGCCAATTCCCGCCGGTTCTCGCCCGCGACCGGCGTCTCGAACTGATGGTTGTGCGTCCGCGGCATGATCCACGTCTCATAGGGCACCCGCGACGCATACGGACAAAACGCCACGTAATCTCCGGCCGTATCGACCACGCGCGACTGCTGCCGAAGCTCCTGCCGCAGAATGTCGCAGAACACGCACCGTTCCCGCTGCCGGTACCAGTCTCTCGCCGCCCTCAGCTCGTACAGCACCCGCCGCGGCACAAACGTCGTCGCCGCCACCTGCGAATGGGCGTGTGGCCAATCTTCCCCCGACGCCGCGCCGTGGTTCTTGAAAACCGTCACGTACTTGAACCGCGCATCCCGCTTCAAGTCCGCGATCCGCGCCGCGTACGCCTCCAGTACCCGCGCGATTTCCTCATCGCTCAGTTGCATGAGCGAGCGCCCGTGCTCCGGCGTCTCCACGATCACTTCATGAGCGCCCACCGCTTCCATCCGGTCAAAAATTCCCTCCGCGCTGCGGCTCGGGTCGCCCTCGATGCGGTAAAACGGGCGGAGATGCGGATACACGCGCACCTGCGGCGTGCCTTGCGCCGGCAAATCCAACAACGAATGCGCGCCGTTTCGGTTGCCTGGGCACAGAGGACACGGCGTCTCGCGCTCGCTCGCGCGCTCCGCGTGGCCGATCACCACCCAGCTGCGGGTAATGGGATCTTTACGTAGTTCCATCTGCTCTTGAAAATTTCGGCTGTCATCTTATACCCGACGCTCGCGCCCCGCCAAAGTCTCGCGGTCGTGCCGCCGGCGTCGTTGCGCATCGAATTTCCCCGCCGAAATTTACGCCAATTCGGTTTACACTCCGCTCCATGAGCGCCCTGCTCGCAATTCGTCGCGTCGCGCCGCGCGATCCGTGGATGTGCGCTTGAGTTCTGCCTTGTCCCAAGCCGCTCCGCCCGTTCTTCCCAACCGGAAATCCGCGCCTTCCAAACTCACGCTGCTGCCAATGATCGCCGCCACCTACTTTATTGTTGCGGGCGGTCCCTATGGCCTCGAAGACATCGTCCACAAAACCGGTTATCGCGCCGCGCTGCTGATTCTCATCCTCACTCCGCTCCTCTGGAGCGTCCCCACCGCCATGATGGTCAGCGAGCTCGCCACTTCGATTCCCGAAGAGGGCGGCTTCTACGTGTGGGTCCGCCGCGGACTCGGCCCGTTCTGGGGCTATCAGGAAACCTGGCTCTCGCTCGCCGGCAGCGTCTTCGAAATGGCCCTCTATCCCAATCTTTTCGTGGACTACGTGGGCCAGCTTTACCCGCCGCTCGTCGCCGGGCACCGTGGCCTTTTGCTCGGCTTCGGAATGATCGCCCTCTGCACCGCTTGGAACCTCATCGGCTCGCGCGCCGTCGGCGATGGTTCGATCTTTCTCAATATCGCGCTGCTCTCGCCTTTCGCCATCCTGGTTGTTTTCGCCATCTTCTATTCACATCCCGGCGTCCCGCGCGCTGCGCCGTTGCATCACGCCGACCTTCTCGGCGGCATCCTCATCGCCATGTGGAACTACATGGGTTGGGACAACATGTCCACGGTCGCGGGTGAAGTCGAAAATCCGCAGCGTACCTACAGCCGCACCATGTTGGGCGCCTTGATTCTTGTGATTGTCACTTATCTCGCGCCTGTTGCCGCCGTGGCGCGTACCGGCCTCGACCCCAACGCTTGGGTCACTGGCGGATGGGTTGATGTCGGCCGCTTCTTCGGCGGCGAAGCGCTCGCCCTGGCCATCGCCGCCGCCGGCGTGATTGGAGCCATTGGCACATTCGGCGGTCTAATGATGTCTTTCACCCGCCTGCCTTCCGTTATGGCCGCCGACGGCTTCCTGCCGAAGATCTTTACCCGCGAAAGTCGCACTGGCACCCCGTGGGTCTCGGTGATCTCCTGCGCCGCTTTGTGGGCTCTCTGTTTTCCGCTCGGCTTCGAGCACAGCCTCCTTTTGGACGTTCTTCTCACCGGCCTAAGCGTTCTGCTCGAATTTTGGGCCCTTGCCGCGCTGCGAATACGCGAACCCGGACTTCCCCGCCCTTATCGCGTTCCCGGAGGCATCTTCGGCACCGTCGCCATTGGCCTTCCGCCCATCGCACTGATGATCGCTACCCTTATCCGCAACAATCGCGAACTGATCGGCGACACCAACCAGCTGGCGATCGGCCTTTTCATCATCTTCGCCGGCGCCGCCCTGTATTATTTCTCCCTTTTATTCCGCTCCAATCAGGGCGCATGATTCGTCCGCACCGCACAACCCGGCTCGTGTCGCCGGACACCCGCGCCGCTGCATGACGTCCACCCTGCCCGATGTGCGGCTGCACAGGGCAGCACCGGATCGCGATCCTTCCCCGCCGCTTCCAACTTTTGATTCTATTGGGTGAGCCACCGGCTCGCGCGCGGGTACACGTGCCGCGCATTCGCCGCGTAAACCTTGTTCTTATCCGCGGCATTGAGCTTCGAAGCGTCCACGTAGCGCCGCGTATTGTCGTAGTGATCGCCGGTCGCTTCGTTCACGATTCCCGGAAACGCGCCGTCACATTCCGACCCGAACAAAATGTTGTCCAGCGGCACGGCATCAAAGAGCATCTGCATGTTCAAGTCGTTGTACACGCACGTATCAACGAAAACGTTTCCGTTCCCGAGTATTTCGTCCGGACTCGACCAGTTGTTGTACTTGGCGATCGCTCTCCACCGACCGATCTGGCAAGGCAGCGCTCCTCCTCCATGCGGAATCAGAAAGCGCAACCGCGGAAAATTCCTGAACAGCTCCTTCGCCATCATCAACTGCACGAATCCCGTGATGTCCGCGACTAAATATTGAACCGCGGTGTGCGGAAAATTTTGGTTGACGGACTCGCTGCCATGCAGCACCAGCGGCACGTCCAGCGCCTGCGCCGCTTCGAACACCGGATAATTGTGCTTCCCCGTGAACGGCTGATTTTGCCACCGGCCGCCCGTGCCGTCCGGATCGAAATTGAAGGCCACGAAGCCTTCGTTTGCCCAGCGCTCCATCTGCCTCGCCACTTGTTCCGACGGGCACGATGGATGCTGTCCCAGCATTCCTACCGGCGCGAATCGCCCCGGAGTCAATTGGCAGGCGCGCGCGATGAGGTCGTTGTTGAGATCCGCCCAAATGGCGTTCTGCTTTACGGTTCCTTCGTGCGTGGCCATGGCCTTGGCGCGCGGAGAAGCGAACGCCACATCGATGCCGCGCGTTTCCATCAGGCTGACCACTTGCTCCAGACTTTTTTTCACGTCGGCGTCCGGGATGTTCGGCAGTGCGTCTGGATTTTTTCCTTCCAGCTGAAGTTTGCGAAAACCCTCGACTTCCGGATGTTTTGCGAGGCGAACAAAATGCTGATGAGAGTCGATAATCATGCTCGTAGCTGGTTACAGCCTCCCTCCGCGAATTCGCGAATGCGCAGAAATTATAGACTGAAACGCCGCATGCGGCCGACCACAAAGATTCCGTAACTCGACTTATTTGTGTGAATTGTGCGGAAGCAAAATTTTTCGCGGCGTGCTATTCTGCGCGCCGTGTCCGGAAAAAATTCCGCAAGCCTCGATTTAGAGTTCATGCGCGCGGCACTCGACGAGGCGCGCGGCGCCGCCGAGCGCGGCGAAGTGCCTGTCGGCGCGGTCGTGATTCTCGACGGGCGGATCGTTTCGCGCGCGGGCAATCGCACCATCGGCGATTGCGATCCTTGCGCGCACGCGGAGATTATCGCGCTGCGCGAAGCGGCGAAAGCAGTTGGGAACTATCGGCTCACGAGCGCGTCGGTCTACGTGACCATTGAGCCGTGCGCGATGTGCGCGGGAGCGATGATTCAGGCGCGCGTGGCCAGACTGATTTATGGGGCCGACGATCCGAAGGCAGGCGCGGTGCGTTCCTGCTTCTCGGTCCTTGAATCGTCGAAGCTTAACCACCGCGTCGAAGTCACCTCCGGTGTGCTGGCCGCGGAATCAGTCGCGCTGCTGCAGGAATTTTTCGCGGCACGGCGGTAAGAAATCCGGAGCGGAAAAAGCGAAACTGAAGCGAACATTATGTGCGGCAACTTCTGCAACATGGATGCAGCAAATCACCCGTCCGGGCTCCCTTAATTGCCGGTGAAATCCGGGTAACGAGCCGCCGCATGACGCCGCCTTTCAAGGCGGCAGGCCGGTCGATTTTCGAGTCCGGCGCAGCGAGGATTTGATACCATTCCGGCATTACCGCGCAGCGGCCCGCCGAAACTGACCGGCGCCGCCTGACGCGATCCCGAAGTCAAGGCCTGAACCGATGCCAGCCACCACGCAAAAAGTGTTTGTCGGACCGAGCAACGAAGTGCCGGAAGGCGGACGCCTGATCATCGACGTGGGAGGAATGACCGTCGGCATCTTCCGGTTTCAAGGCAAGCTCTACGCCTACCAGAATCGCTGCGCGCATGAAGGCGGGCCGGTCTGCCAAGGGAAGATCGTCCCGCGGGTCACCGAGGTGATCGACGAAAACGGGGCAAGCCGAGGATTCGCGTTCGACGAGAACCGGCTGCACATCGTTTGTCCCTGGCATGGCTACGAATACGACATCGAAACCGGGATGCATCCCGGCAAGCCCGCGGCGAGACTGCTGCGCGTGGCCGTGGAAGAAAACCCGAGCGGGATCTATGTCAGCATCTGAAGCCAATCGGCAGCTCGAGGATTTAACGCGCGCGCTTCGCGATCGAATCGCTTCGATAATTGAGAAGGGGCAAGTGGCGCGGATCGCGCCGCGGGACGTAACGGCGCTGCTGACCGAGGCGGTACGCGTGTACGCGGGCGTGACGGAAGAAATCGAGCGCGAGATTCCGCCGATCGATTCGTCAATTTCGACGACGGAGGCGATGGTGGTGGCGTGCGCATTGCTGCGGGCGCACCGGCTGAATCCGTTTGATTTGGCGCTGTGGTTTTCGAGGACGCGGGAGCGTTTCGGTGAACATATGGCTGAGAACCCCGAGGCGTGATTGGCTGGTCCGGGCGAGACGGCGAACCGGAAATGGTGATAAAGAATAATTGCCATGAGCAGCGAAAACAAAACAACAGTTGAGACGGCGAATAGCGCGGCGGCGGTGACGAAGCATCCAGTGCAGCAGATCACCACGCAGACAGATTCACGGGAAATTTTGGCGAACGCGCGGCGCGACATCGAACGTTACAAGCTGCACGACTATTTCATTGTGGACGTGGATTCGCACCACGTGGAATTCGATTCGTGGGCGGACATCCTAGACCACCTGGAAAATCCAGTGCTGCGGCACAACGCGAAAGAGATGGTGCGCGACTGGCCGCGCGCCAAGCAACTGGTGTTCAGCAACCACAACGTCGGACTGACTTTTCAGGATGTGTTCGGCCGGATTCCGCATCAGGCCGATCTGGCCGAGCACGTGCCGGCTTCGGACGAGCATCGCGACCTGACGCTCATTCGCCGGGCCATGGATTCGATGGGCATTAGCGTCCAGGTGGTGTTTCCGCAGCCGATGCTGGAGCTGGGGCTGCATCCCGAGCCGGACATCGCGACGGCGCTGACGTTTGCGTACAACCGCTGGTTCACGCGCACGATTTTGCCTCGCGACCAGAGAATCAAGGCGCTGCTGTGCCTTCCCTTCCACGATCCGGAAGCGTCGATGCAGACGATTCGCGAGTTTTCGGAAACTCCGGGGGTGATCGGTTTCATGATCACCAGCCAGCGGCACACGGGCGTGCACAAGAACATGTACATGCCGATTTACCGGGCGCTTGAAGAGCGCGGCTTGCCACTGGCATTTCACGCCGGACCGACGTGGGGCGACACGATGACGACGACGATGAACCGGTTCCTGGCGGTCCATTCGATGTCGTTCGTGACGTGCAACATGACGCACATGGCCAACTGGATCGTCAACGGGCTGCCGGAACGGTTTCCGAAACTGAACGTGATTTGGATCGAGAGCGGGCTGGCGTGGGTGCCATTTATGATGCAGCGGCTCGATCACGAATACCTGATGCGGCAGTCCGATGCGCCGCTGCTGAAGCGGCTGCCGAGCGAATACATGCAGGAAATGTTCTACACTTCGCAGCCGATGGAATACACGAACATGGATCTGCTGCAGAGCACGCTGAAAGCGATTCACGCCGACACGCAGCTGATGTACTCGTCGGACTGGCCGCACTGGGACTTCGACGTGCCGGCGCGCATCGCAGCGCTGCCGTTTCTCACCGAGCAAGCGAAACGCAACATTCTGGGCGAAACGGCGCGGAGAGTTTTCCGACTATAGCGCACAAGGCTTCCGCCAACCCGTACGTTAACTGCCGATTTTGGCGATGTCGCTTCGGGCCTCTTCCTCAGCGCTCTTGGCGAATTGCTTGGCATTGGCGCCAGGCTTCAGCCGGTGGATGGCGGCTTTCAGGCTCTGGGGCCTATCTTGATCAACGTCCTTGCAGCCGGAGAGATCGGCGCTGGTATGCACGCCGGTGACGCTGGCTTGAACGCAGGCGAAATTCAGGCCCAAGTCGTGCGCCGCATGAAGCGCCGCGAGACAGCCATCGAGAGCGGCGAAATTGATGCATGACGCCGTGACGGTCTGATTGACCGGCAACACGCCCTCGGCTTGCAGAACCGGAGCGAGCTTTTTCTCCGCATCGCTCCGCGCCCCGGGCATGTCCGCCGAATTTTGCGAATCTCTCTTGATCCAGTGCGCTGGGTTATAGGAGCGCGAGCTTTGCCGCACGACTTCCGCGGCGCCGGCCCCGGCGGGACCCTGTGCTTGGACCGGCCGCGCGGCCAGCGTCACCGCGATGGGAATCGGGCACAGTATAAGGGCTCGAACCAATCGCCAATTTTTCATAAAGCCTCCCGCACGAGGAGGGCGAGCGCCTTAGCGCATGCCGCGAGCCCCCTCTCTTCCCAGTAGGCCACGAATTAGAGAACTTGGGGCAGAAATGGCGCGAGGTACTCCCCGAATCGGTCAAGCTGTACCTTGGGACAGGGACTCGCACAACGCGGAGCCAGAGCGCATGGGTTTGAAGGCGCGGTGACCCGCTTAGCGGGGACGGTTCACGGCGCACATGTTATCGGCACGGGCGAACGGGACAGGTGTGGAGGCAAGCTGCCGAGCCATGAAATTGGGGCTCATGCGGGTGGTTGCGATGCGAGAGTGAATGGAATATAGTTTGCGGCGATGGCAACTCCAACAGCAGGATCGCAGAGCCGGCTCGAGCTGATTCGCATCGAGGCGGAAGACCAGGTTGCGCTGAACGGATTGCTGTGGGAGCCGCAGCGGGCCAGCGACTCGCTGGCGATCATGGTGCCGGGCGGGACGACGGGAGCGGCGCTGTATCCGGCGCATGATTACTCCCCTCTTGCCAGCGGGCTGACGGAGCGCGGCTACGCGTTTCTGCTGACGAACATGCGGGCGTCGTACAACAACGCCTACGCGGAATACAGCGACGCGGTGAAGGACATCGCGGCGTTCGTGGCGTACGCGAAATCGAGGGGCTACGAGCGCATCGCGGTGATGGGAATCAGCCTGGGCGGGCCGCGCGTGGCGCAGTACATGGCGGAGCGGAACGACCCGGCGGTGAAAGCGGTGGTGCTGATGGCGTCGATTCCGTCGCCCTATCTGGAATATCAAATTCGCAGCAGCGAAGCGGACAAGAGGCGGCTGGAAAACACGCTGCAGCACGCGCGCGAACTGGTGGCGCAGGGAAAGGGCCAGCAGCCGGTGGCGTACGATGACTGGTTTCCCGGCGGCGTCTCCGTGATGGGAACGGCGAAAAGCCTGATCAGCTTTTTCGGGGCGCCGAGCGATGCGAGCGCGCCGAGTTCGGTGAAATACGGGCCAAAGATCAAAGTTCCGGCGCTGGTGATTCACGGCGACAAGGACGAGCTGGCGCTGCCGCCGAACGCGCAGAAGATTTACGACAGCCTGACGGCCTCACCGCAGCGCGATCTGGTGTGGGTAAAAGGCGCGAGCCATTACCTTTCGCCGGGTCCGCTGGCGGAGGCGTACGCGCGACAGACCATCGATTGGCTGGCCAAGAACATGCCGGCATCTCCCCGCCACTAAGAAAACCGGGCTGCTAGCCACCCATTTCCCACTTCCAACGTCCAAAGCCTACGTGACCCTTACCAGCGCAATTAGAAGCGCGGCCTTCCAACGAGTTTGCGTCGTGTGCAGCTTGCCGAGCGGATTGCCGGAGCGGCGCAATGCTGGCGATCCAGCGGCGGCGGCGCGCTGCCTCGGCTGGGCCAGAGGCCGAGTGTTTGCGCCATGGCTGACGATGGCGATTTTGCTTTTGACCGGCTGCGCGGGCGCACCGCAACTGGCCGGACCGCCGCAAGCTCCGCCTCCGACGAGCGCGCCCCCGACGGCGCAGCAGAGCGGATCGGTATCGATCAGCCCGCAGTACGCGGCGGCGGGACCCGGAGAGGTGGTACATTTCAGCGCGGTATCGAGCAGCGGCGGCGCGATTACGTGGTCGGTGAATCAGATTGCGGGAGGAAACGCGGCCGTCGGCAGGATCGACGCGAACGGAAATTACACTGCACCGAATTTGCGACTGAGCGCGAACGTGGTGATCACGGCCGCATTGAGCGCTTCGCCGACAGCGAATTACGCCACCGCAGTGGTGGCGGATATCATGCCCGGCCAGTTGACGCGGACGAGCAACCCGCAAGTTGCGGTTTATTCGATTTACCTGCCCGCGCCGGGTAGCGCCGCGATCCAGTTTGGGCCGAATGCGAACGAGAATGTCAGTACATGGTCGCAGCCAACGCCCTCGGCGTATGGCGGGATGATTCACGTGTACGTCGCGGGAATGCTGGCGAACACGGACTACCATTTGCAGGCAATGGTGAAATTGGATAATGGCGTGACGTTTCAGGATCAGGACCACACATTCGCGACGGGCGCACCCCCGGGGACCGCGGCGGTTCAAACAGAGACGACGAGCAGGTTTGCGCCACAGCCAGGAATCGAACTGTTCGACACGCTGATTCCGAATGAACCAGCGCAAGCGTTCGCGACGGATCTGCAGGGGCGCGTACTATGGACGTACACGTATAAGGGCAGCTACCTTGATGCCGTGCAAGGAGTGAAGTTGCTGCCGGACGGAAATTTTCTGGTTTTGATTTCGTTTGCATCGTCGGTGCCGAATCAGGTTGCCGCAAATCCGCCGAGCGGCACGATCGACGCGGTGCGGGAAGTGGATCTGGCGGGAGATACGATCCGGCAGCTCACGATGGATCAGCTGAATCAATCGCTGGCAGCCGAAGGGTACAACCTGCAACTGCGGGGATTTCACCACGACGTTTTGCCGCTGCCGAATGGCGACATGGTGCTGCTGGCGGACATGAGCAAACCGATGGTCGTGGCGGGCTATTCCGGCACGACGGACGTGCTAGGCGACGTGCTTGTGGATGTGGACAAAAATTTCAAGCCGCTATGGGTATGGAACACGTTCGATCATCTGGACGTGAACCGGCATCCATTCGGGTTTCCGGATTGGACGCACGGCAACGCGCTGCTGTACTCGGCGGACGATCAGAATCTGCTGTTCTCAATGAGACAGCAGAATTGGATCATCAAGATCGATTTTCAGGATGGGACTGGCCCCGGCAACATCCTCTGGAGGCTTGGCCCCGGCGGGGATTTCAAGCTACTGGGAGGAGTGGATCCGACGGACTGGTTTTACGGCCAGCACGGCCCGAATTTTTTCACGGCGAACACCACAGGCGTGTTTCAGCTCGGAATCATGGACAACGGAAACGACCGTCAATTTCCGCCCGGCGTAACCTGCGGATCGGCGGGAGCGCCCGCGTGCCTGTATTCGTCGGCGGTCGTCATGCAGGTGGACGAGACGGCAAGGACGGCGACGATTGTGTCGCGGTACACGCCTCCGGCGAGTCTATACAGCTTCTTCGGCGGGAATGTGACACTGCTACCGGACAGCCATATCCTGACGGATTTTTGCGCATCGAAGGGGGGATCCGTGATCCGGGAGCTGGACGACTCGAGCGGAACGCCGCAAGTGGTGTGGCAGGCGCTCACACCAAACGCAGATCAATACCGCACGCGAAGATTGCCAAGCCTATACCCCGGCGTGGAATGGACGTCGGTTCCGTAAATCAACGGTAACGATCTTGCTGCGGGGACCAACGGAAGAAATTTGTCCGCCACGAAATTCCTTGAGCGTCGATCGGGAAGCTAGTCCGCGCGGGAGGCGCGATGAGTGAATTTTCCGAGGACAAACTCCTGCGCCACGGTGGAAATGACGCGCTCGGCGGTGCCAATGGCAAAGGTGGAAAACACCAAGCCCGCGCCACGATTCGAGGGCGGATAGTACAGGTTTGAGATCGCGGCAGACGCCAGATCGCCGCCCATGCTGGAATAGTTCGGCTGCCATTTCCCATCGTCACCCTTGCAGATGAACGGCGCCAGCACGGCGTGGCGCAGGCGCGAGGCAGTGGTGCCGGTGCCCTGATAAAAGTAGCGCGGATCCTGATGCAGCAGGGACGGGAGAATGGCGCCGCCGATCATGATGTCGGTGAAACCGTCAGTGGCCGTGGCGCTGAAGCGCTCGCCGTAACCTTTGAGGCCCTGGCGATAGTCAGGCACATCGGCGGCCTGCTTGATGCCGGCCATGAAGGCGATTCCGGCGGCCGTGACGGGATCGTGGGAGATTCGCAGGGCGAGCTTGAATTTCATTGCGGGAGTGAGCGGCGCCGTATTGTCCCCTTCGTAAGAAACGTAGAAGTTGGGGACGATGCCAAGGACACGCTGCGTTTCCTCGATCTTCACTTGTTCGGTGGCGATCTCGATGGGATCGCCGGAGACGCGCACGGTGGTCACCTGAGTCGCAAGCGCAAGCTGGATGGCGCCGAGCATCTTGATTTGGCCCGGATCGACGGTGAGGGTGGGAGACGTCCAGTCCGCAAAACCTTGGGCGCGGATGGTGAGGTGGTACGGCACGCCTGGCTGCACGCCGTCAAACTGAAAGAATCCGTTTTCGGGCGTAACAAGGGTATGGCGGTCAGCGGGTGCGGTGCTGGCGAGAATGACGGTGGCGCCAACCACGGGGTCGCCGTTGACGTCCATCGCCGTGCCCATGATCTGGCCCGGCGGCTGGGAGATTTGGGCGGCGCGGGCCGGGATGAGAATGGAAAGAGCGAACGAAACGGCCAAGGCGGCCAGCCAGCGCACCGTAGCTGCGCGGGTGGTTGACCGAAGGGTTTTACTTGCGTGGACGCGATTGCGGTGCGACAAGATCATCTTTTCTCCGAGGTCATTTCAAATGATGGCATCAAACGCGGCGGGCCGCCAGCAGGACGGCGACGGAGGTTTCCATGAAATGAACGGGACGAAACTGCGGCGAAAGCGGTGCATCGAGCAAGGTTCGTCGGCGCAGAGCCCGTCCTGGGAAGTTAGCTAAGCCTTTCATGTACAATGCGATACAGTGGCACCGGAAGCTTGGAAATTGTCGGGGCACTGCGTCTAAACGGCCGGGTGACGCATCTGAGTGAAAGGAGGCGTAAGCTGAGGTACGAGCCTCCAGGTTCAAACACCGGCGCGATTGGCGCGCCGAATTCAGAAAGGGTTCTGCCGAAGGCTTTTGCGATCGGCACAACTCGCTCAGGACCACGCACATGATCAAGCTTGCTCGTTTGCTCTCTTCGTTCACGATCGCTCTCCTATTCGCGCTCACTGCTCTCGCTCCCGCTCCCGCATTGGCCCGCGGCGCGCCATCGTCGCCGGCCACATTCGCGGCAAATCCAGCGCAACAGCACAACCCATCGCAGGCACAGCGCGAATACAACACGGAGGTGCGATTAGCGCAGGAAGTCCGCCACGTACTGGTGCTGCAGCCTTTCTACACCGTGTTCGATAATCTCGAATTCAAGGTGAATGGCGAAGAAGTGACGCTGATGGGCCAGGTGGTGAATCCCGCGCTCAAGCCGGACGCAGCGAATGCGGTGAAACACATCGAAGGCGTCACAGAGGTCAAAAACGAAATCCAAGTGCTGCCGCCGTCGACGAGCGACGAACGGCTTCGTTTGCGGCTCTATCGCGCCATATATTCAATTCCGGGCTTTGAAAAGTACGCGATTCAGGCAGTGCCGCCGATTCACATCATCGTCGATCTGGGCCGCGTGACTCTTGTTGGCGTGGTGGACAATCAAATGGACAAGACGCTGGCCATCACACGCGCCAACCAAGTTCCCGGCACGATCGGGGCGATCAAGGACGAGCTGCGCATCGCTGGCCAGGGCAGCTAGAAGCAGTTGCAAAACTGGGTACAAGGCTTTGATTTTGCCATAGTTGGTTTCTCCCCATTGCGGTAAGAAAGAAGCGCAGCGCCAGGGGGAGGGCCGATGCCACGATACGGTCGGCTGCTGACCGACGCGCAGTGGGAAAAGATTCGGCCTCTGCTCCCGAAGCGACCCAAGCGCCCGCAGGGCGGACGG